>Ga0335083_10000109_pt1 | contig 148531 bp, 139 predicted proteins | sample Lox_Sample_42_FD_206716 | JGI IMG/M metagenome (GOLD analysis project Ga0335083, IMG submission 206716) | Soil microbial communities from Loxahatchee National Wildlife Refuge, Florida, United States - Lox_Sample_4.2 | ecosystem: Environmental > Terrestrial > Soil > Wetlands | place: USA... | reverse complement strand
GTGTAAGTAATTGATCTGGAGAGGTGGCCGAGTGGTCGAAGGCGCTGGACTGGAATTCCAGTAATACCTCAACGGGTATTCGTGGGTTCGAATCCCACCCTCTCCGCCAGATTCGTCAATGGTGGCCCGCATTGGCTCCTCCGCGACGACCTGCCGTGAATCCCGCCAGGCCCGGAAGGGAGCAACGGTAACGGACGGGCCGGGTGCCGGAGTTCTTCGCTGGTGCGGGCCGCCTCCACCCTGTAAGAAGTCGGCATGAGTTACACGGCACTGGCGCGCAAGTGGCGCCCGAAGAACTTCGAGGAGATGTCGGGCCAGGAGCACGTGCTGCGGGCGCTGGCCAATGCGCTGGATGCCGGCCGTGTGCACCATGCCTTCCTGTTCACCGGCACGCGCGGGGTGGGCAAGACCACGGTGGCGCGCATCTTCGCCAAGTGCCTGAACTGCGAACGGGGCGTGTCGGCGCGGCCCTGTGGCGTGTGCGGCGCGTGCACCGACATCGATGCCGGCCGTTTCGAGGACCTGATCGAGGTCGACGCGGCCTCGCGCACCAAGGTCGATGACACGCGCGACCTGCTGGACAACGTGCAGTACCTGCCCGGCCGCGGGCGCTACAAGATCTACCTCATCGACGAAGTGCACATGCTGTCCGCCCACTCCTTCAACGCGTTGCTGAAGACGCTGGAGGAACCGCCCCCGCATGTGAAGTTCCTGCTGGCGACCACCGACCCGCAGAAGCTGCCGGTGACGGTGCTGTCGCGCTGCCTGCAGTTCAACCTGAAGCGCCTGCCGGTGGCCACGATCACCGCGCGCCTTGCCTACATCCTCGAGCAGGAAGGCATTGCCGCCGAGCCCGCGGCGCTGCGCCTGGTGGCTGGCGCCGCCGACGGCTCGCTGCGCGATGCGTTGTCGCTGCTGGACCAATTGCTGGCCTTCGGTGGCGCGCGCGAGGTACGCGAGGCCGATACGCGGGCAATGCTCGGCACGGTCGACCGGCAGCAGGTGGTGCAGCTGGTACGCCTGCTCGCCGCCGGCGACAGCGGGGCACTGCTGGACTACGCGCGTACGCTGGAGCAGTGGTCGCCGGATTACCTGGCGCTGCTCGATGCGCTCGCGAGCCTGCTGGCGCGCATTGCGCTGTTCCAGGTTGCGGGCAAGCCTTACGACGATGAGGACGATGTCGGCCCGGAGGTCATGGCCGGACTTGCCGCTGCCATCAACCCCGAGGACCTGCAACTCTTCCACCAGGTCGCCGTGCTCGGCCGGCGCGAGCTGCCGCTGGTCACCGACCAGCGGGCGGCGTTCGCGCTGGCACTGCTGCGCATGCTGCTGTTCCGGCCGGAGGCCGGGCACGCGCCGGGCGGCGCGGTGCCTGCGCCTGGCGCTGCCCGGACGGCCAGCGCGCCCCGGGCAATCAGTCCCACGGTGGCGCGGGAGACGGCGGTCGGGACGCCTGCCGCCGCCGCTGCCCTGCCACTGACGGCGGCGAACTGGGCATCGATCGTGCCGCAGCTTGGCTTGACCGCGCTGGCCGGACAGCTGGCCGCCAACTGCGCGCTGCTCGAGCGGCAGGGACAGCGGGTGCGCCTGCTGCTGGATCCGCGTGGCGCCTCCACGCGCAATCGCGGCACGGAGGACAAGCTCGCCGCGGCGCTGTCGCGCTACCTGGGCGAACCGCTGCAGCTGGTTTTCGAGCAGGGCCCGGTGGATGCGCCCGCGGCGACGCCGGCGCGCCAGCGCGACCGCCAGGCCGATGAGCGCCTGGCACAGGCGCGCGCGCTGCTTGAATCCGACCCGAATATCCAGGCGTTGCGCAGCGAGATGGGCGCGACGATCTTTCCCGATTCGGTACGGGCCAATGGCAACGAGGAGAGCTAGGCAATGCGCGGCAACATCGGCAATCTCTTGAAACAGGCGCAGGCCGTCCAGCAGAACATCCAGAAGGCGCAGGAGCAGGTCGCGCAGATCACCGCCTCGGGCGAGGCCGGCGGCGGCATGGTGAAGGTGACGATGAATGGCAGGCACGAGGTGTCCCGCGTGCAGATCGAACCGGCGCTGCTGGGCGAGGAGCGCGAGGTGCTGGAGGACCTGGTCGCGGCGGCGGTCAATGATGCCGTCCGCAAGGTGGACGCGGCGGTGAGCGAGAAGATGGCCGGCGCGATGGCCGGCCTGCAGTTGCCACCGGGCATGAAGCTGCCGTTCTAGCAGGCCGCGCGACACCATGAAGCATCCGCCAGCGCTGGCGCGCCTGATCGATGCGTTGCACGGGCTGCCTGGCATCGGACCGAAGACCGCGCAGCGGCTGGCTTTCCGGCTGCTGCAGGAGGGTCGCGGCGAGGCGCGCGAGCTGGCGCAGGCGCTGGATGCGGCACTGGCGGGGCTGGGCCGCTGCCGCCGCTGCCGCATGCTGGCCGAAGGCGAGCTGTGCCCGCTGTGCGCATCCGCCACCCGCGACGAGGCGCTGCTGTGCGTGGTGGAGTCGCCCGCGGACGTCATCGCCGTGGAGAACTCCGGCGCCTACCGCGGCCGTTACTTCGTGCTGATGGGCCACCTTTCGCCGCTGGACGGCATCGGCCCGGCGCAGCTCGGCCTGCACGAACTTGACCTGCTGCTGGCCGAAGGCCGGATCCGCGAAGTCATCCTGGCCACCAATTCGACGGTGGAAGGCGAGGCCACCGCGCACGTGATCGGTGAAATGGCGCGTGCCCGCGGCCTCGCCGCGACGCGCATCGCGCAGGGCGTGCCTTTCGGCGGCGAGCTGGAGTACGTGGATGGCGGCACGCTGGCGCATGCGCTCAGCGGCAGGCAGAGCGTCGGCTGAGCCGTGCTCAGCGGCGCGCGGCGCGCTCGCGCGCCGAGCGCAGTTCCCACAGCTGCTCGTACATGCGCCGCAGCCGGCGATAGCTCTCGTAGCGGCGCGGGTCCATGGACGCATCGGCCGCCGCGGCGCGCACCGCGCAACCGGGTTCCTGCATGTGGCGGCAGTCCTGGAAGCGGCACTGGCCGGCCAGGCGCATGAGCTCGCGGAAACCGAGCGTGGCGGGCTGGAGGTCGTCGATCGCCGGCGCGAAATCCCTTACACCCGGCGTATCGATGATGCGGCCGCCGTCGCGGCACTCGTACACCCGCGAGGCCGTGGTGGTGTGCCGGCCTTCCGCATCGCGCATCAGCTCGCCGATGATGATGTCGGCATCATCCTGCGTGACCAGGCGCGTGAGCGAGGATTTGCCGACGCCCGACTGGCCGACCAGCATCGTGGTGTGGCCGCGCAGCGCCGGCAGCAGCGCCGGCACCGCCGGCTGCGCGGGATTCGCACTGACGGAAAGCAGATCGTAACCCAGCAGCACGTACGGTGTCAGCTGCTCGCGCAACTGGCGCGACTCGGGTATATCGTCCTTGTTCATCACGATCAGCGCCTGCGCGCCGATGGATTCGGCGGCGCACAGATAACGATCGAGCAGGAACAGGTCCGGCGCCGGCAGCGGCGCGACCACGACCGCCAGTTGCGTGAGGTTCGCGGCGAGCGGCTCGCTGCGGCCGCGCGCGGTGCTGCGGCGGAGCAGGCGTGCGCGGGGCAGTGCGGCCGATACCAGCAGCTCGGTGCCGTGCTGCTCGCATTGCACGCGGTCGCCGCACACGATATCGAGCTCGCGCCCGAACGGGCGCGCCTTGCGCAGCGTGCCGTGCGCATCGCGCAGCAGTAAATGGCGGCCGTACGTGGCGATGACTTCGGCGATCATCGGAAGGCGCGCGTGCGCAATTGTGAAATGCAGTCCATGCAACTTGCCAGCAGTCTCTCTAGAATGCCACAGGGACATGCGCCATGCCGGCCATGAGGTGATCGTGCAGCATCGTGACAACCTGATATGGATCGACCTCGAGATGACCGGTCTCAGGACCGATGTCGATTCCATCATCGAGATCGCGACCGTTGCCACCGATGCGCAGCTCAATGTACTGGCCGAGGGTCCGGTGCTGGCGATCCACACCCCGGACGAGGCGCTCGCCGGCATGGATGAATGGAATACCCGCCAGCACGGCGCCAGTGGCCTGACCGCGCGGGTACGCGCGAGCCGCGTCACGCTTGCCGATGCCGAGCAGCAGACGCTGCAGTTCCTCAGGGAGTGGGTGCCGGGCGGCGTCTCGCCGATGTGCGGCAACAGCATCTGCCAGGATCGGCGTTTTCTGGCGCGGCAGATGCCCGCGCTGGAACGCTACTTCCATTACCGCAACCTGGATGTCAGCACGGTGAAGGAGTTGGCGCGGCGCTGGACGCCGCAGCTGGCCGCGGGTTTCACCAAGCAGGCCTCGCACCTGGCGCTGGCCGACATCCACGATTCGATCCGCGAGCTCGCGTGGTACCGCGCGCAGCTGTTCGTGCCGGCCGCGCAGGCGCCGCAGGCGGTGGCATGAGCGCGGCGGGCGGCAACGAGACGCTGCTGCCGACGAGCTGGCAGGCGCGGCCGCGCGGCTTCGGCGCACTGATGGCGTTGTACGAGAGCAATTACCTGCGGCTGGCGCGCCTGGCCGGGGATCCGGCGAGGCTCGAGGGCGAGCGCCTGTCGCGCATCGCCTCCGGTTGTGACCTGCGGCTGACGGTGCTCGAGCAGTGCCGTTACACCACCACGGTCGGACTGACGCACCTGTTCCATGAGCCGGTGGCGGGCGGGCCCGGTGTCGCGACGCTGCTCACATATCCGGACGTGCGCGTCCGCGTGTACCGGGATGCGCGCATGGCTCAGGCCCAGCACTGGCCGGCCGACCAGCCCGAACCCTACGGGCGCGATCCCGGCGCCGCGGGACGTGAACTGGAGCAGCGTTGGCTGTTCAACAACATGTTAAACAAGTGGCTGGAATACTGCCTCGAACTGGGACACTCGCTGACCGGTTAGGGAAATCGCTGGAGTCCATCCGCTTGGCGTCCGCAATCACCCGCGCAATCACCGACTGGTTCGCCAAGCTCGCGCGCTCGCGCATCGTGCTGGAGCATCCCGACGATCCCGAGGACGAGCGCGTCCTGCACCTGTTCAAGAACCGCGCCGAGATGAAGAAGGCGCTGGGCGACGCGCAGGATGAGCTGCACCGCCTGAAGGATCGCATCAAGCTGCAGGAGGCGGCCACGGCGCGCGTGCGCGAGCAGCTCGAACACCTGGAGGGACGGCTCGCCAATCCGCTCTCCGGACTGCACAGCCTGGTGCACTACCAGCTGCGCGACCTGTGGGCGAGCGGCCACGCGCAGGTGGCGAAGTTGCTGCGGGAGCAGGCGCAGCTGCGCGAGGAGCGCGAGCGGCGCCAGTTCCTGGCCGAGCTGAACCGGCAACTGTTCGAGCGTTCCCAGCAGGCGCGCGCCGAATGCGCCCAGGCCGAGCATGCGGCGGCCGACGTGCGTGCCCGGTTCGCCGTGCTGCAGGCACAACTCGCCAGGTCGCAGCGCTGGTGGCAGTACTTGCGCCGCCGCGAGCTGCAGCGCCGGCTGCAGGCGGTGCACGGCGAGGCGGTGGTCGCCGAAGGACAGCTGCAGCAGGCGCGTGCGCAGCTGCTGCAGATCGAGGAGCAGGGCGGGACAAAGTATCCCGGCCTGTCGCTGGAAGCGCGGCGGATGCTGAATCTCATGGCAATCGCCTGCGCACAGTTGCAGGCGCTGCGCCTGGCGCCGCAGCCGCTGCTGGCACGCTGCGTCGAGGCGATGTCGCGCGGCGAGCCCCGCATCGACGGTGCCGGCGACGCGGCTGCCGCCCTGGCGATGATGCAGGAAGTGGCGCGCGCCAAGGCGGCGATGGCGCAGAACGCGGCCGCGCTGCAGCCCGAGGTGCGCCGCCTGGCCGATCATCTGGCCGCCAATGTGCGCTACCAGCGTGACGGCGATTCGCTGCCCGGCGAGGAGTCGGTGCACGCCGCGCTGCGGTCGGGGCTCGGCCGCGGCGAACGGATGAGCTGGAACCTGCTGGCCGACGACCTGTGGGGCCTGTCGGACCTGTTCTACGGCGTGGGCGAATAATCCGCCGCTACTACTGCGTGCTCACCTCTGCGGGCGCCGGCCGGGTGCTGCGCTGGGCAAGCGCCGCGGGCGCGCCCGCGGCACCGTTGTTGGCCACGATGTCCGCCATGATCTGCGTGGTACGGTCCAGCACGATCTGCTCGGGCGTCTCGTCGATATCGTCCTTCTTCGCCTTGGTGGCATCCTTCAGCGCCATGCCGCTGCCGTCGGTGCCGGACTGGTCCGCATCGCCGTCCGCGGTGGTGCCCTCGGCCTTCTCCATCTCCTCCAGCGTCGCAAAGACCGGTTTGCCCAGCGCCTTGCGGCGCACGTTCTCGAGCCGCAGGCTTTCGGCCTCCTGGCTGGCGCGTTCTGCCTTGCGTCTGGCGAGATTCAGCGACACCGATTTCTGCTCGCGCAGCTTCTCGGTGACGGCGATGCTCGACACCAGCCACTGGAAGTCCGGATCGGTGGTGTCGCGCTGTGTCTCCTCATGCGTGAGCGTCGCGGCCGTGGGAATGGGGCGGGGTTCCCGGTAGCGCTGGAAATCCGCCGGCGCGATGCGATCCCAGGGCAGCGCGGCTTCCAGCGAGCTCTCGCCCACTTCCTTGATGTCGATGGCCGATGGCAGCTGGATGTCCGGCTCGACGCCACGATGCTGCGTGCTCTCGCCGGTGACCCGGTAGAACTTGCCGATGGTCACGGTGAGCTGGCCGTCCACGGATTTCTGCGTCCACCGATCCAGCGGGAACAGCTGCTGCACGGTGCCCTTGCCGAAACTGCGCTGGCCCACCACGTAGCCGCGGCCGTAATCCTGGATCGCCGCGGCGAAGATCTCCGAGGCCGAGGCGCTGTAGCGGTCGATCAGCACCACCAGCGGACCGTCGTACACCATGCCGGGGATCGGATCGTCGAGCACCTCGACCTGGCCGCCGCCGTCCTTGAGCTGCACCACCGGACCGCGATCGATGAACAGTCCCACCAGCGCCTGCGCTTCCGGCAGGAAGCCGCCGCCGTCGCCGCGCAGGTCCAGCACCAGCCCGTCCAGCGACCCCTGCTGCTTCAGCTCGCCGATCAGCCGCGCCACGTCGCGCGTGGTGCTGCGGTAATCGGCATCGCCCTTGCTCTCCTCGTCCGTGTCGCGGTAGAAACTTGGCACGTTGATGACGCCGATGTTGAGCTTGCGGCCGTTGCGCGTGATGACCCGGCGCTCCTTCTTGGCCGCCTGGTTTTCCAGCGTGACCTTGCCGCGCGTCAGCTCGATGACCTTCTCGGCCGAACCTGGCGCGGCACCGGCCGGCAATACCTGCAGGCGCACCTGCGTGCCTTCCTTGCCGCGGATCAGCTGCACCACATCGTCCAGGCGCCAGCCGATGACATCCTCGAAGGCGCCCTTGTCCTGTGCAATGGCGGTGATGCGGTCCTTGATGCCGAGGGTGCCGGCCACGGCGGCGGGGCCGCCGGGCACGAGGTTCACGATCGAGGCGTAGTCGTCGTCGGACTGCAGCGTGGCGCCAATGCCCTCGTAACTGAGGCTCATCTGGATCTTGTATTCCTCGGAATTGCGCGCCGAGAAGTAGTTCGAATGCGGGTCGTAGCTGCGCGCATAGGCGTTCATCAGGTTCTCGAACACCTCGTCGACGGTGACCTTGTCGGCGCGCTGCAGGCTGTGCTGGTAGCGTTTCTTCAGGACGGCGGCGGAATCGGTCCAGCTCTTGCCGGTCAACAGCAGCGACAGCACGTCGTTCTTCACGCGCTTGCGCCACAGGTCATTCATCTCCTGCTCGCTGGCCGGCCACGGCGCCTTGCTGCGGTCGAACTCGAAGGATTCATCGACGGTGAAATCCGGTTCGGTGGCCAGCAGCGACAGGGCGTAGTCGATGCGCTCGTGGTTGCGCTGCTGCAGGCGCGCGTACATGGCGAATGCCGGCTCGACGGCCCCGCTGTGGATCATGTCGTCGAAGTGATCCTTTTCCTTGCTGAACTCGGCGATGTCACTGGCGAGGAAGTAGCTGCGCTGGCCGTCGAGCGAATCCAGGTAACGGTTGTAGACCTGCTCGGACATCTTGTCGTCGATGGGCGTGTGGCTGTAGTGCGCCTGCTCGAGCATCGTGCCGACCCGTCGGGCCAGCAGATGCTGGCGTTCTGCAGGTGCCAGCGCGCCGGGTGGCAGCGCACTGGAACTGGCGGGGGCGCCGGTGGATCCGGCGCCGGTGAGGGTCAGCACCAGCAGCGCGGCCACGGCGATGGCGCCCATCGAACGGCGCGAGCGCCGGGATACTTCAGGTAAAGTCATGATGGTGGAGGCTAGACTTCGGGCGGCTGGTCAGCAAGTTCCATGATGTTTCTGATGCCGTATTTCGCTCTTTCAAGATTCCGGGTGTACAGGGAGAGGCCATGCAGCCGCTGACCGCTTTGCTCGGCATCGTGATGGGTTCATCGGTGGCGCTGCTGGCGGGCCTGACCATGACGCTGGCCGTGTTCCTGCTGATGCCGGACTTCCATGACCGCCTGGCCGGCGAGTTCACACCCTTGCTGCAGGCCATCGGCTGGGCCGCGCTGCTGGTGGCCATCTCCGCGCTGTCGTTCGTCGGCCAGCTCCGCACGCGCTCCTGGCGGCTCGCCGCGCAGCTTGCACTGGCGGGGTCGATCGTGCTGGTTGCCTGGAAGTACTGGCCGAAGTAGCGGCCGCGCTCGCCGGAATGCAGGCCGCGCTAGCGCGCGCGCTTGCGCCAGGCGTAGGTCTGTGCCAGCGCGCGATGCACGCCGCTGTTGTAGGGATCGGTGCCGGTGTCCTCGCCAGTCAGGTCGAGCAACGACAGACGCTGGCCCGCCAGGGCACTGCGCAGGCGGGTGAGGGTGTCGTCGCGGCGGCGATCACCGGCCGGTGCATCGGCTCGACTGTTGCGCGGATCTGTGCCGCGGCTGAACCGGTCTGGTGGTGCGCTCATCTCAGCATGCCCCGTGAACTGCGCCCCATGTTAGGTCATCTGTGATGAACGTCAAGTAACCGCAGGATTTATGTAACATTTATGCCAGCCGGCGGCCCAGCCTGAAAACCAGCAGCAGCACATAGGGGCCCAGCAGCACCGCCCAGTACCCGGCCGAGCCGGTGGCGAGCCCGTGCACATAGTCCGCGAACAGTGCCAACGGCCCGCCATGGCGCGCCAGCTCCGCGTCCGCCGGATCGCGCAGGTAATCGCCCAGCACCACACGACCAGCCAGCCATATGGCCAGCGGCACGATGGTGAGGGCGAACAGCAGCGCCAGTCCGAAGGTCGCCAGCTCCTGCGCCAGAAATGGAAGCCTGCGATAGCCCCGCCAGGCGCGAGTCAGTGCATTGCTCACGGCGCGGCATAATACCGGATCATGGAAAGCAGCAGGCCACACTTGCCACCACCCCGCCATCTGCGCCAGGGGCCGCGCACGGTCACTGTCGCCGCCACCCAGTTCGCCTGCGGTTGGGACCGGGCCGCCAACATCGAGCGCGCCGAGGCGCTGGTGCGGCGGGCGGCGCGCGACGGTGCACAAGTCATCCTGCTGCAGGAACTGTTCGAGACCCCGTATTTCTGCATCGAGCAGGACTCACGGCACCTGCGACTGGCAACTTCGCTGAACGACAATCCCGCAGTGAGGCGCATGACTGAAGTGGCGCGTGAACTGGACGTCGTGCTGCCCGTCAGCTTCTTCGAGCACGCAGGGCAGGCGTATTTCAATACCGTGGCCGTGATCGATGCCGGCGGCGGGGTGCTCGGCACCTATCGCAAGGCGCACATTCCCAATGGTCCCGGGTACCAGGAAAAGACGTATTTCTCGCCCGGCGATACCGGCTTCCGGGTCTGGGATACGCGCTTCGGTCGCATCGGTGTCGGCATTTGCTGGGACCAGTGGTTCCCGGAATGTGCGCGCGCCATGGCATTGATGGGCGCCGAACTGCTGTTGTATCCCACCGCGATCGGCAGCGAGCCACCGCCGGCACTGCCGGTGCACTCCCGCGATCACTGGCAGCGTACCCAGCAGGGCCATGCGGCCGCGAACCTGATGCCGCTGGTGGCCGCCAACCGCATCGGCCTGGAGCGTTCGCTGCAGTCGCCGGAGGATCTGCATATCCGCTTCTACGGCTCCTCGTTCATCGCTGACGCGCAGGGCGCGAAGGTGGCCGAGGCGGACGAGGAGCACGAAACGGTACTGCTGGCGCAGTTCGATCTGGCGATGGCCGCCGAGCTGCGCGACAACTGGTTCGTGTTCCGCGATCGCCGTCCCGAGCTGTATTCGGCGCTCACTTCGCTCGACGGGCAGCAGCAGGCGGTGGCGCGGCGACCGTGAACATCCTGTTCGTATGCCTGGGGAACATCTGCAGGTCGCCTACCGTGGAAGGCGTGGCGCGCCAGCTCGCCGCGCGTGAAGCCGCGCAGTGGCACCTGGCCTTCGACTCCGCCGGCACGGCCGGCTACCACATCGGCGATGCACCCGATCCACGCAGCCAGCGCGCGGCGCTGGCCCGCGGCTACGACATCTCCGGACTGCGCGCGCGACAGCTTGACGCAGACGATTTCCGTCGCTTCGATCTGCTGCTGGCGATGGATGGCGACAATCTCGCCGCCATGCGGGCGCTGGCGCCGCCGGGATATGCGGACCGCGCCCGACTGTTCCTCTCCTTTCATCCTGGACGTGCCGCCCGCGCGGTGCCCGATCCGTACTACGGCGGGCCCGCGGGCTTCCAGACCGTGCTCGACCTGGCCGAGCAGGGTGCGCGGGAGTTATTCCTCGCGCTGGCTGCGATCCCCGCCGCCGGACGGCCCAGCACTGGCTGAGGACGACCACACCACTGCCGGCCGCTCGGCTGGCGGCGGAGGAGGTGGCGGCGGCGGCGCGGACCGGGGTTCCACGGCTGGCGGCGCGTGCGGTGACGCGCCGGATTCGTCGCGAACCGCAGTGGCCGGAGGTTCGCGGAATTCCGGTTGCGGCCGTGCGCCGGCCTCTTCGTAGTGATCGCCTGTGTCGCCGGGCGGTCGCAACGAAGCACCGCCTGGCGCACCACCCATGGCGGCGCCTTCCGCGCCGCGTCCGCCTCCACGGCCACGGCGGCGACGTCCGCCGCGCCGCGAACGCTTCTCGCCGTCGGGGCGCGGCGCTCCATCGGCGGGGCCTGCTGCGACGCCCGTGGTGGGCAATGCGGCCTCGACCGCCCTGGCTGGCTGCGACTGCTGGTCGCGGCGCGACTTGTGCTCGCCACCCCGGGCTTCGCCGCCGCGCGCTTCGGCACGCGGCTGTTGCGCGGCCCGTGCGGGTTCATTCTCGGCGCGGGCCGGCCGGCGCTGCCCATCCCGGCCCGGGCCACGCTCGCGCTGCTCATCGCGGCCGCGGCGCTGGCCGCGGTCACGCTCGCGACCGCCGCGGCCCCGCTCATCGCGGCCGCTGCGTTCGGCACGCGCGGGTCTGGATCCACTGGTCGGCGTGGTGGCAACCGGCTGCGGTGCATCGCCGACCAGCCAGCTCTTCATCCAGCCAACCAGGCCGCGGCGCGGCGGTGGATTGACCACGATCACGGGTGCGGGCGGCGGCTCGGGTGCCGGTGCCGGCGCCGTGGGAATGATGGTCGTCACCGCCGCCTGCGGCGGGGCCGGGCGCTTCGCCTGCAGCGCCGTGTCGGCCGCTTCGGCTGGCGTCGGCATCTTGTACGAGGTTTTCCGCCATGCCCAGCTCGTCGTTGCGGACGCGCCGGATGGAGAATTCCGGGGTCTCCATGTCCTTGTTCGGCACCAGCACCACGTCCACGCCGCACTTCTGCTCGATCTCCTGCAGCGCCGCGCGCTTCTCGTTCATCAGGTAGGTGGCGACGTTGATCGGCACCTGCATGATCAGCCGGCCGGTGCGCTCCTTGCGCGCGTCCTCGCCGGCCAGCCGCAGGATGGCCAGCGCCATGGATTCCACGCTGCGGATGGTGCCGATGCCCTGGCAGCGCGGGCAGGCCACGTGGCTGGAATCCCCCAGCGACGGGCGCAGGCGCTGCCGCGACATCTCCAGCAGCCCGAAGCGTGACAGCCGGCCGATCTGGATGCGTGCGCGATCCTGCTTGACCGCCTCGCGCAGGCGCTCCTCGACCTCGCGCTGGTTCTTGGTGGACTCCATGTCGATGAAGTCGATGACGATCAGCCCGCCGGCGTCGCGGATGCGCAGCTGGCGCGCGATCTCGTCGGCCGCCTCGAGGTTGGTGTTGAAGGCCGTGGTCTCGATGTCCGAGCCGCGCGTGGCGCGCGCCGAGTTGATGTCGATGGACACCAGCGCCTCGGTGTAGTCGATCACCAGCGCGCCGCCCGCCGGCAGCTGCACCTTGTGCGCATAGGCGGATTCGATCTGGCTCTCGATCTGGAAGCGCGTGAACAGCGGCACGTCCTCCTGGTAGAACTTCAGCCGCCGCTGCGCCTCGGGCGGCATGAAGCGCTGCATGTACTCCTGCGCCTTCTGGAAGGCACCGGTGTCGTCCACCTGGATCTCGCCGATGTCATCGGACAGGTAATCGCGCAGCGCGCGCGTCACCGCATCGCTCTCCTGGTACACCAGGAAGGGCGCGGGCCGCGACTTGATGCCTTCGGCGATGGCATCCCACTGGGTCTTCAGGTTGTCGAGGTCCCACTGCAGTTCCTCGACCGAGCGCCCGACACCGGCGGTGCGGATGATGGCGCCCATGCCCTCCGGGATCACCAGCTGGTCCATGGTCTCGCGCATCTGGTCGCGATCCTCGCCCTCGATGCGGCGCGAGACGCCCCCGGCGCGGGGGTTATTGGGCATCAGCACCAGGAAGCGGCCGGCGAGGCTGATGAAGGTGGTCAGGGCGGCGCCCTTGTTGCCGCGCTCCTCCTTTTCCACCTGCACCACGATCTCCTGGCCTTCGGACAGGATCTCGCGCATGCCGCGGTTGCCCTGCGGCTGGCCGTCGCGGAAGTGCTCCTTCGAGATCTCCTTCAGCGGCAGGAAGCCGTGGCGCTCGGAGCCGTAGTCGACGAAGACGGCTTCGAGCGAGGGTTCGATGCGCGCGATGCGCGCCTTATAGATATTGGCTTTCTTCTGTTCCCGGGACGGGATGTCGATCGACAGGTCGTACAGTTTCTGGCCATCGACGAGCGCGACGCGCAGTTCTTCCTGCTGCGTTGCATTGACGAGCATTCGTTTCATGAATTCCACTCATTGGGTGCCGTGTGGCGGGCCGCGAGGACGCGCGCGCGAAAGCGGGCGCGAAGTCGAGCCAGGGCAGGCAGAGGAGCGCAGCCAGACGGGCCAGCAAGCTGGCCAGGAGGGCATGGATTGTTGCTTGCACTTTCAGAAGAACCTGCCGCCTTCGCCTCTGACGCGAAAGCGCGAGCAATCCGTAGCTACTGCCGACCTGCGAGGCCCTGGGCTCACCCTTTCAGGGGAACCGCGACCGGCCTTGCGGTCTGCCAAACGATGATCCACCGATGCGGATCAACTGGATAATGCGGCGAACCGCAAACGTTCCGTGCCGCTCGTTGGGGTGAGCCTTCGCAAGAGCTGCAACCGTCGCGGTGGGGGCACGTGGCGGCGAGTATACTGGCACTTGCTTGGAAAACAAGGTCTTACGACAAATGGGTGCGCGTGGTCACTGATCCGCCTGCCGCGGACCGCACTCCCGTCCGCAATACGGTCATCGGTCCGGAGGACGCCGGCACGCGCCTGGACAAGGTGCTGGCGCGCCTGCTGCCAGGCGTGCCGCGCACGCGGATATTCCGGCTGCTGCGCCGGGGCGAGGTGCGGCTGAACGGCCATCGCGCCAGTGGCGAAGTGCGCGTGGCCGCCGGCGACCTGGTGCGCGTGCCGCCGGTCCGGATCGAGGCTCCGCCGGCCCAGCCCGCCACGCCACGCGTGGCAACGCGGCTCGCGCAGCAGCTGCAGGCGGCTATCGTGCACGAGGATTCGCGGCTGCTGGTGGTCAACAAGCCCGCCGGTGTTGCCGTGCACGGCGGCAGCGGCGTGTCGGCTGGCGTGATCGAGGCGTTGCGCGCGGCCCGACCCGACGAGACACTGGAACTGGTGCACCGGCTGGACCGGGACACCAGCGGCTGCCTGCTGGTGGCGCGCAAGCGCGCCACGCTGCGCAGCCTGCACGCGCTGCTGCGCGAGGATTCGGCCGGCGAATCCGATGGTTTCGACAAGCGCTACCTGGCGCTGGTGCGCGGCAAGTGGGAGCTGGGCCGCAAGCGCATCGAGGCGCCGCTGCGCACGGATATCCGCGTCGGCGGTGAGCGCACCGTGAAGGTCGACGCCGCCGGCAAGGAAGCAGCCAGCGAATTCCGCGTGGTGCAGTTCTTCGGCAACCTGGCGACGCTGCTGGAAGTGCGGTTGTTCACCGGCCGCACGCACCAGATCCGGGTGCATGCGGCCTATGCGGGTCATCCGGTGGCCGGCGACGTGAAATATGGTGATGCGGATTTCAATGCGCAGATGAAATCCTTCGGACTGGCGCGGCTGTTCCTGCACGCGCACAGCATCGGTTTCGAGGATCCGGAAGGACGCGGCCCGCTCAGCGTCAGCGCGCCGCTGCCGCCGGAACTGCACGCGGTCATCGAGGCGCTGGCCACCGGGGCGGGCAGACTGCGACCGGCTGGCGTGGCGCGCGCCGGCGTGGCGAGCCAGGGTGTCCTCAAACCGCCACGCCGAACTGGCGCAGCGCCGCGCACAGCCAGATCAAAGGCAGTCCCACCAAAGCGGTCGGGTCGTGCGTCTCGAGCGACTCGAACAGGCTCACGCCGAGGCCCTCGCACTTGAAGCCACCGGCGCAGTCGAAGGCCGGCTCGCGATCGATGTAGTGGCCGATCTCGAGGTGGGTCAGCGGCCTGATCCGCACCGCCGTCAGGTCCACATGCGTGAGTTCGGTGGCGGCGTGGATCACGGCGACGCCGGTGTCGAAGCGCACCGTGCGTCCAGCCATGGCGGCGAGCTGTGCGTGGGTCTGAGTGCGGTCGCCGGGCTTGTGCAGCAGCGCCATGTCCGGGCCGATCCGCAGTGAGGCAACCTGGTCGCTGCCAATGACGATGACGTCAGGATGGTCCGCCGCCACTGTCCGCGCCTTGGCCAGCGCCAGGCGTGCCGCCCGCGTGGCGGGTGCTTCCCCCGCCAGTTCCGTCTCGTCGACCCGGGGAGCCAGCGCCGTGAAGGGCAGGTGCAGTCTTTCCAGCAGCTGGCGCCGGTGGACCGATGTGGAGGCGAGGATGATCTGCGGCGCGGGCGGCATGTCGCTGGATAAACAAGAAGTTGCGCCCACCGGGGGCGCTACCTATGATACGCGCCCCATGCCCGAGGACGGCGCCAAACCGGTCAATGTCGCGGTTCTGGCCGACGCGGGAAGCCGGGTGGCGCTGGCCATTCCAGTCGCACGGCTGGAACGCATCGCCGAACACCTGGCCAGCCGCGAGGGCGTGGTGACCGGCAGCGTGGCGTTCTCCCGTGAGGAGGGACGCATCATTGCCGAGGTGGAGCTGGCCGCGACGCTCTCGCTGCGTTGCCAGCGCTGCCTGAAGCCGATGGCGCTGCCCGTGGAAAGCCGCTCGCGCGTGGCGCTGCTGGCGAGCGAAGAAGAAGCAGGCGGCGTGCCGCCGGAGCTGGAAACCGCGCTCGCGCCCGAAGGGCGCCTGCGTCCGGCGGACCTGGTGGAAGAGGAACTGCTGCTGGCATTGCCGGCAGCGCCGCGGCACGCGGGACAGTGCCCGGGCGCTGCGCGCGATGCGGCGCAGGAGAATGGTTTGCAGACGACGCAGCGTCCGTTCGCCGCACTGGGCGAGATGCTGCGCCGGCCGAAGCAGTGAGTTTTCAGGAGAAGCAACGATGCCAGTCCAGAAGAGTCGCAAGACTCCCAGCAAGCGCGGGATGCACCGCTCGCACGACCACGTGGCCAAACCGGCGCTGTCGGTCGACCCGCAGTCGGGTGAAACGCACCTGCGTCACCGCGTGACGCCGGATGGTTTCTACCGCGGCAAGCGCGTGATCGAAGCGCCCGCCGATTCGGCCGACCAGGATTGAAATACTCGCGAATCACCGGCACCGGTTCGTATCTTCCCGAGAAGGTGGTCACCAACGCCGATCTCGAGAAGATCATGGATACCTCCGATGAGTGGATCCGTGAGCGCACCGGCATCGAGCGCCGTCACTACGCCGCCGACGGCCAGACCACCGTCGACATGGGCGAGGTGGCCGCGCGGCGCGCCATCGAGGCCGCGGGCCTTGCGCCCGCGGACATCGACCTGGTGGTATTCGCCACCGCGACGCCGGACCTGGTGTTTCCGAACTGCGGCACGCTGCTGCAGGCGCGGCTGGGCTGCGGCGGGGCGCCGGCATTCAGCGTCGAGGCCGCCTGCAGCGGTTTCATCTATGCGCTGTCCATCGCCGACAAGTTCGTGCGGCTGGGTGACGCGCGGCGCGCGCTGGTGGTGGGCGCCGAAACACTGACGCGCATCACCGATTTCACCGACCGCAGCACCGCGGTGCTGTTCGCCGATGGCGCGGGCGCGGTGGTGCTGCAGCCTTCCGACGAGCCGGGCATCCTTTCCACGCACCTGCATGCCGACGGCGGCTACAAGGACCTGCTGTACTGCACCGGCGGCGTGTCCAGGGGTTACGAGGCCGGTTCTGGCAATCGCGCGGTGATCCGCATGGCCGGTCGCGAGACGTTCAGGATCGCGGTGAACATGCTGGGCAACTCGGTGGACGAGGTGCTGGCGAAGAACAGCCTCGACAAGTCGGCGATCGACTGGCTGGTGCCGCACCAGGCCAACATCCGCATCATCCAGGCCGTGGCAAAGAAGCTCGACCTGCCGATGGAGCGCGTGATCGTCACTGTGCACGAACAGGGCAACACCTCGGCGGCGTCGGTGCCGCTGGCGCTGGATACGGGGGTGCGCGGCGGGCGCATCCGCAAGGGCGAGCTGCTGCTGCTGGAGGCCTTCGGCGGGGGCTTTACCTGGGGCGCCGCGCTGGTGAAGTTCTGATCAGCGCGATCTGAGCAGTTTCGCCAGATCGACTTCCACTGCCGGCAATGCCGCCAGCCGCATGCTGCCGAGGTCGCGGCTGGTGTGCACTTCCAGGTACCGTCCATCGCGCGGCGAGCGATGGCACCGCAGTTCGCCGCCCTGCAGGTCCAGGATCCACGTCTCGGCAATGCCATGGCGGGCATACAGCGGCAGCTTCACGTCCACGTCATAGCGCAGCGTGGTATCGCTCACTTCGATCAGCAGCAGCACGTCCTCCGGAGCGGGTTGCCGGCTGCCATAGTCGTCGGGGCTGGGAGCCAGCAGCGCCAGGTCCGGCTGCGGTTCTGAACGCAGGTTCAGGCGCACCGCGCCCTGCACCCGCACGATCGCCTGGTCGCCGACGGCGCGTACGAACAGCCGGTTGAGGATGTCCACGGCGCGGCCGTGGTCGATGCCGATGGGCGCCATGTCGATGATCTCTCCCTCGATCAGTTCGACGCGCGCCTCTGGCGCGAGCAGGCCCACCTCCGCCATCCGGTAGTAGTCGTCGACCGTGATGAGATGCTTGTGCGGCAGGCTGGCCATGCGGGAGTTCATCGGAAGCGCTGAGCCTCACGGGAGTCTACCGCGAAAGCGGACATCGACATCATGGGGAGGATCCGGGACGTTCGGGAAGTGGCAAATGCGCCCGGAAAAGGCAGGAATGTCCCGCGTGGAGCGCCGGCGCCCGGGCCCTACCAGCAGCTGGCGGTCCCGGCCGTGCCGGTGACGCCGCGCTGGCCGGTCTCCGTCAGCGTGAGCGCGCCGCATTGCGCGTCATTGGTGGATTGCTTGCCCTGCGGGGTGGCCTTCAACGTGTACGTCGATGCGCTCGGAGTGCCGCTGTAGCCATAGCTGTAGTACGGCCCCGTGCTGGATGCGGAGGCGCAGTCGAGGGCCGGCAGCGCCGGCGGATTGCCCATGTCGTCCACGTAGCGCAGGTTGGCCGTGTAGTAGCGCTCCATGAACCCGGCGTACTCGGAAACGCAGGCTTCGGCCGCGCGGCGGCGCGTCTTGGTCACCGACTTCTGGTAGGCGGGATAGGCGATGCCGGCGAGGATGCCGATGATGGTCACCACCGTCAGCAGTTCCATCAGCGTCACGCCGGTCTGCGCGCGTCTCGGGGCCGGTTTCGCCATGGCAGACTCCCTGTGCATCACTGTACGACCAGTTCGCGCCACGACAGGCGCTGCAGCGTGCTGACGGTGCCGCGCGTGTTGACGTTGCCGGTGGTGGCGTTGCTGAAGCTGATCAGCATGTCGTGACCGACGAAGATGGGGTTGTTCGCGGTCGCGGCGAAGCCCACGCCGGCGACGACATAGTGCTGCACCGTCCCGTCCGGCAGCGTCACGCTCGCCAGGTCGTCGGTGAACAGGTTGTTGTTGTTGGCGTCGAAGAACGACTGGCTGGCCGCCGTGCCGGTGAACGGATTGATCGCCATGATCCAGCCGCTGCCGCCGGACGGGTTGCAGGGATCGGTGTTGCTCGAGGACGGTATGCGCGAGGTGCCAAGCAGCAGCGAACCCTGGAACTGGTTGGGTGTCACCATGCGCTCGGCCTGCGCGCCCTGTGTGGGTGAGGTGAGGTCGATGTACCAGCCGGATTTGCCGGTCATGTCCCCGGCCGCGGCCGCACTGATGCCGCGCACGGCGAGGCTGCTCGACGTCGCCGGGTTCTCGGCGACGATGGTGCGCTGGACCAGATTGCTGCGCGTGGTGGCCGAGGAGACCGGAATCGTGCCCTGCACGATCAGGCCGTACCAGGTGTTCGTCTGCCCATCGTTGGCGAAGGTCGAGAGCACGCTGCCGGTGCCGAAGAAGATCCATACCTGGTTGTCGGTGGGGTTCTTGGTGATGATCATGCCCGCGGTTATCGGCTGCGCCACGTTGCCGCTGGTCCTGGCGGTGAAGATCTTCGTGCCGGTGCCGCCCGTGGTGGCAAGCGTGAACGCCCAGACATTGCCGTTCAGGTCGCCGGCATAGGCCTGCGTGCTCACGTTGTCGATCAGCGCGCTGTCGCCGATCCACACCGCCGGCGCCGCCAGGCCGTCACCGGAACTGCCGCTGGTGGTGTAGACACTGAGCTTGCCGGTGGCGATGTCGAACTGCAGCAGGGCGGGCTTGTTCTGGGCGCTGTTGTAGCCATTGCCCAGCAGCGCCACCCATGAGCCGTCGGAGAGGCGCGCGATCACGGGCTTGCCGGTCATCTGGCCGATGTAGCCGCTGTTGCTGTCGAGCGCGCTGCCATCGCCCGCCGAACGCTCCCACAGCAGCTGGATGCTGGCCGGATTGGTCACGTCCAGTGCGTAGACCGCCTTGGCCGTGCCGCGGCCGGTGGTGCCGATCAGCACGGTGGCCCAGCCACCGACGGCGTTCGGGCAGGCGGTGGAGGCGCACTGCACGTCCATCACGGTCAACTCGCCGTCGTTGAAGAACTGGTGCGGGTTGGCGTTGGTGCCGTAGCTCGACTGCGCGAGCTTGGGCAGGCCGCTGCGGATCACCGCCTGGGGCAGGTAGGCGTAGAGCTCCTGGCCCTGGTGGTAGGAGCTGCTGGCGCAGGCGCCGGAGCTGCTCAGGGTGCACTCGAAGAAGGCGTGCAGCATGCCGTCGTTCGCCGCCACGTAGATCGCGTTGATGCGGTTCTTGATGGCGGTGTCGCTGGCGAAGGAGGCGAATGCCGCCGCGAAGCTCTTGCTCCCGTATTGGTTTGCCGACGGCTGGCCGACGTAGACCGGCTGCGAATCCACGATGTCGCCGAGCGGCGTGGTGGGCCGCTTGCGCAAGGTGCCATCAGTGCCCAGCAGGTAGTTGACCATGGCCGTCTGTTCGCTGGCGCTGCAGGAACCCGGGTTGAGACACAGGTTGTTGGCGGTGGTGGTGTCCAGCGCCGGCGACAGGCTCAGCGTCGCACCCTGCACGGTCAGCTGCACGGCCTTGCTCTGGCCGAGGCAGTTTCCGGTGCAGGTGTAGACCTTGCGGTTGGCCGGCGTCGGCAGCTGCGCGGAAGCCTTCCAGGCCGGCGAGGTAGCGATGGCGCCGGAGGGCTGCGTGGCGCAACCCGTTACCGACGTATCGCCGGTGCACACGCGGTAGGCCACGAGGTCACCGCGCCATTCGCCGGTGAAGTACACGGCCTGGTAGGTCGTCGTGCCCGTGCCGAGCTGCGTGCTGTTGGCGGCCAGCGAGGCGCCGGAGCCGGCGATGTCCGCCGCGATCTTGGTGAAGGCCGCATTCAGGCTGGACACCATCGCCGCGCCGTTGTTGCCCAGATACATGTTGTTCGGCTCGTAGTAGGCGCCGTTGCTGAGCGAAGGATTCAGCGCATGGACGGTCTGCGTCGCCGACGTCCACGTATTCCAGTTGCTGGCGCCTGGCGCGCTGCCGAACCAGGTGGTGGCCGGCTTGGCGGCGTTGCCGTTGCCGCCATTGCTGGCAAAGAAACTGTCCGGAATGGTGAAACCGCCGAACTTGGTGGCGTTGTAGTACTGGTTGTCGGTGGTGCCCTTGAGATTGGCGAGCTCCACCACGTCCACCCAGTAGGTGCTGATGGACTGGCCGCGCGCATCGCTGGCGGTGGCCGGGATCAGCGTGTTGGGGATGTCGGGCCGCAGGTCATTCAGGTGCGCCCAGTAGGCGAGAGCGGCCGTGTCGAGGCGCGCGGAGCTGGTGCTGGTGCCCGCATCCATGCTGTTGCGCCAGTTGGTCATTGTCGTGGTGTCGATCTTGGCGAAGGTCGAGCCCGGCACGCTGGTGCTGCTGCTGTCGCTGCTGTATGCGTCGGCCTCCGCCTGGGTGGCCGTATCGCCGATGCCGAGCACCACCGTGGTCTGGCACTGGTAGAGCATCGGGTCCTTCGGCTTGCCGACGGTCCTGGTGCTTCCCCACTGCGTGACGGCCGCGTTCAGCCCGTTGCCATACCAGTTCTCGATCACCGGCAGGCCGTCGGCATTCTGGTAGTTGCCGACCTTCGAGCCCGAAAAGCTGCTGAAGGAGGCGACGTTGCCCAGGCCACGCAGGTAGCGCAGCGCTGTGTAGTACATCTCGCTGAGGTTGTCGTCGGACTTCAGCGTGGCCAGGCCGGTGCCGAGCTGACCGAAGCGGTTGAGGTAGTTGATGACGCCGCTGTACTTGATCGCGCAGGAACTGCCGTCGGGCGTATCAGTACTGGTGCAGGTGCCACTGCCGGCGGCGACGCTCGTGGTCGTCGCTGTCGAGTCGGTGCTGTCCGGATCGTTGATGAAGACGCCGGTGGCCGGATCCCATTCCGGGTTGTCGACGCCGGAGACGCGGGCGGTGGCGCTGGCGACCACGCCGGTGGCGGAGGTGTCGTCGGGCAGATGGCCATACGGGTAGGGCTGCTCACCCGAGATGACCGGGCCGATCAGCTTCTGGCGTGCGCGCATCACGCCGCCCTGGCGCGTGTTGCCGTCTTCGGTCAGGTAGCTGAACAGGCTGTAGCGCGTATTGCTGGCGTTCCGCTGCAGCAGGCCCTCCGGCTTGTAATAGCCGCTGGAGTACAGCGTGCACAGGTCCCCGCGTGTGTCCAGCGTGCCGTCGCAGACCCGCACACGGATACTGACGGCCCACACCTGGTTCCGGCCGTAGGTGGTGTGGGTGTATGTGGAAGGCGTGGCCCCATAGGAGGCAAGGGAGCAGCTTCCGCCGGTGTTGCCGTTTGACGGAGGTGTGGCCCCGAAAATGCTGCACAGGGAAGCGGAGGCCTGAGAGGAAGAGCCATCGGAATTGCTCGAATGGCACCTTTTGTCTGTGGTCCGGAAATACTTGTAGGAATTGCTCGTGCACGCCTGCACGCTTTGGGCGCCGCAGGTACTGCCCGAGAGCGTTCCGCCGTTGGGACAGGTGTAAGTGGCTATCGAGCATCCCGGTTCGCCGCTGCCGCAGGCCGTGCCGTTGGCCGCGCCGACGACATTGCCATCGGCAGAGGGCGACATGAAGGGATAGGCCGGATTATAGGGAAGAGCCGTCACCGAAGTGTCGGTGCCTGCCTGCTGCGAGCCATCGGGAACCGGCAGCGGCACCGCATGCGGGTCACTGTAGGAATAGGTCGTGTTGCCCAGTTGGCTGGAGGTAAGTGTGTTGGATGTGTTCTGGATGAACCACAGCTGGTTGCGCAGGGCGCCGATGCGAGTGTGGAAGGCCGAGGACGTGGATGGCGTCGCATCCGTTACATTGGCGGCCAGCCGGCGCAGCGGTGTGTAGCTGCTGTCCAGGCGGTCGGAGTTGGCTTTTTCCAGATACGTGACACTGGATTGTTCGCTGGTGGCTTTGCTCACCGAGCTGCCGGCGGAACTCGTGATGGTCACGTTTGGCGGCGCACCGTCGGCGGGCCGGTTGACACGATAGCCGCCCGTCAGCGCGAGGCGAAAGGTGTCGATGGCCTGCATCGCAGCCCAGTTCATGAAATTGCCGCTCCACAGCTTCTGGCTGGTCGGGTCCGGCGACGTCCCGCCGGTCTTGCCGTTGCAGCTGTGGTTGGTGCCTGGTGTGGCCGCGGGATAGAAGTAGCGATTCGCCTCAGTAGCGTCGTAGTGGTACGCGTAGCACAGGTTGGGGTTGAAGTAACCGGCGTAGGTGGTGGTCGGGGCGTAGGTGGCCGAGCCTTCGGCCACGCCCGGATCGTTGGCGTGCGTCACCACCGTTGGCCATTCGACCGAAGGTACCAGCACCATGTTGTTCGGCACCTGGCTGGGCGTGGTCAGCGGGCTCTGCGAGATCGACACGCTGTCAGCCAGCGCCAGCGCCGACAGCGCAGCGCAACCGGCAAGCAGGGCCGCCGCACGGACCAGTACCGACGACCGGGCGGAGCGCATCCGGCAGAACGACAGCCTCAGGTTCATGACGAAGTTGTGCATGGTGAAGCTCAGGTGTTGGGCGGAGCGGCGTACATGCTCTGCAGGGTCACGATGGCGCGACTGCTGCCGGCCGCGGCGGGATCGCCGCTGCGGGCGGTGATGCGGTAGTACCAGGTGGTCGGCGCGCCGGTCTGCGCACCGTAGGAGCCGCAGTTGGCGGACTGGCAGGGCGCCGGTCCGCCGGTGGTCTGGCAGTCGTTGCAGATGAGCTCGACAACGAACTGCGGCTGTCCCGGTGCGTTGCTGCCCGCCTGGTAAGCCGTGGTGGGCACTGGCTGGATGAAGGTCGAATTGAGATTGGGATCCGTGAACGGATTGGCTGCGCAGTGCTCGCCACCGGGCGTGCAGATGCGGACATTGCCGGTACCGGTGGCGACGGTATCCTCGCCCGCCCGCAGTCCCGCCTCCGCGGCCTGGAAGCCGACCTCGCGGTCGTAGAAGTTGGCTGTCATCCGTTGCTGGACGGTGACGCCGCGAACGGCCGCAAGGCCGATCAGCGTGACCAGCACCAGCAGGATGAGTGCGACCGCGAGTGCCGCGCCGCGCTGCCGCCTGCCGGTGATCCTGCCGAAGTGTGTCTGGCGCTGCATGTTCATCGCTGTCACGGTGTGGCCGCCGGCGGATTGCGCAGCGACACGATGGTGGAGAAGGAGCGGACTATCATCTGGCCGGACGGGTTCTGCGTATCCTTCGCGACGATCCGCAGGCCGATGCGGACCGCATCCACGTCGCTCGGCGCCCACGAGGTCACGGCCGCCGCGTCGTTGAACCCCGCGTCACCGGGTTTGTGGAACTTGAAATCGAGTGCGGCGACACCGCGCACCATTTCTTCCGCCTGCGGAACCACTGTTACCGTGCCGGAATCACCGACGGCGTTCATGCGGTACAGCGACGTGCCGCCCTGCTCGGGATTGCACGCCGGCGTGGTCGCGACGGTATTGCAACCGATATACCAGCTCACGGCCTTGAGCCGGGAAACCATCGAGTTCAGGTTGTAGGCATTGTCGTCCGGCCCGGCGGTGTTGCCGGGGGTGCCGGCGGCTTCCAGCTTGAACTTGCCGCCCGCCACGCTGGTTATCTGTGCGATGTCGGCCTTGGCCGGATCGCAGATGACCACGATGTCGCCGGCAGCCAGTTCGGGACTGGACTCGAGGATGTCGAGCCCGTCACTGGAATCGTAAAGGCTGTTGAGGCTGTAGGCGATGTCGGAGGCGCCGATGAGCACCAGGCTGTCGGTGCCGGCCACGTGGTCGGATTGAGCGGTACCGGTGGTCAGTGCCGGATTGCTGTCCGCGCCGCCGCCGTCATATCCGATGAGCTGCTTGGCGTCGAAGTCGGTGTACCAGTTGTCCGCGGGATTGTTGAGCCGGTTGGTGATGCTGCCCTGGTTGCCGCAGCCGGTGAGTCGCGACTGCCGCAGGTCGCGCGTCATCAGCTCGAAGGCCGTGCGCGAATTCTCCTGCACGTGGCCCAGCGCCGTGGAGGTGCGGTACATCTGCTTGTTGGAGAGAAACACCGAGGTGGCTCCGGCGATGATCAGCAGCCCGAGCACCATCGAGATCATCAGCTCGACCAGCGAGAAACCCTGCTGCCGCTGCGCTGTGGTGCTCATAGCCGGGCACTCGTGACGACGGTCTGGTTGCCGCTGTCGCCGTTGCCGGTGCGGCTGTCGTTGAAGGTGATGGTGACCTTGAAGGTGTTGGGACTGCCGCCCACCGCCTCGACCTTGCCGGTGGGCGCGGTGCCGGCCGCGCCGAAGGTGTCGCGCAGGCCGGCGCACCAGTCCGCCAGCGCGCTCTGCGCCAGCGTGCCGCTGTCGGTCGGGCACATGCCGGCATCGACCGTCGTGTTGTAGGCGCCGGCCAGCGCGTTGGTGCGATCGGCGCGCATGGCATCGAGGATGGTGTAGCTGGCGACCACCGCCATCGCGCGGGTCATCGAACCATTGTTGCCGGACAGCGAGCGCGTCTGGACCATCGCGATGCCGAGCAGGCCGATCGACAGGATCAGCACGGCCACCAGCACCTCGATCAGGCCGACGCCGCGCTGGCCCGCCGCACCGGCGCGGCGCACCGGGACCCACTTATTGGCAGTTCGGCGGTTCATTGGCGGGGCAACTCACGGACATGGGGCAGCTGCTGATGGCGCTGCCCGTGAGGAGGTAGACGCAACGATGATTGTTCGTGCTGGTCTGGTCGGTGGAAACGTCAGCTACCAGTCCCGTGTACGGCGCGCTGCTGGCGAGCGTGTGGGCCAGGCCCTGGCCACCGTAGCGCAGTGCCGGCACATCATTGCCGCCATTGCTGACGGAAATGTGCGGCGACAGTCCCGGAAGGACGACGACGGCGCTGACCGCGCCGCTGCTCGCGTCGAGCACGTACACGCTGCCGAGATTGCTGCCACAGGCCGCACCGAGCGTGTCCGCGCCGTTGGCGGTACTGCTGCTGCCGCAGAACTGCACGCTTGCATTGCGGCGCACCGCTTCGCTGCGGGCCTGGTTGAGCGCGGAGATGTAGCCGTTGGCCGTGGTGGTCAGGCGGCTGCTGGCAATGGAGCTGCGGAAGCTCGGGACGGCGACCGCCGCCAGGATCGCCAGCACGGCGATCGTGGTCAACAGCTCCACGATGGTGAAGCCATGGGCGGGGCGGGGCGTATTCATGGCGGGCAATATAGGGAATGGCGAACGGTCGGCTTTGTGAAATACAGCACACAACGGTCCGGCCACGCCGCGCGGCCGACAGGCGGTTGCTGAGGAGCGACGAACGGTCCGCCCAAAAAGAAAAACGCCGCGCTGGTGCGCGGCGTTTTTCATATCGAAGGGCCCTGCGACTTACTTCGAGACCGAACGCTGGAACATCCGGTCGATCTTCTCGTTCAGATCGTTGACTCCGGCCTGCGCGGTCTGCGCCGCCGACAGTGCCTGGTTCGCCGTGCTCTGCGCGGCATCGGCCTTGCTCGAGGCAGCCGATGCGGCCGAAGCGGCGGAGGACGCGGCGGTGTTGGCGTTGGCGGCGGTCTTGTCGGCCTTCAGTGCCTGCACGTCGGAAGACAGCGAGCCCACCTGGCTCTTGAGGCTGTCGATGTCGGCCTGCAGGGGCTTCAGGTCTGTACAACCCGCGAGCGCTACGAAAGCGGCAACGGAGGCGATCTTGATCATGGTGCTTTTCATTGTTGGTAACCTCTCTTGAAGGTCTGGAAACGGACCGCAACGGGCTGCGGGTGTTGTAACTTGACCATAACTGCCGGTGCTCGGCAACCGCTTTTCGCGGGCTGTCGGCAAGCGGAGACAGCATCGAGCGGGCCGGTGCGCGCGCAAAAATGCTCAATGGCGCCGGTCGCGCAACATCACCGCGGCACAGTTGCGTCCCGGCAATCCGGTGACACCGCCGCCCGGATGTGCGCCGGCACCGCACAAATACAGCCCGCGCACGCCGGTGCGATAGTCCGCATGGCCCAGCAGCGGACGTGCGATCCACAGCTGATCCAGACCGAGTGCGCCATGGAAAATGTCACCGGCGGGCAGTCCGAAACGCTGCTCGAGGTCGAAGGGCGACAGCGCCAGCACGCCGATGAGGCTGGCGCGGAAGTTCGGCGCCACGCGCGTGACGGCATCGATGATGAGCTCCGCGGCCAGCTGCCGCTCGTCCTCCCAGCGCCGCCCGTCAGGCAGCTGCGGCGCGAAGTGCTGGCAGAAGAGGCTCGCGACATGCTGGCCGCGCGGCGCCAGCGAATCATCCAGCGTGCTCGGAATCAGCATTTCGATCACCGGTTCGCGTGACATGCCGGTGAGGCGCGCATCCAGGTATGCGCGGTCCATGTACTGCAGTGTCGGCGCGATCAGGATGCCGGAGCGGTGGATGTCGCTGCCGGCGGCGCCGCTGCCATCCAGGCGCGGCAGTTCCGCCAGCGCAACGTTCATGCGGAAGCTGGCCGAGCCGGCGCGATAGCGTTGCATGCGCGCGCGGATCTCCGGCGCCACGTCGCCGGCATCGAGCAGCTGCAGGTACAGCAGCCGCGGATTCACGTTGGCGGCGATGCGGCGCGCGCGCACCACGCGGCCATCGGCGAGTTCGAGGCCGGCGGCGCGGCCCTTTTCCACCAGCACGCGCCGCACGGGCGCATCCGTGTGGATGCGCGCGCCGTGCGCCTGGGCTTCGCGCGCCATCGCCTGCGTGATCGCCCCCATGCCGCCGACCGCATGTCCCCAGACGCCGGGCTTGCCGTTCACCTCGCCGAAGGCATGGTGCAGCAGCACGTAGCCGCTGCCCGGTGTGTAGGGACTGGCGTAGTTGCCGACGATGGAGTCGAAACCGTAGGCGGCCTTGAGCGCCTCGTCCTCGAACCAGCCATCCAGCAGGTCGCCGGCGCTGCGCGTGAAGAGCTCATGTACCACGCGCTGTGATTCGAGTGGCAGGGCGCGGAACGCGCGTCCCAGCTGCAGCGCGGACCACAGGTCGGTGCAGCGCCTGAGGTTGGTCGGCGGCGTGCGCAGGAGCAGGTCCTTCAGCAGCCCCACCGCGATGGCCAGCTGCTCCTGCCAGGCGGCATGGCGTGCGGCATCGCGCGGCGAGCGCGCGGCCAGGTGGCGCAGGGTGTCTGCACCGGTGGGTCCGATGCGCAGGCCGCGGCCTGCTCCTTCCACCACGTAGTTCAGCAGCGGCCGTTCGAGGATGCTGAGGCCGTGTTCGTGCAGCCGCAGCTCGCGGATCACGCGCGGATGCAGCAGGCTCACTGTGTAGCTGGCGGTGGAGTTGCGGAAGCCGGGATGGAATTGCTCGGTGACCGCGGTGCCGCCGGCGATGCCGCGGCGCTCGAACAGCGCCACCGACAGCCCGGCACGCGCCAGGTATGCGGCACAGGTCAGGCCGTTGTGGCCGGCGCCGATGATGGCGACGTCGAGAATTTTATCCATTGATTTCATGGCATTGCGCGCATTGCGTCAGCTCATTTGCCAAATTTCCCGGCGAGCTGTATAAACTTACAGTCCACTGTATGGATCAACAGCCGGAAGTGCCCATGCCCGATACCGACCTCACGCCACGCCAGACCCAGATCCTGCGGCTCATCCAGCGTACGGTACAGGAAAGCGGCATGCCGCCCACCCGCAAGGAAATCGCCGAGGAGCTGGGCTTCAAGTCGGCCAACGCCGCCGAGGAGCACCTGCGCGCGCTGGCCCGCAAGGGAGTCATCTCGCTGCTGCCGGGCGCTTCGCGCGGCATCCAGCTGAAGGATTCCCTGCGCGACCAGATGGGCCTGCCGCTGATCGGCCGCGTGGCCGCGGGCAGTCCCATCCTGGCCGAAGAGAACATCGAGGATCACCTGCAGGTCGATCCGGCGGTGTTCCATCCGCAACCGCATTACCTGCTGAAGGTCGTGGGCATGAGCATGAAGAATGCCGGCATCCTCGATGGCGACCTGGTGGCCGTGCATCGCACGCCACACGTGCGCAACCGGCAGATCATTGTCGCGCGGCTGGAGAACGACGTCACCGTCAAGCGCTACCGCCAGGAAGGCCCGGTGGTGTGGCTGCTGCCCGAGAACGAGGATTTCGAGCCCATCAAGGTCGACCTGAAGCAGCAGGCCATGCTGATCGAGGGCGTGGTGGTGGGCGTGATCCGGCGCGGCAAGGGCCTGGGTCTTTGAGCGTGCGGCATGTCCGTGGAGGCTCATCAGGCGCAGCTTGACGCGCTGCTGCGGCACCCCTCCCTCTGGCGGGGCCGGGGTGCGGCGGTGGCAGAAGGTCTTCCCACCGGTTTCCCCGCGCTCGATGCCGTGCTGCCCGGCGGGGGCTGGCCGCGGCAGGGACTGGTCGAGATCATCACCACCGGCAGCGGGCAGGGCGAGCTCACGCTGTGGCTGCCGCTGCTGCGGCATCTCACGCAGTCCGAAACGTCGCGCTGCTGCGCCTTCATCACGCCGCCCTTCGAGCTGTTCGCGCCTGCCTGGTGCGCGGCGGGCGTGCGGCTCGAGCGGTTGTTGCTCGCGCGCGCGCCGCAGCCCCTGTGGGCGCTGGAGCAGTCACTGCAATCCGGCGCCTGCGCCATCGCCTTCGCCTGGCAGCAGCAGGCCGGCATGACGGCGCTGCGGCGGCTCGCGCTCGCAGCCGGCCGCGGTGCCTCGCTGGGCGTGCTGATCCGTCCCCTGCGCGCGCTGGCAGCGCCCACTGCGGCCACGCTGCGCCTCATGGCCCGGCGCACGACCACGCACCTGCGGCTGGAATTGCTCAAGGGGCGCGGAGTCACACCGCGCAGCGTCGAGCTGGTGCTGCCATGAATCCATCGCAGACATGGATGTTCGACCTGCCGGCCCCGGCCCCGGCACCGGCACCGGCACCAGTGCCGACGCTGGTGCGGGAGGTTGCATCGTCCGCGGCACCGCAGCCGCAGGCCGCGCGCGAACTGTGGGCGGCGGTGCAGCTTGCTACGGCAGCCGAGCCGGATGACCTGCCCGGCGAGGCATTCCCGGCAGCGCTGGCGGTACTGGTCAGGCGCGCGCAGGGTTTCACGCCGCGCGTGGCGGTGGAATCTTCCGATGCGGTGCTGCTGGAACTGGCTGGCAGCCAGCGCCTGTTCGGCGGTCTCGCGGAGCTGCTGCGCGCGCTGCGTGCTGCGTTTCCGCGGCCGCTGCAGCTCGCGCTCGCGCCCACGCCGCTCGCGGCAGTGCTGCTGGCGCGCGCCGGCCGCAACTGCTGCATCACCAGCGCCGCGCGGCTGTCGGGGCGCCTGGCGCCGCTGTCCCTGGCGCACCTGCACTGGTCCGAAGAAGAGCTGCTGCGGCTCAACAGCATGGGGGTCAACACGCTCGGCGGGCTGCTGCGCCTGCCGCGGGCGGGCCTCGCGCGCCGCATTGGTCCTGCGCGGCTGGCCGAGCTCGACCGGCTCACCGGCGGCAGACCCGATCCGCGGATCAGGTGCGCGCCGGCGCCGCGCTTCCATGAGCGCATCGATCCGGATTACGAGACCGCCGACCGCGAACGTCTGCTGGTGTTCCTCTCTGCGACGCTCGCGCGGCTGGAAGATTTCCTGCGTGAGCGCCAGCGCGGGGTGATGGCGCTGCGCCTCGTGCTGCATCACCGTCACGCCATGCCCACCACCTGCGTCCTGCGCTGCGTGGTGCCGGAATATCGCGCGACGCGGTTCGCGGCGCTGCTGACCGCGCGGCTCGAATCCCTGGCGCTGGCCGGGCCCGCCCGCCGCATGGAGCTCACCGCCGGCAGGCCGCGGCGTTTCCTGGCCGCGGCTGCCTCGTTGTGGACGGCGGGCGAACATGGCGGCGGCGCGGCGGCGGCGCAGACGCCGGAATTCCTGCAGACAATGATGGCGCGCCTGGGCGAACATGCCGTGCACGGCCTGGCGCAGGTCGATGAGCATCGACCGGAGCGCCAGTCGCGCCATGTGCGGCCGGCGCCGGTCGCGCCGGTGCGCGTGCCCTGCGCGGCACCGCAACCGGCCGGTGCGGCCCGCCCGCTCGGCCTGCTGGAGGCACCCAGGCCGCTGGCCACCATCCGCGATGCAGCCGGCGTGGTGCTGCGCCTGCTGCACCAGGGACAGGATCTCACGCTCATCAGCGGCCCGGAGCGCATCGAGTCCGGCTGGTGGGATGGCGGCGAGGTGGCCCGCGACTACTATGTGGCGCGCGCGGCCGATGGCGCGCAGTGGTGGATCTTCCGCGAATGCGCGTCCGGGCGAAGCTGGTTCGTGCATGGATGCTTTGCCTGAATACGCCGAGCTGCATGCACTGAGCAATTTCAGCTTCCTGCGCGGCGCCTCGCATGCCGCCGAGCTGGTCGGCCGCGCCGCGGAGCTGGGTTATCGCGCGCTGGCCCTGACCGATGAGTGCTCGGTGGCCGGCGTGGTACGCGCACACGTCGCGGCCCGCGAGTCGGGCCTGGCGCTCATCGTCGGCGCCGAGTTCACGCTGGTGTGCGGCCTGAAGCTGGTGGTGCTGGCCGCCACGCGGCGTGGTTACGGCCAGCTCTGCCAGCTGATTACCCGCGGCCGGCGGGCCGCACCCAAGGGTGCCTACCGGCTCACGCGCGTGGATCTCACCGACTGCATTGCACCGGCCGCGGCCGATGGCGCGGCGGATTGCCTGCTGATCTGGCGCCCCGGCGAGGCACTGCTGGAGGCCATTGGTGGCTGCCATGGCCAGGGCGAATGGCTGGCCGCGCGTTATGCCGGCGCTTTATGGCTGGGAGTGACGCTGCTGCGCGGCGGCCGCGATGCCGCACTGCTGGCCGCCTCGCTGGCGATGGCCGAGCGGCTCGGTATCCGTTGCGTGGCCTGCGGCGACGTGCACATGCACGCGGCCGATCGCCGGCCGCTGCAGGATGCACTCACCGCGATCCGCCATCGCGTGCCGCTGCGCATGGCGGGACGACGGCTGTTCCCCAACGGCGAACGGCATCTGCGGCGGCGCGCGGAGCTGGCGCGCCTCTATCCCGCGGAGCTGCTGGTGGAAACCGCGGCGATCGCCGCGCGCTGCCGCTTCGCGCTGGATGAGCTGCGCTATGAATATCCGCGCGAACTGGTGCCGGAAGGCCAGACGCCCGCGAGCTGGCTGCGGCGGCTGGTGGAGGAGGGCGCCGCGGCGCGCTGGCCACAGGGCGTGGCGCCGCGCGAGCGCGCGCTGATCGAGAAGGAGCTCGACCTCATCGCCACGCTGGCTTACGAGCCGTTCTTTCTTACCGTGTACGACGTGGTGCGTTTCGCGCGCGGCGCGGGGATCCTGTGCCAGGGCCGCGGCTCGGCCGCCAATTCCATCGTCTGCTACTGCCTCGGCATCACCTCCGCCGGGCCCGACAAGCTGGAGATGCTGTTCGAGCGCTTCGTTTCGAAGGAGCGGGACGAGCCGCCGGACATCGACGTGGATTTCGAGCACGAGCGGCGCGAGGAGGTCATCCAGTACATCTACCGCAAATATGGCCGCGAGCGCGCGGCGCTGGCAGCCACCGTCATCACCTACGGCGCGCGCAGCGCGGTGCGCGACCTGGTGCGCGCGCTGGACCTGGATGCGGCCACCGCGGACGGCATGGTCCACGCCATGCGCGGCTGGCGCGGCCACTCGCTGGAGGCGGTGCACTGGCGCGAGGCGGGCGTCGATGTGGACCGGCCCGAGGTGGCGCGGCTGCTGGAACTGGCGGGGCTGCTGGTGCATTTTCCGCGCCACCTGTCGCAGCACGTGGGCGGTTTCGTGATCTCCGAAGGGCCGCTGGCGGAACTGGTGCCGGTGGAGAACGCCGCGATGCCGGAGCGCACCGTGATCCAGTGGGACAAGGACGACCTGGAGGATCTGCGGCTGCTGAAGGTGGACGTGCTGGGCCTGGGCATGCTGACGGCGATCCGCAAATGCTTCGGCTTCATCGCGGAGTTCCACCATGAAAAACTGCTCACCATTGCCACCGTGCCGGCGGATGACCCGGCGGTCTACCGCATGATCAGCCGCGCCGATACCATCGGCGTGTTCCAGATCGAATCGCGCGCGCAGATGTCCATGCTGCCGCGCCTGAAACCCGCGAACTACTACGATCTGGTGATCGAGGTGGCCATCGTGCGGCCTGGTCCCATCCAGGGCGACATGGTTCATCCCTACCTGCGCCGTCGCAACAACCTGGAGCCCGTGACCTATCCCAGCCCCGCGGTGCAGGGCGTGCTCGAGCGCACGCTGGGGGTGCCGCTGTTCCAGGAGCAGGTGATGCGGCTGGCGGAGGTGGCCGCCGGTTTCACGGCCGGCGAGGCCGACCAGCTGCGCCGCGCGATGGCCGCCTGGAAGCGCCGCGGCGGCATCGAGCGCTTCGAGCAGAAACTGCTCGCCGGCATGCGTGCGCGCAACTACGCGGAAGAGTTCGCGCAGCGCATCCTGGCGCAGATCCGCGGTTTCTCGGACTACGGCTTTCCCGAGGCCCATGCCGCGAGTTTCGCGCTGCTCGCCTATGTGTCGGCCTGGCTCAAGCACCACCATCCGGCCGCGTTCACCGCGGCGCTGCTCAACAGCCAGCCCATGGGGTTCTACCAGCCGGCACAACTGCTGCGCGATGCGCGCGCGCATGGCGTGGCCGTGCTGCCCGTGGATGTGCGCGCCAGCGATGTGGATTGCACGCTGGAGACGGGGGAGGATGGCAGCCCCGCGCTGCGGCTCGGTCTGCGCTGCGTGCATGGCCTGGCCGCTGCCGCCGGCGAACGTATCACGGCGGCGCGCCGCGAGGCTCCCTTCGAAGGCTTCCGCGACCTGGGCGACCGCGCCCGGCTGGCGCGGCGTGACATGGAGGCGCTGGCCGCGGCCGGTGCGCTGGCCGGTTTCGATGAGCACCGGCACCTGGCCTTCTGGAGCGTGGCCGGCTACCTGCCGCCGCTGCCGATGGCGCCGGATGTGGTGCGCGAGGGTGCGCAGCCGCTGCTGCGTGTGCCCACCGAGGCCGAGGACATCCTGGCTGATTACCGCGCGCTGGGTTTCACGCTGGGCCGGCATCCGCTGGCGCTGCTGCGCGAACGGCTGGCGGCCGCGCGCATCCTGACCGCGGGACAGCTGGATGCAGTGGCCAATGGCGCCGCGGTACGCGTGGCGGGGCTGGTCACCGCCCGCCAGCGTCCGGCGACTTCCAGCGGCGTCACCTTCGTGACGCTGGAGGATGAATCGGGTCACATCAACGTGGTGGTGTGGCAGCGGCTGGGAGAGCGGCGCAACGAGGCGCTGGTCAATGCGCGGCTGATGGAAGTACGCGGCGAGCTGCAGCGCGAAGCCGATGTCACGCACGTGATCGCGCGCGATCTCGTGGATCGCACGCCGCTGATCGGCGCACTGCGCTTCGACGCGCACGAGTTCCACTAGCCGCGGCCGGCGCAACAGCGGCGACGGTGCTACAGGCGGATGCTCGGGCGCCTGCTGCCGCGCTTGGGTTCGTCCAGCTCGTAGTCGTCGAAATCCGAGGTCAGCTCGGCGGTGCGCTTCTGCTCGGCCAGCAGTTCCAGCTTGCGCCACGCCGGCACGCCCTGCTTGGCGCCGCGGCGCCGCGCGAGATCCATGTCCTTGGCGAGGCGCGCGAGGTCAACCTCCTCCTCGCCGCCGTCCTGGAGCGCGTCGTCATCCTCGTCTTCGTCGAACTCGTCCGCTTCCTGTTTCTCGCTCATGGCCTCAGCCGCTCATGAAGAAGAACCGATGCTCACAAGTCTCCCACTCGCGAATATATACCTCAGTGGATGAGCGAGTTCATCTGGAATATCGGGAGCAGCATCGCAAAAACGATGCCAATGACGAACACGCCCATGATGACGATCAGCAGGGGGCCCAGAAGGCCTACCAGCGCCGACAGCAGGCCATCGAGTTCGCGCTCCTGGTTCTGTGCCGCCCGCTCCAGCATGGCATCGAGCTGGCCGCTGGATTCGCCGCTGGATATCAGATGAATGCTCATCGGCGGGAACAGCTTGCTGGTGGCCAGGGATCGTCCGATCGGCGCACCCTCGCGCACCCGCGCCGTTGCCGCGGCAACCGCCTCGTGCATGGGAGCATTGGTGACCACGTCGCCGGCGATGCGCAGGGCTTCCAGCACCGGCACCGAGCTGCTGGCGAGGATGGAGAGCGTGCGGGTGAACCGCCCGGTATTCAGGCCGCGCACCACCCGGCCGACGATCGGCACCCGCAACTGTAGCCGGTCGAAACGGCTGCGGACGGCCGGCCGCCGCAGCTGCCGCAGCAGCAGGAACACCAGCAGCACGACGCCGATGAGGGCCCAGATGCCGTAATGCCGCGCGAAGTAGCTCACCGCGATCAGCAGGCGCGTGGCCAGCGGCAGCTGCGCGTGGTAGCTGTCGAACACGTCGACCACCTTCGGCACCACGAACACCAGCAGGATGGACACGATGATGAAGCACATGCCGGTCAGCGCGATGGGGTAGAGCATCGCGCCCAGCACTTTCTGGCGGATGACCTCGCGGTTCTCCGTGTAGTCGGCCAGCCGCTCCAGCACCTTGTCCAGGTGCCCGGCCTGTTCGCCGGCCGCGACGGTCGCGCGGTAGATTTCGGGAAACACCCGCGGGAATTCCCGCAGCGAATCGGCCAGCGTGTGGCCTTCCATCACCTTGGCGCGCACACCCAGCAGCACGGTCTGCACGCGCGGCTTTTCGCTCTGCTGTGACACCGCCAGCAGCGTCTCCTCCAGCGGCAGTCCGGCCCTGGCGAGCGTCGCGATCTGCCGCGTCAGCAGCGAAAGGTCGGTGGCCGATACGCCGCTGCCGAGCGCGAAGCGGGCGGACTGCTTGGTCTTCTCGCGCGCCACCACTTCGCTGACGCTCACCGGCAGCAGCTGCTGCTCGCGCAACTGGCTGCGCACGTGCCGGACCGTGTCGCCCTCGATCACGCCGCGTCGCTCGCGGCCGGCCGCGTCCAGCGCCGTGTATTCGAATGCGCCCATCGGTGGAGGCTAGTCCTCGCGCGTCACGCGCAGCACTTCCTCGAGGGTGGTGCTGCCCGCGAGGACCTTGGCGCGGCCGTCATCGCGGATGGAGGGGGTGAGGGTGCGCGCGTAGCGCTCCATGTCGTGCTCGGCCGCGCCATCATGGATCATGGTGCGCAGGTGGTCGTCCACCAGCACCAGCTCGTAGATGCCCATGCGGCCGCGATAGCCGGTGCCCGAGTTGCCCGGCTGCCAGATGCCCGGCGCTTCCTGGCCGGCGGGAATGTTGAGCAGCCGTTTCTCGTATTCAGAGGGCTTGTGCGGTACGCGCGTGTCACGGTCGAGCACGCGCACCAGGCGCTGCGCCACCACGCCGATCAGGCTCGAGGACAGCAGGAAGGGCTCGATGCCCATGTCGCGCAGGCGCGTGATCGCGCCCACCGCGGTGTTCGTGTGCAGCGTGGACAGCACCAGGTGGCCGGTCAGCGAGGCCTGCACCGCGATCTGCGCCGTCTCCAGGTCGCGGATTTCGCCCACCATCACCACGTCCGGGTCCTGGCGCAGGATGGCGCGCAGGCCGCGCGCGAAGGTCATCTCCACCTTGGTGTTGACCTGCGTCTGGCCAATGCCGTCGATGTAGTACTCGATCGGATCCTCGACCGTCATGATGTTGCGGGTGTTGTCGTTCAGCCGCTCCAGGCCCGCGTACAGCGTGGTGGTCTTGCCCGAGCCGGTGGGGCCGGTGACCAGGATGATGCCGTGCGGCTTGTGGATCAGCTCGTCGATCTTCTCCAGCGTGCGCGGATCCATGCCCAGGCTGGTCAGTTCCAGCCGTCCGGCCTGCTTGTCCAGCAGGCGCAGCACCACGCGCTCGCCGTGCCCGGAAGGAATGGTCGACACGCGCACGTCCACCGCGCGGCCGGCAACGCGCAGCGAAATGCGGCCATCCTGCGGCAGGCGTTTCTCGGCGATGTCGAGCCTGGACATCACCTTGATGCGCGACACCACCAGCGGCGCGACCACGCGCCTGGTCTGCAAAACCTCGCGCAGCACGCCGTCCACCCGGAAGCGCACCACCAGGCGGTTCTCGAAGGGCTCGACGTGGATGTCCGAGGCGTTCTCGCGGATCGCCTGGCTCAATACGGCATTGATGAGCCGGATGATGGGCGCATCGTCGTTGCTCTCCATCAGGTCCGCCTGCTCGGGCAGTTCCTGGGCGAGATGCGCGAGGTCCGAGTTCTCCGTCAGGTCGTCGCCGGCCGCGGCCAGCGTGCCACCGCCACCCTCGTAGGCCGCCTGCAGCACACGCTCGAATTCCTCGTCGCCCACGCGCTCCAGCACCAGCGGCACGCGCAGCACGCGGCGTGTCTCGGCCACCGCGGTCGGCGTCGCGTCGGCGCGCAATGCGCAATGCGCCACGCCCTCGCGCATCTCGCGCAGCACGATGCCGTAACGGCGCGCGAAGGCGAAGGGCAGCGTCTTCGCCGGAGCGGTGGCTTCCTGGGCGCTGGCGCTCACGGCACGGGGGAAGTCTGCGGAGAACGGCCGGCGGGTGCCGGCGGCGGCACGTCCAGCGCCGGCAACTGCGGGGTCGGCAGCTTGTCGGGGCTGTCCTGTTTCCTGATGTCGTCGTGCACCGCGTTGTACTTGGCGTTGGTCGCAGCCGACACATCGAGGTTGTCCTTGATGATGGTCGGCTTGATGAACACCATCAGGTTGCTCTTCTGCCGCCGGTCGTTGCGGGCCTTGAACAGTTCGCCCAGCAGCGGAATGCGCGACAGGAAGGGCACCCGGGTCTCGCCGGTGGCCTTGCTGTCGCGGATCAGGCCGCCGACCACGATCCACTGCTGGTCCTTGACCAGCACCACGTTGTGGAAGGTGCGCTTGTTGGTGATCTGGCTGCCGGCGTCGCCGGTCTGGCCGGCCAGCTCCGAGCTGTCCAGGTCGATGGTCAGCGTCATGGCGTCGCTGCCGTTGAGCTGCGGGGTGATCTTCAGCGTGGTGCCCACGTCCTGGCGCTGCACGGTGTTGAACGGCGTCACCTGGCCGTTGACGCCGCCCGCCCCGGTGCTGGTGTACTGACCGGAAATGAAGGGCACGTTCTGGCCACTCTGCAGCGTGACCTGTTCGTTGTCCAGCGTCATCTGCGTCGGGTTCGCGATCACGTTGTTGTTGGTGTCGGAGGTGATCGCCCGGATCATCGCGGCCCAGCTCTTGCCGTTGTTCACCAGCTTGCCGATGCCGAAGGTGGCGCCCAGTGGCACCGTGGTCGCCGAGGCCGGATCCGCGACGATCTGCGCCAGCGATGCCAGGTCGATGGGATTGGTGCTGCCGATCGGCGAATCGAACACGGCGCCGGGCACGACCTTGCCATCCTCCTGAGAGAAGGCCGCCCAGTTCACGCCCAGGTCGCGCGACTTGTCGATGTTGATGTCCGCGATGATGGCCTCGATGAATACCTGGGCGCGCTGGATGTCCATCGCGTCCACCGTGGCCCACAGCGCGCGGCGGGTCTTTGGGGGCGCGGTGATGATGAGCAGGTTGGTGTTCTTGTCGGACAGGATGGTCACGCTGCGATCCGCGGCCGGGCCGACGGCGGCCGGAGCGGGCGCGGTGGCGCCGGAGGTCGAGCCGGTGGTGGATGTGCTGCCGCTCACCTGCTGCTTGAGGACCGCGGCGACATCATCCGAGCGCGCGTACCGCAGGTAGCGTCGCTCGGTGTTGTCATTGTCGTCGACCGGCTTGTCCAGGCTCTCGATGAGCTCCTTCAGGCGCTGGCGCGCGGCGGAGTCGCCGCTGATCACCAGGCTGTTCGAGCGGTCGTCCGCCACGAAATGCGGCGCCCCGCCCGGGTCGGCCGTCGTGCCGGCCTGGAGCTTGGTCAGCGTGTTGGCCACGTCGGTGGCGTTGGAATTCTTCAGCGTGATCATGTCCACGCCGCTGCCGCCCGCTCCATCCAGCTCCGCCACGATCTTCTGGATGCGCGCCACGTTGTTGGCATGGTCGGTGATCAGCAGCGCATTGGTGCCGGTGACGGCCTGGATCAGGCCGTTGGTGGCGACGAACTGCCGCAGGATGGGGTTGAGCTGCGCGGCGCTGACGTTCTTCACCTGGATCACGACGGTGACGATCTCGTCGGAATTCGGATTCACGTGCTCCGGCAGGTCGTTGCCGGACATCTTCAGCGCCAGGGCCTCCGGCACGATCTTCACGGTGTTGCCGTTGCGCAGCGCCACGAAGCCGTTGACCTGCAGGATCTGCAGGAAGAACTGGTAGAACTCCTGCGGCGACATCGAGTGCGGACTGGCCATGACGGCGGTGCCGCGTACCTGGGGGCTGACGATGAAAGTCAGGCCGGTCGCGTCACCGACCGCCTTGGCCAGCACCACGATGTCCACCGGCGTCTGCCAGTTCGGAGTGATCCGTGGTGCCGGGTTGGGCGTCTGCGCGGCGGCCAGCGCCAGCCATAGCGGCAATGTTGCCACCAACCCCCTGATGTGTTTTTTCACTCTTCTACCTCGTTGCGTCGGTACCCGGTTCCGGTTCCGGTGGTGGAGGCGCGTTCTGCGGCGCCAGTGGCGGGGTCTGGGGAGCCTCGGACAGCCGTTCCGCCTCGTTGGCGATGTCGGCGAGATTCAGGTTGAGCTCCATCTCCCGCCCGTTGCGCACCACCGTCACGTGCGCTTCGGCCGAACTGCTCAGCGTGCCGAAGATCTCGTTGCTGCGGGCCTGGTCATCCAGTGGCGTGCCATTGATGGCGGTGACGAGGTCATTGGGCTTGAGGCCCAGGCGCGCGAAGGCCTGGGCGTTGCTGCCGGGGTTGACCCGCATGCCGCGCAGGCGGCCGTCGGCGAACACCGCCTGTCGCTGGATGACCTGGTTGAGCAAGCCGGGATTGTTCTGGATGGCCTGCTGCACACGCTGCGCCGATGCCGAGGGATTGATCCCCATCGGCATCGGGGGCGGCGCAACGGCACTGCCGCCCGGCTGCATCGGCAGCAGCAACGCCTCGATGCTGCCACCGCGGTCCAGCAGCACCCGGTCGACGTACACGGCGTTCAGGCGCGCGCCACCGGGCACCTCATCACCCACCTTGTAGACGTTGACATCGCTGTCGCTGGAACCCAGGGCAGCCATGCCGTTCTTCGGATCGGTGGCGGCGATCACGAACGCCAGCTTGAGGTTCATCGTGGTGACCGGCGCATCCACGCCGCTCGCCGTGGCGCCCTGGCCGAACAGGTTGGCCCGCAGGATGGCCGGTACGTCCACCACCTTGCGTGAGGCGGCCGGGGCGCCCAGGCTGGCGGTACCGACCGTTGCGGTGCGGGGACCGGCGAGGTCCGCGACCAGCAATGCCCCGCGCAGCCCCACCAGCACGATCAGCAGCAACAGGATCCACAGTGGCCCTTGGGCGGCAAGCCGGTCGGCAAGATCGCCGGAGAAGCGCGGGGCTTGGGCCACGGTATTCACTAGCCACGTATTATGTTTGCGGTCGATGCCCCCCACAAGCGGATGTTCCGGGACGAGGCATCCGGTGGCGGTGAGGCTTGCATCGCGGCGGGCAGCCCCCACCCTGGGCAGCATCGGGATCATAATGCACGGCATGAGCGGTCAGGATCCACACGAGGAACGCGAGGGCCACACCGGCATCGTGGTGGAGGAAGCCGCGCCCGAGGTCAGGCAGCCACCGTTGTACCAGGTGGTGTTGCTGAACGACGACTACACCCCCATGGAGTTCGTGGTCGACGTGCTGGAGCGTTTCTTCCGCATGGACCGGGAAACCGCCACGCGGGTAATGCTCGAGGTGCACATGAAGGGCAAGGGGATCTGCGGCGTGTTCACGTACGAGATCGCGGAAACGAAGGTGGCCCAGGTGGTAGGTTATTCGCGTGACAACCAGCACCCGCTGATGTGCACGCTGGAACAGGCTTAAGGAGCGTCGAGATGCTCTCGTCAGAACTGGAGAACTGTCTGAACGCCGCCTTCGCGCAGGCGCGCGAGGCGCGGCACGAGGTCCTCACCGTGGATCACCTGCTGCTGGCCATCCTCGATACCCCGCGGGTGCGCGAGATCCTGAAGGCCGGCGGGGCGGACCTGCGACGCCTGTCCGAGGAACTGCGGGCGCATATCGACAACACCACCCCGCGCATGAAGCCGGGCGAGGACGACCGCGAGGTGCAGCCCACGCTGGGCTTCCAGCGGGTGCTGCAGCGGGCCGTGTTCCAGGTGCAGTCCGGCGGCCGCCGCGAGGTGGGCGTGGCGGACGTGCTGGTGGCCATCTTCAGCGAGAAGCAGAGCCATTCGGTGTTCCTGCTGGCGCGGCACGAGATCACCCGGCTGGACGTGACGCAGTACATCTCGCACGGGCTCGCCAAGGAGCGCGAGGAGAAGGTTTCGCGCGAGGATGGCGCGCCGGCCGAAGGCGAGCGCGAGCCGGAGGGCGGCAGCGCGCTGGACAAGTACGCCGTGAACCTCAACCGCGCGGCGCAGGAAGGGCGCATCGACCCGCTGGTGGGCCGCAAGCTCGAGGTCGAGCGCACCATCGAGATCCTGTGCCGGCGCCGCAAGAACAACCCGCTGTACGTGGGCGAGGCCGGCGTGGGCAAGACAGCCATCGTCGAGGGCCTGGCGCGGCTCATCGTGGAGGGCAAGGTGCCCGAAGTGCTCGAGGACAGCGTCATCTACTCGCTGGACCTGGGCAGCCTGCTGGCGGGCACCAAGTACCGCGGCGATTTCGAAAAGCGGCTCAAGGCCGTGGTCGGCGAGGTGCGCAAGCAGCCGGGCGCCATCCTGTTCATCGACGAGATCCATACGCTGATCGGTGCCGGTGCCACCTCGGGTGGCGTCATGGATGCCTCGAACCTCATCAAGCCGGCGCTGACCAGCGGCGAGCTGCGCTGCATCGGCTCCACCACCTACCAGGAATACCGCGGCATCTTCGAGAAGGACCACGCGCTGTCGCGCCGCTTCCAGAAGATCGACGTGGTGGAACCCACGGTGCAGGAAACCGTGGAGATCCTGCAGGGACTGCGGCCGCGGTACGAGGAGCACCACGGCGTGCACTACACCGATGCCGCGATCAAGTCGGCGGCGGAGCTGGCCGCGCGGCACATCAACGACCGGCACCTGCCGGACAAGGCCATCGACGTGGTGGACGAGGCCGGCGCGCGCCAGCGCCTGAAGCCCGCCGCCGAGCGCAACAACCTCGTGGACGTGCCGCAGATCGAGGACGTGGTGGCGCGCATCGCGCGCATCCCGGCCAAGACGGTTTCGACTTCCGACAAGGAGGTGCTGCGCAATCTCGAGCGCAACCTGAAGCTGGTCATCTTCGGCCAGGATCCGGCCATCGAGGCGCTGGCGGCCGCCATCAAGATGGCGCGCTCGGGCCTGGGCGAGCAGCGCAAGCCGGTGGGCAGCTTCCTGTTTGCCGGTCCCACGGGAGTCGGCAAGACCGAGGTCACGCGCCAGCTCGCCACCGCGCTGGGCGTCGAGTTCCTGCGCTTCGACATGTCCGAATACATGGAGCGCCACACGGTGTCGCGGCTCATCGGCGCCCCGCCGGGATACGTGGGGTTCGACCAGGGCGGCCTGCTGACCGAGGCGGTGGCCAAGCATCCGCACTGCGTGCTGCTGCTCGACGAGATCGAGAAGGCCCATCCGGACGTGTTCAACCTGCTGCTGCAGGTGATGGACCACGGCGTGCTGACTGACAACAACGGCCGCAAGACCGACTTCCGCCACGTGATCATTGTGCTGACCACCAATGCCGGTGCGCAGGAGATGGCACGGCCGGCGATCGGCTTCACCCAGGCGGACAATACTTCCGACGGCATGGAAGCGATCCGCAGGCTGTTCACACCGGAATTCCGCAACCGCCTCGACGCCATCATCCAGTTCGCGGCGCTGTCCAAGGGGACCATCGAGCGCGTGGTGGAGAAGCTGCTGGTGGAAGTGGAGACGCAACTGGAGCAGAAGGGCGTGCAGCTGTCGGTGAACGACGAGGCGCGCGGCTGGCTGGCCGAGCACGGCTACGATCCCAAGATGGGCGCACGCCCGATGGCGCGGCTGATCCAGGAGCAGATCAAGCGCCCGCTGGCCGAGGAACTGCTGTTCGGCCGGCTGATCGAGGGCGGCCAGGTGCTTGTTTCGGTAGCCGAAGATGGCAAGTCGCTGGCGCTGACGGTCTCACCATTGCCGCGACCGGTGCTGCCGCAGCCGGCCGGTGCCTGAGGGTCCGCGGGCGGTTGTCTGCTGCCAGGTAAGCGGCCGCGTCAGCGGCCGCGATACACGATACGTCCCTTGGTCAGGTCGTAGGGCGTCATCTCGACGGTCACCGCATCGCCGGTCAGGATGCGGATGTAGTTCTTGCGCATCTTGCCCGAGATGTGCGCAGTGACCACATGGCCGTTCTTCAACTGCACGCGAAACGTCGTGTTGGGCAGGGTTTCCACCACCTCGCCTTCCATCTGTATCGCATCGTCTTTGGACATGGGTCCTTCGGTTGGCTCCCCACCAGCCCGGGGAAAGGCCGCGAATTCTGCATAAAGCCGCCCGGCAAAGCAACGCGCGCTATGCGGCGAGGAATCCGAGGAAGGCGGAGCGGGGCAATGGGCGACTGCCGAGGCTGCGCAGGTGTGCGGAGGGCATCTGGCAGTCGATCAGCGCAATGCCCCGCCCGGGGCAACTCTCCGCCAGCCACGCGAGCGCCACCTTCGAGGCGTCGGCGCGCCGGCTGAACATGGATTCGCCGCTGAATACCCGGCCGCTGCGCACGCCATACAGGCCGCCGGCGAGCTCCTCGCCCTGCCAGACCTCGATGCTGTGCGCCGCGCCCAGGCGATGCAGTTCGATGTACGCCGCCTGCATCTCGGCGGTGATCCACGTGCCGGCGGCGGCGCGCGCCGTGGCGCAGGCTGCGATGACAGCGGCGAAGTCCCGGTTCTCCGTCACCTGGTAGAGGCCGCGCCGCAGCGTCCGCCGCAGGCTGCGCGAGACGTGCAATTCCTCCGGGAACAGCACCTCGCGCGGATCCGGCGACCACCACAGCAGCGGTTCGCCGGGCGAGTACCACGGGAAGATGCCGCGCCGGTAGGCCTCCCGCAGCCGCCCCGGGGTCAGGTCGCCACCGGCCGCCAGCAAGCCGGCTGGTTCCCGCAGCGCCTCTGATACCGGAGGAAAGCTGGCGGGCGGATCGCCCGCCGCCAGCCAGGTGATGCGCGTCATTCGCGGTGGAACGGCACGTGGTCGGCGGCGCTGGCCGAGTAATCGGCCACCGCCACCCGCTCGCGCTCGAGGAAGTCGGCAATGGCAGCGCGGAAACGCGGCTCGGCGATGTAGTGCGCCGAGTGCGTCGGCGTGGGCTCGAAGCCGCGCACGATCTTGTGCTCTCCCTGCGTACCGGGCTCGAAGCGCGCGATGCCGTGTTCGATGCAGTACTCGATGCCCTGGTGGTAGCAGGTCTCGAAGTGCAGGCTGTGGAAGTCGCCGGCCGCGCCCCAGTAGCGGCCATACAGCGCCTCGCGCGAGACGAGGAACACCGCCGCGGCCACCGGCACCTCGCCGCGGCACGCCAGCTTGACCAGCAGCGCATCGCCGAGCGTGCGGGCGATCTCCTCGAAGAACGCGAAATTCAGGTACGGCTCATGGCCGTGCCGGTGGAAGTTGCGCTGGTGCATGTCGAAGGCGAAGCGCAGCTGCCGCGGGTTGATGTCCGTGCCGTGCAGCGTGAGGAAGTGGATGCCTTCCTCGGCCGGCCGGCGCCGCTCGCGGCGGATCTGCTTGCGCTTCTCCGAGCGGAAGGTGGCCAGGTAATCCTCGAAGCTGGCGTAGCCGCGGTTGTGCCAGTGGAACTGCACGTCGCGGCGGGCGAGCCAGCCCTGCGCCTGCAGCACCGCCAGTTCCCCGGCAGTGACGAACAGCGCATGCGCCGAGGACAGGCGCGCCTTCGCGCAGCGTTCCATCAGCTCCCGCACCAGCCGTTCGCGCAGCGGCGCGGCCTCGCGCGCCGGTGCCAGCAGCAGCCGCGCGGCGTTGACCGGCGAGAAGGGCACGGCCAGCACGAGTTTGGGGTAGTAGGGCAGGCCGCACCGCTCGTAGGCCTGCGCCCAGCCGAAATCGAAGACGAATTCCCCCCAGGAATGGGTCTTGCGGTACACCGGCGCGGCGGCCAGCAGGCGGCCATCCTCCAGCAATGCCAGGTGCGCGGGCGTCCAGCCGGTGGCCGCGCCGACGCAGCCGCTGTGTTCCAGCGCCGCCAGGAACTCGTGCCGCAGGAACGGGCACTGCGCGCCCTCCAGGGCATTCCAGTCCGCGGCCGCGATGTCATCGATGCGCTGGAGCTCGCGGACTTGCATGCTCACGCCTGTTCAGTCGCCCAGCTCGAGGTGTTCGAGGTAGCGGTCCGCGTCCAGCGCCGCCATGCAGCCCGAGCCCGCCGAGGTGATCGCCTGCCGGTACACCGAATCCGCCACATCGCCCGCGGCGAACACGCCGGGAACGCTGGTGGCCGTGGCATCGCCGCCGCTGCCGCCCTTCACCTTCAGGTAGCCGCCGTGCATGTCGAGCTGGCCGTCGAAGAGGGTGGTATTGGGGGAGTGCCCGATGGCGATGAACAGGCCGGTAAGCGGCAGCGTGCCGCCGGCGCTGCCGTCCGCATTGCGCAGCCGCACGCCGGTGACGCCACCGGCATCGCCGAGCACTTCCTCCACCGCGCTGTTCCAGCGGAAACTCACCTTGCCCTCGGCGGCGCGTGCGTGCAGCCGGTGCTGCAGGATTTTCTCGCCGCGCAGCTTGTCGCGCCGGTGGATCAGCGTGACGTGCGCGGCGATGTTGGACAGGTACAGCGCCTCCTCCACCGCGGTATTGCCGCCGCCGACCACGGCCACCTGCTGGTTGCGGAAGAAGAAGCCATCGCAGGTGGCGCAGGCCGAGACGCCCTTGCCGCGGAAGGCCTCCTCCGACGGCAGGCCGAGATACTTCGCGGCGGCACCGGTGGCGATGATCAGCGCATCGCAGCTGTAGCGGCCGGCATCGCCGGTAAGCAGGAACGGACGCGCGCCGAGCTGCGCGGAATGGATGTGGTCGTGTACCAGGCGGGTGTTGAAGCGCTCGGCGTGGCGGCGCATGCGGTCCATCAGTTCCGGTCCCTGCACGCCGTCCGCATCACCAGGCCAGTTGTCCACCTCCGTGGTGGTCATGAGCTGTCCGCCCTGTTCCAGCCCCGTGATCAGCAGCGGCGCACGGTTGGCGCGCGCGGCATAGACCGCGGCGCTGTAGCCGGCCGGTCCCGAGCCGAGAATGATGAGGGGGCTGTGGGTCGTATCGCTCATGTATAATTCCCTGCGACGTTACTGCACCCATTTTGCCGCCAGACATGGCGGCCTGCAGCGCGATTCACTCGCAGCCCTGAAGGAGACACACCCGGTTTGAGCCCGTCGGCTTCGGTGTCTGGAAACCGCCTCACGCAGGCGGTACTCAGGGGCGTGCGCGAGGGCCTTGCCGTCCTGATCGCGGCGCTCGCGCTGCTGCTGCTGCTGGCGCTGGTCTCCTACGCGCCTGGTGATCCGGGCTGGTCCTATTCGGGTGATGGCCGGCCGCCGCGCAACTGGATCGGTTCCTCCGGCGCCGCGTTCGCCGACGTGCTGCTGTTCCTGTTCGGCCGGCCCGCGTACCTGCTGCCGACGATGCTGCTGGTGGCGGCCTGGCTGATATTCCGCAATCGCACGGACAGCTTGCAGCCGGCCAGCCGCCTCAACGTCGCGGTGCGCATCGGCGGGTTCCTGGTTCTGCTGGCCGCGAGCTGCGGCCTTGCAACGCTGAATTTCGCCCCTGGCGACCTGCGCGAATCCGCCGGTGGCGTGCTTGGCCAGCTCGTGGGCCAGGGCCTGGAGCACGGCCTGAAGTGGCTGGGCGCCACGCTGCTGCTGCTGGGCGCCTGGATCGCCGGTCTTGCCGTCGCCTTCCATGTGTCGGTGCTCGACGTGCTCGACCGCGTCGGCCATGCCTTCTGGCAGGCGGTGAGCTGGTTGCGCGGCTGGATCAGCGCGCGGCGCGAAGTGGCCGAGGGCCAGGAGCGCCGGCGCGAACGCCAGGAAGTCACCCGCCAGGAGCAGAAGCGCAAGTCCGTGCCGCGCGTGGTGCCGGTGATCGAACCGCCGGCGCCGGTGGTGGAAAAGAGCGAGCGTGCGCAGCGCGAGCGCCAGGTCACGCTGTTCGATCCGCCCAAGGCTGGCGAGCTGCCGCCGATGCAGTTGCTGGATGATGCACCCGAGCGCGTCGCGGCCTATTCGCCCGAGGCGCTGGATGCCATGTCGCGGCTGGTGGAGATCAAGCTGCGTGATTTCGGCGTGGAAGTGGCAGTGGTCGCGGTGCATCCGGGCCCGGTGGTTACGCGCTTCGAGCTGCAGCCCGCGCCCGGCACCAAGGCCAGCCAGATCTCCGGCCTTGCCAAGGACCTGGCGCGCGCGCTGTCGGCCATTTCGGTGCGCGTGGTGGAGGTCATTCCCGGCAAGTCGGTGATGGGCCTGGAGATCCCCAACGAGAAGCGCGAGACGGTCACGCTGGGCGAGATCATCAAGTCGAAGTCGTACGAGGAGATCAGCTCGCCGCTGACGCTGGCGCTGGGCAAGGACATCGGCGGCCATCCGGTGGTGGCGGACCTGGCGAAGATGCCGCACCTGCTGATCGCCGGCACCACCGGTTCGGGCAAGTCGGTGGGCATCAACGCCATGGTGCTGTCGCTGCTGTACAAGAGCACCGCCGAGCATGTGCGGCTGATCATGATCGATCCGAAGATGCTGGAGCTGTCGGTGTACGAGGGCATCCCGCACCTGCTGGCGCCGGTGGTCACCGACATGAAGCACGCGGCCAACGCGCTGCGCTGGTCGGTGGCCGAGATGGAGCGGCGCTACCAGCTGATGGCGGCGCTGGGCGTGCGCAACATCGCCGGCTACAACCGCAAGGTGCGCGATGCCAACGAGGCCGGCAAGCCCATCAAGGACCCGGTGATGATGCAGCAGGCTTCCACCGATCCGCGCTTCGACCAGGCGACCATTCCCGACCTGGCCCCGCTGCCCTACATCGTGGTCATCATCGACGAGCTCGCCGACCTGATGATGATCGTGGGCAAGAAGGTCGAGGAACTGATCGCGCGGCTGGCGCAGAAGGCGCGCGCCTCGGGCATCCACCTCATCCTCGCCACGCAGCGCCCGTCGGTGGACGTGATCACCGGGCTCATCAAGGCCAACATCCCCACGCGCATTGCCTTCCAGGTTTCCGCGAAGGTGGATTCGCGCACCATCCTCGACCAGGGCGGCGCCGAATCGCTGCTCGGGCACGGCGACATGCTGTACCTGCCGCCCGGGACCTCGGTGCCCACGCGCGTGCACGGCGCGTTCGTCTCCGACGAGGAGGTGCATCGCGTGGTCAATGCGCTGAAGACCATCGAGCCGCCGGATTACCTGGAGGAAGTGCTGGCGGGTCCCTCGCAGCCCATTCCGGGCATCAGCGGCGAAGGCGAGGGCAGCGGCGTGGCCGGTGGCGATGCCGAGCAGGATGCGCTGTACGATGAGGCGGTGAAGATCGTCATCAGCGAGCGCAAGCCCTCCATTTCCTACGTGCAGCGCCGGCTGAAGATCGGCTACAACCGCTCGGCGCGCCTGCTGGAGGCCATGGAGGCGGCCGGTGTGGTCGGGCCGCTGCAGCCGAACGGGTCGCGCGAGGTGCTGGTGCCGGGAGGCAATGATGAATGAGCGCCGCCGCGCCGCGCTCGCGCTGCTGCTCGCGGCCTGCGTGGCGGCCCCGTTGCGGGCGGCGGATACGACGCCGCTGGATGGCTACCTGCAGGGCCTGTCCACCTGGTCGGCCGATTTCACACAGAGCGCGGTGGATGCCGGCGGCAAACCCGCGGCGGGCGGCCACGGGAAGCTGCTGATCGTGCGCCCGGGCAAGTTCCGCTGGGAATCCACGCCCGAAGGCGCCGACGAGGGCGCGCAATTGCTGGTGGCCGACGGCCGCAACCTGTGGTTCCTCGACCGTGACCTCGACCAGGCCACGGTGAAGCCGCTGGCCGAGGCGCTGCCGCAGTCGCCGGCCATGCTGCTGGCCGGTGGCGCGGACCTGCGCGGCGCATTCAGCGTACAGGCCGACGGACGGCGCGATGGCCTCGACTGGGTGCGCGTCACGCCGAAGGATGCGGCCTCGGATTTCCGCGAGGCCCGCTTCGGCTTCAAGGGCCGCGAGCTGGCGCGCCTGGCGGTCATCGACAAGCTGGGCCAGCGCTCGACGCTGGTGTTCAGCAATGTGAAGCGCAATGCGCCGGTGGATCCGGCCGCCACGCAATTCGTGCTGCCGCCCGGCGTCGACCTCATCGGCAAGCCAGTGGCACCGTGAAGCCCGTCATCCAGCCCGACATCCGCTATCGCGGGCTGTGGTTGCTGATCGGGATCGCCATGGTGATCACGATCTCGCTCGCCTGCCTGCTGCCGGGCAAGGATCTGCCGGAAGTGCACATCTGGGACAAGGCCGAACACATGATTGCCTTCGGTTCACTGGCATTCTGGTTCGGCAGCATCGTCATCCGGCGTGATCTGCCATGGGTGGCCATCGGTGTGATTGCGTTCGGCGGACTGATCGAGGTGCTGCAGGGAACGATGGGCCTCGGCCGGGACGCCGACTGGCACGATCTGCTGGCTGACAGCGTGGGTGTCGCGCTGGGCCTGGCGCTGGTAGTGACGCCGCTGGGCAGGTGGGTGCACTGGTTCGAGGCTCTTCTCGCCCCGGCGCGACCGTGAGCCCGGCGCCGCGGCCGCTCGCCGACCGCATGCGGCCGCGGACGGTGGAGGAGTTCGTCGGCCAGCGCCATCTGCTGGCGCCGGGCCGCGCGCTGCGCGCCGCGCTCGAGCGCGGCCAGCTGCATTCGATGATCCTGTGGGGCCCGCCCGGCACGGGCAAGACCACGCTGGCGCGACTGTTCGCCGCGGCGATGGACGCCGAGTTCACGCAGCTGTCGGCCGTGATGGCCGGCGTGAAGGACATCCGCGCCGCCGTCGAGCAGGCGAAACAGGCGCGCGCGCGCGGCCGCGCCACGGTGCTGTTCCTCGACGAGGTGCACCGCTTCAACAAGGCGCAGCAGGACCTGTTCCTGCCCTTCGTCGAGGACGGCACCATCACCTTCATCGGCGCGACCACCGAGAATCCCTCGTTCGAGGTCATCGGGGCGCTGCTGTCGCGGGCGCGGGTCTATGTGCTCAAGCCGCTGGGCCGCGAGGACCTGGTCGCGCTGCTGCGGCGCGCGCTGGCCGACCGTGAGCGCGGCCTCGGCGAACGCAGCCTGACCATCGACGAGGCGGCGCTGGACGCGCTGGCTGCGGCGGCCGATGGCGATGCGCGGCGCGCGCTGGGCATGCTGGAAACGGTGGCTGACCTCGCCGTGGACGGTCGCATCGACCAGCTGCAGATCGCCGAGCTCGCGGCGGGCACGCGCCGGCGCTTCGACAAGGGCGGCGAGCAGTTCTACGACCAGATCTCGGCGCTGCACAAGGCGGTGCGCGGCTCGGACCCGGACGCCTCGCTGTACTGGCTGGCGCGCATGTTCGATGGCGGCTGCGACCCGGCGTACCTCGCGCGGCGCATCACCCGCATGGCGGTGGAGGACATTGGCCTCGCCGATCCGCGCGCGCTGACGCTGGCGCTGGAGGCATGGGAGGCGTACGAGCGGCTGGGCAGTCCGGAAGGAGAACTGGCGCTGGCGCAGTGCGTGGTGTTCCTGGCGGTGGCGCCCAAGAGCAATGCCGTGTACACGGCTTTCGATGCCGCGCGCGAGGACGTGGCGAAATTCGGCTCGCTGGAGGTGCCGGCGCGGTTCCGCAACGCGCCCACGCGGCTGATGCAGGAGCTCGGCCACGGTGCCGGCTACCGCTACGCGCACGATGAATCCGATGCCTATGCCGCCGGCGAGCGTTACCTGCCCGACGAGCTGCCCGACCGGCGCTATTATTCGCCCGTGCCGCGCGGCTTCGAGATCCGCATCCGCGAAGCCATGCAGCGGCGCCAGGCGCAGGACGAACAGGCCGCCAACACCGACAGGAAGGAATAAGTGATCGATCCCAGACTGCTGCGCGGCGCACCTGCCGAGGTCGCCGCCAATCTCGCGCGGCGCGGCTTCAGGCTCGACGTGGAAGCCTTCACCCGGCTCGAGGAGCGGCGCAAGGCGGCGCAGATCGAGGCGGACCGGCTGCGCGCCGAACGCAACGCCAATGCGAAGAAAGTGGGCATGGCCAAGGGCCGCGGCGAGGACGTGGCGCCGCTGATCGCGCAGGGCGAGATCCTGGCTGCGGGCGTCGCGGCGGCCGAGACCGCCATCAACGCCGTGCAGGACGAGCTCGACGCGCTGGCGCTGCAGCTGCCCAACCTGCTGCAGGATGACGTGCCGGATGGCGCCGACGAATCCGCCAATGTCGAGCAGCGCCGCTGGGGCGCGCCGCGCCAGTTCGGCTTCGCGCCGCGCGATCACGTGGAGCTGGGTGAGGGTCTGGCCCGTGGCATGGATTTCGAGGCCGGCGCGCGCCTGGCCGGCAGCCGCTTCGTGGTGCTGCGCGATGCCGTGGCGCGCCTGCATCGCGCGCTGGGCCAGTTCATGCTCGACCTGCACACGCGCGAGCATGGCTACACCGAAGTGTACGTGCCGTACCTGGCCTCGCCGGCGGCGCTGCGCGGCACCGGCCAGCTGCCCAAGTTCGAGCAGGACCTGTTCGCCGTGCGCAGCGAACCGCCGTACTACCTCATTCCCACCGCCGAGGTGCCGCTCACGAACCTGGTGCGCGAGCAGATCCTCGAGGCGCGCGAGCTGCCGCTGAAGCTCGTGGCGCACACGCCGTGTTTCCGTTCCGAGGCCGGCGCCGCCGGCAAGGACACGCGCGGCCTGATCCGCCAGCACCAGTTCGACAAGGTGGAGATCGTGCAGATCGTCGAACCTGCCAAATCGCCGGCGGCGCACGAGGAGCTCACCGCGCACGCCGAAGCCGTGCTGCAGAAGCTGGAATTGCCGTATCGCGTAGTGGCGCTGTGCGCCGGCGACATCGGCTTCGGCAGCAGCAGGACCTACGACATCGAGGTGTGGCTGCCCGGCCAGCAGCGCTACCGCGAGATTTCCTCGTGCAGCAATTTCGGGGATTTCCAGGCGCGGCGCATGCAGGCGCGCTGGCGCAATCCGGCCACCGGCAAGCCGGAACCGGTGCACACGCTCAATGGATCGGGCGTGGCGGTGGGGCGGGCACTGGTGGCGGTACTGGAGAATTATCAGAACGCAGATGGGTCAGTCACGATTCCGGAAGTGTTGCGGCCGTATTTCGGCACGGAGCTCATCAGGGCCTGACTGCTGGCGTGGGCGCGCAGAGGAAGCCGGTCGCGGAGGAGCATCAATGAAGGAGCCTGGTTGGGCAGCTCGACTTGCAGCAGGTGCTGCGGGTCGGCCTGGACCAAGTGCAGGCCGGGCTGCAATGGGGCATGTCCGCCGCGGACAGCCAGCGGCTGTTTCCGCCGGCCAACGCACCTGCGCCAGATCGCCGCTTCTATTTCTTTCGGACGACAATGACCGAACAGGATTGCCAATACAGCGTGCTGCTCGCCAGCGATGCGGGCGTGATGACCGGATTCCGGCTGGATCTCGAGGCTGGCCCGCCCGGGCGCTGCCGGGACCGGCTGGCAGCCTCGTTGAAGGACATCTACGGTGCTCCCCGCACCTATACCAACCCGCAGGGCTGGGGGAGCCAGGCCAATGGGGAGAGCTTGTCCGGTCCGGTGACCTGGCAGCAGTGGCTGACGAACACGACGTGCATCTCCATGTCCTGGAGCGAGGGTACGGGGTTCGTCGGGTCGCCACTGGGAGTCTCGTTCGGGGACGATCGGCGGGGCGGCTGCGGATATGAGGATCAGGTCATCGTGACAGGAGTGCGCAAGGAGCGGGCTGCAGCTCAGTAGTGAGACAGCACGGTCTCCAGGTCAGTGCGCGCGGCGGATAGCGCGTCGCCGAGCGGCACCTGCGGCAGGCGCTCGCCGCCGTTGACCAGGATGGCGAAGGCCATGAAGCCGCCAGTCTTCTTGCGCAGGAATCCGGCAATGCCGGTCACCGATACGGGATCGCTGAGCGTGCCGGTCTTCAATGCCACGCGGTCGAGCCAGTCGGCCGAACCCTGCTTCACGAAATCGAACGGCGCATCGCGCGGTACCACGAAGGCGCCATAGAAGGCCGGGAAGCGGCGCGGATCGCGGTATTCGTGGCGCAGCACGTCGATGAGGTCCTGCGCGGACAGACGGTTCGAAACCGTCAGTCCGCTGCCGCTGTCCATGATGGCGCCGTTGCCGGCCACCAGGCCGTGCGCGGCCTCGGCCAGCGAAGCCGGCGCCGTGCCGCTGCGCGCCAGTGCGATGCCCATGGTCAGCACGTCGGCGATGTAGTTGTTCGACCAGCGCATCATGCGGCCGACCTGCTCCTGCAGCAGCAGGCCATCCACGTGCGCCAGTCGCCGGATGGCCGCCGGCGCGCGCACCGTGGTCTGCACGCCGCCGTCCACGGAAATGCCGGCCTGCAGCAGGATGGAACGCAGGATCTGTCCGGCGCCGGCGGCCGGATCCGACATCGCCCGGTGCACGCTGCGCTCCTCGCCGGGCGCGATGCTGCCGCCCACGGTGATGCGGTCTCCCTGCTGGTCGGTGCTGCGTTCGATGGTGAGGGCTGGCCCCTGTGCGCCCACCCGCACGCTGCCGGCCAGCGGAATGGGCAGGTCACCGGTGGCGCAGCCGCCCACCGTGGCGTGGTTCGCGTCCACCGGCGCGCGCACCGTGAGGCACCAGCTCCCGTAATTGACGCCAATGGCGCTGGGCGCGGCATTGTAGGCGCGGCTGCTGCTGCGCAGGCCGCTGCAGCGGTCGATGGTGTCGCAGGCCAGTTCGCCGAAGGGCGCGCGCTCCACCAGCACGCGGCCGGCGATGCGATGGATGCCCTGCGAGCGCAGCTGCGCGGCCAGCGACCACAGCGTGGTTTCATCCAGCGTGGCATCGCCTTCGCCGCGCAGCACGATGTCGCCGGTCACCGTGCCGCCGGCGGGCGCCGTGACGGCATCCAGCGAGGTGCCGAAGGTCTTGTCGGGCGCCCAGGTGTCGAGCGCGGCCGCGGCCACCATGACTTTGCTGAGCGACGCGGGCGTCAGGCGCTGCGCCGGCGCGAGCTGTGCCACCGGCTGGTCGGTGTCCAGGTCCCATACCCCGGCGCTGATGCGCGCGCCGCGGGCGGCCAGTTGCCCCAGCCGCTCGAGGTCGGCGCCGGCCGCTGCGGTGGCCGCCAGCAGCAGCGCCGCACTCAGCAGCAGCCGTTGATGCAGCTCCACTTGCGCTCCTGCTGCGCGCGGAAAAACTCGCGCGCGCCCAGTGGGGCCTCCTGTGGCGCCGTCAGGCGCATGTGCGCGAGATATTTCTCGTAGGCGTCATCGCCGGTGACCCCGCGCAGCAGCGACAGTCCCGAGGCGAGGAACTGCCGCACCGTGCCATCGCCCGCCATCGCCATGCTCAGGGGGTGCCGCGCAGGCCCGCGTCCAGGCGCGTCGCACGGTGCGGTGCCTCGGAGGTGGCGGGCACGGGTTTGCCGGCCAGGTGGCGCAGCACGATGCGCAGCATCTCGGCGATGACGATCCACATCAGCGCCAGGAACAGCACCGTGAGCCAGCCATCCAGCTTCTGGTTGAAGATCAGCGTGGGGGCCACCGCGGCGCGCGCCGGCGCCAGCGTGCCGGCCGCGAGCTGGCTGGCGAGATCCTTCGCGGCGCTGAAGAAGCCGAGCTTCACGTCGGGGCTGAAGATCTTCTGCCAGGCCGCGGTGGTGGTGACGATGCTGATCCAGGCCAGCGGCAGCGCCGTGGTCCACGCGTAGCGGAACCTGCCGCTCTTGATCAGCACGCCGGTGCAGACGCTGAGCGCAATGGCGGCCAGCATCTGGTTGGCGATGCCGAACAGCGGCCACAGGATGTTGATGCCGCCGTTGGGGTCGATGACGCCCACGTACAGGAAGTAACCCCAGGCGGCCACCACCAGTGAGCTGGCAATCAGCACGGAAGGGTACCAGGAGGTGCGGCCGAGGGGCTTCGCCACCTGTCCCAGCGCATCCTGCAGCAGGAAGCGGCAGGCGCGCGTGCCGGCGTCCACCGTGGTCAGGATGAAGAGCGCCTCGAACATGATGGCGAAGTGGTACCACATGGCCAGCAGGCCGCGGCCGAAGGCGCTGCCGAAGATGCTGGCCATGCCCACCGCCAGCGAGGGCGCCCCGCCGGTGCGCGCGAACAACGAGCTCTCGCCGACCTGCCTGGCGAGGTCCTGCATCTGCGCCACGCTGACCGGAAAGCCCCAGCCGGAGATCGTCTTGACCGCATCGGCGGCCGCGGCGCCGACCACGCCGGCGCCGCTGTTGATGGCGAAGTACACGCCCGGATCGAGCAGCGTCGCGGCGATCACCGCCATGATGCCCACCAGCGACTCGATGGCCATGCTGCCGTAGCCGGCCAGGCGGATATCGCCTTCACTGGCCACCATCTTCGGCGTGGTGCCGCTGGATACCAGCGCGTGGAAGCCCGACAGCGCCCCGCAGGCAATGGTGATGAACACGAACGGAAACACCTTGCCGGCGAACAGCGGGCCGGTGCCATCGGTGAAGCGCGTCAGCGCCGGCATGCGGATTTCCGGGTGGATGAACACCACCGCCAGCACCAGCAGCAGCACCACCGAGATCTTCAGGAAGGTGGAGATGTAGTCGCGCGGCGCCAGCAGCACCCACACCGGCAGGATGGCGGCGATCCAGCCGTAGGCGATCACGAACCAGGCCAGCGACACGCCTTCCAGATTGAAGCGCGGGCCCCACACAGGGTCGCTCGCCACCCAGCCTCCGGCCACCACCGCGAACAGCAGCAGCACCAGGCCGATGAGCGAGCCTTCCAGCACCTTGCCCGGCCGCCAGATGCGCATGTACAGGCCGACCAGCAGCGCGATCGGAATGGTCATGAACACGGTGAAGGTGGCCCACGGGCTGTGCTTCATCGCGTTGACCACCACCAGCCCGAGCACGGCGATGACGATCACCACGATCATCAGCGTGCCGAGCATGGCGGCGGTGCCACCGAGATGGCCCAGTTCATCGCGCGCCATCTGCCCGAGGCTCTTGCCGTCGCGGCGCGTGGAGATGAACAGCACCGTCATGTCCTGCACGCAGCCGCCGAGCACCGCGCCCACGATCAGCCACAGTGTGCCGGGCAGGTAGCCGAACTGCATCGCCAGCGTCGGCCCCACCAGCGGGCCGGCGCCGGCGATGGCGGCGAAGTGGTGACCGAACAGCACCCAGCGCTGCGTGGGCACGAAGTCGCGGCCGTTGCTGAAGCGCTCGGCCGGCGTGGCGCGGGTGCGGTCGATCACGTACACGCGCGTCTCGATCCACTTCGCGTAGAAGCGGTAGCCGAGCACGTAGACACAGCCTGCCGCGGTGACGATCCACAGCGAGTTGATGGGCTCGTTGCGCAGCAGTGCGATGCCCGCCAGCGCGCCCGCGCCGACCACGGCCAGCAACGCCGCCACAAGTTTCGCGTACATGTTTTCCTCCCCCGCCGCCCGGCGCTGCCGGAGTGTCGCAGATTGTGGTTCAGCGGCGGAAGGGGTATTTATGGCGCGCCGGCCGCGCAAGAAAACGGGGTGAGCCATGAACGTCGGACAGGTCGTTGCCCAGGTGCTGAAGCTCGAAGGCGTCGAGTATCTGCTCACCTATCCGCTCAATCCGCTGACCGAACGCGTGGCCGAGGTCGACATCCGGCCCATCGTCGTGCGCCAGGAGCGCATCGGCATCCACATGGCCGATGCCATCGGCCGGCTGTCCTCGGCCGACAAGGTCGGCGTGTTCGCGTGCCAGGAAGGTCCGGGCATCGAGAATGCCTTCGGCGCGGTGGCGCAGTGCTGGTCCGAGGGCGTGCCGCTGGTCGTGTTCCCGAGCGGCGGTGCCTCGTTCGTGAAGCCGGCTTTCAATGCCACGCTGAATTTCCAGCACGTGACCAAGCATGCCGAGATCGTCAGCAGCCCGAACCAGATCCTGCCGGCGCTGCGCCGCGCGTTCAGCATCGCGCGCCAGGGCCGGCCCGGTCCGGTGCTGATCGAAGTGGGCGGCATCTGGGGCCAGGAAGTGCCGGGGGATTTCGCCTATACGCCGGCGCGGCGTATCCGCTCCGCGCCTGATCCGAAGGACGTGGATGCCGCCGCCGCGGCGCTGATCGCCGCGCAGCGGCCGCTGATCTACGCCGGCCAGGGCATCCATTACGCCAGGGCCTGGGATGAACTGAAGGCCGTGGCGGAGCTGCTCGAAGCACCGGTGTGCACCAGCCTGGAAGGCAAGAGCGCCTTCCCGGAGACCCATCCGCTGGCACTGGGTTCGGGTGGTCCGAAGATGTCCCGCGCCGTGGATGCGCACGTGCAGGACGCCGACCTGGTGTTCGGCGCCGGCGCCAGCTTCACCGCCACCGGCTTCGGCATCCAGTTCCCGACCAAGGACAAGATCTTCGTCCACAACACCATCGATCCGCACGATGTGGACAAGAACATCCCGGCCAGGCACGCCATGGTGGGGGATTCGAAGCTGGCGCTGGCCATGCTGCACGAGGCATTGAAGGAGCGGCTGAAGAAGCCGCGTGGCCTGCAGCCGGCGGTGGTCAAGCGCATCAAGGAGCTGAACGACCCGTGGATGGCCGAGTGGATGCCGCGCCTGACCAGCGAGGAGAAGCCGCTGTCGCCCTACCGGGTGATCTGGGACCTCATGCACATCGCGGACGTCCCCAACACCATCGTCACGCACGATGCCGGCAGCCCGCGCGATGAAGTCACGCCATTCTGGAAGTCGGTCACGCCGCTGTCATACATCGGCTGGGGCAAGACCACGCAGCTGGGCTACGGCCTTGGCCTTGCCATGGGTTCCAAGCTCGCCCACCCGGAGAAGCTGTGCATCAACTTCTGGGGCGACGCGGCCATCGGCATGACCGGCATGGATTTCGAGACCTGCGTGCGCAACCACATCCCCATCCTGTCCATCCTGTTCAACAATTTCGGGATGCACATGGAAGACGAGCAGATGGCCCTGTCGCGCAAGAAGTACGGCTCCACCGACATCTCCGGCAATTACAGCGAGTTCGCCAAGGCCCTCGGCGGTTACAGCGAGCGCGTCACCGATCCGGACCAGGTTGCCCATGCGCTGATCAATGGCATCGCCGCCACCAGGGAAGGCAAGCCGGTGCTGCTGGAGTTCATCACCACCGCCGACAAGGTGTATTCCTGGCCGACCCGCAAGGGGTACGGTGCGGCGCCGGAGCCGCAGAACAAGACCTGAACCGGCCGGCCAGCCCGGCGCTCGTGTAAACTAGCTGGCCGAGCGCGCCCATCCGGGCGCGCTTTCACTTGAGAAGGCCAGGTACCGAAGAATGAACGTCGCCCAAGTCACCGCCGAGATCCTCAAGCGCGAAGGCGTGGAGGTGCTGCTGACCTATCCGCTGAACCCGCTGACGGAGAGCGCGGCGGAGGCCAACATCCGGCCGGTCGTGGTGCGCCAGGAGCGCGTCGGCGTGCACATGGCCGACTGCCTGTCGCGCATGAGCTCGGGCGACAAGGTGGGTGTGTTCTGCTGCCAGCTCGGCCCGGGCATCGAGAATGCCTTCGGCGCGGTGGCGCAGGCCTACAGCGAGGCCGTGCCGCTGGTGGTGATCCCCGGCGGCTACCCGCGCAACAACCTGTTCGTGAAACCGAACTTCAACTGCGCGCTGAACTTCCAGCACGTGACCAAGCACGTGGAGACGATCAACGTGCCGGAACAGCTCGTGCCGGCACTGCGCCGCGCGTTCAGCTTTGCGCGCAACGGGCGTCCCGGGCCGGTGATGCTGGAAATCCCGCACGATGTGTGGGCGCTGGAAGTGCCCGGGCCCATCGATTACAAGCCGGCCAAACGTGCGAAGAGTGCACCGGATCCGGAAGCCATCGACGCCGCCGCCGCGGCGCTGGTGAAGGCCAGGCTGCCGCTGATCTACGCCGGACAGGGTGTGCACTACGCGAAGGCCTGGGATGAGCTGAAGGCGGTTGCCGAGCTGCTGGAAGCACCGGTGACCACCAGCCTGGAAGGCAAGAGCGCCTTCGACGAGACCCATCCGCTGTCACTGGGCTCGGGCGGGGTGGCCATGCCGCGCGCGGTGGCGGGCTACGTGGAGGAATCCGACCTGGTGTTTGGCGCCGGCGCGTCCTTCAGCGCCACCAGCTTCGGCATCAAGTTCCCGGTGAAGAACAAGCGCTTCATCCACAACACCACAGAGCCGCTGGACATCGACAAGAACATCCCGGCGGACGTGGCGCTGGTGGGCGATTCGAAGCTGGCGCTGCGCATGCTGCACGAGGCTTTGAAGGAGCGGCTGAAGAAGCCGCGCGGCCTCACGCCCAAGGTCGTCGCGCGCATCAAGAAGTACAACGCGCCCTGGTGGAAGGAGTGGCTGCCACGCCTCACCAGCAACGAGAAGCCCATGCAGCCCTACCGGGTGATCTGGGATTTCCTGCACCTCACCGACGTGAAGAACACCATCGTCACGCACGATGCCGGCAGCCCGCGCGACGAGCTGTCGCCGTTCTGGGCCACCCAGGCGCCGCTGACCTACATCGGCTGGGGCAAGAGCACCCACCTGGGCTATGGCCTGGCGCTCGCCATGGGCGCCAAGCTCGCCCACCCGAAGAAGCTGTGCGTGAATTTCTGGGGCGACGCGGCCATCGGCATGACCGGCATGGATTTCGAGACCTGCGTCCGCTGCAACATCCCCATCCTGTCGGTGCTGTTCAACAACTTCTCGATGGCGATGGAGTTCAAGGTGATGAAGTCCTCCAAGGAGCGCTTCAAGTCCACCGACATCTCCGGCAACTACAGCGAGTTCGCGCAGGCGCTGGGCGGCTACGGCGAGCGTGTCACCGAGCCGGGCGAGATCGTCAATGCGCTCAAGCGCGGCATCAAGGCAACGAAGGAAGGCAGGCCCGCGCTGCTGGAATTCATCACCACCCAGGACAAGATCTACTCCACTTTCCAGGGCGGCTACAGCGGCGGCGCCTGAGCGCCGCGCCGCTAGCGCCGGCGTCGGCGCATCGCGCGCAGCATCATGAACGCGGACACCGCCCAGCGCAGCCACGGAAACCGCTGCCGGCCGAGGAACAGCAGTGCGTTCAGCAGCGCGCTGCGCGGATGGAAGCCGGCCTCGGCTTGCGGTTGAGGATGCAGCCGGGCGTCGATCCAGCCCGCCACCCGTTCGCGCGACAGGGCCAGCCGTTCCAGGGCCAGCGCGGTGGCAGGATCGATGAAGACGCGTCGCTCCGTGCGCGGCCTCACTGCGACTCTCCCCGGATGGCCGCCCCGAACAGCTCGGCGTCCTTGTGTATCTCCATGAGCAGCAATTCGACGGGCGAGGGCGTAACCGCCAGTCTGCGCAGCGCCACCAGGCAACCCACGGCAAGCGCGAGGTAGACGGCCGCGGTTGCCAGCAGCACCGCCCAGCGGTGCTCGCCGGACCACGCCGCCCCCACGATGCCCGCGGTAACCAGCAGTACCGCGACCGCCACACCGGTACCGGCCAGCGCCACCAGCATCAGGCGGCACTGCATGGACCTGCGCTGCGCCTGCAGCGCCGCCACCGTCAGCTCGACATACGCCAGCACGTGCTCGGCCAGCGGGCCGGAACGCTGTTCCGGCAAGGGTTCATTCATCGGCGGGCGACCAGCACGCCCACAGCGATGCCCGCCAGGCCCGCCGCGATCACCAGATGCCAGGGATTCTCGTGCGCGTAGTCATCGGCCGTTTCCAGTGCATCATCCGCCTTCTCCGCCAGCGAACGCACGGTGCGCCTGGCGCCCGCGCGGATCTGCTCCACCCGCTCGTGCAGGCCTTTCTTCAGCGAATCGAGCTTCTCGCCATCGAGGCCGGCCGAGGACTTGGCCAGCTCCAGAATGTCCTCCACCAGGGACTCCAGCTCTTCCTTCACGGCCGTGGCCGCATCCGCCTTCTTGCTCATGTCGCCTCCTGCATGTGGATCTGATCCCCAGCATAGGCCGTTTTCCCGTGACGTGGCATACGCGCAAACCCGTAGCCGACATGAGCCGTTCCGCGCGCCCCGGGGGCGGGCCGCGGGGTTTGTTAAGATCCGCGGCACGGAAGGGTGGCCGAGCGGTTTAAGGCAGTAGTCTTGAAAACTACCGTGGGTTAACGCCCACCGTGGGTTCGAATCCCACCCCTTCCGCCAATTTCTGGTCTCAAGCCGGCTCAGGCATAATCGGGAAACGCTGAAAAAGGCCGTGATTCTCAGGCTTTTTTGAATCTCACAGCGTTCCTCAAGCTCTCTGTATGTCTCAACCAGGTGTTGGTACTTTCTATGGTACCGGTGATCAGGACTTGCTGAGTCTCGCTGGAAACGCGAGTTTCCAGATTATTGCTCCGGCGTAGTGCCAAACAGGTCGAATCGTGCAGCGGTGGTCATGGCCGCTCCTGGATCAGGGCACGGGATTTTACCGTATGGGGTGTCGGTATGCCGGTGGTGGGTCATCGTGGGTTACATGGCGCTGCCTGTTCGTACCACAGGCAGGCGTGCGAAGTGGTGCTGACCGCAATCTCCTACTTCGCCTGCAGCGCCCGGAGTGGCTTCTCGGCTCGCGCGTTCGGGTCACGCTCCATCCTGAAGGTGATGCCACCCCCGGGGATGCTCATCTCGAAGGTCACCAGCTTGCTCTGCGCCGCGGCGGTGACATTGAACGTGTAGATGCAGCGAGAGGTGCAGCGGTGATCAGCCTTCTGGTTGAGCGTGTCCTGCTCCAGCTTGCCGGACCAGTCGAGCACGACGCTGTCGCCCATGACCATCTGCGAGATGACCCGGGGCGGATCCAGGCTGAGGCCGAATACCAGCATCGAGGGGCGCATGGTGTTGAGGTATTCCGCGGGCGAGGGCCTGATGTTCATCGGGTTGTGGCCAAGCTCGAGGAACGGCCACGAGGCGTTGATGATGCAATCCACTCCGGGCCCGTCGCCGATGCCGCTGCAATCGGCGATGCCGTCGACCGAACCACTCTTCCCGAACATCTGCACCTGACCCTTGATGCGATAGCGCCCCGGCAGGCGCCGGAGCCAGGCCTCGAGCTCCTGGAGCCGCAGCGCGCGCGTGGCTTCGTCCATGTTGGCTTCCTGCTCGGCTTCCCGCTGCTCCCTTGCCCGGCGACCCAGGACCTCCTGCCCGTTCTCCTGCACTTCGCCAGCATCCGGGCCGCGTGCCTGGGCGCGCGCACCGGTTGGCGCCAGCATGGCGGCCAGCAGCGCCAGCAGCAGGAGCAGCGGCTTCATCTTGCCTTTTTTTCCTTGCGTCCGAAGACCACGGAAGCGGAACCGGGCACCCGGTCCAGCTCGAAGAAGAAACTCACCGCCTTCCTGCCGTCGATGACCAGGTCGATGTTGATGTCCACGGTCTTCAGGTCGGGCTGGGCCGTGATCTGCGCCACGCGCTCGCAGTTGCCGCGTATGGCCGTGCACTTCGAGCGTGATTGCAGGATGTCCGGGCTGGCCATCTCTCCCACGGCTTTCTCGGCGATGCCCTTGCTGTCGATCAGGATGTAGGAGACTCCCGGCTGCCGGGGTTCATCTTTATCGCTGGGCCTGCGCAAGCCGTTGGGGCGCAGCGTGGCATCGGCGGACTCGAACCCGAACAGCATCACGGCGGGATCCAGTGTCGAGAGCCCGCCGGGGATTTCCTCGTCGTTGCGGTCAGTGGTGCCAGGCCAGCGGATCCGCAGTTCGCACTGCACACCCGGCGCTACGCCAAAGCCCACGCAGTCGGCCCGGCCGGAGACCTTGCGCAGGTCCTCGCTCCTGCCGAGCGCGTGCAGGTCGACGCTGCCCCCGACGTAGAACTGGCCTACCAGCCTCGCGAGAAAGTTGAAAGGTTGCTGGTATTCCTCGAAGGTAGGCCGCTTCGGTTTGCTGCGGCTCCCCTCCACCAGCACCTCGCCGAGTTGCTGGTCCGGCTCCGGGGGCTTGGCCGGCGCTGCCGCTGCCGCCTCGCCGGCCCGCGTGGCAGCGCTCGCCAGCGATGCCAGTGCCATCAGGCAGATCGCGAGCCCGTCCCTGCGCGCGCCGTTCTTCAATGCTCCCCCTTGCCGAAGCGGCCCCGTCAATCTGCCTGCACAGAGGGTTTCTGTCCAGACTGATGAAGTTCGCGCCCGCCGGCCTGTGGCGCCGATCAATCGGTCCGGTCGCGGAATCGGGGAACTTCCGGGCCGCGCTGGGATCGAGACAGTTGCCACCCGGCGCAACGTCAGCGCGACATCAATACCAGGGAAGGGAAAACGATGAACAAGACGCACGTCCTTGCTGCGGGATTTCTGCTTGTCACGACGATGCTGAGGCCGGCTGCGGCGCAGATTCCCTCGACTTCCTCGCCGCTGGCCGATGCGGCTCGAGCGGCGGTAGTGGCGAATGCCGCGGATGCGCTGCGTACCCGCTACCTCTCTCCGGAGGCCGGCGAGGCGGCGGCGAGCAAGATCGAAGCGCAGCTGGCGGGTGGCGCCTACCGCGGTCTCGATGCGGTGACGTTTGCCGCGAAGATGACCGCCGACCTGCAGCGGGTCACGAGGGACAAGCACATGCGTGTCTCGGCTCCTGCGGATGCCGGGCCACCACCAGTCGCGACAGCGCCTCCCCAATTGCCGCCACCGGCGAACGAGGGCGGGTTCGTGCGGGCGGACCGGCTGCCCGGGAATATCGGCTATGTGGAGGTGTCAGGCTTTCCGCAGTTGAGCGCCTTCCAGCCAGCGGCCGACAAAGTGATGGCGGCGCTGCAGGATACGAAGGGGCTGATCATCGATGACCGGCGCAATGGCGGCGGTACTCCCGAGGCCGTTGCCTATCTGCTGAGTTTCTTCATCGACCCGTCGAAGCCGCCGCTGCTGCTCAACGAATTCAGCAGCCGTGTGCCGGGAAAGAACGAGTTCACCACGAACCAGGAATACAGCGTGAAGACACCGGTCTCCTATCGCGGCAAGCCGGTGTATGTGCTCACCAGCGCGCAGACGTTTTCGGGCGGCGAGGGGTTCGCCTACGCCATGCAGGCTTTCGGGTTCGGGACGGTGGTCGGCGAGGTGACAGGTGGCGGCGGGCACCTCACTGCCGCGGCGCCGATCGGATCGGGATTCGTGCTTTCCGTGCCCTATGCGCGCCCCATCAACCCGGTGACCAGCAAGGATTGGGAAGGCGTCGGGGTGATTCCCCAGGTCAGGACGACGAAGGAAGAGGCGTTGCAGGCGGCAATGCGCAAGCTCGGGCAGAAGGTGTCGGCCAGGGACGTCGACGTGCTGTCAACGGTCAGGCTGTTCACTCCGCGCTCGGCGCCACTGCCGGAAACCGAACCGATGCTGCGCAGGTTCCTGGCGCAGCTGATCTCCGGCGCGCCGGACTACGAGATGCTATCCCCTGGCTTCGGCGATCTCACACGCCAGCAACTGCCGATCATCCAGCAGCGGCTCGTCGCGATGGGCGCCATCCAGTCCGTGAAGTTCGTGGAGGTGGGGATGCAGGGCTGGGACAACTTCGATGTGGCGTTCGAGAAGGGCGCGCTGCGCTGGGCGCTGCTGCTGTCGACGGATGGTACGCGGATCGAAGGAGCGCGTTTCGGGCCGACGCCGCAGCAATAGCCGCGCCCCACGTGTGCACCCGCCTGTCGCTGAATCTGGACAGGTTGCCTTCCGCCCACTGATGGCGTGAAGTGTCCGCAGCAATCGGAATGCCACCTGCGCATCTCCGGTCCAACTCCCCAAGGATGGCAAATTTTCTCCAGCAAGCGCTGCAAGCGCCTGCTGCGGGTTCGTGCGCGTCGGATCTTCCCGGCCACCAACAACGGAGCAAACCATGAACAGATCCTGGGTCATCGGCCTCGCCGCCTCGCTGCTGTCGGTGTTCTCCGCAACGCCGGCCGTCGCGGCCCGCAACGTTGCGCCCGTGATCACCGGTACGCCGGCAACGGCCGTTGCCGGCGGCAGCCGCTATACATTTCGGCCGATCGCGACTGATGCGAATCGTGACCGGATACGGTTCGGAATTTCCAACAAGCCGTCATGGGCAAGTTTCGATCAGCGTTCGGGAGTACTGACGGGCATTCCCGCCGCGGGCCTCAATGCGACATTCTCGAACATCGTCATCACCGCAAGCGACGGCAGGCTGTCGTCTTCGCTGGCGCCTTTCTCGATCAGGGTGACCAGCGCGGTGAGCGATACGGCGCCGGTGATCTCGGGCAATCCGGCCACATCCGTATCGACGTCCGCGGCCTACAGCTTCCGGCCAGCGGCCACGGATGCCAACGGCGACGCGCTTGCATTCAGCGTCCAGAACAAGCCCGCGTGGGCGACGTTCAGCACCGCCACGGGCCAGCTGTCCGGCACGACACCGTCGATCGCGGGGACGACCGCGGGAATCATCATCAGCGTGAGCGACGGCAAGCTGTCGGCAGCGCTGCCTGCATTTGCGATCAACGTCGTGGCGCCGGCGGCAACTGGAACCGCCTCACTGAGCTGGTCGCCGCCCACGCAGAACACCGATGGCAGTGCGTTGACAAATCTCGCGGGTTTCTACCTGTACTTCGGACGCAGTCCGTCAACGTTGACGCAGATCGTGACGATCGCCGGAGCGAGCGCCACCAGCTATGTACTGACGGGCCTCAGTTCGGGCAGCTGGTACTTCGCGCTCAGCGCGTACACGGCGGCGGGTATCGAGAGCGCATTGTCGAGCGTGGCGACGAAATCGTTTCCGTGATCCCGCTACTTCAGTCCTTGCCCCGCGCCAGCTTCATCAACCGGTCGTAGGCGGGCTTGGCCTTCATCTGCCGGTCGAACAGCAGCGGGTAGTTGGTGCGTCCCGGTACCGGGAAGTTGTTCTTCCACGAGATGCCGTCGTGCAGGCCCCAGAAGGTCACGCGCTGCACGCTGCCGGGGTAACGCAGCAGGATGCGGAACAGCTGCTCGTAGCGGTCGGCGAGCTTCTGCTGCACCTCGGCGGGAAGCCCGTCGCGGTACGGGTCGTTCTGCTGCGAGTAGGCGGCGCGGTTGGCCACGTCGGCGCCGGTGTCGGCCGGTGTGGGCAGCACATCGATGTCCAGTTCGGTGACATGCACCGTCAGGCCCATGCCGGCGTAGGTCGCGACGCTGCGCTCCCACTCGCCGAGGTCCGGGTAGTCGAGGCCGATGTGCGTCTGCAGGCCCACGCCGTTGATGGGCACGCCGCGCTCCTGGTAGCCCTTGAGCACATCCACCAGGAAGGCGCGTTTGGCGGGGTTGTGCATGTTGTAGTCGTTGTACAGCAGCCGTGCCTGCGGATCGACGGCGTGGGCGAAGCGGAAGGCCTGCTCCATGAAGTCATCGCCGATGATGTTGAACCACGGTGAGCGCCGCCAGCCCTTGTCCTCGTCGATGGCCTCGTTGACCACGTCCCAGGCCCACACGCGGCCCTGGTAGCGACCCACCAGCGTCTGGATGTGTTCCCGCATCCTCGCCAGCAGCGCCGCGCGCGACAGCGGCCTGCGGTCGGCATCGACGAAGAGCGAGGCGGGCACCTGCGAATGCCACACCAGGTTGTGGCCCAGCACGTCCAGGTGATTCTGGTGGGCGAAATCCACCAGCCGGTCGGCGCGTTCCCACTGCCAGTGCACGCCGTCGGGCTGGATCACGCCCCACTTCATCGCGTTCTCGGGCGTCACCTGGTCGAACTCGCGCGCGATCAGCCGCAGCTGCTCGTCGGCCCTGCCTTCCAGCGCCTGGTTGCTGACGGCAACGCCGATGCGGAAGTGTTTCTTCCACGCGGCCGCCAGGCCCGTAGCCTGCGCCGCAGCACTGACCGCCTGCAGCCTGGCCAGTGCGAGGCCGCCCATGGCCAGCACGCCCTGGCTGATCACGGTCCGGCGGCTGTGCAGTCGCGGTGGGTCTGACGGTGTCGGCGCGGCGACCTGGCTGGTGGCGGGTTTCATCGGCGGATCTTAAGACACCCGTGCACGGCCGGTATGGCAGTCCAATTCGTGCCGGAGCATACTCGCCCTGGAGAAACCAGCCCCGGGACAGGGGAAAGGCGGATGCATGAACCGCAGGATGCGATGCATCGGGAAGCGCTGCCTCGCCAGCGCCGCGATGTTCTCCATTGCGCTGGCCGGCGGCGCACATGCCGCCGCTGAACCGTCGGTCAACGGCGCGGGTTCGCCACCGGACGTGGCGCCGCAATCGGCGCCGCAGATGCAGCAACTCGCCGAGATCCAGGTGCGCGGCAAGCGCCTGCTCACCGTCATTGTCGACGCCGAGGACGATTTCTTCCGGCTCTACGACCAGCTCAACCACCACGACGACTACGACATCCACTGCGGCTACGCGTCGCTGCGGCCCGGCAGCATGATCATGCAGCGGACCTGCATGCCGGACTTCCTCGCCGACGCCATACCGGCAGCCAGCTACCCGGTAACCGATTACGACGCGGGCGGAGTGGCGTGCTACGGAGGCGGTGGCACCGACCTGAACGGATCGATGTTCTACTCGAGCCCCTACTGCCTGTCGGCGCCAGCGCCGGTGGTTTTCGTGCAACCGCCGCCGCAGCTGGTGCTGATGGAGCGTCGCAAGGACTACACGAACAACATGCTGGATGTCATCAACGGCAATCCTGGCTTGCGGCAGAAGTACGACCATCTGGTGGGGCTGTACCACGAGCTGGAAGCCACCCAGCAGCAGTACGTCAGGGTCAGGAACGCCAGCCGTCCGGCCCGCAAGCCTGTCGCAGGCCCGCGCGCACTGTAACGCGGCCCTGACCGATAATATCCGCAAGCCCGGCGCGTTGCCGGGCGAGGGCGCCCGCGTGACCATCGGCCGGCGCCAGCTCAATACCAAGTCCAAAAGGGGAATGGAAATGATCAGGATCATCCGGCTGGCGCTGGTTGCGGCTCTCGGGGGCGCGTCGATCTTTGCACTGGCGCAGGCACCTGCCACGGCGCCGGCGGCCGGTGTCCTGGCCGCAAAGGACATCAACCAGATCGACCTCGCCGCCGAGTTCGATGGCATGCAGGGCAAACACCTGCGCATGCGCACGGTGACTTTCCCGCCCGGCGCGCGCAGTCCGGAACATAACCACAAGGGCCGTCCGGGGCTGGTCTATGTGCTGCAGGGCACCTTCACCGAGCACCGCAACGGGGTGACGAAGGAATACGGCCCGGGCAGCAGCTGGATCGAGGACCATGACACCACGCACTGGGTGGAAAACCGGGGTTCGGTGCCGGCGGTGCAGCTGTCGGTGGCCATCGACAGCCAGCCGTAGCGGCCGGCCTCAGATCTCGCCCAGCGCGCGCCACACCCCGGTCTGGCCCTTGCCCTGGTTCTTGGCCGCGTACAGCGCGGCGTCGGCGCGCGCGAGCAGCACTTCCGGCTCGCGGCCCTGCTCCGGCGCCATGCTCAGGCCGACCGTGCAGCCCACGCGCAGCGCGCGGCCGTCCGCGATGCGATGCTCGCGCGAGATCACGCTGATGATCTCGTCCGATACCGCCCGCGCGGTAAGCGCATCCGAGTCATTCAGCACGACGACGAACTCGTCGCCGCCGATGCGCGCCACCACTTCCTCGGGACCGACCACCTGGCGCAGGCAGGCCGCCACGCGCTGCAGGATCTCATCGCCCGCGGCGTGCCCGTGGCTGTCGTTGATCGCCTTGAAGCCGTCAAGGTCCACATACAGCACGGCGAAGCTGCGGCCACGGCCGCGACCTGCGCCGGGCAGTTCCGCGCACGCATCGGCGAGGCGCTGCATCAGCTCGGCGCGGTTGGCGAGCCCGGTCAGGTGATCGGTCTGCGCCTTCCGGCGCAGCAGCTCCCCGGCGGTGATGGATCCCAGCAGCGTCTCGCGGTTGTGCGCGGTGAAGGTGGCGATGGAGGCCGCGGAAAAACCCAGCGCCACGGCGGCCATGATGTTGGCGCCGCCGCGCGCGGCCAGCGCGTACATCGGTGGCAGCACCGAGACGATCATGGTGGCCACCGCCGGGCGCGGCAGCGCCGCCCAGCGCGTGGCCACGCCCGCCATCACGCCCATGGTGCCTGCCAGGGCCATCGTGGTGAGGGCGATGTCGCCGGTGTGGATGCTGAAGGCGCAGCCACCGCCGAAGGTCGCCATCGCCAGGCCGCTGGGCAGCATGATGCCAAGCAGTGGGCGGGGCCGGCCGCGCCGCTGCAGGAACCAGGGATGCAGCGCGCGCCAGCTCACCAGCAGGACGGACACCGCGAGCCACGTCCACGCCCACACGGCGCCACGCGAAATCCACACCGTGGTGCCGCAGATCAGCAGCAGCGTGGTCGAGTAGGTGGCCAGCGACAGCGCCGTGGTCGGGATGGTCTCGAGCATGCGCTCGCGCACGCGTTCCGGCGCATTGACGAGATCGCCGAGGACCAGGCGATGCAGCAGACCGGGTTTGGTGGATGTGGGCATGGTGGGGCCGCGCTGTCCGCGTCCGTATGGTGGCAACCGCCTATGCTATTCTCGCCGTTTCATCGCCGCGCGGCGAGTGATCCGACATAATTTTCGCCGAGGGGGACCTGCATGGCTGCGCCAGACCCACGCCAGATCATCGACAACAGTCCGATGTCGGCCAGACAGTGGATCGTCGTGATCCTGATGGTCGCGCTCAATGCGCTCGACGGATTCGACGTGCTGTCGAGCGCCTTTGCCTCCACCGGCATCACCGATGACTGGCACGTGCCGCGCTCCGCGCTGGGTGTCGTGCTGTCGGCCGAGCTCTGGGGCATGGGAATCGGCTCGTTGCTGCTGGGCGGCCTGGCCGACAAATGGGGTCGCAAGCCGGCCATGCTGCTGTGCCTGGTGGTGATGACCGTGGGCATGTACCTCGCGCACACCGCGACCGGCGTCACGCCGCTGACCATCTGGCGGCTGATCACCGGACTGGGCATCGGCGGCATGCTGGCGGCGACCAATGCCGTCACGGCGGAATCCTCCAGCAGGAATGCCCGCAGCATCGCGATGGCGCTGTACGTGATCGGATATCCGCTCGGCGCGGTGATTGGCGGATTCGTGGCGCAGGGGTGGTTGCTGGTGGATTACGACTGGCGTGCGGTGTTCCTGTTTGGTGCCGTCGTCACGGCCGTGCTGATTCCGCTGGTCGCGCTGCTGGTGCCGGAGACGCCGGCGTTTTTTGCGGCCGTGCGGCCTGCGGGCGCAGTCGAGCGGATCAATCGCTCACTCAAGGCCTTCAATAAACCGCTGATCGCCGAACTGCCGGCGCTGGCGCCGTCCGCGCCCAAGCTCAAGGTGTCCGACATCCTGTCGAATCCGAAACTGCGTCCGGTCACGTTGCTGCTGGCCTTCGGCTACATGTTCCACACCATTACCTTCTATTACATCCTCAAATGGGCGGTGCAGATCGTGCACGATTACCCGCCGGGCTATACGCACCCGGGCGAGGCGCAAAGTGTGCTGACCTACGCCAATATCGGCGGTGCGGTCGGCGGCTTCCTGTTCGGCTTCCTGATGAAGAAGTGGCACATCAAGTGGCCGACCATCCTGCTGCTGGTGGCCGGCAGCGTGGCGGTGATTTCCTTCGGCATGGGTCGCAGCTCGCTGGAGGGCTGGCGCTGGGCAACCGTCATGTGCGGCTTCTGCACCAACGCAGCCATCGTGGGTTATTACGCCGCTTTCGCGCTTGGTTTCCCGGCCTATGCGCGTGCCACCGGCACCGGTTTTGTGCTCGGGGTCGGACGGATCGGCGCGGCCACCGCGCCCATCATCACCGGGTTCTTGTTCAAGAAGCTCGGCAACGATCACCTGCTTACCGTGTCGACGATCATGGCCATGGGTTCGATCTTCTCGGCCGTGCTGCTGTGGATGCTGCCGGTCCGTGACGCCGACGCCAGCAGCGGGACTTCGGCATGACGATCAAACGCATCGAGTCGGGTGCGCGCATGTCGCAGGCCGTCATCGCCAACGGTTTCGTGTTCCTCGCGGGCCAGGTCGCGCCGGATCCTTCCGGCAGCGTGGTGTCGCAGACACGCCAGGTGCTCGGCGAGATCGACCGCCTGCTGGCGGCGGCGGGCACCAGCAAGCAACGCATCGTGTCCGCGACCATCTATCTGACCGACATCAATACCTTCGGTGAGATGAACCACGCATGGGAGGCCTGGGTGCCCGCCGATGCCAAGCCGGCGCGCGCCACCATCGAGGCAAAGCTCGTGGCGCCGGAGTACCGCGTCGAGATCCAGGTCACCGCGTTGCTGTAGCCGCGGTCGTGCCGGGCGCACTGGCACAGCTGCCAGGCGTGCACTGCGCGCAAATCAAGGGGGGGCGATGGGCAAGCAGGGAATTCGGCATCTGGGCTGGCTGGCCACCGGAGGGATGATGGCCTGTCTTGCGCAGGTGCCTGGCGCCGGCACGGTGCATCCGCAACAGTGGCCCGCGGCGCATTCGCCGCTGCCGGCGAATGCGGCACTGGAAAAGCGCGTGGCGGAGCTGCTGGCCGGGATGTCGGTCGAGGAAAAGGTCGGGCAAGTGATCCAGCCCGACATTGCCAGCGTGACACCGGACGACATGCGGCGCTACCACTTCGGCGCCATCCTCAATGGCGGGGATTCCTCGCCGGACAAGAACGAGTTCGCGGCGCCGGAAAGATGGCTGGCGCTGGCCGATGCCTTCTACGAAGCCTCGGTGGACCGCAGCAACGGTGGCGCGGGCATTCCCTCGATCTGGGGCACGGATGCGGTCCATGGCGACAACAACATCATCGGCGCCACGTTGTTTCCGCAGAACATCGGGCTTGGCGCGGCGCGCGATCCGCAACTGCTGGAGGAAATCGGTGCAGCCACCGCCGCGGAAGTGCGCGCCACCGGCCTCGACTGGACCTTCGGACCCACGCTGACGGTGCCGCAGGACACGCGCTGGGGCCGCACCTACGAAGGCTATTCCGAGGATCCGCAGGTGGTCGCCTCGTATGCTGCGGCCATCGTGCGCGGCCTGCAGGGCAAGCCCGGCAGCGCCGGCTTCCTGCATCCGCCGCATGTCATCGCGACGGCCAAGCACTTCCTCGGGGATGGCGGCACCGCCAATGGCAAGGACCAGGGCGACACGCGCGTGGACGAGGCCACGCTGCGCGACAAGTTCGCGCCACCGTACGTGCAGGCAGTGGATGCGGGCGTGATGTCGGTGATGGCTTCCTACAGCAGCTGGAACGGCGAGAAGATGCATGGCAACCATGGCCTGCTCACCGACGTGCTGAAGGAGCGCATGGGCTTCGCCGGCTTCATCGTCGGCGACTGGAATGGCCACGGCCAGGTGAAGGGTTGCCGGGCCACCGACTGCCCGGCATCGATCAACGCCGGCCTCGACATGTACATGGCGCCGGACAGCTGGCGCGGCCTGTATGACAGCCTGCTGGCCGAGGTGAAGAGCGGCGCGGTGCCGATGCAACGGCTCGATGATGCGGTCGCGCGCATCCTGCGCGTGAAGTTGCGCATGGGGTTGTTCGACGCGGGCGCACCGTCGAAGAGGCCCGGCGCGGGTCATTTCGATACGCTGGGCAGCCCGGAGCACCGCGCGGTGGCGCGCCGCGCGGTACGGGAATCGCTGGTGCTGCTGAAGAACAACGGCGGCCTGCTGCCGCTGGCGCCGAAGCAGCATGTGCTGGTCACCGGTGACGGGGCGCACAACTATGCCAAGCAATCCGGTGGCTGGACGCTGACCTGGCAGGGCACGGGCGCCGACAACAGCCGCTTTCCGGGCGCGACTTCGATCTGGGAAGGCATTCGCGCCACCGTGCAGCAGGCGGGCGGCAGCGCGGAGCTGTCGGCCGATGGCAGCTACCAGGCCAGGCCCGATGTGGCCATCGTGGTGTTCGGCGAGAACCCCTACGCCGAAGGGGTCGGTGACCGGCGCAACCTCATGCTGCGCGCCGATGGCAGCAATCATCTCGAGGTGCTGGCGAAGCTTGCAGCCCAGAAGATTCCCGTGGTGGCGGTATTCCTGTCGGGCCGACCGCTGTGGGTGAACCGCGAGATCAATGCCGCGCAGGCCTTCGTGGCGGCATGGCTGCCGGGCTCGGAGGGCGAGGGCATCGCGGACGTGCTGTTCCGCAAGCCCGATGGCGATATTGCCTGGGATTTCCGCGGCAAGCTGTCCTTCTCGTGGCCGAAGACAGCAGTGCAATACGGATTGCACCGCGACCAGCCCGGGTACGATCCGCTGTTTGCCTTCGGCTTCGGCCTGACCTACAAGGATCATCGGGAGCTGGCGCCACTGCCCGAGCAGTCGGGTGTGGAGGGCACTGCGCCCTGACGCTGCGGGCGTGCCGCGCCGGCGGGAATTCTTCCCGGAGGCAGCGGGAATGCCTCTCTGGTTGCCGCGGCCACAGTTCACGAGACTGCGCCCGCCGTCCGGGTCATGCGCCCGGGCATCCACAACCAGACGGATTGCTGCCAGTGATTGCACACCGACTCCGCGCCGCCGGTCCGCTGGCGGCTGTCGTCGCAACCTTCATCGCGGTCCCGGCGCAGTCGGCCGGCACCACAAGCCAGGACGAGACCCTGCCCGAAGTCGTCGTGGTCGGTGTCTCGCCGTTGCCGGGAGCGGACATCGACCGCGACCAGATACCCGCGCCGGTGCAGTCCGCCACCGCGGCGGACGTGGAACGCACACACGCGCTCGACCTGACCGATTTCATGAAGCGTGCGCTGGGCAGCGTGTATGTGAACGATACGCAGGACAATCCGCTGCAGCCGGACATCAACTATCGCGGCTACACCGCCTCGCCGCTGCTCGGCACGCCGCAGGGGATGTCCGTGTACCTGGACGGCATGCGCCTGAACCAGCCCTTCGGCGACGTGGTGAGCTGGGACCTGATTCCCAGGCAGGCCATCTCCACGCTGACGCTGATGCCGGGATCCAATCCCGTGTTCGGCCTGAACACGCTGGGCGGCGCGCTGTCGCTGCGCACCAAGGATGGCTTCACCGACCCCGGCTACTCGGTTGGCCTCGGCTACGGCTCGCATGCGCGGCGCCAGGCGGACATCGAAGGCGGCGGCCATGCCGATTCCGGGCTGTACTGGTACGGCACGGCGAACAGGCTGAAGGACGATGGCTGGCGCGAACTTTCGCCGACGCAGGCCACGCAGGCGTTTGGCAAACTGGGCTGGCGCAACGAGGTCACCGATGTGGCGCTGGAGGCGGCCTATGCCGGCACCAACCTGACGGGCAATGGCCTGCAGGACCTGCAGTTGCTGCAGCACGATTACGCCAGTGTCTATACCTGGCCGGACAACACCCGGAACAAGGCCGGGATGCTCAACCTGGTGGCGTCCAGCAAGCTCAGTGATCTGCTGACGATGTCCGGCAATGCCTACTACCGTCACATCAGCACCCGGACCTTCAACGGCGACATCAACGACGACTCGCTGGGCGAGTCGCTGTACCAGCCCAATGCCGCCGAGCAGACCGCGCTGGCGGACGCCGGTTACACGGGCTTTCCCACCAGCGGCGAGACGCAGGACAACACGCCTTTCCCGAAGTGGCGCTGCATCGCCAACATCCTGCTGGACAGCGAGCCGAACGAAAAATGCAATGGACTGGACAATCGCACGGCCACGGCGCAGCACGACGAGGGCCTGACCGCGCAGGCGGCGTGGAACGCGCCGCTGGGGGCGCGGGCAAACCTGTTCACGCTGGGTGCCGGGCTGCTGGGCAGCCACGCGCACTTCACGCAGTCCTCGCGGTTCGGTTACGTCACGCCGGACCGCGGCATCCAGACGGTGGCCGGCCCCGGGGCCTTTGCCGACGGTACCCAGGATTCGGAGAATGCCTTTGACGCGCGCGTCGACCTGACTGGCAGATCCACCGTCTACAGCGCCTATCTCAGCGACACGCTGCAGCTTGCGGAAAGGGTGCAACTCACCGTGTCCGGACGCTACGACCATACGCATGTGGACAGCGTGGATGGCATCACGCCCGCGGGCGAGCCCGGCACGCTGACCGCGAAGAACAATTTCAGCCACTTCAATCCGGCCGTCGGCATCACGGTGCATCCCATGCGTTCGGTGGCGGCATACCTGGGGTTCAGCGAGGGCAGCCGCGCGCCATCGGCCATCGAACTGGGCTGCGCCGATCCGGACAATCCCTGTCGCCTCCCCAACGCCATGTCCGGCGACCCGCCGCTGGACCAGGTAATCACGCGCACTCTCGAAGCCGGCGTCCGCGGCAGGGCCAAGGACTGGCTGGCATGGAATCTGGGCGTGTTCCGCGCCGACAATCACCATGACATCCTGTTCGTGGCGGATGATGTTTCCGGTTTCGGTTACTTCCGCAACTTCGGCCTGACCCGCCGCCAGGGCCTCGAGATGGGCGCGACGGGCAGGGCCGGTGCATGGAGTTTCGGTGCCAACTACACCCTGCTCGATGCCACCTTCCGCAGCAGCCAGGAGATGCCCGGCGAGGGCAACAGCAGCAACGACGAGGGGCCGGGATTCGAGGGCGCGATCGACGTGCGGCGGGGCGACCGCATTGCGCTGACGCCGCGGCAGATGTTCAAGGCCTTCGCGGTCTGGCAGGTACTGCCGCAGCTGTCGCTGAGCGCGGACCTACTCACGTCCGGCGGCATGCTCGCGCGCGGCAACGAGAACGGCGAGCATCATCCCGACGGGGTCTACTACCTGGGGCCCGGCAGGGCCGGGGGGTACGCCGTGGTGAACCTGGGCATGGAGTACCGGCCGGGGGATGCGCTGCGTGTGTTTGCGCAGGTGAACAACCTGCTCGACCACAGGTATTACACCGCGGCGCAGCTCGGATCCACCGGTTTCAACAGCGCGGGCAGCTTCGTGGCACGTCCTTTCGCCGGGCCGGTCGTCGACGGCGAGCGCCCGCTCACCGGCTCGACGTTCTATTCTCCCGCTGCGCCGCGCGAATTCTGGTTCGGTGCGCGCTACTCGTTCAGCGCTGCGACGAAGTAGTCGTACCGGGGCGCAGCCGGAGCCAGCCCTTGCTGCTTGATGGCAGGTTGCCGCGGCCGCTGCCATCATGGGTCGATGAAGCCGCCATTCCTGCGACCATTGCGCAGCGACTCGCTGTGGCGCGACCTGCTGCTGGCCCTGGCGCTGGCGCTGCTGGCCGGCCTGCTGGCCGCGCACCTGGAGCTGGACGAGCTGATTTTCGCGTACACGCGGCGCTGGGAAACCCTGCAGCTCGATGAATGGCCCACGGCGCTGCTCACCTTCGCGCTGGCCATGGTCGCGCTCTATGCGCGGCGCCATGCGCAGCTGCGGCGCGCGCTGGGCGAAAACCGCTACCTGGTGGGCCGTGTCATCGAGGTGCAGGAGCAGGAACGCCGGCGCCTCGCGCGCGAGCTGCACGATGAGCTGGGCCAGACGCTGAACGCGATCAAGCTGGACGCGCTGACGCTGCCCGGGTCCGCGGCGGCGCGGCGCATCGCGGACAATGCCGATCATGTGTACGGGGCCGCCGCGGATCTGGTGCGGAACCTGCGGCCGCCGGCGCTGGACGAGCTGGGGCTCGCCACTGCCCTGGAGGCCTGCGTGGCGCGCTGGCGTGAAAGCTCTCCGGAACTGGCGGTACAGCTTTCCGTCGGCGGTGCGCTGGACGACCTTGGCGAGACCCTGAATCTGGTGGTGTACCGTGTCGTCCAGGAGGCCCTGACCAACTGCGTGCGGCATGCGCGCGCGCGCCACCTGTACATTGACCTGACGCGCGCACCCGACCGCCCTGACAGCCTGCTGCTGGAGATCCGCGACGACGGGGCCGGAATCAGCGCGGCGGCGCACGGTGGCACCGGGCTGACGGGCATGCGTGAGCGCGTGGCCCTGCTCGGCGGACGGTTCGAGCTGTTGTCCCAGCCCGGGCGCGGTGTCACGATCCGCGTGGAACTGCCGATATGAAGGAGCAAGCATGGCCGCCGCGGTGACCGTACTGCTGGTGGATGACCACGCCGTGGTGCGCGAGGGCTATCGCCGGCTGCTGGAACGCAGTCCCAGCATCCAGGTGGTGGGCGAGGCCGTTGACGCGCAGTCGGCCTATATTGCCTTCCTGGAGCGCCGGCCGCAGGTCACGGTGATGGACATCGCGCTGCCTGGCGCGAGCGGCATCGACGCGCTGCGGCGCATCCGCGCGCGCGCGCCGCAGGCCCAGGTGCTGATGTTCAGCATGTACGACGACCCGGTGTTCGCCGCGCGCGCGCTGCAGGCCGGGGCGCGTGGCTACATCACCAAGGCGGCGGCGCCCGAGGCACTGGTCGAGGCGGTGCTGGCGGTGGCGCGCGGCGGCAGCTACCTCACCGGCCGCGTGGCGCAGCAGCTGGCGTTGCGGAATGTGGGCATCGGGCAGGGGGCGGCCGAGCGGCTGTCGCCGCGCGAGTTCGAGGTGCTGCGCATGCTGGTGTCGGGCCGGGCACTGGCGGACATTGCCCGCCACCTGGGGTTGACCACCAAGACGATCGCCAACCACCAGTCCATCCTGCGGCAGAAGCTCGGTGCCGAGTCGGCCGTGCAGCTGCTGCAGGCGGCGGTCCGGCTGGGCATCGTGCCGGAGTCGCGCGCACCATGAGCAACGGGTCGGGCAAGGTGCCGCGCGTCGAGCGCTTCCGGGTGCGCCCGGATCACAAGGTGAAGCTCAAGCACTGGCCCACGCGGGTGCCGGACCTGTACGCCGATGATGCCGATGCCGAGCGGCAGCTGGCGACGCATGTGGCCCGCACCGCCGAACTGCAGGGCATGCTCTACGCCAGCGACCGCTATTCGCTGTTGCTGGTGTTCCAGGCGCTCGATGCGGCCGGCAAGGACGGCGCGATCAAGCATGTGATGTCGGGCGTGAACCCCCAGGGCTGCCAGGTGTGGAGCTTCAAGCAGCCGAGCACCGAGGAGCTGGACCACGACTTCCTGTGGCGCACCACGCTGCGGCTGCCGGAGCGCGGCCGCATTGGCATCTTCAATCGCTCGCACTACGAGGAAGTGCTGGTGGTGCGCGTGCATTCCGAATACCTCGCCGCGCAGCGACTGCCGCCGAAACCGGCGCCGGGCACGAAGGAGTTCTGGAAGCAGCGCATGCGTTCGATCCGCGAGTACGAGGCGCACCTGGCGCGCAACGGCACGGTGATCGTGAAGTTCTTCCTGCACATGTCCCGGGCCGAGCAGCGCGAGCGCTTCCTCGAGCGCATCGACCACCCGGACAAGAACTGGAAGTTCAGCGTCGGCGACGTGGCCGAGCGCCAGCATTGGGATGCCTACATGCAGGCCTACGAGCACGCGCTGTCGGCCACCAGCACCGCCGAGGCGCCCTGGTACGTGATTCCGGCGGATGACAAGAAGAATGCCCGGCTGCTGATCTCCGCGGTGATCAACCGCACGCTGCAGTCGCTCGACCTGCGGTATCCGCAGCTCGACAAGCGCCGGCTGGCCGTGCTGAAGGCCGCGCGTCGCCTGCTGCGGGACTAGCGCGGCCCGGCGACAGGCCGGTGGGTTCCGGGCTGCATCGCCGCGGTCGCGTCCTCGAGCAGCGCGCGCAGCTGGCGGCTCTTCGCGACGCCCATCTTCCGGCCGAGTTCGCGCTCGAATTGCGCGCTCAGGGCGATGAGGGCAGCCATGGCCTCGTGGCCGCGCCGCGTCAGCCGTGCCAACTTGGCACGGCCATCGACCGGGTCCGGCACCATGCTCAGGTAACCGCTGCGCGCCAGCGCCTCGATCAGGTAGCTCATGCTCTGCTTGGCCATGCCGGCCTGCGCGGCCAGATCAGTGACGCGTGAGCCCTCGGGCTCGATATGGCGGAAAACGGCACTGTGCGCGGCGCGCAGGTCGCTGAATCCCCTTGCGCCGAGTGCGGCATAGGTGCGCGTCTGCAGCAGCCCATAGGCCTGCCGCAGCAGGCTGCCCAGCGTGCGCTCACGATCGGGAAATGAACCCGGCATGGCCGCAGCTTGACATGTAGTCATAATTCCTGTCTATTAAAGACAGTTATTCTGACTAATAATCCGGACCGGACAGGGAGCACCATGAACGCAATGCTGCGCGACACGCCACCTTCGATGCAGGCCGATACCAGGGCCGCCAATCTCGCGGTCGTGGACCGCCACATGCGCGAGGAGGCCACCGACCCCGATGGCGTGCTCGCGCTGTACACCGACGACGCCGTGCTGGAGGTTCCCGGCCGCGGCCTGCGCTTCGACACGCATCAGGCAATCCGCGACAACTACCTGCGGATGTTTGCCTCGATGGCGGAGGTGGAGATCCAGCCCCTCGACCGCTTCGCCACTGCCGAGCGCGTGGTGGATGAATGCATGGTGCGGCTGCGTGTCACCGGCGACGGTCTTGCCAATGCGCCCGTGCCGGTGGGCGCGCGGGTGGAGCTGCGCCTGCTGCATGTCTTCCACATGCGGGATGGGCGGATTGCGCGCGAGGAGGTATTCGAGGGCTGGCGAGTGCTGCCCTGAGGCAACGGGCTGGCGGCGCCCGCGCCAGCTGCGCTAAGGTGCCCGTACAATCGCAAGAAAGGGGGCGCCATGTCGCGCACAGGTCTGACCGCAGTGGCCTCGATGGTCGTATGCCTGGCCGCGGGTTGCAGCCGCGAAGCCGCGCCGCCCGGCCCGGCAGTGGCCGCGCCGGCCGCGCGGGTGGATGCGGTGCGCCTGGCGGCCGCCAATGAGCCCGCCAATGCCGGCCAGTGGATGAGCCACGGCCGCGATTACAGCGAACAGCGCTTCAGCCCGCTGACGAAGATCGGTGTCGACAACGTCGGGCAGCTGGGCCTTGCCTGGTACGCGGATTTCGACACGCGCCGCGGCCAGGAATCCACGCCGCTGGCCATCGATGGCCGCATCTACGTGACCACCGCCTGGAGCAAGGTGTACGCCTTCGACGCGAAAAGCGGCAAGGAACTGTGGCGCTACGATCCGCAGGTGCCGGGTGAGTGGGCGGTGAATGCCTGCTGCGACGTAGTCAACCGCGGCGTGGCCGCCTGGAACGGCAAGCTGTACCTCGGCACCGTGGATGCGCGGCTGATCGCGCTCGATGCGGCGACCGGCAAGGTGCTGTGGGATGTGCTCACGATCGAGAAGGGGCGGCCGTACTCGATCACCGGCGCGCCGCGGGTGGCGAAGGGCAAGGTGCTCATCGGCCAGGGCGGTTCGGAATTCAGCCAGCGCGGCTACGTCTCGGCCTATGACGCCGAGACCGGCAAGCTCGACTGGCGCTGGTACGTGGTGCCCGGGGATCCCGCGAAGGGCTTCGAGAATCCGCAGATGGCGGCGGCGGCCAGGACCTGGACCGGACAGTGGTGGAAGACCGGCGGCGGCGGCGCGCCGTGGGATTCCATCATCTACGATCCGGCCACCAACTACGTGCTGGTGGGCACCGGCAGCGGGGCGCCGTGGCCCGCCGCGATCCGCTCGCCGGGCGGCGGCGACAACCTGTACCTGTCCTCCATCGTGGCGCTGGACCTGGATACCGGCCAGTACGTGTGGCATTACCAGGCCACGCCCGGCGAAAGCTGGGACTACGACAACACCTCGCAGCTGTTCACCGCCGACCTGATGCTCGGCGGGCAGCCGCGTCACGTGGTGATGCAGGCCCCGAAGAACGGTTTCTTCTACGTGCTGGATGCGAAGAGCGGCCAGCTGCTGTCCGCCAAGGCCTATGTGCCCGGCGTGAACTGGGCGAAGGGCGTCGACCCGAAGACCGGCCGGCCAATGCTGAATCCCGCGGCCAACTACGGCAGGACCGGCAAGGGCGCGCTGGTGAGTCCGTTCTATGGCGGCGCGCACAACTGGCAGCCGCTGTCGTTCAGCCCGCAGACGGGCCTGGTGTACATCCCGGCGAACCAGAGCAGCTACGCCTATGTCGCCACGCATGAGGACGACAACCCGATGGGCCAGAAGCTGTCGATCAGCTTCGCCGGCAACCAGGCCTTCATGGCGAAGCTGAAGCAGCAGCCGGTCAGCGACGGCTTCCTGCTGGCCTGGGATCCGGTGAAACAGCAGGAGGCCTGGCGCGTGCCGCTGGGTTCCGGTCGCAGCGGCGGCACGCTGGCCACTGCCGGCGGGCTGGTGTTCGCGGGCGACTCCGGCAACGAGTTCGCCGCCTATCGCGCCGACAACGGCATGAAGCTGTGGCACGCGGATACGCAGGTCGGGACGATGGCCGGACCGGTGAGCTACGCCGTGGATGGCGAGCAGTACGTGGCGGTGGTGGCCGGTTTCCGGCAGGCGGGCAGCGACAGCTACTACGCGCCGAATTACTCCCGCCTGCTGGTCTACAAGCTCGGCGGCACGGCGCAACTGCCCCCGCCGGTGCCGTTCACCGAGCCCGTGCTGAATCCGCCGCCCACTTTCGGCACCGCCGTGCAACTGCAGCACGGTCAGCAGCTCTACGGCCAGCTGTGCAGCACCTGTCACGGCGCAGACGGCCTGTCGCGCGGCATGTTCCCGGATCTGCGCTACAGCGGCGCGCTGAACAGCGAGCAGGCGTTCCACGCCATCGTCATCGATGGGGCGCTGTCGAAGAACGGCATGGTGTCGTTCCGCGCCGCGATGTCGCCCGAAGATGCCGAAGCGATCCGTGCCTATGTCGTGGATCGGGCGCACGCGGCCATGCAGGCTGCGCCAGCCGCCGCCGCAGGCCACGGCGGGTGAGCGGTCCGGCGGCTGCGCGCGGATTTCGGGTGGCGCCCTGCCTGAGGCGCCCCTAGAATACGCGCCCTCATCGAGTGGGGCGGTAGCTCAGTTGGGAGAGCGTCGCGTTCGCAATGCGAAGGTCGAGGGTTCGATCCCCTTCCGCTCCACCACTCTTTGACCCGACAGTTGCCCCCGTAGTTGAACGGATACAACAGCCCCCTCCTAAGGGGCAGGTCTGGGTTCAATTCCCGGCGGGGGCGCCATTCCGGTATTCCGCGCGGTCGGTACATCCGCGCTGGTGGGCTCGCAAGGCCCTCAGCTGTTCCCCGACTCGGACCGCGCTGCGACCCAGTCGGCACTCCCCCGTCCCGGGCGCGGCTACGTTGCTGCCATTGCTACCACTGGAGGGCAGGACGCCTCGCGTGACGATGGACACGATCTCGCTGAAACCTCCCGGGGCCTTGCTGAGCCTGCAGGATCACCTGCGCAGGACTTCCGAGCGCATTGCCAGCCCCGAGGTGATCCTGGGACTGGTGTTCTTCGTGGTGTCGCTGCTGTCGGTGCTGGCGAGCCGCGCCGATCGCGGCATTGCCCTGATCTGGCCGGGCAACGCCATCGCCGCGGCCCTGCTCATCCGCATGCACAAGATGCGCTGGATTGCCGCGGCAGGCTCGATTCTGCTGGCCGGAGTGCTCGCCAATCGCCTGAGCGGCGGGGATTCCTGGGCACTGGCGCTCGGCTTTGCGCTGATCAATCTCTTCGAGATCGCGGTGACGGTGGCAACCTTCCGCTACGCGATCCGCTACCCGTATCCGGACATCTCCATCTGGCAGGCCTGCGTGATGACCCTGCTGATGGGGCTGACGATCACCGCGGCAACCGCGGCGCTCGGCGGCGCGCTGTTCCATCAGGCAGTCGGTGCGCCGTTCCTGCCGATCGCCAGGGGCTGGTGGATGGCCGATGCGCTGGGCGCGTGCCTGTTCGGGCCACCCATCATCCTGTACAGCAGGGAGCGGTTCCTGCGGCTGGTTCGACCCAGGTACCTCGCGGCCAATGTGCTGGTGGCGCTGACCTGCATCGGCGCCACCTGGTTCGCGATCCGCTACGTGCGGTTCCCGTTCGTGGTGATTGCGCTGGTGCCAATGGCGGCGGCCTTCCAGGTCGGCTCCTTCGGTACCGCGGTGCTGGGCGTGTGCAACGCCGTCACCGTGGCGGTGCTGTGGACCCTGGGCATCGAGCCCATGGGCCTGGAATCCGTCGTCCATGGTTCCTCGTTGCAGGGGTTGCCGTTCCTGGCCGTGTTGTTTGCCGTGATGCCGCCGGTTGCGGTGGGACTCGGCACGGATGCGCGGCGCCAGGCGGTGCGCTCGGTGCGGGCGAGCGAGCAACGGTTCCGCGAATCAATGGAACACTCGCCCCTGGGCATCATCATCCTGGGCCTCGGCGGCAACAAGCTGTTCTCCAACGAAGCCCTGCACAGGATGCTCGGCTGCAGCGAGGCCGAGTTGCGCGAAGCGGATCTTTCCTCGCTGGCGCATCCGGACGAACTGCCGGATATCCAGGCGCGCTGGCGCAGGCTGGTCTCGCAGCAGACCGAGTCGTACTCCATCCAGCGGCGCTTCCGTCATCGCAGCGGCAAATGGATCTGGGCGCAGTGCGCGGTCTCCCTGGCGCGTGATGAAGAGGGCAGGCCCATGCATTTCGTGGCGCAGATCGAGAGCCTGGAAGAGCGTCGCAGGGCCGAAGTGCGCGTGGCAGCCGAGCGCGAGCTGCTGCGCACGACGCTCGCGGCGGTCGGCGACGCCGTGATCACCACCGACCCGGCCGGCACCATCACCTACATGAATGCGGCGGCGATCGCACTGACCGGCCGGTCATTCGAGGCTGCCGAGCATCGGGCGCTGGCCCCGATGCTCGGTTTGACCGAGGCCGACTCGCTGCTGCCGGCGGAGGACCTCGTCGAGCGCTGCATCCAGGAGCAGCGCGTGGTGCGCCGCGCCGAGCCCTGCGCGCTGCAGCGTCCCGATGGCAGTGTTTCCTATGTCTGCGAATCAGTCACCCCGGTGTTCGACGCGGCCCATGAGGCGACCAGCCTCGTCATCGTGCTGCATGACCTGACCGAGGTGCGGGAGCGCGTACGCGACCTGCATCATCAGGCGAATCATGATTCGCTGACCGGGCTGCTGAACCGGGCGGCGTTCGATGCCCGGGTCCAGAAGGCGTTCGCGCGGGCCCGTCAGTCGGGAGTGCCCGCGGCGCTGATCGCCATCGACCTGGACAGGTTCAAGGCGGTCAACGACAAGGCCGGGCACGGCGCCGGTGACGAGGTGCTGCGCCGGGTGGCGACCGTCCTGCGCCGCGCGACGCGGCCTTCGGATGTGGTTGGCCGCATTGGCGGGGATGAATTCGCGGTGCTGCTCAGCCAGTGCAATGCGGCCCGCAGCAGCGAGATCGCGCAGCGTCTGTCGTCCTGCCTGAATCCCCTGCGTACGCAGTGGAGCGGGCTTACCCACCAGACCGGGGCGAGCCTGGGGCTTGCCCAATGGACTGAGGATTTCCGGTTGCCGCAGGAGTGGTTCGAGGCAGCAGACGAATCCTGCTACGAGGCCAAGCGCAGTGGTCGCGGGACCGTGCGCGCCTGGTCGCGGGAGCGCGTCGACGGATAAGGGTCAGGCCGCGGGCCGCGGCCAGCGCCGCCAGCACGCCACATCGCCGTAGGCGAGGAAGGGCGGATTCAGCAAGGTCGCCCGGTTGTAGCGCAGCCCCTGCCCGGTGGCGAGTTCCACGACCTGGCCGCCAGCCGCTTCCAGCACGGCCTGTCCCGCCGCGATATCCCATTCCGAGGTGGGACCGAGGCGCGGATACAGGTCGGCCGAGCCGTCCGCCACCAGGCACAGCTTGATCGAGCTGCCGGCCAGCACCAGCTCATGCGGACCAAGCGCGGCCAGCGCGGCCGGCAACGCGGCGGAGCCATGCGAGCGGCTCGCCACGATGCGCAGCACCGGCCGCGCGGGCCGCCGCACGCCGATGGGCGAGGGTGGCCGCTCGTGCGCCTCGCGCCACGCGCCGGCACCGGGAATTCCCGACCAGGTGGTGTCTGAAACGGGCACGTGCACCACGCCGAGCACCGGCCGGCCGGCCGCGATGAGCGCGATGTTCACGGCGAATTCGCCGTTGCGGGCGAGGAACTCGCGGGTGCCATCCAGCGGATCCACCAGCCAGAATTGCGTCCACGCGGCGCGCTGCGCCAGGTCATGCCCGGTGGCCGATTCTTCGGAGAGGATGGGCCACCGCGGCGACAACCGGTCCAGCTCCGCGACGATCAGGCGGTGCGCGCGCAGGTCGGCCTCGGTCAGTGGCGACTGGTCTGCCTTGCTCTGCGCCTGGAAGTCCGTGCCATAGACCTCGAGGATTTCATGGCCCGCGCGGCGGGCAATGGCCTTTACGGCGGGCAGCAGCTCCGTCAGTGGCGCTTCAGAGCCCGGCCAGCGGATTGTTGTAGGCATAGGCGATCACACCGGAGCGATCCAGTTCCGCGATGATGCGCTCGGCGGCCTGCGAGTGGGAAAGACCGGGCGCGCCGGTGCGGATCGCCGGATTCTCGGGCGCCTCGTAAGCGGCGGCACCATCACCCGGTGCCGGCGCCTCGACGGCGATTTCCAGGAAGTCGCTGTCGGCCAGTACGCGACGTGCCAGCGCCCGCAGCGCGCGCGTGGGCGCGGCAAAGCACACCAGCACGATCAGCCCCGCATCCACCATGAGGCCTGCCGCCTGCGCGACGCGGCGTACCGCGGCGGCGGGATCCGCGGTGGACTGGCCGTCCCCCAGCAGGTGGGTCGCCGCCTGGGCATCCAGCAGGTAGGTATGCCGGCCCAGCGCGTGCAGGCGCTTCTCCACCAGCTGCGCGATGGCCGCGCTGGTCGCCGCCGACGCGCCGGTGAACCACAGCACGCAGGCGCGCTGCCCCTTGAGCTGGGCACGCGCCGCGCGGGTCACGTCCACGGTCTGCCAATGCAGGTTGTCGGCGCGTCGCACCGCCCCCTGCAGCAGGCCCGCGCCCACCGTGTCGTTGCTCAGCTTGTCGATCAGGATGAAACCACCGGTCTCGCGGTTCTGCGCGTACGGATCGAAGGCCACCGGGCGGTCCAGCGTGATCTGGCACAGGCCGATCTCGTTGAGCTCCAGCTGCGCGGTGGATTGCTGCTCCAGCGTGTTCACGTTCACGCGGTAGCGCGGCGCCGCCGGCGTCGCGTTCACGGCGCGGGTGCCGATCTTCATCAGGTACTGGCGGCCCGGCTGCAGCGGCTGTTCGTGCATCCAGATCAGCGTCGCCTCGAACTGGTCGGCCACCTCGGCGGCCTCGGCGCTGGAGGCGATCAGGTCGCCGCGCGATACATCGATCTCGCGATCCAGCGTCAGCGTCATGGACTGGCCGGCCACCGCGTGGGTCAGGTCGCCGTCGAAGGTGACGATGCGCGCCACGCGGGCCTCGGCGCCGGAGGGCAGCACGCGGATGCGGTCGCCGACGTTGACGCGGCCGCTGGCGATCTGCCCGGCGAAGCCGCGGAAGTCCGGGCTCGGGCGGTTCACCCATTGCACCGGCAGACGGAAGGGCGCGTGCTGCGCGCGTTCCTCCACCTCGACGCTCTCCAGGTGCTGCATCAGCGCCGGTCCGCGGTACCACGGCATGCGCTCGCTGGCCTGCAGGATGTTGTCGCCCTTCAGCGCGGACACCGGAATGCCGGTCACGTTGTCCATGCCCAGCTGCCGCGCGAACGGCAGGTAGCTGGCGAGGATGGCATTGAAGGCATCCTCCGCGTAGTCGACCGCATCCATCTTGTTGACCGCGAGCACCACGTGGCGGATGCCCAGCAGCGACACGATGTAGCTGTGGCGGCGCGTCTGGGTCAGCACGCCCTTGCGCGCATCGACCAGGATCACCGCCAGGTCCGCGGTGGAGGCGCCGGTGACCATGTTGCGGGTGTACTGCTCGTGGCCCGGCGTGTCGGCGACGATGAACTTGCGCTGCGCAGTGGAGAAGAAGCGGTAGGCCACGTCGATGGTGATGCCCTGTTCGCGCTCGGCGGCCAGGCCGTCCACCAGCAGCGCGAGGTCCAGCTCCTCGCCCTGCGTGCCGTGCTTCTTCGAATCCGCGTCCAGCGCCGCGAGCTGGTCCTCGTAGACGAGCTTGGATTCATACAGCAGGCGGCCGATCAGCGTGCTCTTGCCGTCATCCACGCTGCCGCAGGTGATGAAGCGCAGCAGGTCCTTGCGTTCGTGCGCCGCCAGGTAGCCCAGGATGTCCTGGCCGGAGAGATCGATCGCGTGGGCCATCAGAAGTAGCCTTCCTGCTTCTTCTTCTCCATCGACGCCGCCGAATCGTGGTCGATCACGCGCCCCTGGCGCTCGGAGCTGGTGGTGAGCAGCATCTCCTGGATGATCTCCGGCAGCGTGCCGGCGGTGCTCTCCACGGCGCCGGTCAGCGGATAGCAGCCCAGCGTGCGGAAGCGCACGCTCTTCATCTGCGGCTGCTCGCCGGGTGCCAGCGGCATGCGCGCGTCATCAACCATGATCAGCGCGCCGTCGCGCTCCACCACCGGGCGCGTGGCCGCGTAGTACAGCGGCACGATGGGAATGTTCTGCTGGTAGATGTACTGCCAGATGTCCAGCTCGGTCCAGTTCGACAGCGGGAACACCCGCAGCGATTCGCCCTTGTGCTTGCGCGCGTTGTACAGCTTCCACAACTCCGGACGCTGGCGCTTCGGATCCCAGCGGTGCTGGCTGTTGCGGAAGGAAAAGATGCGTTCCTTGGCGCGCGATTTCTCCTCGTCGCGCCGCGCGCCGCCGAAGGCGGCATCGAAACCGTACTGGTCCAGCCCCTGGCGCAGCGCCTGGGTCTTCATCACGTCCGTGTGCACGGCCGAGCCATGCGTGAAGGGACCGATGCCGCGCGCGAGGCCTTCCTGGTTGGTGTGCACCAGCAGCTCCAGACCCAGCCGCTTCACCGTCGCATCGCGAAACGCAATCATCTCGCGGAATTTCCACGTGGTATCCACGTGCAGCAGCGGGAACGGCGGCCGGGCCGGGTAGAAGGCCTTCAGCGCCAGGTGCAGCATGACCGAGCTGTCCTTGCCGATGGAATACAGCATTACCGGCTTGTCGCACTCGGCCACCACCTCGCGCATGATGTGGATGGCCTCGGCCTCCAGCCGCTGCAGGTGGGTCAGATGCGTGGTCGTGGTGCTCATCACTCGCCGTTGGAAGGGCCCGTGGCGCTGTTGGGGCTTATACGGGCGGCGCAGTCTATCAGGTCGGCGTCATGCGGCTGGGGAATTAGCTGAGTCATCCGGAGTGTGAGCCGGTTCGCCCGCCCGCCGGACCATCCCGTAAACTATCCAATCTTACGTAACCACGCGAATTTCCATGGGCCAGGACAAGGGCTTGAGCGGCGCGAACGGCGGTCTGGCGGGACAGGAGGCCACCACTCCACTGTGGGGTGGCAACTCCAGCTACGTGGAAGACCTCTACGAGCGCTTCCTGGCCGGCGATCCCATACCGGCGGACTGGCAGAAATACTTTGCCGGCCTCCCCGGCGCCAGGAGCGATATCCCGCATGGCCCGGTGCTGCGCGAGCTGGCGCAAGTGGCGCAGGCACCACGCATCGCGGTTGCCGCGGGTGAATCGGTGCAGACCGAAAAGCAGGCGGCGGTCTCGCGCCTGATCCAGATCTACATGAACCGCGGCCACCTGATCGCGAAGCTCGATCCGCTGGGACTCACGCAGCGCCCCAAGCCGCGGGTGATGGAACTGGACCACATGGGCCTGTCCGATGCGGACCTGGACACCGAGTTCTACACCAGCGGCCGGGTCGAGGCGATTCCGCGGCGCGCGAAGCTGCGCGACATCATCGCGCTGCTCGAGAAGGTGCTGGCCGGTCCGATCGGCGCGGAGTTCGCGCACGTGTCGGCCACGGACGAGCGGCTGTGGCTGCAGGACCAGTTCATGCAGGGCCGCCTGCAGCAGAAGTTCAGCGCCCCGGAACGGCTCAACATCCTGCGCCAGCTCACGGCGGCGGAGGGCATGGAACGCTACCTGCACACCAAGTACGTGGGCCAGAAGCGCTTCTCGCTGGAAGGCGGCGATGCGCTGATCCCGGCGCTGAACGAACTGGTGCAGCAGGGTGGCGCCGACGGCATCGAGGACATGGTCATCGGCATGGCCCACCGCGGGCGCCTGAACGTGCTGGTGAACGTGCTGGGCAAGGCGCCGTCGGAGCTCTTCGACGAGTTCGAGGGCAAGTACGACATCGCCCACCTCAAGGGTTCCGGCGACGTGAAGTACCACAAGGGTTTCTCCGCCGACCTGCGTACACCCGGCGGCAACATGCACGTGGCGCTGGCGTTCAACCCCTCGCACCTGGAGATCGTCGATCCGGTGGTGGAAGGCTCGGTGCGCGCGCGCCAGGAGCGGCGCGGCGCCGCCGGCGACGCACACGTGGCGGCGGTTCTCATCCACGGTGACGCGGCTTTCGCCGGCCAGGGCGTGGTGATGGAGACGCTGCAGCTGTCGCAGGCGCGCTCCTTCTACACCGGCGGCACCATCCACTTGATCATCAACAACCAGGTCGGCTTCACCACCTCCGATCCGCACGACGCGCGCTCCACCATGTACTGCAGCGACGTGGCCAAGATGCTGGAGGCGCCGATCTACCACGTGAACGCCGACGATCCGGAGGCGGTGGTGTTCGTCACGCGGCAGGCGCTGGCCTACCGCATGAAGTTCCGCAAGGACGTGGTCATCGACCTGGTGTGCTACCGCCGCCTCGGCCATAACGAGGCCGACGAGCCGGCCGCCACGCAGCCGGTGATGTACGCGAAGATCCGCCAGCACCCCACGGTGCGGCAGCTGTACGCGGAGCGCCTGGTGGCCGATGGCGTGACCACCGCCGCGGACGTGGCCGCGCTGCTGGAGCAGTACCGCGCCGGCCTCGAGGCCGGCAAGTCGCAGGTGCCGGCCTCGCTCGGGCTGATCGGCAACCAGTACACCGTGGACTGGACCCGGTTCCTGCGCAACGACTGGGCCGAGCCGGTGGCCACCGCCATCGATGCACAGCGCCTGGCCGCACTCGGTGCGCGCATCGTCGAGGTGCCGCAGGGCTTCCGGCTGCATCCGCGGGTGGAGGCCATCTATGCCGCGCGCCGCAAGATGCTCGCCGGCGAGGTGGCGCTGGACTGGGGCTGTGCCGAGACGCTGGCCTACGCCTCGCTGCTGGAGGATGGCTGCCCGATCCGCCTCACCGGACAGGACAGCGGCCGCGGCACGTTCTTCCACCGCCACGCGGTGCTGCACGACCAGGATTCCGACCGCTGCTGGATCCCGCTGGAACACATCAGCGCCAACCAGCCGCGCTTCACGGTGACCGACTCGGTGCTGTCCGAAGAGGCGGTGATGGGTTTCGAGTACGGCTACTCGACCACCAACCCGGCGGCACTGGTCATCTGGGAGGGCCAGTTCGGGGATTTCGCCAACGGCGCGCAGGTGGTCATCGACCAGTTCATCAGCTCCGGCGAATCCAAGTGGGGCCGCTTCTGCGGACTGACGCTGTTCCTGCCGCATGGCTACGAGGGGCAGGGTCCGGAACATTCCTCCGCGCGCCTGGAGCGCTTCCTGCAGTTGTGTGCCGAGAACAACATGCAGGTGGTGGTGCCGTCCACGCCGGCGCAGATGTTCCACATGCTGCGGCGGCAGATGGTGCGCTCGCTGCGCAAGCCGCTGATCGTGATGACGCCCAAGAGCCTGCTGCGCCACGAACTGTCGGTGTCGCCGCTGTCGGAGCTGACCTCGGGTGGCTTCGCCACGGTGATCGACGAGATCGACGACATCGGCGCCCCGCAGGTGCAGCGGCTGGTGTTCTGCAGCGGCAAGGTGTACTTCGACCTGCTGAAGGCACGCCGCGCGGCCGCGCAGAAGGACGTGGCCATCGTGCGCGTCGAGCAGCTCTATCCGTTCCCGGTGCAGGCCTACGAGGCCGTGCTGCGCCGCTATCCGCAGGCGCGCGAGATCGTGTGGTGCCAGGAAGAACCGCAGAACCAGGGGGCGTGGTACCAGATCCGCCACCGCCTCGAGGGCTCGCTGCAGAGGGATCGCCAGATGCTGCTGTACGCGGGCCGCCAGCACGCCGCGGCGCCCGCCACCGGCATCGGCAAGATCCACGAGGCCGAGCAGCGCGCGCTGGTGGATGCCGCACTGCGCGCCACCGCGCGCGAGACCGTCGGCACCAATGCCACTTCGCGGCTCGTCGGCGAGACCGGGGTGGTGCCGGTGCTGCGCAAGAGCTCCTGATTCCTTCTTTCCGCCAGCGAACAACAACAATGAGCACCGAGATCAAAGTTCCCAAGCTGCCCGAATCCGTTGCCGACGCCACGCTGGTGTCCTGGCACAAGAAGCCGGGCGACACGGTGGCCCGCGACGAGAACCTCGCCGACCTGGAGACCGACAAGGTGGTGCTCGAAGTGCCCGCGCCGGTGGCCGGGGTGCTGAAGGAAGTGAAGGTGGCGGCCGGCGCCACGGTGCTCAGCGACCAGTTGCTGGCCATCATCGAGGCCGGCGCGACCGCCGCGCCTGCGGCAGGCAAGACCGCCGCCGCCGTAACGCCGGCGCCGCCCGCCGCGCCGCAGCCGGCCACAGCCGCGCCGGCAGCGCCCGCGGCGGTGAAATCAGGCCCCGCCGCGCGGCGCGCGGCCGCCGAGTCGGGCGTGGACCTGGCCTCGGTGAAGGGCAGTGGCGCCGGTGGCGCCATCACCAAGTCCGACGTGGTGGCGCGCGCCAGTACGCCGCAGGCTGCCGGTCGCGTGGAGCGGCGCGTGCCGATGACGCGCCTGCGGGCGCGCATCGCCGAGCGGTTGGTTGCGGCCCAATCCACCCAGGCGTTGCTCACTACCTTCAACGAGGTCGACCTGCACGCGGTGCAGGAGCTGCGCAGCCGCTACAAGGACCGCTTCGAGAAGCAGCATGGCGTGAAACTGGGCTTCTCCTCGTTCTTCGTGAAGGCGGCGGTCGAGGCGCTGAAGCGCTTTCCAGTGGTCAATGCGGCAGTGGATGGCAACGACATCGTCTACCGCGAGTTCTACGACATCGGCATGGCGGTCTCCACCGACCGCGGCCTGGTGGTGCCGGTGCTGCGCGATGCCGATCAGCTCAACTTCGCGCAGATCGAGAAGGCGGTGGGTGACTTCGCCGCGCGTGCCCGCAGCGGCACGTTGACGATGGAGGATCTCACCGGCGGCAGCTTCAGCATCACCAATGGCGGCGTGTTCGGTTCGCTGATGTCCACGCCCATCGTGAACGCGCCGCAGAGCGCCATCCTCGGCATGCACAAGATCCAGGAGCGGCCCGTGGTGGTCGACGGCCAGATCGTGATCCGCCCGATGATGTACCTGGCACTCACCTACGACCACCGCATCATCGACGGCAAGGAGGCGGTGCAGTTCCTGGTGACGATCAAGGACGTCCTGGAGGATCCGGGCCGCCTGCTGATCGGGATCTGACCGTGGCCGACCGCTACGACGTGATCGTCATCGGTGGCGGGCCGGCCGGCTACCCGGCCGCCATCCGCGCCGCGCAGAACGGGCTGAAGGCTGCCTGCATCGACGGCTGGAAGAACCGCGATGGCAGCAACGCCTTCGGCGGCACCTGCCTGAATGCCGGCTGCATTCCCTCCAAGGCGCTGCTGGAATCCTCCGAGCTGTTCCATCGCGCCATGCACGAGTTCAAGGCGCATGGCATCGGCGTCGGCACGCCCACCATCGACGTGGCGGCGCTGCAGAAGCGCAAGAACGGCATCGTCAAGGGCATGACCGGCGGCATCGCGGCGCTGTTCAAGGCCAACGGCGTGACCGGGCTTGCGGGTCACGGGCGCTTGCTGCCGGGCAACCAGGTCGAATTCACCGCGGCCGATGGCACCACGCAGACGCTGGCGGCAACCAGCGTGATCCTGGCCTCTGGCTCCGAACCCACGCCACTGAAGAGCGTGCCCTTCGATGGCCGCCTCATCGTTGATTCCTGGGGCGCACTGGATTTCGAGACCGTGCCGGCCCGGCTGGGAGTGATCGGCGCCGGTGTCATCGGCCTGGAGCTGGGCAGTGTCTGGGCGCGGCTGGGCGCCAGCGTCACCATCCTGGAAGCCATGGACGAATTCCTGCCGGTGGCCGACCGGCCGCTGGCTGCCGAGGCCTTGAAACAGCTGCGCAAACAGGGCCTGGATATCCGGCTGGGCGCAAAGGTCAGCAGCGCCAGCGTGGCGAAGAACGCCGTCACGGTGGGCTACACCGATGCGAGCGGCGAGCAGGGCGCGGTGTTCGACAAGCTGGTCGTGGCCGTGGGCCGCCGTCCGTACACGAAGGACCTGCTGGCCGCGGGCACCGGCGTGGAAATCGACGCGCGTGGCTTCATCATCGTCGACGAGCACTGCCGCACGGGCGCGGCCAATGTGTACGCCGTGGGCGATTGCGTGCGCGGCCCGATGCTGGCGCACAAGGGCAAGGAAGAGGGCATCATGGCCGCGGAGCTCGCCGCCGGCCGCTACGGCCACGTGAATTACGATGCGGTGCCGTCGGTGATCTACACCGCGCCGGAGATCGCCTGGGTCGGACTTTCCGAGGCGCAGGCGAAGGCGGCGGGGCGCAACGTGAAGGTGGGCCAGTTCCCGTTCATTGCCAGCGGCCGCGCGCGCGCGATGGAAGCCACCGCCGGTTTCGCACGCATCGTTGCCGATGCCGACAGCGACCAGGTGCTGGGTGTGCACATCATCGGTCCGCTGGCAGGCGAGCTGATCGCCGAGGCCTGCCTGGCGCTTGAGTACCACGCGAGCTGCGAGGATCTGCAGCGCACCATGCATGCGCATCCGACGCTGTCCGAGGCGGTGCACGAAGCCGCGCTCAATGCCGACCGGCGCGCGATCGATTCCCTGAACCGGTAGTATCCGTCAGCGGCGCGGCGCCGCGCCGCGTGCGCGCGACACGGCATCCACGGTGGCCGCGAGAATCAGCACGCCGCCGGTGACCAGGTAGTTCACGCCGCCGGGCAGGTTCAGCAGCCCGAGGCCATTGGTGATCACGGCGATCACCAGCGCGCCGATGGCCGCGTGCATCAGCCGGCCGCGGCCGCCGAACAGGCTCACTCCGCCCACCACCGCGGCCGCCACGCCACTGAGCACGATGTCGCGTCCGAACGCCGCATCCACCGAGCCCACGCGGCTGGCACTGAACAGGCCGGACACCACCGCCAGCGTCGAACACACGATGAAGGCGCACCAGCGGATCATCACCACCTTGATGCCGGCGCGCCGCGCGGCCTCGGCGTTGCCGCCCACCGCATAGAGGTAGCGGCCGAATCTGGTGCGGTCGAGCACGAAGGTGCCGGCCCACAGGATGGCCAGCGTCACCGGCACCACGATGGGCACGCCGGCGACGGCGACCAGGCCAGTGCCGCGATCCTGGTTGAGCAGCCAGATCACCGTGCCGCCGATCACCAGCAGGATGCAGGCGCGCAACCACAATCGCAGCAGCGGCGGGTTCTGCAGGCCGGCCCGGGCGCGGCGGCCGCGATCCACCAGCGCCGTCGCGGCCGACACCGCCAGCATCGCCCCGAGCATCACCCAGCCGCCCCAGGCCGGCAGGTTGTCGTTCATGATGGCGAGGATCGCGGGCGTGGTGATGCGGTACACGCCACCGCTGCCGATCAGCATCAGCTCCAGTCCCTGGAAGCCGAGGAACAGGCCCAGCGTGACCACGAACGAGGGAATGCCGATGCGGGCCACGAAGAAGCCGATGAATGCGCCGATCAGGATGCCCGCCAGCAGCGCCAGCGCCAGCGCCGTCTTCCAGTCGAGAGCCGCGCCGCCGGGCGCGCTCAGCGCGACGAACAGGCACATGGCGACACCGGAGGTCACGCCGGCCGACAGGTCGATCTCGCCCAGCAGGATGACGAACACCAGCGCCATGGCCAGCATCACCAGCGTCGCGGCCTGGGTCAGCAGGTTGGCGAAATTGCGCTCGGTGAGGAAATAGGGGCTCAGCAGCGTGAACAGCAGGCCCAGCACCAGCAGGCCGCAGATAGCTGGCAGCGCGCCCATGTCGCCGCCGCGGATGCGCGCCAGCCAGCCGCTCACGTGGCCGGCTCCGCGGTGCTCTTCAGGCCGGTGATGCAGGCGACGACTTCATTGTGGCTGGTCTCGGCGGCCTTGAGCGCCGCCACCATCTGCCCGAGATACAGCACGTTGATGTAGTCGGCAACACGGAACACATCTGCCAGGTTGTGGCTGATGATGATGACGGCGACGCCGCGTGCGGCGAGGTCGCGCACCAGTTCCAGCACCTGCGCGGTCTGCGACACGCCCAGTGCCGCGGTGGGTTCATCGAGGATGACCAGCCGCGCCTTCTTCAGCACGGCCCGCGCAATGGCCACGGTCTGGCGCTGTCCGCCCGACAGCGAGGCCACCTTCTGGCGCACCGACTGCACGGTGCGCACCGACAGCGAGGCCAGTGCGGCGGCGGTCTCGCGCTCCATGCGTCCCTCGTCAAACGTGCCGGCGCACAGTTCCTCGCGGCCGAGGAACATGTTCTGCACGATGTCCAGGTTGTCGCAGAGCGCGAGGTCCTGGTAGACGACCTCGATGCCCAGGCGCGCGGCATCGCGTGGTGCATGCAGCTGCACCGGTTCGCCGGCGAAGCGCACCGTCCCCGCATCATAGGGATGCACACCGGCCAGACCCTTGACCAGCGTCGACTTGCCGGCACCGTTGTCGCCCACCAGCGCGGTCACCTTGCCGGCGTAGACCGTGAGGTCCACACCCTTGAGCACGCTGACCGGGCCGAAGCTCTTGCGGACGCCGGTCAGCTCGACGAGTGGTGCATCCATGCCGGGCGCTGGCTGCGGCGCGCGGTGCTCAGGAAACGCCGTGTTTCGCGCACGCGGCAGCGACGTCGGCGGTGCACAGGTCGGTTGCCCGGGCGTCGCCGGCCTTGACCACGTCCTTGACCTGATCGGGCCCCACCAGCACCGGCACCACCGACACGTAGGGAGTGCCATCGGCCAGCTGCTGGTTCGCGGCGGGCTTCTGGCCTTTCAGCAGCGCCACCGCGGTGGCGACGGCTGCCTTTGCCTCGTCGGGCACATGCTTCCACACGGTCGCGGCCTGCTTGCCCAGCAGCACGTTCTGCAGCCCGGCGATGGAGGCATCCTGGCCCGACACGGGAATGGTCATGTGGTTCTTGTCGAGCACGGTGATGACGCCGGCCGCGTCGGTGTCATTGGCCGCCCACACCGCATCCACCTTGCCGCCCAGCGCGGTCAGCGCCTGCTCGAAACTGGTGGCGGATTTGTCGCCATCCCAGACGCCCGGCGGCTCCTGTGCCGGCTTGATGCCCGCGGCGGACATGACCTTGTCCGCGCCGTCATGGAACATCTTCGCGTTGCCGTCGGCCGGGTCCCCGCCCATGTACACCACCACCGCCCTGGCCGGATCCTTGCCCGCCGCCTTCAGGCCATCCACGATGGCCTGGCCTTCCAGCTCACCGACCTTCTCGTTGTCGAAGGAAACGTAGTAGTCGGCGCCGGGAACCGGCCGGTCATAGGCGATCACCGGGATGCCCAGCTTCTTCGCCTTCGCGGCCACGGCCACGGCCGCGCCGTTATGGTCGATGAGCAGCATCACGCCGCAACCCTTGCCCAGCTGCTGGTCGGCGATGGTGGCGTACTTGTTTACGTCACCCTGGGCGTTCTGGATGTCGGCGGCGAAGCCGGCCGCTTTCAGGCCATCGGCCAGCGCCGCGCGGTCCAGGGCCTCCCAGCGTGGCGAGGAGGCGGCGTCCGGCAGGATGACGCAGGCCAGCGTGGACCTCGCGGTCGTGCCGCCGCTCCCATGCGAGCAACCACCCAGTGCCAGCATCGCGGTGACCGCGGCCAGGCCGATGCAGGTCGATGAAGCCTTGTACACGTGCCACCCTTGTTCTGTTCTGACGGAAAACGCAGGACGCCGGCCAACCCCGCGGCGGAAGCGCGATTGTGCCTCAAGTCGGCCGGGCGGCGGAACTGCGCCAGCCGGGCCGCCTCTCACAGCACCATCAGGTCGTGCGCGACGATGATCTCGCCCTTGAACGTGGTGGCGGCCTTGTCGATGTACATCTTCTCCGTGACCTGCGGTGGCACCGGCGAGATGTGCGCGAACACCAGCGTCTTCACGCCTGCCTCCTGCGCGATGCGACCGGCGTCCTCGGGTTTGGTGTGCGCGCGCAGGATGTGCTGCAGCAGCTTGTCGGCATCGCCGGCGATGGAGGAGCCGGCGGTGGTGCCGCTGGCGCGGGCATCGGTGGAGTTCAGGCTGCGTCGCATCGCGTCCGCGTAGATGGCCTCGTGGACGAGGATGTCGGCCCCTTTTGCCAGCTTCGCCAGCGACTCCATCGGCGTGGTGTCGCCGGAGAACACGATCGAGCGGTCCGGGACATCGAAACGGTAGGCCAGCGCCGGCACCACCGGCGGATGGTTGACCACGGTGCAGCGGACCTTCACGTTCGCGTCCTGCATCACCGGCCCTTCCTTCGACAGCTCATGCAGCGTGATGGGTTCCAGCGGCTTGTGTCCGATGTCGTCGAGCCACACGTCGATGTCGGGCTTCAGGGCCTTGAGGTAATCCTGCGTGATCTGCCGCAGCGGCGGCGGGCCATAGATGCCCAGCTCGCCCTCCTTGCCGGCATACCAGGAGAAATAGATCAGCGTGCCGAGCTCGATGTTGTGGTCCGGATGATGATGGGTGATGTAGATGTCGCGGATATTGGGCAGTTTCAGCCCGGCCCGCACCAGCTGCTCGGTGGCGCCATAGCCGCAGTCGACCACGTAGATGTCATCGCCCACCGTGATGGCATAGCTGGTCTGGTAGCGCGCCCCGCCGACGCTGGGGCCGGCCTGGGTTCCCAGCATGTAGAGCTTGCTGGTGCGCGCCGCTGCCGGTGCGGTGGGCTCGGCGGCGAGGCCAAACATTGAACCGGCACCAGCCAGCGCGCCGGCGGCGGCACCGCGCAGAACCGTGCGGCGATCCATTCTATTGTCCAAGATCTTCTCCTTGCATGCTCAGGGCAGTGCGCCGAACTCCACCGGGCACTTCACGTAGAACAGTTTCGCCTGCTCGGCGCGCAGCCGCGCGAACAGGCGTTCGGCCTCGACCTCGGTGACCACGGTGATGAATTCCATCGGCCGGTCGGCCAGCTCGATGAAATGCGCCGAATGGATGCGGCCCGAGCGGCCGAAGCCGGCGGCCGCTGCCTGCAGCGTGGCGCCATGCAGCTGCAGCTCGCGGGCCACCGCCAGCAGCCATTCGCCGGCCGGCTGGCCACGATGCCGCTGGTCCTGCTCGAAATAGAAGGTGATCTGGTAACCGTTCACGGATCTTCCTCAGTGCTGGGCCGCGAGCCAGCGCACCGAACCCATTCCCAGCAGCGTCATCGCCAGCGAGCCGCCGACGTGCAGCACGATGGCGGCGGTCAGCGCGCCGGGGCGGCCCTGCTGCAGCAGCGTGGTGATCTCCGCCGAGAACGTCGAGAAGGTGGTCAGGCCGCCGCAGAAGCCGGTGATGATCAGCAGGCGCCATTCCGGCGCGATGGTCGGCACCTGCGCGAACACGCCCAATGCGGCGCCGATGATGTAGCCGCCGATGAGGTTGGCCGCCAGCGTGCCGGGCGGCACCGCCGGGAACAGGCCGTTGAGCAGCAGGCCGAGCACCCAGCGCAGCCACGCCCCCAGCGCGGCGCCGATTCCCACTGCCAGTATGCCCACTCCGCTCATCGCCGCTACCTTAGCGGCTCAGCGCGCGCGCCGCACCTTGAACACGTTCGGAATGCGGGCCAGCCGGCGCTGCAGCCGGGCCAGTTCCGGGGCGTCGCGCACCGTCAGCCGCAGCTGGAAGCGGGCGATGCGGTCGCGTGGATCGGTGTCGCTGCTCACGCCCTCGATGCTCAGGTGCTCCTCGGCGATCAGGTCCGAGATGTCGCGCAGCAGGCCGCGGCGGTCGAAGGCTTCGATCAGCAGCGTCGCGCCGACGCGCGCCGCGGCACCGTCGGTCCATTCCACCTGCAGCAGGCGCTGCGGCTTCTGCCTCACCATGCGCGCAAGGCCGGGGCAGTCGGTGCGGTGGATGGTCACACCGCGGCCGAGCGTCAGGTAGCCACTGATGGGCTGCGGCCGCATTGGCGCACAGCAGCGGGCGAGGGTGATGGGCAGGTCGCCGACGCCATCGATCTCCACCGGCGAGCGCGCGCTGCCGATCGCCTTGCGAGGCCTTGCCGAGGGCGGTGGCCGCGCCGGCTGGGGTGGCGCTTCGGCTGGCGCCGCTGCGGGCGCCATGCCGGCGGCCTCGTCGAGCCGGCGGAAATACGCGCGCAGCTTCGCCTTGCTGCGCGGGGACACCACGTAGCCGCCGCGATCGGAGAGCCAGTCGCGGCTGGGCGCGGGCTCCTTGCCGGTGATGATTTCCACCACGTCGCCGCTGGCCAGCGGGTGGGTCAGCGGCGCGATGCGGCCGTTGACCCTGGCGCCCTTGCAGCGCTCGCCGAGGCTGCTGTGCACGTGGAAGGCGAAGTCCAGCGGCGTGCCGCCGCGTGGCAGGTCGACCACTTCGCCCTTGGGCGTCATCGCATAGATGCGGTCGCGGAACAGCCCGGCCGACAGGCGCGTCAGCGCATCGGCGTCAGCGGCCCCCTGGCCGCCCAGCAGTTCGCGCACCTGCTGGATTTTCTCGTCATAGCGGCGATCGCCGCCGCCCTCCTTGTAGCGCCAGTGCGCGGCCACGCCGAGCTCGGCCTGCTCCTGCATCTGGCGGGTGCGGATCTGCACTTCCAGCGCGCGGCCATCCGGGCCGCGCACCGCGGTGTGGATGGACTGGTAGTGGTTGTCCTTGGGCGTGGCGATGTAGTCGTCGAACTCGTTCGGCAGGAACGGCCACAGCTCGTGCACCACGCCCAGCGCCGCGTAGCAGTCCGCGACGCTGGCCACGATGATGCGCACCGCGCGGATGTCGTACAGCTGCTCGAACGGCACGGCCTTGCGCTGCATTTTCCGCCAGATGCTGTAGATGTGCTTGGGCCGGCCGACGACCTCGGCGCTGATGCCCGCCTGGCGCAGCCTTGCCGCCAGCACCGACTTGACCTGCTCGATGTACAGCTCGCGGTCGCGGCGTTTCTCGTTCAGCGCCTGCGCGATGCGCTGGTATTCCCCGGGGTGGGAGGCGCGGAACGCGAGATCCTCCAGCTCCCATTTCAGCGACCAGATGCCGAGGCGGTTGGCCAGCGGCGCGTACAGTTCCTCGACCTCGAGCGCCACCTGGCGCCGCCGCTCGGCCGATTCCTCGCGCGCGTGCCGGATGCGCACCAGTTGTTCGGCCAGCCGCGCGACCACCAGCCGCGGATCCCCGACCACCGCCAGCAGCATCTTGCGCAGCGTCTCGGCCTGTCCGGCCGGCAGCGGCTTGCCGGCCGACCAGTGCGCGTCGACACGGAAATCGCCGAGCCGGGCGAGTTGCTCGGCCAGACGCAGCACCGGCGCGCCCAGCTCGGTGCGCTGCGTGCCGGTCAGTGCCGGGGCATCGGGCGCTGCCTCGCGTGCGGCGTGCAGCAGGCTGGCGGTGGCCAGCGCCGGATCCTGTGTGAGCTCGAGCACCAGCGTGGCCACTTCCAGCGCGCGCGACAGCGTCGCGGCGGAGTGGCCAGTCGACGCGAGCAGTTCGCGCGCCTGCGCGAGCGCATCACCGGTGGCCGGGTGCAGGGACGATGTGGGGGTCACAGGCACGCTATCATACCGGGGTGCCACGCTATGCCCGCCGCTCCTGGCGTAACTTCGATCCGGCCGCGGTCGCGGCGCGACCGGCAGCCGGTGCGTCGGCCGCGCCACGACGCGTGCTGGGGCTGGATCCCGGCTCACTGCGCACGGGCTACGGCATCGTGGACTGCGCCGGCGGCCGCGAGGCGCATGTGGCCAGCGGCTGCCTGCGCGCCACCGGCACCAGCCTCGCGCTGCGCCTGCGCTACATCCATGAGCAGGTCACGCTGCTGGTGGAACGCTATGCGCCGGACGAGGTGGCGATCGAGCGCGTGTTCATGCACCGCAACCCGGACAGCGCGCTGAAGCTCGGCCAGGCGCGCGGCGCGGCGCTGTCGGCGGCGGCGGGGCGCGGCGCCGCCGTGTACGAATACGCGCCGCGCGCGGTGAAGCTCGCGGTGGTGGGCACCGGCGCGGCCGACAAGGCGCAGGTGGCGCACATGGTGCAGGTGCTGCTGGCGATCGGCAAACCGGCCACGGCGGACGTGTCCGATGCGCTGGCCATCGCGCTGTGCCACGCGCAGGCGCGCCGTGTCGCCGGGCGCCTGGCGGTGCTGGAGGCGGTGCGGTGATCGGTTCGCTGGCCGGGGTGCTTGCGTCGAAGGAGCCGCCGCGGCTGCTGCTGGAAGTGCAGGGCGTGGGCTACGAGGTGGAGGTGCCGATGTCCACCTACCTGGCTCTGCCGGCGGCCGGTGGCAGCGTGCGGCTGCGCATCCACCATGTGCTGCGCGAGGACGCCTCGCTGCTGTTCGGTTTTGCCACCGAGGCGGAACGGGAGCTGTTCCGGGCGCTGCTCAAGGTCAACGGCGTCGGGCCGAAGGTGGCCCTGGCCATTCTCTCCGGCGCCAGCGCCGAGGCGTTCCGCGCCGCGGTGGCGCTGGAGGATGTCGCCGGCCTCACGCGCATCCCCGGCGTGGGCCGCAAGACGGCCGAGCGCCTGGTGGTGGAAATGCGCGATTACTTCAAGCAGGCCTCGCCTCCGGGGGGTGGCGCGGCCGTGCCCCAGGCGCCGCGCGAGGAGGCGCTGCATGCCTTGCAGGCCCTGGGCTACAAGCCGCAGGAAGCCCAGCGCATGCTGGACAAGGTGGCCCGCGAGGGTGCCAGCACCGAGGACCTGATCCGCGGCGCGCTGCAGGGCGCGGCGCTGAAGCAGGAGCGTCCATGACCGCCGAACGGCTGGTGGGCGCCGGCGCCACGGGCGAGGAGGAAAGCCAGGATCGCGCGATCCGCCCGAAGCGGCTGGCCGAATACATCGGCCAGCCGGTGGTGAAGGCGCAGCTCGGCTTGTTCATCGACGCCGCGCGCGCGCGCGGCGAGGCGCTGGACCACGTGCTGGTGTTCGGTCCGCCGGGGCTGGGCAAGACCACGCTGGCGCAGATCATCGCCGCGGAGCTCGGCGTGAGCCTGCGCCACACCTCCGGCCCGGTGCTGGAGCGGCCGGGTGACCTGGCCGCGCTGCTCACCAACCTGCAGCCGCGCGACCTGCTGTTCATCGACGAGATCCATCGCCTGTCACCAGTGGTGGAAGAAGTGCTGTATCCGGCGATGGAGGATTACCAGCTCGACATCATGATCGGCGAGGGGCCGGCCGCGCGCTCCATCAAGCTGAACCTGCCGCCGTTCACGCTGGTGGGCGCCACCACGCGCGCCGGCCTGCTGACCTCGCCGCTGCGCGACCGCTTCGGCATCGTGCAGCGGCTCGATTTCTACTCCGACGGCGAGCTGGCGCAGATCGTGGCGCGTTCGGCCGCGATACTGGGAGTGGCCACCTCGGGCGAGGGCGCGGCGCGCATCGCGCAGCGCTCGCGCGGCACCCCGCGCATCGCCAACCGCCTGCTGCGGCGGGTGCGCGATTACGCGCAGGTGAGGGGCAGTGGCCACATCGACGCGCAGATCGCCGATGCCGCACTGGACCTGCTCGACGTGGATCCACGCGGGCTGGATGCGCTGGACCGCCGCGTGCTGGCCGTCATCATCGACAATTTCGACGGCGGCCCGGTCGGCATCGACAGCCTGGCCGCGGCCATCGGCGAGGAGCGCGGCACGCTCGAGGACGTGGTCGAGCCCTTCCTGATCCAGCGTGGCCTGCTGGCGCGCACCGCGCGTGGCCGCGTCGCCACGCGCCAGGCCTACCTGCACCTCGGTCTCGCGGTGCCCGCGCGCGCGGAGAACACCCTGTCGCTGTTCGAGGACGGCGGCAAATGAGCGGCAGCGAATTTCGCTGGCCGGTACGGGTCTACTACGAGGATACGGACGCGGGCGGTGTCGTCTACCATACCGGCTACATCCGCTATTTCGAGCGCGCGCGCACCGAATGGCTGCGTGCGCGCGGATATTCGCAGCAGCGGCTGGCACAGGAGGAAGGCGTGCTGTTCACCGTGGTCGATCTCGGCATCCGCTACCGCCGGCCCGCGCGGCTCGATGACCTGCTGGAAGTGGTCACGCGCGCGGCGGGCGCCGGGGCTTCGGTGCTGTTCGCGCAGGCCGCGCGGGGAAGCGACGGGGAGCTATTGGCCGAGGGCGAGGTGCGCGTGGCCTGCGTGGATGTGCGCACCTTCCGGCCGCGCCGCCTGCCGGCGTGGCTGCGCGCGGAGGTCGGCTGATGCAGCAGGATTCGCTCTCGATCCTGAAGCTGGTGCTGGATGCGAGCTGGGTGGTGCAGGGTGTGCTGGTGGTGCTCGGCATCGCCTCGCTCACCTCCTGGTCGATCATCCTCGGCAAGCGCTCGCTGCTGGCGCGCGCGCGCGGCGAGGCGGAGCGTTTCGAGGCGCAGTTCTGGTCCGGCGGTGACCTGGGGACGCTGTACCGCACGCTCGAGGCCAAGGGCGGCAGCCAGGGCGTGAGCAGCATCTTCGAGATGGGTTTCCGCGAGTTCGCGCGGCTGCGCCAGAGCGGCGTCAACGCCGAGCAGCAGCTCGAAGGCGCGCGGCGCGCGATGAAGGTGGCGCAGCTCAAGGAGCTGGATGGCCTGGAGCACAACCTGGCGATGCTGGCCACCATTGGTTCGGTCAGTCCGTACGTGGGCCTGTTCGGCACCGTCTGGGGCATCATGAGCACCTTCGTCGCGCTCGGCGGCGTGCAGCAGGCGACCCTCGCGACGGTCGCGCCGGGCATCGCCGAGGCACTGGTGGCCACGGCGTTCGCACTGGTGGCGGCCATTCCCGCCTTCGTCGCCTACAACCGCTATGCCGAGAAAGTCAGCCGCCTGGAGATGCGTTACAACGCCTTCATGGAGGAGTTCTCCACCATCCTGCAGCGTCACGCCTCGCGGCCGGCGGCCGCTCCGGAAGGCATGAGCAGGCCCTGAATGGGCGGGTGCTAGATGGAAGCCGCACCTCGCAAGCGCCGCCTGATCGGCGAGATCAACGTGGTGCCACTGATCGACGTGATGCTGGTGCTGCTGGTGATCTTCATGGCCACCGCGCCGCTGCTGACGCAGGGGGTGAAGGTGGACCTGCCACAGGCCAGCACCGCGCCGCTGCCGCAGACCCCGACGCCGGAGCCGCCGGTGGTGCTGACCATCGATCGCGACGGCCAGCGCTTCCTGAACGTCGGCAGCACCGCGCAGCGGCCCCTGGCCGACGCACAGCTGCAGCAGGCGGTGCGCGCGGCGCTGGCCGTGGATCCACGCCGCGACGTGCTGATCCGCGCCGATACGCGCGTGCCCTACGGCAGCGTGATCGGCGCCATGGTGCTGCTGCAGGCAGCGGGGGCGGCGCGGCTGGGATTCGTCACCGAACCCCCGCCACCGCGCGGTCAGCCGTGAGCACGCGCGCCAGGCCCGGCGGGCAGAGCTGGACGCTGTCGGTGCTGCTGCACCTGGTCATCGCCGCGGCGATCTTCGGCGCCTGGTACCGCTTCGCGCATCGTCCGCAGCCGGTGGAGGATCTGGGCATCCAGGCGCGCGTGGTCTCCGCCGCCGCACTGGCGCAGACCCCACCCGCGCCCGCGCCGCAGCCGGCGCCCGCCCCGGAAACGCTGCCACAGGAGCCGCCTGCGCAAGCGTCACCCGAACCGCAACCGGCCCCCACGCCACCTGCTCCCGAGACCGATGCCGCCCAGGCCGCCCAGGCGCAGCAGCAGGAGGACGCGCGCGTCGCGGAGGAACGACGGCTGGCGGCCGAACGCGAGGACGCTGAACGCCAGGCGGCGCAGAAAGCCGAGCGTGACCGCGAGGAAAAGGAGCGCCAGGCCAGGGAAAAGGCCGCGCAGGACAAAGCCGCGCGTGACAAGGCGGCGCGTGAAAAGGCCGAGAAGGAGAAGGCCGCGCAGGCGGAGCGCGAGCGTGTGGCACGCGAACAGGCGGCACAGCAGCAGGCTGAAAAGGCGCGACAGCAGCGTGAGGACGAACTGGCCACGCAACTCGCCGCCGAGGACCGCCTGGCGGCCGTGCGCGCCAGCGGCCTGCAGAATCAATGGACCGCGCAGATCGTGGCCAGGGTCGAAGGCGCCTGGAAGCAGCCGCCCAGCGCCACCGCGGGCCTGGACTGCGAGGTGCGCGTGACGCAGGTGCCGGGCGGGGTGGTAACGGGCGTCAGCGTGGGACACTGCAATGGCGATGAAGCCGTGCGGCAATCCATCCAGAACGCCGTGCTGGCCGCCTCGCCGCTGCCACCGCCGCCCGATCCGAGCTTGTTCGATCGCACGCTGAAGTTTAATTTCAGGCCCACCAAACTACGGTGATGCATTTGAACACGATGAATCGCAGACTCTCGCGCATGGCATGCAGCAGCCTGTTGCTGCTGGTCGCGATTACGGCGCGCGCGGAACTGGAACTGGACATCACGCACGGCGTCAGCGATCCGGTGCCGGTGGCGGTGGTGCCCTTTGCGCACGCCGCGGGCGCCGACTCCACCGATGTGGCCACCGTCATCGAGCGCGACCTTGCCAGCACCGGGCGCTTCAAGGGGCTCGCGCGCACCGCGATGCCGGCGCAGCCGCAGCGCGCCGCGGACGTGGACGCCGCCGCCTGGCATGCCGCGCACGCGGACTACGTGGTGGTGGGGCGCGTGATCGCCGGCGGCGGCGAGACCGCCGTGCTGCATTTCGACCTGGTCAATGCGCTGACCGGCCAGCGCCTGCTCGGCGATGAATCGGTCACGGTGCCGCAGAAGTCGCTGCGCAAGGGCGCGCATCGCATCGCCGACCGCGTCTTCGAGAAGATCACCGGTGTGCGCGGCGCTTTCGATACGCGCATCGCTTACGTGGCGGTGGAAGGCACGCCGCCCAACCAGCGCTTCCAGCTCATTGTCGCGGATGCCGATGGCGAGAACGCCGCGGTGGCCGCGCGCGGCAGCCAGCCCATCATGTCGCCGGCCTGGTCGCCGGATGGCGAGTGGCTGGCCTACGTGTCGTTCGAAAGGGGCGTGTCGGTGATCAACGTGCAGCGCGTGCGCACCGGCGAGCTGCGGCAGGTGTCGGCGCGCGCCGGCGTGAATGGTGCGCCGACCTTTTCGCCGGATGGCAAGCGCCTGGCGCTGACGCTGTCGGGCAGTTCCGGCAACCTCGACATCTACCTGCTCGAGCTCGCCACGCAGGCCCTCACGCGCCTCACCGACGATCCGGCCATCGATACCGAGCCGGCCTGGTCGCCGGACGGGCAGACGCTGTACTTCACCTCCGATCGCGGCGGCGGGCCGCAGATCTACGCGATGCAGCCGAAGCCGGGCAATCGCGCGCGCCGCATCAGTTTCGGCGTCCCGTACGCGGCGCGCCCGCGCGTGTCGCCGGATGGCCGGCAGCTCGCGCTGGTCACGCAGGAGGGCAGCGCCTTCCACATCGCGACGCTCGACCTCGCCACCGGCACGATCATGACCCTGTCGCGCGGTACGCTGGATGAATCGCCGAGTTTCGCGCCCAACGGCGCGATGCTGATCTACGCGGGCCGCGACGGCGGGCAGGGCGTGCTGGCCACCGCTTCGGTGGACGGACAGGTCAGCGCGCGGCTGAAGTCCACCGTCGGCGAGGTGCGCGAGCCGGTATGGGGACCGTTCCTGAATTGAGTATGATGAGGCGCAGCAGTCCGGTCTGCCGGACATCGGAGCAGTGGTGAAGCACAGCAAGATACTCGTCATGATGGCAGCGGCGGTGCTCGCCGCGGCTTGCGGCAGCAAGCCCGTGAAGGAAGACAGCGCCGCCGGCACGCCGGTGAGCGGCGACAAATCCGGCGTGCAGACCGGTGGCGTTGCCACCGTCGACATGGATCAGCGCCAGGGCAGCGCGCAGGGCGCGGCCGGCCCCAGCAGCCAGCAGGCCGCGCAGCGCGTCATCTATTTCGATTTCGACAGCAGCGACATCCGCGACGAATACGTGGACGTGATCGCCGCCCATGCCCACTTCCTTACCGGCAACGCCTCGGTGCGCGTGCGCCTGGAAGGCAACACCGACGAGCGTGGCTCGCCTGAATACAACATCGGCCTGGGCGAGCGCCGCGCGCAGGCGGTCAAGCGCGCGCTGATGCTGCAGGGTGTGCAGGAATCCCAGATCACCACGGTCAGCTATGGCGAGGAGCGGCCGGCCGCGGCCGGCAGCGATGAGGCGGCCTGGTCGAAGAACCGGCGCGTCGAGATCGTCTACATCAACTAGGCAGGAGCAGCCGTGAAGCACGCCGCCCCCATCCTGCTCGCCGCGCTGTGCCTGGGTGGCTGCGCCACCGCGCCGAAGGTGGATCCGGTGCAGGTGCGGCTCGACGATCTGGACACGCGCGTCGGGCGCATCGATCGCATTGTCTCCAACCAGAGCCTGGTGCAGATGGCCAACCGCATCGACGCGCAGCAGGAGGAGATCCGCCAGCTGCACGGCCAGATCGAGGAGCTGCAGAACGACAACACCCGGCTGCGCAAGGAACAGCACGACCTGTATGCGGACCTGGACAAGCGTCTCACCGACGCCGCGGCCGCGGCCGCCGCAGCCACCGCGGCGGCAGCCAGCACCATGCCGCCGGCCACGGTGGGCGACGAGCAGACGCTGTACAACAAGGCGCTGGACGCGCTGAAGTCCCGCGACTACGCGGCCGCCGCCGAGAGCTTCCGCAGCCTCGCGGCGGCCTATCCGAACGGCCAGCTCGCCGACAACACGCAGTACTGGCTGGGCGAGACCTACTACGTGACGCAGGAATACGACCACGCGGCAGCCGCCTTCCAGCGGGTGCTGGCCAACTGGCCGAATTCCCGCAAGGCGCCGGATGCGCTGCTGAAGCTGGGTTACACGCAGCTCGAGCAGGGCAAGCCGGAGGCCGGTCGCGCCACGCTGCAGCAGGTGGTGGCGAAATACCCGGATTCGGACGCCGCCAGGCTCGCCACCGACCGCCTGTCGAAGCTGCCGAAGCCCTGAGGGGGCGGCCGCTGGTAGCATGGCGGCGGTGAGCCACACCGAGGCCGCGCCGCGGCTCAAGATCACCGAGATTTTCCGCTCGCTGCAGGGCGAGGGCGACAGCGTCGGCTATCCCACGGTGTTCGTGCGGCTGACCGGCTGTCCGCTGCGCTGCCAGTACTGCGACACGGCCTATGCCTTCACCGGCGGCACCTGGTGGACGCTGGATGACATCCTCGCGCAGGTGCGCGCGCTCGATGCGCGGCATGTCTGCGTCACCGGCGGGGAGCCGCTGGCGCAGCGCAACTGCCTGCCGCTGCTCGCACGGCTGTGCGATGCCGGGCTGGAAGTGTCGCTGGAAACCAGCGGCGCGTTGCCGGTGGCCGAGGTGGATGCGCGCGTGCGCCGCGTCGTCGACGTGAAGACGCCGGCCTCGGGCGAGGCCGCCCGCAACCTGCTGGGACAGCTCGCCACGCTCAATGCCCGCGACCAGATCAAGTTCGTGATCTGCGACCGCGGCGACTACGAGTGGAGCCGGGCACTGGTGGCCGAGCAGGAGCTGGCGCGGCACGCGATGGTGCTGTTCTCGCCCAGCCATGCGCAGCTGCCCGCGCGGCAGCTGGCCGACTGGATCCTCGAGGATCGCCTGCCGGTACGGTTGCAGGTGCAGCTGCACAAGATCCTCTGGGGCGAGGAGCCGGGGCGCTAGATGGATGCGCGGCGTGCCATCGTGCTGCTGTCGGGCGGGCTGGATTCCAGCACGGTGCTGGCCATCGCGCGCGCGCAGGGGCTGGAATGCCGCACGCTGGCGGTGAGCTACGGACAGCGCCACGCGGTGGAGCTGGATGCGGCACGGCGCATCGCGGGGCTGCTCGGCGCCGTCGAGCACCGGCAGATGAACGTGGACCTGGCGCAGATCGGCGGCTCGGCACTCACCGACGCGCGCATCGCCGTGCCCGAGGTCGCGGGCAGCGGCATCCCGGTCACCTACGTGCCGGCGCGCAACACGCTGTTCCTCGCGCTGGCACTGGGCTGGGCCGAAGTGGCCGGCGCGCCCGAGATCTTCATCGGCGTGAACGCGGTGGATTATTCCGGCTACCCGGATTGCCGGCCGGAATTCATCGCGGCCTTCGAGGAACTGGCGCGCCGCGGCACCCGGGAGGGCGTGGAGGGCGGCCGGTTCCGCATCCGCGCGCCGCTGCTGGCGATGAGCAAGGCCGAGATCATCCGCGCCGGCATTGCGCTGGGCGTGGACTACGCGGAGACCGTGTCCTGCTACCAGGCAAACCCGCGCGGCGAGGCCTGCGGGCGGTGCGATTCCTGCCGGCTGCGGCGCGAGGGTTTTGCGGCCGCGGGCATGGCCGATCCAACCCGGTATGCGGCCGATCCGGTATGATCCGCGCCCTCACGGAACGGGCCGTTAGCTCAGTCGGTAGAGCAGCTGGCTTTTAACCAGTTGGTCGCGCGTTCGAATCGCGCACGGCCCACCAGATCAGTCGAGGGCTCTAGCCCATCCGCGTCGGCTTTCTGCCCTGCTTCGCCAGAGTCTTCTTTCCCATGGCACGCTGGAACTGCCTTCCGGAGGCATCGACCTGCGCCTTCTTCGCCGCTTCGAGCAAGCGATCGGCCTGGGATTTCGTGGTGGTCTTGCTCTTTGCCATGGCCAAGGGTATCGCGGACTGGAGCTGGTGCGTCAGGTATTCGATGAGCTGATAAGGGTGCGCCTGGCTCGCGCACCGCCCATCTGTCGCCCGCGTGCCCCGATTTCGTGCGCTCGACCTCAGCGCGCCTCGATGCTCCACTCCGGCACGCTGGCGGTCTCGTCGCAGCCCGGACAGGGGAAATAGCGGGTGCGCGTGCCGGTGACGTGCCGCAGAACGTGCACCATTCCACAGAACAGGCAGCGCATGGTCTCGGTGATGGCGGGCCGGAAGTCGTCCAGGTACAGCAGCTTGGCCATGATGCATCTCCGTGAAGTCTCGACACCATGAATCAAGCAAGAATCGGGCCGGAGGCGCAAGTGCCGGCTGTCGATGCCGGAAGTCGGATCAGCCCTTCAAGACGCTGATCACCTGCGGTTCCAGGTAGGCCTGCAGGCCGAGCCGCGAGTACACGCGCCCCAGGCCGGATTCCTTTGCGCCGCCGAAGGGCACGTCCGCGGCGGTGATGCGATGCTGGTTCACCCACGCCGTACCGACCTCCAGCCGTGCGGCGATCGCGCGCGCGCGCTCCAGGTCGCGGCTCCACACCGAGCCGGACAGACCATAGCGCGTGTGATTGGCGCGCTGGATGGCATCCTCGATGTCGGTGTAGCGGAGCACCGGAAACACCGGGCCGAACTGTTCCTCGGCCACCAGGCGGTCCTGCTCGGCAAGTCCGGTGACCACGGTCGGCGCGATGAAGTAGCCGCCGCCGGCGGGCCGCTGCGCACCCTCCTCGAGGTGGCCGTGCGCGCGGGCATCATCGCGCAACTCGCACACGCGTTCGAACTGGCGGCGGTTCTGGATCGGGCCCAGCGTGGTGGCGGGATCCAGCCCATCACCCAGGCGCGCCTTCTTCGCCTCGGCGACCAGCGCCGTACACAGCGCCTCGTAGATGCTGGCGTGGGCGTAAATGCGCTTGACCGCCATGCAGACCTGGCCGCTGTTCACCGTGGCGGCGAAGAACAGCTTCTTCGCCACGTCGGCCACGTCGACATCCGGCAGCACGATGGCCGCGTCATTGCCACCGAGTTCCAGCGTGACGCGCTTGAGCGTGGCGGCGCAGCTCGCCATCACCTTCTTGCCGGTGGCCACCGAGCCGGTGAAGGAGATCTTGTCGATGTCCGCATGCGCGGTGAGCAGGCCACCGAGCTCGTCGCCGCCGGCCAGCACGTTCACCACGCCGGCCGGCAGGAGCTCGCGCAGCAGCTCGCCAATGCGCAGCGTGGTCAGCGGCGTGAACGGCGAGGGCTTGATGATGGCGCAGTTGCCGGTGTACAGCGCCGAGGCGAGCGGACCTGCGGCGAGGTTCACCGGCGCGTTCCACGGCGTGATGATGCCGGCCACGCCCAGCGGCTGCCAGCGCAGCTCGATGAAACGTTCGGCATTGTCGAGGATCACCTCGTCCCGGACCTCGATCCGGGTAATGCCGACCGACAGCGATGCCGCGCGCGCGATCTCGTCCCGGGACTGGCCGACGGGCTTGCCCTGCTCCGCGGTGAGCAGGCGCGCGAGCGGCTCCTTGTGTGCTTCCAGTGCCGCGGCGAAGCGCGCGATGCAGGCGGCGCGCTCGCTGGCGGAGAGCTTCTTCCACGCGGGCAGGGCGCGCCGCGCCGCCGCCACGGCGGTATCGAGCTCGCTGCCGCCGGCGGCCGCGCACCGCGCGAACACGACGCCGGTGGCGGGATTGACGACGTCGAGGCGTGCGGTGGTATCCACCAGCTGCCCGTCGATGAGCAGGCGATACGGGGCGCTGAAATCGATCATTCGGTTAAGATACCGCGTCAACGTTCGAGGTTCATCCCATGAAGATAGGTCTGGCCGGACAGGGTGCCTTCGGCATCAAGCACCTGGAAGCGATCCGCAACATCCCCGGCATCGAGGTCATCACGCTGACCGGCGGCAACCAGCAGGCCACGCGCGAGGTGGCGCAGAAGTTCGCCATTCCGCATTACACCGCGGACCTGGCCGAAAGCCTCCGGCAGCCGGGTCTGGAGGCAATGATCCTCGCCACGCCCACGCAGATGCACGCGCGACAGGCGATCCAGTGCCTGAAGGCAGGCAAGCACGTGCAGGTGGAGATCCCGCTTGCCGACAGCCTGAAGGATGCCGAGGAAGTCCTGCAGGTGCAGAAGCAGACCGGCCTGGTGGCGATGTGCGGCCACACGCGCCGCTTCAATCCCAGCCACCAGTGGGTGCGCAGGAAGATCGTGGCCGGCGAACTGAAGATCCTGCAGATGGACGTGCAGACCTATTTCTTTCGCCGCACCAACACGAATGCGCTGGGCAAGCCGCGCAGCTGGACCGACCACCTGCTGTGGCACCACGCGGCGCACACGGTGGACCTGTTCCAGTACCAGACCGGCGAGGAGGCCGCGGTGGCGCGCGGCGTGCAGGGCCCGTTCCATCCGGAGCTCAACATCGCCATGGACATGAGCATCCAGATGAAGACGCCGCGCGGCGCCATCTGCACCCTGTCGCTGTCGTTCAACAACGAAGGGCCGCTGGGCACCTTCTTCCGCTATATCTGCGACAACGGCACCTACATCTGCCGCTACGACGACCTGTTCGACGGCAAGAACGAGCAGATCGACGTGTCGAAGGTGGACGTGTCGATGAACGGCATCGAGCTGCAGGACCGGGAATTCCTCGCCGCGATCCGCGAAGGCCGCGAACCGAACGCCAGCGTGGCGCAGGTGCTGCCGGCCTATCGCACGCTGGACCGCATCGAAAAGTCGCTGTAGGCGCAGCGGCTAACGGTCGAGGATGCGCATCATCGCCGGCGGATGGCGCTCGCCGCTGGCCTGCGCGGCCAGGCCGTCGATCTGCCGCAGGTCCTGCGCCGCCAGCTGCAGCCGCAGCGCGCCGAGGTTGTCCTGCAGGTGCGCGCGGGTCTTCATGCCCGGAATGGTCACCACGCGTGGCGAGCGCGACAGCACCCAGGCGATGGCGACCTGGGCGGCGGTGGCGCCATGCGCGGCGGCGATGTCGCCGAGCGCCGCCACCAGGGACGCGTTGCGCGCCGCGGCGTCCTGCTGGAAGCGCGGATGGGTGCGGCGCGCATCGCCGGCAGGCAGCTCCGTGGCGCTGTGGAAATTGCCGGCCAGGAAGCCGCGGCCGAGCGGGCTGTACGACACGAAGGTGACGCCGAGCTGCTCGCAGGCCGCGAGCACGCCGTCCTCCGGATCGCGCGACCACACCGAATACTCGCTCTGCACGGCGGCGATGGGCAGCACCGCGCAGGCGCGCCGCAGCGTCTGCTCGCTGCACTCGGACAGCCCCGCGTGGCGGATCTTGCCGGCCTGCACCAGTTCGGCCAGTGCGCCCGCGGATTCCTCGATGGGCACCGTGCGGTCGATGCGGTGCAGGTAGAACAGGTCGATATAGTCCGTGCCCAGCCGGGCCAGGCTGGCCTCGCATGAGGCACGGATGGTCTCCGGCCGGTTATCCACCAGCGTGCCGCCGTCGGCGGTGCGGGCGAGGCCACACTTGGTGGCAATGAACAGCCGCGTGCGGAACGGCGCAAGCGTGGCACCGACGAATTTCTCGTTCTCGCCGACCTGGTAGCTGGCCGCGGTGTCGTAATGATCGATACCGGCGTCGACCGCGGCCAGCAGCGTGGCGCGCGCCTCCTCATCGTCGCGCGTGCCATACCAGCCAACCAGGCCCATGCAGCCGAAACCGAGGGCCGAAACGGACATGCCGCTGCGGCCGATGGTGCGTCGGGGAAGGGAGCCGTTCATGATGGCGGAAAAGGTATCATGCGCGGCGACACCTACGGAAAGGCCACGCATGATCATCGACTGCCACGGGCATTACACCACCGCGCCACAGGCGCTCACCGATTTCCGCGACGCCCAGCAGGCGGCACTGAAGGATCCGGCGCAGACCCCATCGCGGGCCTCGCTGCGGATCAGCGACGACCAGATCCGCGACAGCCTGGAAAAGGCCCAGCTCAGGCTGCAGCGCGAGCGCGGCTCGGACCTGACGGTGTTCTCGCCGCGCGCCTCCACGATGGCGCACCACATCGGCACCGAGGCCACCAGCCTCGAATGGTCGGCGATCTGCAACGACCTGATCGAGCGCGTGGTGGGCCTGTATCCGGAGAATTTCGTCGGCGTGTGCATGCTGCCGCAGTCCCCGGGAGCGCCGCTCGCCGGCAGCGTGAAGGAACTGGAGCGCTGCGCGCGCATGGGGTTCATCGGCGCCAACCTGAACCCGGATCCTTCCGGCGGTTACTGGACGGCGCCGCCGCTGACCGATCGCTACTGGTATCCCCTCTACGAGAAGCTCGTCGAGCTGGACATGCCGGCCATGGTGCATGTCAGCTCCTCGTGCAACCCGGTGTTCCACGCCACCGGCGCGCACTACATCAATGCCGATACCACGGCCTTCATGCAGCTCATCCAGGGCGACCTGTTCAGGGATTTCCCGGCGCTGCGGCTGATCATCCCGCACGGCGGCGGCGCGGTGCCCTATCACTGGGGCCGCTATCGTGGCCTGGCACAGGACATGAAGCGGCCGCCACTGGATACGCATGTCATGAAGAACGTGTTCTTCGACACCTGCGTCTACCACCAGCCGGGCATCGACCTGCTGCTGAAGGTCATCCCCGTGGAGAACATCCTGTTCGGCTCGGAGATGGTGGGCGCGGTGCGCGGCGTGGATCCCACCACCGGCTTCAATTACGATGACACCCGGCGCTACATCGACGCCGCGGCCCTGCCGGCGGCCGACAAGAAGAAGATCTTCGAGGACAACGCGCTGCGGGTATATCCCCGGCTGCGAGCCCGGCTGGTCGCGTAATGTCCGATTTGAAGCGGATCGCGGCGCGGTTTATGCTCGGCGGCAAGTTATCGGTCGCGCCTTATCGGTCTTGAAGTAGCGCGGCCAGCAGACAGGGGGGAGGGGATATGTCCGAAATTCTGACCAGGCGCTCGCTACTGGCGGGTGCCGGCTATGTGGCGGCCGGAACGACCTTGGCGTCGCGTATTCTTTCGATAGCCGAAGCAGAAGAGGCTGCTCCGTCGGGCGCACCGCAGGGGCAGGCCGGTGCGCCGATGCTGTGCATGACCATGGTCTTCCCCAACGTGGCCAAATCCAAGTTCAACCAGGACCGCTACGTCAGCAAGCACCTGCCGCTGCTGCGCAAGGTGTACGGCGACAGCGTGGCGCGCATCGAGCTGCGCATGGCGCAGGCCTCCCCGCCGGGTTTGCCGCCAGCGTCGGTTACCGCGACCGAACATGTGTGGATCGCGAATGTGCCGGCCTTTGCCAAGGCACTGGCGGGCAGCGCGAAGGACATCAACGAGGACCTGGATGCCACGGCGCAGGGGCCGCGCATTTCACAAGTCGATCGCGTGATTGCCAGTGCGGGGGGGCCGCTGGCGGATGTGAAGGAGAGCAGCCTCGTATTCACGACTTTCTATCGCGTGACTGAAGGCAAGAATCTCGACCTGGATTACTTCAGGACGGCGCACATCCCCAAACTGTTCGCGATGTACGGGGCTTCCGCGACCCGGCGCATCGAAGGGCTGCAGGGCCAGGACCAGGGGACTGCAAAGGCCACATTCCTGGCCACCACGCATATCTACAGCCGCGATCGCGGCGCCTTCGATGATGGCGTGAAGCAGAACCTGAACGACACGATTGACGACATAAAGAAGTACACCAACATCGCCCCGGAGTTCAACGAATTCCGCGTGCAGGCCATTGGCTGACCGGGGACGCAAGGAGATGAAGATGATCACGGGGATTTCCAGGCGCGTCGTATTGCGCGGCTTCGGCCAGTCAGTGGCGCTCGGCACATTGGCGGTGTCGCTGCCGCGCCATCTCGCCGCCGCACAGGCCGCCCAGGGTGCGAAGCCGGGGGCCGCGCCGGCCAAGAAGACCATCTGCCTGTCGATGTTCTACCCGGCCGGCGAGGGTCTGAAATTCGACGGCGACAAGTTCCGCGATCAGCATGTGCCGGTGCTGAAGAATGCCTATGGCGCCGGCCTGGAGCGCGTCGAGCTGCGTGTGTCCGAACCTGCGCCGGAAGGGGCCGCGGCCCAGCCCCTGCTGGCCGCGGTCAGCATGTGGATCAGTGATGTGTCGAAGTTCATTGCCGGCGCGAATAGCCATGCGAAGGAGGTATCCGCGAGCATGGCGACGATCACCAACAGCGCGCCGATGGTGCAATACGACCAGGTGATCGCCACCTACGGTGCGGAGCGCAGCACGGTGGCGGTGGGCACCACCTGCATCTCGCAGCTGTTCCAGGCGAAGGAAGGCGCCACCTGGAATGCCCAGGGTGTCGCCGACGAGTTCATGAAGAACATCTACGAGGCGTACGGTTCCACGGCCCTGCGGCGCATCGAGGTCTGCGAAGGCGCGCAGGGCGGCGGCGGCGGGGCGCCACTGTGGTTGGGCGGAGTGCACATGTACGTCGCCGATGGCGCGGCTTTCGACGCCGCCGCAAAAACCGACGCGGTCAAGCAGCTTGCGGCCGACGGCGCGAAGTACTGGTCCACGCCACCAATTCCCGCTCTGATGAAGGTACAGGCGGTCGGCTAGCCCCGCGCGCGGGACGGCTGGCGCCCCGCGCCGGCCGTCAATCCGTCAGACGTATTTGAGCCCCAGTTCCGCGAGCTTCTCGCGGAACTGGTAGATATCCATGCCCAGTTCGCCGGCGGCAAGCCGCTTGCGCTTCTCCTCTTCGAGCGCCACGCGTTTCGCGGCCGCCGCGGCCACGCTCGCCGCCTCGGCGTGACGCACCACGCATACGCCATCGTCATCCGCCACCACCACGTCGCCCGGATTGATCGCCTGCGCGGCGCAGATGACCGGCACGTTGACCGAGCCGAGGCTCGCCTTGATGGTGCCCTGCGCGTACACGCACTTGCTCCACACCGGGAAGTCCATCTGCTTGAGCGTTGCCACGTCGCGCACGCCCGCGTCGATGATGAGTGCCTGCACGCCGCGCGCCTGCAGCGAAGTCGCCAGCAGGTCGCCGAAATAACCGTCGCTGCAGGGCGAGGTGGGCGCCACCACCAGGATGTCGCCGGGACGGCACACCTCGACCGCCACGTGGATCATCCAGTTGTCACCGGGCGGCGAGGAGACCGTGACTGCCGGTCCGGCAACGGATTTGCCCGAATAGATCGGGCGCATGTACGGGGCCAGCAGCCCGATGCGACCCTGCGCCTCATGCACCGTGGCCACGCCGTAACCGGCCAGGGCCTGGGATACCGGGCCTTCCGGACGCGGGATCTCGCGCACGCAGACATGCTTGCTCATCATGCTCTCCTTCAGACCTGCAACTTGAACACGCGCCGGGCGTTGCCTTCGAAGAAGGCGCGCTTGTCGGCATCGGGGATGGCCATTGCGTCGCAGACGCCGACTTCCTCGGGCGCGTACTGGTACGGGTAGTCCATGGCGTACAGCACCCGCTCCACGCCCAGCACCTGCTGGCAGAACTGGATGGCCGGCGGCCACGCCACGCCGCTGTTGGTGACGAAGACATTGCGCTTCATGTAGTGGCTCACCGGATGCCGCAGCTCCTTCATGAATGGATAGCGCTTCGAGCGCACCGTATTGCCGTGCATGTAGTCCATGCGGTAGAGCCAGAACGGCAGCGCCTCGCCGGTATGGCCGATGATGAACTGCAGCTTCGGAAAGCGGTCGAACACGCCGGCCACGATGATGCGCAGCATGTGCAACCCGGTCTCGGCGCCGAAGCCGAGCACGGCGCCGTCGAGCCCCGCATCCAGGTACGGCCTGATCATCGCGGGCGGTGGCCCCTGCGGATGCAGGTAGATGGGCACGTCCAGCGCCTCGGCGGCTTCCAGTACGGGCAGGAACTGCGGCTCGTCGAGGAAATGACCCATGATGTGCGAATTGATGACCACGGCGTTGAAGCCGAGCTTGCGCACCGCGCGCTCCATTTCCTTCACGGCGTTGGCCGGATCGTGCGGCGCCACCGCGGCCATGCCCGAATAACGCGCTGGATGGCGGCGGCAGGCTTCGGCCAGCTGGTCGTTGGCGTCGATGGCGAGCGCGCTGGCCTCGGCCGGTGCGAACACCTGCACGCCGGGGGCGGTCAGCGCCAGCACCTGGTGGTCGATGCCGGCGGCGTCCATGTCGGCGATGCGCTGCGCGCCGAGATCGAGCAGCCGCCCGAGAATGAACTGCGCCCGCGGGCTGGGACTCGCACCGTAGAAACCCCACAGGCTGCGGAAGCCCGGATCGTCGAAAGCCGCATCGTTGACGCGCCGCTGGAAACCGGCGAACACCTCCTTCGTCAGGAAGGCCTCTTCGGTGGCGATGCGCAGGTACCCCGGATTCTTTATCATTGCGTCACTCGTCCCCAGAGCCGTGCCGAAAGGCCGGTATTTAAGCACAACAGCATGTCCTATCCCGACCTGTACCTGCTCGTCGATGGCGAGCGGCTCGGCGCGGCCGGCCGCCGCACGATTCCCGTGGTGAATCCTGCGACGGCCGAAGTGCTCGGGCAGTTGCCGCTGGCCACGTCCGCCGACCTCGATCGCGCGCTGGCCGCGACGCAGAAGGCGTGGCCGGTGTGGCGCGCGCTGGGGCCGCAGGCACGCGGCCGCATCCTGCACAAGGCGGCCGAGCTGCTGCGCGAACGCAGCGAGGCGCTGGCGCGCGCGGCGACGCTGGAAATGGGCAAGCCGCTGCCCGAAACCCGCATCGAAAGCACGATGGCGGCGGAGATCCTCGCCTGGTACGCGGAGGAGGGCCGCCGCGCCTACGGCCGCGTGCTGCCGCAGCGCGTGACCGGCATGCGCATGACGGTGGTGAAGGAGCCAGTGGGACCGGTGGCAGCCTTCGCGCCGTGGAATTTCCCGCTGGGCAATCCGGCCCGCAAGCTCGGTTCGCCGCTGGGCGCCGGTTGCAGCGTGATCATGAAACCCGCCGAGGAATCACCAGCCAGTGCACTGGCGGTGGCGCAGGCCCTGCTCGACGCCGGCGTGCCACCGGGCGCGGTGCAGGTGGTGTTCGGCGTGCCGGCGGAGGTCTCGCAGCACCTGATTGCCTCACCGGTCATCCGCGGCGTGCATTTCACCGGCTCCATTCCTGTGGGCAAGCAGCTCACGCAGCTGGCCGCGGCCGGCATGAAGCGCACGACCATGGAACTGGGCGGCCATGCACCGGTGCTGGTGTTCGACGACGTGGACGTGGAGGGCGTGCTCGACCAGGCCGTGGCGGCCAAGTTCCGCAACGCCGGCCAGGTGTGCGTGTCGCCGACGCGCTTCTACGTGCATGAATCCATCTACGAGCGCTTCGCCAGCGGCTTCGCGGAGCGCGCGAAGCAACTCAAGATCGGCAATGGCCTGGAGGAGGGCGTGCGCATGGGGCCACTGGCGCATGAGCGGCGCCGCCCCGCCGTCGCCGGCCTGATCGATGCGGCGGTGAAGGATGGCGCGCGGCTGCTGGCCGGCGGGCACGCCCTCGACGGTCCGGGGTACTTCTACGCGCCCACCGTGCTGGCCGATGTGCCCGAGAGCACGCGCATCATGAACGAGGAGCCGTTTGGCCCGGTGGCGCTGCTGCGGCCATTCCGCGAGTTCGACGAGGTCATCGCGGCCGCGAACCGCCTGCCGTACGGGCTCGCGGCCTACGCCTTCACCAACAATGCGCGGCGCGTGAACCTGCTCGGCGAACAGGTGGAATCCGGCATGCTGGGCATCAACAGCTTCACCATCGCCATGCCCGAGGCACCCTTCGGTGGCGTGAAGGAAAGCGGCCATGGCTCGGAGGAGGGCATCGAAGGGCTCGATGCCTGCCTGGTGACCAAGTTCATCACGGAGTCCTGAGCCGCGCGGCCAGGCGTTACAGCAGCAGCCACGCGGCGAGTCCCGCCGCGGCGAAGCGCCACCATGCGAACAGGCTCAACCCGTGGCGGTTGAGCCAGGCCACCATCCATTTGACGGCCAGTGCCGCGGCCACCCAGGCCGCCAGGAAGCCCGTGGCGAGCGTCACCCAGCCGTAGGCCGCCAGCATGCCGGCGCCGCTCTTCAGCAGCGTGTACGCGGTCGCCGCCGTCAGGGTGAGCAGTCCCAGCAGGAAGGCGAATTCCACCGCTGCCGCCAGTGACAACCCGACAGCAAGGCCGCCGAGGATGGTCACCAGGCTGCGGCTGGTGCCCGGCCACATCGCCAGGCTCTGCGCCAGGCCGATCAGGATGGCGCTGCGCCAGGTGAGTGCAGTGAGGCCTGCGCCCTCCCGGTGCCGCCGGATCCATGGCGCCAGCACCAGGATCAGCAGGCCGCCCACCACCCAGGCAGCGATGACCGGCCGCACGCCGAACAGGTGCTGCTCGATGCGCTTGTCGAACAGCACGCCGAGCACAGCGGCCGGCAGGAACGCCACGACCAGATGGAGCGCCAGTTGCAGGCCGGCCGGATCACGGCCCGCCACGCCGCTGAGCATCTGGCCGATGCGCTCGCGATACAGCCCCAGCACCGCCAGGATGGCGCCGGCCTGGATCGCGATGACGTAGCCGTTGGCGGCATCGCTGGCGCCGATGCCCAGCAGGCGCTGCGCGATCAGCAGATGCCCGGTCGAACTGACCGGCAGGTATTCGGTAACACCTTCCACCAGCCCCAGGATGAGGGCCTGCAGGAAATCCATGCGCGAATCCTCTAGTGACGAAGGCGGACGATACGCAGCCGGCGGCGCCAGGCCTGCAGCCACAGCAGCAGCAGGGGCAGCGCGAGCAGCGCGCCATCGGCGCTGCCGCCACCATGCTGCACTTCGGTCTGCGGCGGCGGGGAGTCGGAGCTGGCGGCGTCGGCCGCGACATTGGCCTGCGCGTAATCGCTGCTGCCGAAGTTGTCGGTGACCGTGAGCCGCAGCGTGACGTTGCCGCGCGCCGGCGCGGGCACGGTCGCGATCGCCTGGCCGGCATTGCCGATGACCGGTGTGGTGGCGCCGCCGGCGATGGCGGCCACGCTCCACGCATAGCTCGCGATCATGCGACCGCCGGCGGCGGCGGCGGCGCTGGCACTGCCATCCAGCGTGTAGGTGTTGCCGGAGCGGGTGACCTTCACCAGCACGGAGGGTTGCACGGCCGCCTGGACCGCCGCACCTGCGTCCAGCATGCCGGCGCCGCACACACTGGTATTGCAGAGGCACGCGGCGGGATTCGCGGGCTTGCTGGCCGGTACGACGCACGCCTGCGTCGTGCCCAGATCGTCGCTGGTTGGAAACGGTCGTGCCGTCGCCTTGAGGCGCGCGATCAGCAGCGCCGGCGTCAGCGCGGGATTGGCCGCCTTCATCAGTCCGGCGGTGGCGGCGGCCAGCGGTGAGGAAAAGCTGGTGCCGTACGAGGGCTGCACCATGGGCATCGAGTAGGCATCAGCGGCCGGACCTTGCGCGCCAAGGTTGGTCAGGGTGGTGAGCGCAAACAGGCACGGAGGTGACGGGTCCAGCGGATCCGGTTGCGGACAGTTGCCGGCAGGAGCACCGATACTGATTTCCGGACCGAGATTGCTGTAACCGACCTTGGTGCCGGCATGGCGCAAACCTGCCACGCCCAGCACGCCCGCGCAATTGGCAGGCTCATCGACGGCGGCGCCGTCGTTGCCGGCGGCGGCGACGATCAGCACGCCCACCGAGGTGATGTCGTTCACCGCGGTGCCGTAATAGTCGTCGCAGGCGGCCGCGGCGCCCAGGCTGAGGTTGATGACCTGCGCGGGAAACTGGTTGCGGTGGTTCTTCAGCGCCCCCGGGTCACTCAGCAGCGGCGCCGGAATCGGCATGCCGCTGGCGGCGTCGAAGAATCCAGCCGCCCAGTACATGCCGGCGATCACGTCCGATTCATATCCGCCGCACTTGCCCAGCACGCGCACCGGCAGGATGCGGATGTTGAAACCCGCGCCGGCCATGCCGAGGCCATTGTCGGTGCTCGCGCCGATCAACCCCGCCACGCGGGTGCCGTGCCAGGTGCTGGGGACAGGCTGGTCGAAGTTCGTCCCGCCGCCGCACTTCTGCGACGGATCGTTGAACGGCGCCTTCTGCAGGTCGGTGGCGCTGATGAAATCGCCGGGATCCGAAGGGTCCGCGTCCCAACCGTCGCCATCGTTGGCCATGGCCGGGTTGGATACGAAGTCGAAGCCGGGCAGGACCTTCCCCGCAAGGTCCGCATGATCGGGCCGGATGCCGCTGTCCACCACCGCGACCACGACGGTCGAGGTGGCCGGCGTGTCACCGCCGTGCGTGATGTCCCAGGCCGCATCCGCGTGGATGGCCGAGGGTTGCGTGCCCTTCAGGTACCACTGCAGGTCGTAGCTCCTGGCCTCGTAGGTGAAGGTGCTGCCACTGCCGGCGAACATCGGATCCGACGGTGTGTAGGCCAGTGCACGGACACGACGATCCGGCGCGGCGCTCTCCACTGCCGGATCGGCACGCAATGCCGCCAGCGTCTGGGCCAGCTGCTGCCCACTCCGGCCCGTGGCCAGCTGCAGCACGGACAGCCGCCGGCCCAGGTTGCGGCCGCTGCTGAACGGGTTGCCCATGCGCTGCGCCAGGTCGCGCATGTGGACCGGACCGCGCGTGGGCTGGTCGTCCGCCTCGCGCCACTTGACGATGATGCGCTCGGCGGGCTCGTCCGCGTCAGCGGCCGGCAGGGCCACGGGCAACAGCGCCAGCAGGATGGCCACCAGGGCACGGGGGCGGATGTTCACGGCCGCCGATCTTATTCCCATCGGACCGCCGTGGCGATTTGTGCGCATTTGCGACACTTAATGGGTTGCCTGCCGGCGTGGCACGAGGCTGGAATGTCCGCAAGCAGGAGGGTCGCCCACATGCTCGTCTGCCGCGTGGAACATAACCGGCTGCGCCTGCGCAAGCTGCTGGTGCATGTATGCGAGAGCCGTCTCGAGCGCGGCCGTGCGCTGCTGCTGCGCCGGCGTCCGGCGAGCGACAGCGCCTGGCTGCTGCCACGGCGCCGCGCCGTCCACACCATCGGCCTGCACTATCCGATCGACGTGCTGTTCTGCGACGCGGCCGGGCGCATCCTGCGCATCGAGCGGGCGCTGCGTCCGTGCCGCATCGTGCGCGAGCGCGGCGCGAGCCAGGTCTGGCAGCTCTGTGCCGGTGCGGCGGAGCACTGGGGCTGGTCGGTCGGCGACCGCATCCGGCCCTGCTGAGCTCAAAGCGACTTGGTCACCTTTGCCTTCGCCATCAGCCCGTCGACATAGGCCTTGAACTTCTTCTGCTCGACGATCTGCACCAGGCGGTCCTTCACGGAATCAAATGGCGGAGGCACGGCATCGCGGGTATCCACCAGGCGGATCACGTGAAAACCGTATTGGGTGCGCACCGGCTCGTCGGTGGTCTCGCCCTTCTTCAGCTTCTGCACCGCCATCGCGAAAGTGGGCGGCATGCTGGCGGGCCCGGACCAGTCCAGCTCGCCACCCTTGTCGCGCGTGCCCGCGTCGGTGGACTGCGTCTTCGCGAGCTGCGCGAAGTTTGCGCCGGCCTTGAGCTGCGCGATGACCTTCTTCGCGGCATCCTCGGTCGCGAGCTGGATGTGGCTGGTCTTGTACTGCACCTTGTCCAGCTGCGCCACCTGGATGTCGTACTCGGCGTGCAGCTCCTCGTCGGAGGGCTGGCGGTCCTTGAGGTAGGCGTCGGAGCTGGCGCGCTGCAGGATCTGCAGCCGCGCCAGGTCCAGGGCCGCACGGGTCTCGTCCCTGGCCGCGACGCCGCTGTGCTCGGCATCCTCGGCGACGACCTCCGCGCGCACCAGGTTGTCGAGGTAGGTATTGCGCTGTTCGGCGGGGACATCCGCCGCCGGCTTGTTGGCCATGCCCTTCACGTACTGCTCGAAGGTATTGCGGCTGATCGGCTGCCCGTCGACCGTGGCGACGCTGTCGGCCTTGCCTTCGGTGCCCGTCTTCTTCGGGGCGCAGGCGGTGGCGAGAACTGCAACGGCCAGTGCGGCCAGCAGCGGCTTGAGGCGGATCATCGGGATTCTCCTGTTTCTTCCGGTGTCAGTGCGTTGATCTGCAGGGCATGGATGCGGCCGGGCAACAGCGGCGCCGCGGCAGCATACACGAGGCGGTGCCGGTCGAGCGGCCGCAGCCCGGCGAAGCGCGTGGCGACGATCCATACGGCGAAATGGCCACCCTCGCGCGCACCCGCGTGCCCGGCATGCGCGGGGCTGTCATCGCGCACGGCCAGGTGCTGCGGGGAGAAGGCCTGCCGCAGCAGGCCTTCCAGCTCGACGGCCACGGGATTCATGTCTTCAGCCTGCCGGTGAGCTGCAGCCACAGCAGCTGGCCGATGAGGAACAGGAACATCGAACCGGGCAGGCCATAGAACTTGACGTTGACCCAGGTGGCTTCCGAGGCGTGGTAGGCCACCTGCAGGTTCACCGCGCCCATCACCAGGCCGTACAGCACCCAGGCCGTGTTCAGCTTCAGCCAGTCGCCGCGCTCGAGCCGGGTCTCGCCCAGCGCCGGCTGCAGCACACGCTGCGCCAGCGGTTCGCGCCCCACGAAGACGCTGCCGAGGAAGGCCGCCGCCAGCAGCCACAGGAAGATGCTGGGCTTCCACTGGATGAAACGGGCATCCCGCAGCAGCAGCGTCAGCGTGCCGAACGCCAGCACCAGCAGCGTGACCAGCCCGAACATCGGCGGCACTCGCCGCGTGCGCGCCCACAGCACCGCCAGTGACAGCACCATGCCCACCATCAGCGTGGCGGTGGCGACGAAAATGCCGCCAAAGAACTTGTAGGCCACGTAGAAGGCCACCAGCGGCAGGAATTCGAGCAGCATCTGCATGCCCCGTATCATAGCGAAGTGGCCGAATACCTCGAACTGCACCCGAAGGACCCGCAGGCGCGCCTGATCCGCAAGGCCGCCGGCATCGTGCGTGACGGCGGCGTAATCGCGTACCCCACCGACTCGTGCTATGCGCTGGGCTGCCACATCGGCGACAAGCACGCGCTGGAGCGGGTGCGGCGCATCCGCGGCGCGGACCGGCACCACCATTTCACGCTGGTGTGCCGCGACCTGGCCGAGGTCGGCCGCTACGCGCGGCTGGACACGCCGCAGTTCCGGCTGCTGAAGGCCGCGATACCCGGCCCGTTCACCTTCCTGCTGCCGGCCACGCGCGAGACGCCCAAGCGGCTGCAGCATCCGAAGCGCCGGACCATCGGCGTGCGCGTGCCCGCGCACCGCGTGCCGCACCTGCTGCTGGCGGAACTCGGCGAGCCGCTGCTGTCCTCGACGCTGCAGCTGCCGGGCGACGCGGCGCCACTGACCGATGGCGCCGAAATCCGCGCGCGGCTGGAGCACCTGGTCGATGCGGTGCTCGATGGCGGTCACTGCGGCACCGAGCCCACCACGGTGCTCGACCTGACCGTCATGCCGCCGGCCGTGGTGCGGCAGGGCAAGGGGCGGATCGAATCCCTATAATGCCGCCGATGGTCTCCTCCCCCCCGCCAGGCCGGCGGGAGCGCGTGCTGTCCGGCATGCGCCCCACCGGCAAGCTGCATCTCGGCAACTACCACGGCGCGCTGCGCAACTGGGTGGCGCTGCAGGCGGGCTACGACGGCTTCTTCTTCGTGGCCGACTGGCATGCGCTGACCACCGACTACGAGCACACCGGTCCGCTGCAACAGCATGTGCACGAGATCGTGGTGGACTGGCTGGCGGCGGGCCTCGACCCGGAGCGCGCGGCGATCTTCCTGCAGTCGGACGTGGTGGGGCACGCCGAGCTGCACCTGCTGCTGTCAATGATCACGCCGCTGTCCTGGCTGGAACGCGTGCCCACCTACAAGGACCAGCAGGCGCAGCTCAAGGAAAAGGACCTGGCCACCTACGGCTTCCTCGGCTACCCGCTGCTGCAGAGCGCCGACATCCTGATCTACCGGCCGGCCTGGGTGCCGGTGGGCGAGGACCAGGTGGCGCACGTGGAGATCACGCGCGAGATCGCACGCCGCTTCAACCACATCTTCGGCCGCGATGCGCAGTTCGCGGCCAGGGTGAAGGCGGCGCTGTCGAAGTTCGGACCCGCGCGCACGCAGTACCTGGCGCTGCGCCGGGGCTTCCAGGAGAACGGCGATGCCGCGGCGCTGGCCGAGGCGCGCGGTATCGTGGCGGCGGCGGCCAGCCTGGACGAGGGCGAACGCGAGCTGCTGCGCGCGAATCTCGAGGGCGAGGTGCATCGCCTGCTGCCCGCGCCGGAGGTGCTGCTGACGCCGACGCCGAAGGTGCCGGGCCTGGATGGCCGCAAGATGTCCAAGTCCTATGGCAACACCATCGGGCTCACCGAGGATCCGGCATCGATCGAGAAGAAGATCCGCGGCATGACCACCGATCCGGCGCGCGTGCGCCGCAACGATCCCGGCAATCCCGACAAGTGCCCGGTGTGGGACCTGCATCGGCTGTATTCCAGCGAGGAGACCCAGGCCTGGGTACGCGCGGGTTGCACCACTGCCGGCATCGGCTGCATCGAGTGCAAGAAGCCGGTGTGGGAGAAAGTGTGCGCGCAGGCCACGGTCATGCGCGAGCGCGCGGCGCCGTACCTGAACAATCCCGGGCGCGTGCGCGAGATCCTGGCGCACGGGGCGCAGCAGGCCAATGAAGCCGCCGAGGCGACCATGCAGGTGGTGCGCCGGGCGATGAACCTGGTGCCGCCGGCGACGGCTGTCGAATGAGCACGCCCGGCACCCAGGCCACCGTGCAGGTGGAGATGCCCTTCGCCATCGTGCAGGGTGAGCCGCTGACCGAGCTGCCGCGCGACCTGTACATCCCGCCGCAGGCGATGGAGGTGTTCCTCGATGCCTTCGAAGGGCCGCTGGACCTGCTGCTGTACCTGATCCGGCGGCAGAACCTCAACATCCTCGACATCCCGATCGCCGAGATCACCCGCCAGTACATGCAGTACATCGAGCTGATGAGCGAGCTGCAGCTGGATCTGGCCGGCGAGTATCTGGTGATGGCCGCGACGCTGGCGGAGATCAAGTCGCGCATGCTGCTGCCGCGCATGGCCGGCCCGAGCGAGGGCGAGGAGGGCGACCCGCGCGCCGAGCTGGTGCGGCGGCTGCAGGAATACGAGCGCTTCAAGCAGGCCGCGCAGGACCTCGATGCCCTGCCGCGGCTGGAGCGCGACACATGGATCGGCTCGGCGGCGGTGGACGAACGGCGCGTAGTGAAGGCGTTGCCGGAGATCACGCTGAAGGAGATGCTGCTCGCGTTCAAGGAGGTGGCGGTGCGCGCGGAAATGTTCGCGCACCACCATGTGCACCGCGAGCCCCTGTCGGTGCGCGCGCGCATGAGCGACATCCTGGCCGGCGCGCAGCCGGGGGTATTCGTGGAGTTCACGCGGCTGTTCCATCCCGGGGAGGGTCGCATGGGCGTGGCGGTGACCTTCATCGCCATCCTCGAGCTGCTGCGCGAAGGACTCATCGAGATCGTGCAGAACGAGGCCTACGCGCCCATCCACATCAGCGGAGTGCCGCAGGGAGGCGCCCGTCCGGTCATCGAGGGAAGCGCCGAGGATGTGACGGCCGAGGATGCCCGCCTGCTGGCCGAATCCATTGCCGTGCACGGCAGCGATGCCGCCGATGAGGCGGAGGATGATGAGGAGGGCGCCAGCGAGGCGCCCGGTGAGGGGGAGGCGCCGGTCCGCGAATGAACACCGAATACACCCGCAGGGTGCTTGAGGCAGGGCTGCTTGCGGCGGGCCGCAGCCTCACGCTCGCCGAGCTGGCGCAGCTCTTTGATGCCGTGGACCGGCCGGAGGCCGCGCAGCTGCGCGAGGCGCTGGCCGACCTCGGCCGCTCGTGCGAAGGACGCGGCATCGAGCTGCTGGAGACCGCGCAGGGCTTCCGCTTCCAGGTGCGCCGCGAGTTCGCCGAGCAGGTGGCGCGGCTGTGGCCGGAGCGGCCGCCGCGCTATTCGCGCGCGCTGCTCGAGACGCTGGCCATCATCGCGTACCGCCAGCCGCTGACGCGCGCCGAGATCGAGGCGGTGCGCGGCGTGGCCGTCAACCCCAACATCGTCAAGACGCTGTTCGAGCGCGGCTGGATCCGGGTGGTGGGCTACCGCGAGGTGCCCGGCCGGCCGGAGCTGCTGGGCACCACGCGCGATTTCCTCGACTACTTCGGCCTGAAGACGCTCGACCAGCTGCCACCGCTGGCCGACCTGAAGTCGCTGGAGGATCTTGACCCGCAGCTTGTGCTGCCCGAGCCGATCGCCGCGCTGCTCGCGGCGCAAGGGAAGCCCGACCAGGATGCATCCGAAGAAGCCGCCAACGAAGAATCCGCGCCACAGCAGCCGGGCGAAGACCGCAGCGGCGCCTGAGCGGGTGCAGAAGATCCTCGCGCAGGCGGGCCTGGCCTCGCGGCGCGTGGCCGAACAATGGATCAGTGCCGGCCGCGTCACCGTCAATGGCGCGGCGGCGACGCTCGGCACCCGCGCCGCCGGGAGCGATGAGCTGCGGGTCGACGGCCGGCTCATCCATCGTGCTCCCACCAGCCGCTCCGCGACCTGGCTGTGCCATCGTTCGCCGGGCGAGCATCTGGTGACGCCGCGCGAGGAGGCCGATGCCGGCCCCGGCGCGCGCGCGGCCGTGGCGCAGCGGCTGTCGCGGCGCGTCGGCCGGCGCTACATCGCCATCAGTCCGCTGCCACGCATCGATGGCGGACTGGAACTGCTGACCTCGGATGGCGCGCTGGCGGCGAAGCTGCAGCGCGCGGTGCGCGGCATGCCGGTGGAATTCAGCGTGCGGATACGCGGCGAACTCTCGCCGGAGCAGATCGCCGCCGTGATCGAGGGACAGCTCGACAGCGGCGAGCGCCTGCAGATCGCCGGCTGCGAACCCGCGGGTGGTGAGGGCAGCAATCGCTGGTACCAGGTCAGTACCATCGGCGCCAACGGCCGCGACCTGCGCGCGCTGCTGGAACGACAAGGCGCGACCGTGAGCCGCGTGCTGCGCACCGCGCTGGGAGGGCTGGTGCTGGACCGTGCGCTGGGTCGCGGCCAGGTACGCCAGCTCAGTGACGCGGAACTCGCGCAGCTGCTGGCGGCGCCGGACAGTGGCGCTGGCGACCCCGATTCAACCCAGCGCTGAGGCGGCGGTGCGCAGTGCGGCGCGCAGCTCGGCCAGCGCGCTCGCCAGCCTCGGCGGATCCAGCAGCGCCTTGCGCGCAGTGCCGACGGCGCGGCGCACGGCCGGCGGCGTCTCACCGGCCGCGACCAGCCGCAATGCGTCGGCCCGGCAGGCGAGCAGCAGGTCGATCCATTCGGACGGCGGATAGTCGCGCTGCACGGCTCGCAGCAGCAGCCGGCCACTGCGGAATGGTGCCGCCAGTTCCTCCACCGCCGCCAGGTCACGGCGCAAGGCGCGGTCATCGCGTAGCGCCTGCGTGGGATCCAGCGCCGCGGACAGCCCCTCCAGTGCCTGTCCGATGCGCCGGCGCAGCACGTCGTGGGAACGCACCGGCAATACCCACCATGCCGCCGCCACGCCCAGCACCGCGCCGCTGGCGATGCCCACCAGCCGCAGCAGCAATGCGGATTCCGACGGCGCACCCAGGTAATCCTGCAGCAGCGCCACAATCAGCGTGACGAACAGCGCCCACCACGCGTAGCCGATCGGCCGCAGCCAGACCGCGATGAACAATGCACCGAGGATCAGTGCCACCGCTGCCGAATCGTGTGCGTACAGCCACCGCGGCACCAGCCCGGCCACCAGCGTGCCGGCGAGCGCGCCGCCGAGGCGCAGCAGGCTCTTGTGCAGCACGTCGAGGCGGCCGCGGTTGCCGCTGTTGACGATGAATGCGGTCAGCACCGGCCAGGCCCAATGGGCGCCGAAGCACACGAAACCCAGCGTAAAGGCGCAGGCCAGCGCCGTGCTCATCTGCAGTGCCATACGCGCGGCCGGCGAGGGACGCAGCGTGGACTCGCGGACGGATTCCGCCGCCTGCGCTGCGAGTGCCGGCGGCAGCCAGCCCGCCACGCGGAACAGCGCGTGCACTACGCCGACCCACAGCAGCGCCAGCAGTGCGATCAGGATCGGCACCAGCCATTGCGGCGCGACCGCGATGGAGTCATGCGGTGCATAAGGCGTGGTCAGGATGGCCACCAGTGGTACCGCGATCAGCGAGCCCGCGCGCCGCGCCATGCGGCCGAAGCGACGCAGCCAGATGGACAGCGCGATGCCGGCGGTGAATACCAGGGCACCCGCCCATGGCAGCCGGTGCAGCAGCAGGTCGACACCGGTGGCGGCCAGGCCCAGCAGCGGCAGGGTCCAGGCCGCCTCGAGGCGACCACGCAAGTCGCGATCGAGCTGGCTGCGCGCCAGCGACAGGCACAGCACTGCGGCCAGCACCATTGCGCCGGAACTCGGGTCGAACATTCGCACCGAGGCCAGCGTCGCCAGCACGGCGAGCAGGGTCGCCATGGCCTCCACGAGCGCGGCGCCCAATACGGGACGCCGGAGTGCGAAACGGGGCGTCGGCATCTTTGCAGTGTAGCCGTGCTAGGCTGCACCGAGGGCAGTGCAGCGGGTCTCGCGCGGTGCGCCGCCTTTATCTGTTGGCGTTGCGCCGATGCACAGGAGGGTGCGCCGGATCATGGGTGGAGTGAAGGACCAGTCCATTCGCCTGCTGCTGGTCGAGGATGTCGAAGCCGACGCCGAGCGCGCCGTGCACCATCTGCGCCGCGCCGGAATCCATTGCGATGTCCGGCGCGTGGAGACCGGTGCTGCGCTGGCGGGTGCGCTCGCCGATTTCTCGCCGGCGGTCGTGTTGTCGGATTACACCCTGCCGCAGTTCGACGGCATGTCGGCGCTGCGGATCTGCCGCGAGGAGGCCCCGCAGGTGCCGTTCCTGTTCCTGTCCGGCACCATCGGCGAGGAGCGCGCGGTCGCGGCGCTGCAGGCAGGGGCCGCCGACTACATCCTCAAGGACAACCTCAGCCGCCTCGCACCCGCCGTGCAACGTGCCATCGGGGATGCGCGCGCACGCGCCGAGCGGGCGCGCCAGAACGCGCTGATCGCGCGCCTCAATCGCGTGCTGCGCATGCTGAGCGGCGTCAATGACCTGGTATTCCGCTTCCGCGACCGCACCGAGCTGCTCACCGAAACCTGCCGCCTCGCCATCTCGCTGGGCGGTTATGCCATGGCGGTCGCGGCGACCATGGCGCGCAGTGGCGCCTCGATCAAGGCCGTGGCCTCCAACGGCGTGGACGAGGAGACCACCGACCGGCTGCGTGCTTACGTGGAGGAGTCGGCCAGCCGGGAATCCAGCGTGATCGGCCGGGTGTTCCGCAGCGGCAAGGAGTTCGTGTGCAACGACACCGTCGACATCGGCGCGACGGCGCGGTTCGATTCGCTGATGGTGCATGCGGGGCTGCGTTCGGTGGTGGTGCTGCCGCTGGTGGTGGATGCGGAGACCAGCGCCGTGCTGCTGCTCACGGCGCGCGATTCCGGCAAGGTCGGCGACGAGGAGCTCGGCATGCTGCGCGACCTCGCGCGCAGCCTGTCCTTCGGCCTGCAGTACGTGAACCGCGACACGCGCGTGCGCTTCCTGCAGTACTTCGATTCGCAGACCGGCCTGGCCCGGCGCTCGCTGTTCTGCGACCGCGTGCGCGAACTGCTGGCCGCCGCCCCGGCGACGCGCCGTCTGGTCATGCTGCTGGACATCCGGCGGTTGAGCGCCATCAACGATTCCTTCGGTCGCAGCGCAGCCGACCTGCTGCTGCGCCAGGTGGCCGAACGGTTCAAGCAGCACTATCCGCACCCGGAGCAGCTCGGCCACTTCGGCGGCGGCACCTTCGCGCTGGTGCGCGATCATGACGGGCGGCCGGCCGCGCAGCAGTCCTACGGGGACGAAGAGGAGCAGCGGCTGTTCGGGGAACCCTTCCAGGTCGAGGGACGCAGTATCCCGGTGGCGGTGCGCACCGCGTGGACATTGTATCCGGAGGACGGCCGGGATGCGCCGACGCTGGTGCAGAACGTGGAGGCGGCGCTGCAGTTCGCGCGTGCCAGCGGCCGCTCGCATGTGCGCTTCGACGCGGCGGCCCGCACGCAGAGCGTGGGCCAGCTGGCACTGGAGCACCGCTTGCGCTTCGCGCTGGAACGCAATGAATTCGAGCTGCATTACCAGCCGAAGGTGAACGTGGTCACGCGGCGCATCCAGGGCGCCGAGGCGCTGCTGCGCTGGCGCAGCCCCGAGGACGGGCTGGTTCCGCCGGACGCATTCCTGCCGGTGCTGGAATCCAGCGGCCTGATCATGCAGGTCGGCGACTGGGTGGTGCAGCAGGCGGTGCGCGACTGCCGCGCATGGCTGGAGGCGCGGCTGCCGCCGTTGCGCGTGGCGGTGAACATCTCTCCGTCGCAGCTGCGCCATCACGAATTCGAGGAGCGCTTCCTGCACGCCGTGACGCCCTGGGCGGGACGCAACCGTGGTCTGGACATCGAGATCACCGAGGGCGTGCTGCAGGATGACTGCGGTCCGGAGATCAAGAAGCTCGAACGGCTGCGCGCGGCGGGAATCCGCATCGCCGTCGATGATTTCGGCACCGGCTATTCCTCGCTCAGCCGCCTCTCCGAGCTGCCGGTGGATACGCTGAAGATCGACCGGCGCTTCGTCAGCCAGATCGTGGCCAGCCCCACCGGTGCCACGGTGGTAAAGACCGTGGTAACACTGGCACATGCGTTCGGCATGAACTGCGTGGCCGAAGGCGTGGAGAAACAGGAAGAGCTGGACATGCTGTGGCAGATGGGCTGCGACCAGTCGCAGGGATACCTGCACTGCACGCCACTGGCGGCGCAGGAATTCGCCGCGGTGCTGCAGAATGGCAAGGGCGTGCTGGTGCAGCCGCCCGAAGAAGTCGAGTAGCCCCGGCAAGGCCTCGCCGCGGCTAGCGCTGCTGGCAGTCCAGTGCCTGGCCGGTGATGCCAGCGCCCGCCGGCCCGAGCAGGCGGATGAACGGGCCGGTCAGCGTTTCGGGCGGGGCGGCTACATCGAGCGATTCGGCCGGATACGCCTGGCGGCGCATCGCCGTCCGTGTCGGCCCCGGATTGATGGAATTCACGCGCACGCGCGAATTGCCGGTGAGCTCGTCGGCCAGCACCTGCATCAGCCCCTCGATGCCGAATTTGGAAACCGCATAGGCACCCCAGTAGGCGCGCCCGCGACGCCCGACGCTGCTGGAGGTGAAGATCACCGAGGCATCCGGCGCCACGCGCAGCGCCGGCAGCAGCACCTGCGTCAGCGCGAACGCCGCGGTGAGGTTCACGTGCAGCACGCGCGCCCAGGTTGGCACCTCGTAATGGTCGATGGGTGTCAACGTGCCGAGCAGCGCGGCGCAGTGCACGAGGCCGTCGAGCCGGCCGTAGCGCTGCAGCACCGCGGCGGCGAGGGTGTCGTAGTCGCCGGCCAGCGCCTTTTCCAGATCCAGCGGCGCCATCAGCGCGCGTTCCGGCGCGAACTGCCCGATCTCGGCGCGCAGTCCCTGCAGCTTGTGCACGTTGCGGCCGATGAGGATCAGTTCCGCGCCGGCACGTGCGGCGTCCAGCGCGATGGCGCGGCCCAATCCGCCGGTACAGCCGGTGATCGCGATGACGCGGCCGGCGAGTTCACCCGTTGCAGGCGGCGTGCTCATGAACGGTCCATGTCCAGCCAATCGATGATCTGCGTCGGGCTGTCGATCTGCCCGTCGGGGTGCCAGCCGACCGGATCGTCGTCGGGGCCCAGGTAACCATAGCGCGCCACCAGCACCGGCATGCCGGCGGCGCGCGAGGCCTGCACGTCGCGTTCGGCATCGCCCACGTACAGGCATTGCGCCGGTGATAGGGAGAGCTGCTGGGCGGCCAGCAGCAGCGGTGCCGGGTGCGGCTTGCGCTGCGGCAGCGTGTCGCCGCTCACCACGCAGCCGGCGACGCGATCCAGCCCCAGTGCCGCGAGCAGGGGTGTGGTCAGGAAGGCCGGCTTGTTGGTGACGATGCCCCACGGCATGCCACGCGCGGCCAGCTGGTCGAGCACCTGCTGGCAACCGGCGAACAGCTGCGTGCCGACCGCGAGCTGCGCGCTGTACAGCTCCAGCAACCGCAGCCGCAGGGTTTCCAGCGCGGTGCCGGAAAGATCCGGAAAGCCCAGCCGGATCAACCCGGAAGAGCCATGCGAGACCTGCGTGCGCACCAGTTCCCAGGGCAGCGGCTCACGGCCCTGTTCGACGCGCACCTGGTTCAGCACACGGATGAGGTCGGGAGCAGTGTCGAGCAGCGTGCCGTCCAGGTCGAACAGCACCGCGCGCAGCGTGGAGCGGTTCAAGCCCGGGTTCCGTCCGCCGCCAGATGCGCGATGTAGTTGACCGATACGTCATCGTCGAGCGTGCAGCGGTCCCGGAACGGGTCGTAGTGCAGGCCCGCGGTGGCCATCAGTTCAAGCCCCGCGGCGCGCCCCCACGCCGCCAGCTCCGACGGACGGATGAATCGCTCGTAGTCGTGGGTGCCGCGTGGCAGCAGCCGCATCACGTATTCGGCGCCGACGATGGCCAGCATGAACGATCGCAGGTTGCGGTTCAGCGTGGAGACGAACACCGCGCCGCCGGGCTTCACCAGACCCGCAAGCGCACCCAGCAGCCGCGCGGGTTCGGCCACGTGCTCCAGCATTTCCATGCAGCACACCACCTCGAAGGCATGCGGCGCCGTGCTGGCCAGCTCACCGGCATCCTGCACGCGGTAGTCGATGGCAAGGCCTGACCCGGCCGCGTGCAGGCGCGCGGTGTCGATCATGGCCGGCGCCAGGTCGATGGCCGTGACGCGCGCCCCGCGGCGCGCCAGCGCCTCGGCGAGCAGGCCGCCGCCGCAACCGACGTCGAGCACGCTGGCATCCTGCAGGCGCGCGCGCGCGGCAACGTAATCGGCGCGCACGGGATTCAGGCGATGCAGCGGCCTGAACTCGCCCCCGGCGTCCCAGAAGCGGTGTGCGAGCGCCTCGAACTTGGCGATTTCGGCCGGATCGGCGCTGGTGGCGGGGCTGCTCATGGCTGGCTCGCAGTATAGCGGTTCACGGTGCTCCGAGGCTGCCGTAACAGTGCCCCGGCATGCTAGAATTCGGCGTTTTTTGAAGGCCCGCCACCGAATGCACGCATGAGCGAAATAGCCCGCGAAATCCTGCCCGTCAATCTCGAAGACGAGATGCGCCAGAGCTATCTCGACTACGCGATGAGCGTGATCGTCGGGCGCGCCCTGCCCGACGTGCGCGACGGCCTGAAACCCGTGCACCGCCGCGTGCTGTTCGCGATGCGCGAGCTCGGCAACGACTGGAACAAGCCGTACAAGAAGTCGGCGCGCGTGGTGGGCGACGTCATCGGCAAGTACCATCCGCACGGCGATTCGGCGGTCTACGACGCCATCGTGCGCATGGCGCAGCCGTTCTCGATGCGCTACATGCTGGCGGACGGGCAGGGCAATTTCGGCTCCGTGGATGGCGACCTGCCCGCGGCCATGCGCTACACCGAGGTGCGCATGTCGCGCTTCGCCAGCGAGCTGCTGGCGGACATCGACAAGGAAACCGTCGATTTCGTTCCCAACTACGACGAATCCGAGCGCGAGCCCGCGGTGCTGCCGGCGCGCGTGCCCAACCTGCTGGTGAACGGCTCCTCGGGTATCGCGGTGGGCATGGCCACCAACATTCCGCCGCACAACCTCACCGAGGTGGTGAATGCACTGCTGGGGCTGCTGGATGATCCGGCCATCTCGCTGGTGCAGCTGATGCAGCACCTGCCGGGCCCGGATTTCCCGACCGCCGGCATCATCAACGGCGCGGCCGAGATCGTCGCGGCCTACAAGAGCGGCCGTGGGCGCCTGTCGCTGCGCGGCCGCGCGCACTTCGAGGACATCGGCAAGGGTGACCGCCAGGCCATTGTCATCACCGAGCTGCCGTACCAGGTCAACAAGGCACGGCTGATCGAGCGCATCGCGGACCTGGTGCGCGAGAAGCAGCTGGAGGGCATCGCCGGCGACGGCCTGCGCGATGAGTCCGACAAGGACGGCATGCGCGTGGTCATCGAGCTCAAGCGCGGCGAAGTGGCCGAAGTGGTGCTGAACAACCTGTACGCGCAGACGCCGCTGGAAACAGTATTCGGCATCAACATGGTCGCGCTGGTCGAGGGTCAGCCGCGGGTGCTGGGCCTGAAGGACATGCTGGAGGCGTTCCTCCGGCATCGCCGCGAAGTGGTCACCCGGCGCACGGTGTACGACCTGCGCAAGGCGCGCGAGCGCGCCCATGTGCTGGAAGGCCTGGCGGTGGCGCTGTCCAACATCGACGCGGTGATCGCGCTGATCAAGGCCTCGCCGGCGACGCCCGAGGCGCGCGCCGCATTGATGGCCAGGGCATGGCCGGCGGGCAGCGTGCCGCAGATGCTGGAGCGTGCCGGCGCCGTCAGCTCGCGGCCGGAAGGGCTGGGCGCCGAGTTCGGCCTGCACGCGGGGGTGTACCGGCTCAGCGAGGCGCAGGCCAATGCCATCCTCGAGATGCGGCTCAATCGCCTCACCGGCCTGGAGCAGGACAAGATCCTGAAGGAGTACGGCGAGCTGCTGACGCTGATCGCCGATCTCACCGACATCCTGGTGCGGCCGGAGCGCCTCACGCAGGTAGTGCGCAACGAGCTGCTGGAGATCCGCGAGCAGTATGGCGATGCGCGCCGCACCGAGATTTCGCTCGACCACCTGAACCTGTCCACCGAGGACCTCATCGAGCCGCAGGACGTGGTGGTCACGCTGTCGCACGCCGGCTATGCCAAGTCGCAGCCCGTGTCGGATTACCAGGCGCAGCGCCGCGGTGGCCGCGGCCGCAGCGCCACCGCCACCAAGGACGAGGATTTCATCGAGAAGCTGTTCGTGGCGCACACGCACGACACGCTGCTGTGCTTCTCGAACCATGGCCAGGTGTACTGGCTGCGCGTGTTCGAGCTGCCGCAGGCCGGGCGCGCCTCGCGCGGCAAGCCGATGGTGAACCTGCTGCCGCTGGCCGAAGGCGAGAAGATCACCGCCATGCTGCCGGTCAAGCAGTTCGACGATACGCATTTCGTATTCATGGCCACGAAGAACGGCACGGTGAAGAAGACCCCGCTCTCGGCCTACTCGCGGCCGCGCCCCAGCGGCATCATCGCGGTGAACCTCGAGGGCGACGACCAGCTGGTGGGCGTGGGCCTCACCGACGGCAGCCGCGACATCATGCTGTTCACCAGCGGCGGCAAGGCCATCCGCTTCAGCGAAGAGGAGGTCCGGCCCATGGGTCGGGATTCCACCGGCGTGCGCGGCGTGAAGCTCGCGGAGGGGCAGGCGGTGATCTCGCTGATCGTCATTGGTGCCGGGCTCATCCTGGTGGCATCGGCCAACGGCTACGGCAAGCTGACGCCGCTCGAGGAATTCCCGGCGCATGGCCGCGGCGGGCAGGGCGTGATCGCGCTGCAGACCAGCGAGCGCAATGGCGAGACCGTGGCCGCGTTGCAGCTCCAGCCCGAGCAGGAAATGATGCTCATCAGCTCCAATGGCACGCTGGTGCGCACGCGCGTGGCCGATGTCTCGGTACAGGGCCGCAATACCCAGGGGGTGCGGCTCATCCGCCTGGACGAGGGCGACCGCCTGACGGGAGTCGAAGGCGTGCAGAGTCTGGGTGAGGAGCAGGAAGGGCTGCCGGTCGAGGAGAGCAGCCCGGAAGCAGCCGGCTCTGGCCAGGACAACCCCCCGTCCCTCTGATCTGCTACGCGGCAGGATGGCAGTTCAACTTTGCAATCATTAATGCGAATCGTTATCATTCGCTCTCAGCCATTCTCCTGGGAGCATCGGAATGAGCCACATCAAGAGCCGCAAGCACGCGCCGCACCGCCGTCCCCCGGCACTGCCCGCGCTCACACTTACCGCGGGTCTGGCGCTGGGATGGTCTGCCGTCGCGGCGGAGACCGATGCAGACACCAGCGCGCCGCGCGCCACCACGCTGGGCAAGGTGGAGGTGCAGGACACCGTCGACGACTACGTGGCTTCGCCCAAGTTCACCCAGCCGCTGCAGGACACCCCGCAGACCATCCAGATCATTCCCCGGCAGCTCTTCAACCAGCAGGGCGCGACCACGTTGACCGAGGCGCTGCGCAACAGCGCCGGCGTTGGAACTTTCTACGCGGGGGAGAACGGCACCACCAGCACCGGTGATGCCGTGTACATGCGGGGCTTCGACACCTCGAACAGCATTTTCGTGGATGGCATTCGCGATCTGGGTTCCATTTCGCGTGACGTCTTCAATATCGAATCGGTGGAAGTGGAAAAAGGGCCGGCGGGCACGGACAACGGACGCACCGCACCCACAGGTGCAATCAACACGGTGACCAAGCAACCCTTCCTGGAGAACGCGGCCGCCGGTACGGTTTCCGGGGGAGTCGACGGCCAGAAGCGGCTCACCACCGACTGGAACCAGACCCTCGGCGGCCTGCCCGGCAGCGCCGTGCGCCTGAACGCGATGTGGCAGGACAGCGGCGTGCCCGGGCGCGACCACGTCAACAACAAGCGGTGGGGCGTTGCCCCGTCGCTGGGCATTGGCCTGGCTGGTGCCACACGCGCCTACCTGGACCTGCTGTACATTGACCAGGACAACATTCCGGACGGCTTCGTGCCGACCATTGGCCTGCCGCGCTGGACACCACAACCCGGCCTGCAGCAACTGGCCGGTCATCCGGTCGATCCCGGCAACTTCTACGGCACACGTGACGACCACGATGACGCCACCGCGAAGATGGGCACGCTGCGCATCGAGCACGACTTCGCGGGCAGCCTCAGGTTGACCAACACGGCGCGCTGGGGGCTGACCAGGGAGAACTACCTGCTGAGTTCCTTCATGGGCACCGGCGGCACCACCGCCAATCCCATGGCTGGCAACATCAAGTGGACCGACAGCAGCGACCTGTCCACGTACACGATCAACCGCAGCAACAACAACTTCAAGGACCAGGACAACAAGATCCTGACCGACCAGTTGAACCTGCGCTTCGACTTCGCCACCGGCGGCGTGCAGCACAATGTGAGCAGCGGCGTGGAGCTGGCGCGCGAGGAACAGGTCGCGCGCAACTTCACCGCCACGGGCAGCCGTCCGCCGGCCAGCCTGTACGACCCGGACTGGAACGACAGCGGCAATTTCTCGTACGCGCACAATGGCAGCGGCAGCGATGGCCGGACCGACACCGCGTCGGTGTACGCCTTCGACACGCTGAAATTCGGCGAACACTTCCTGGTGACCGGCGGGCTGCGCGCCGATCACTACAGGACCGCCTACGACAGCAGCGGCGTCTGCAACAACGGTACCGGCAATGGCGCGGTGGCCTGCGGGGCCCGGCCGGTGGGCAGCATCGTGCCGACTGCCGACCTGCAGGTCCGCGGTACATTGTTCAACTGGAAACTGGGCGCGGTGTACAAGCCGGTCACGGCGCTGAGCCTGTACGCCGACTATGCGTTGTCACAGCAGCCTCCGGGCGGCGCCAACTTCCAGCTCAGCACCGCCGCCAACAGCGCCAACAATCCGGATCTGGATCCGCAGCAGGCCAGGACGCTCGAACTGGGCAGCAAGTGGGCCGCCCTGGGCGGCCGGCTGTCAGTGGACCTGGCGCTGTTCCGGACCACGGTCACCAACGAGATCGTGCCCGATCCGGTAACGCCCAATGTCTACGATCAGACCGGCGAGAAGCGCGTGCAGGGCGTCGAGCTGTCCGCGACCGGCAATCTCACCGAGGACTGGTCGGTGTCCGCCGGCTACAGCCACCAGGACGCGAAGGTGCTGGATGGTCCGAACGTGGCGCAGGATGGGACGCCGAACCTGAGCTACACGCCCGGCGACAGCTTCACCACCTGGACCAGCTACCGCCTGCCAATGGGGCTGACTGTCGGCGGCGGCCTGCGCTTCATCGACGGGTTGCACCGCGGCACTGACGGCGCGGTGGGCACGCCGGCCTCCACTGGTGGCTATGGCGTGTGCGATGCGGTGGTTTCCTACCAGGCCGGCAAGCAGTTGTCGCTGCGCCTGAACGCCTACAACGTCACCGACAAGCAGTACGTGGCGGCGATCAACAAGAGCGGTTACCGCTACGCGCCGGGCACGCCACGTACCTTCCTGCTGAGCGCGGATCTGCGCTTCTGACGCTGCGGATCCGCGGGCATACTGGTACGGTGGGAACCGCCGTACGTTCCGAGAACCCATGCTGCTGCACATTCCCGAGGTCCTGACGCGCGATGAACTGTCGCATCTGTGCCAGGGGCTGGCGGCGGCGGAGTGGACCGACGGCCGCGAGACCGTGGGCGCGCAGGGTGCGCAGGTCAAGCGCAACCAGCAGCTGCCTGACGCGGCGCCTCTGAAGATCCAACTGGGCACGATGGTGCTGGCGGCACTGGAACGCAGCCCGCTGTTCTTCGCCGCGGCGCTGCCGCTGAAGATCATGCCGCCGCGCTTCAATCGCTATGCGGACGGGGGTGAATACGGTTTCCACGTCGATGGCGCGGTGATGCGCCTGGGCAGTGGCGCGCCGTTGCGCTCCGATGTGTCCTGTACATTGTTCCTCGGCGAACCGGAGCAGTACGACGGCGGGGAGCTGGTGGTCAGCGACACCTATGGCGAGCACTCGATCAAGCTGCCGGCTGGCGATCTGATCCTTTATCCGTCCAGCAGCCTGCATCGGGTGACGCCGGTGACTCGTGGAATGCGCCTGGCGGCATTCTTCTGGGTGCAGAGCATGGTTCGCGACGCGGCCCGCCGCAGTCTGCTGTTCGAGATGGATACCTCGATCGAGACCCTGCGTCGTACCGCGGCTGATTCCGGGGCAGTGCTGCGGCTCACAGGTATTTACCATAATCTGTTGCGGAGCTGGAGCGAGGTCTGATTGTTAATGAGAGTTAATCTCATTTAGAATCGGCCCGTGGGTTTGCTCACGACTCCATCCCGGCACCCGTGGCTGCATCGGCGCAGCGGCGCACTCGTGGCCGTCGTCGCAGTGCATGGGCTTATCGTTGCCCTGGCCCTGCACGCACGGGGCCGGGTGGCAGCGGCGCAGGAACCACTGTTGATCATGCACGTGGCCATGCTGCAGGAAACACCGCCACCCGCGCCGCCGGCCCCCCTGGCGCCGCCCACGGTGGAAATACCCAGGACGGTTCAGCTGGTGATGCCACAGGTGGTCATCCCCACCATCGAGTTGCCCGATTCCAGTGCCGTGGTGGCGAGGACGGTGTCTGCGCCCGCGGTGGTGGTGGCGCCCCCGGCGGCTCCAGCCGCGGCACCACCCGGCGAGCCGGTGCGGCTCGAGGCCAGTGAGGTCGACTACCTGCGCATGCCGCAGCCGCATTACCCGCGGGCCGCAAGACTGGCGCATCTGCAGGGCACGGTGCTGGTGTGGGTGCTCATCGACACCGACGGGAATCCGCAGCAAGTACGCGTGCAGAAGAGCAGTGGCTTCGAGGTGCTCGACCGGGAGGGCTGCGAGGCGGTCCGGCATGCGCTTTTCAAACCTTATCGGCGCCAGGGGATACCGCTGGCGGCGCAGGCCATCGTGCCGGTGGAGTTCTCGCCCGCGATCCGTCTCGCCGACCGCGAGTGATGGCGAATCCGGCGCGGTCGTCGCGCAACGCCTGTTAGGATACGAGGCCTGACAGCAGGGCTGCCGGGGCCCGGCCCCAGGGTTTGTTTCGTGCGCGTATTCAATTTTGCGGCGGGTCCCGCGACCTTGCCGCTTCCCGTACTGGAGCAGGTGCAGGCCGAGCTGCCCGACTGGCAGGCCAGCGGCATGTCGGTGATGGAGGTCAGCCATCGCAGCAAGGCCTTCATCCGCGTGGCCGAGCAGGCCGAAAGCGATCTGCGTGAACTGCTGGCCATTCCCGCGGGTTATCACGTGTTGTTCCTGCAGGGCGGGGCGACGGGCCAGTTCGCCGCGATTCCGCTGAACCTGGCGGCTCCCGGAGCGACCGTCGACTACGTGAACACCGGCAGCTGGTCGAAGAAGGCCATCGTCGAGGCGCGACGCTACTGCGCGCGGGTGAACATCGCGGCCGACGCTGGCGGCGTCTACAACTCCGTGCCGGAAGAGCGGACCTGGCAGCGCACGCCCGATGCCGCGTACCTGCACTACACGCCCAACGAAACCATCGGCGGTGTCGCCTTTCCGTTCATTCCCGATTCCGGTGGCGTGCCGCTGGTGGCGGATTTCTCCTCCGCCATCCTGTCGGAACCCGTGAACGTGGCGCGCTTCGGCCTGATCTATGCCGGCGCCCAGAAGAACATCGGCCCCGCGGGGCTGGTGATCGTCATCGTGCGCGAGGAGCTGGCCGGTCGCGCGCGCGACGTCACGCCGTCGATCTGGGATTACCGGCAGATGGCAGCCGACGGGTCGATGTCCAACACGCCTCCCACCTTCAGCTGGTACGTGGCCGGTCTGGTGTTCCAGTGGCTGAAAGCGGGCGGCGGACTGGCCGCGATGGGCCGGCGCAATCGCGACAAGGCGGCCAGGCTGCATGCCGCCATTGATGGCAGCGCCTTCTATCGCAACCCGGTGCCGGAGCCTTTCCGCTCCATCATGAATGTGCCCTTCACGCTGGCCACGCCCGGACTGGACGAGCGGTTCCTGAAGGAGGCCGAGGCCGCGGGCCTCACCAACCTCGCGGGTCATCGCTCGGTCGGCGGCATGCGCGCCAGCATCTACAACGCAATGCCGCCGGAGGGGGTCGATGCGCTGATCGCCTTCATGCGGGAATTCGAGCGTCGCCATGGCTGAACCCTTCCGCGTGCTCACGTTGAACAGCATCAGTCCGCGCGGGCTGGAGCGCCTGCCGCGCGAGCGGTTCGAGACCGGCGCGGACCTGGAACGGCCCGACGCGGTGCTGCTGCGCTCGGCCGACATGCACAAGATGGTGCTGCCGGAGAGCGTACGGGCCGTGGCCCGCGCCGGGGCCGGCACCAACAATATCCCGGTGCCGGCGCTGACGGCGCGCGGCATCCCGGTGTTCAACACGCCGGGGGCCAATGCCAATGCCGTGAAGGAGCTGGTGATCGCCGGCCTGTTCCTCGCCGCGCGCAACATCGGGCCCGCCTGGCTGTTCGCGCGCGCGCAATCCGGCGACGATGCGGCCATCGATGCAGCGGTGGAGAAGGGCAAGAAGGACTTCGTCGGTTTCGAGCTGCCGGGCCGCACGCTGGGCGTGGTGGGGCTCGGCGCCATTGGCGTCGAAGTGGCCAACACGGCGCTGGCGCTGGGCATGAAGGTGCTCGGCTTCGATCCGCAGATCACCGTGCAGCGCGCCTGGGAACTGTCGGCCAGCGTGCAGCGGGCCCGCTCGCTGGAAGAGCTGTTCGCGAACAGTGACATGGTGACCGTGCACGTGCCGCTCGGCGAGGCCACGCGCTCGCTGGTCAATGCGCCGCGGCTGGCGCTGCTGCGCCAGGGTGGCGTGGTGCTGAATTTCGCGCGCGGCGCGGTGGTGGATACCCCGGCCCTGCTGGCGGCGCTCGAGGTCGGCCGGCTGCATGCGTACGTGTGCGATTTCCCGAGCAATGCGCTCAAGGACCACCCACGCGTGGTGACGCTGCCACACCTGGGCGCTTCCACCGTCGAGGCGGAGGAGAACTGCGCGGTGATGGCGGCCGAACAGCTGCGCGACTTCCTGGAAAACGGCAATATCCGCAACTCGGTCAATTTCCCGGAGGCGGTCATGCCGCGCTCGCCGGGCACGATGCGCCTGGTGATCGCCAACAGCAACGTGCCGAACATGGTCGGGCAGATTTCCACGCGGCTCGCCGCGGCCGGTGTCAACATCGCGGATCTGCTCAACAAGTCGCGCGGCGAACACGCCTGGACGCTGATCGACACCGACGGGGCGATCGATGCGGCGACCTTCGCGGCGATCCGCGGCATTGCCGGCGTGCTGTCGGCGCGCCTCATCCAGGGCCGGGACTGATGCCGGCCCGCAGGAAGGGTGCCGGCGCGGCGCGCGAGCCGGTCGAGTCGCTGCGCCAGCGCATCGATGCGCTGGACCGGCAGCTGCACGAGCTGATCAACCAGCGCGCGGCGCTGGCGCGGCAGGTGGGCATTTCCAAGCACGCCGAAGGACGCCTGGTCGACTTCTATCGTCCGGAGCGCGAGGCCGAGGTGCTGCGAATGGCGCTGGAGCGCAACCGCCAGGGCACGCTGCGCGACGAGGAAATCGTGCGGTTGTTCCGCGAGATCATGTCGGCCTGCCTGGCACAGGAGAAGCCGCTGAAGGTGGCGTATCTGGGTCCCGATGGCACCTATTCGCAGCAGGCCGTGTTCAAGCACTTCGGCCACTCGGTGCGGGCGCTGGCGCTGGTGTCCATCGACGAGGTGTTCCAGGAAGTGCAGGCGGGTAATGCCGATTTCGGCGTCGTGCCGGTGGAGAACTCCTCCGAGGGCACGGTCAACAACACGCTGGATCGTTTCCTCGCGACCAGCCTGCACATCTGCGGCGAGGTGGAGCTGCGGGTCCACCACAACCTGATGGGCCGCATGAAGGATTTCACCGGCGTGCAGCGCGTATGCGCGCATCCGCAGGCACTGGCGCAGTGCCGCCTGTGGCTGGAGGAGCATCTCCAGTCCGCCGAGCGCGTGCCGGTCAGCAGCAATGCCGAGGGGGCGCGCCGTGCCCGCGACGAGCAGGGCACTGCCGCCATCGCCGGTGACGTGGCGGCCGAGGTTTACGGCCTGACCATCCTCGCGCCGGGCATCGAGGACCACGTGGACAACACCACGCGCTTCCTGGTGATCGGCCATCGCGTGCCGGCACCCAGCGGCGCCGACCGCACCAGCCTGCTGGTGGCCGGCGACAAGGCGAAGGCCGGATCGCTGTTCCGCCTGCTCGAGCCGCTGGCCAGGCACAAGGTCAACATGAGCCGCATCGAATCGCGGCCCTCGCGCCGGCAGAAGTGGGACTACGTGTTCTTCATCGACCTGGAAGGCCATGCGGCCGATCCGCCACTGGCCAGCGCGCTGGTGGAACTGAAGAAGCGCAGCTCGCTGTTCCGCGTCCTGGGTTCCTATCCGCGGGCCGTACTGTGAAGGTGGCGCAAGCTGCCGCCGGCGGACCCGGGAGTCGCGCCACGCCGGCCGTGCGCGCGCTCGCCCCGTACGTGATCGGCAAGCCCATCAGCGAGCTGGCGCGTGAGCTGGGCTTTGCCGAAGAGCAGATCGTCAAGCTCGCCTCCAACGAGAATCCGCTCGGTCCCAGCGAGCTGGCGCTGCAGGCGATGCGCGAGGCGCTGTCGCAGGCCTGGCTGTATCCGGATGGCAACGGCCATGACCTGAAGGCCGCACTGGCGCGCCGCCACGGCGTGGCTGCCGCGCAGGTCACGCTGGGCAATGGTTCCAACGACCTGCTGGTGCTGCTGGCCGAGAGTTTCCTGGCGCCCGGGGCCAGCGCCGTGTATTCGCAGTACGCGTTCGCGATCTACGGCATCGTGGTGCAGGCCACCGGCGCGCGCCATCGGGTGGCGCCCGCGTACCACGCCAGTCACTCGATGCCCTACGGGCACGACCTGGAGGCGATGCGCGCGGCGATCGATGCCGACACCCGCCTGGTGTACATCGCCAATCCCAACAACCCGACCGGCACGTGGAACACGGCGGCGCAGCTGCGCGCCTTCCTGGAGCGGGCACCGGCCGAGGTGATCGTGGTGCTGGACGAGGCTTACTTCGAATACTCGCGGGGCTTCGACTGTCCCGACGGCATGAGCCTCATCGGCGAGTTTCCCAACCTGGTCGTGCTGCGCACTTTTTCCAAGGCGCACGCGCTGGCGGGCGTGCGCGTGGGCTATGCGGTTTCCGATCCCGGCGTGGCCGACATGCTCAATCGCGTGCGCCAGCCGTTCAACGTGGGCACCCCGGGCCTGGCCGGTGCGCAGGCCTCGCTGCTGGATGAACAGCAGCCACGCCGCGCGCTGCGGCTGGTGGAAGAGGGCATGACACAGTTCACCGCGGAGCTGCCGCGTCTCGGACTGAAGCTGCACCCCAGCGCCGGCAACTTCGTGCTGGTGGATGTCGGCGGCAATGCGCAGCTGGTCTACGAGCGGCTGCTGCGGCACGGCGTCATCGTGCGACCCGTCGCCGGTTACGGGCTGCCGTCGGCGCTGCGCATCACCATCGGCACAGCGGAGCAGAATGAGCGGCTGATCGCGGCGCTGGCCGCGGTGCTGCGGGGCTGAATGCGGATACGGGTTTCATGAAGAGCTACAAGGTCCAGCCGGTTGCAGCCGTCGCGGGACGGGTGCGGGTGCCCGGCGACAAATCCATCTCCCACCGCTCAATCATGCTGGGCGGCATCGCGAGCGGCCGCACGCAAGTCAGCGGTTTCCTGGCCAGCGCCGACTGCCTGGCCACGCTCGAGGCCTGCCGCGCGATGGGTGTGGTGGTCGAACGCCATGCCGAGACGGCGCTGACGGTGCATGGCCGCGGACTGCACGGCCTTGCCGCGCCGGCGCATGTGCTCGACATGGGCAATGCCGGTACGGCGATCCGCCTGTCGATGGGCCTGCTGGCCGGGCAGCGCTTCCAGTCGGTGCTGACCGGCGATGCCTCGCTGCGCTCGCGGCCCATGGAGCGCGTGGCCAGGCCGCTGCGGCAGATGGGTGCCGCGATCCTGACCACCGACGGCAAGCCGCCGGTCACCGTGCAGCCCGTGGCGCACCTCACCGGCATCGACTACGTGCTGCCGATGGCCAGCGCACAGGTGAAATCCGCCATCCTGCTGGCGGGCCTGTATGCCGACGGCGAGACCGCTGTCACCGAGCCCGCCCCCACCCGCGACCACACCGAACGCATGCTGCGCGGCTTCGGTGCGCAGGTGCATGTCGAGGGCCGTCGTGTGCGGCTGGCCGGTGGCCAGGGGTTGCACGGCGCGCGCGTGGACGTTCCGGGTGATATTTCCTCGGCGGCATTCTTCCTGGTGGCCGGTGCGCTGGCTGGTGCACCGGGGCTCATCGTCGAGAATGTCGGCGTCAACCCGACCCGTACCGGTGTACTGGACATCCTGCGGCTGATGGGCGCCGACCTCACCGTGCATCCACGGGGCTCCGCGGGCGCCGAACCGGTGGCCGACATCGAACTGCGTGCCTCGCAGCTGCGCGGCATCGCCGTGCCGGAGCAGTTCGTGCCGCTGGCGATCGACGAGCTGCCGGTGCTGTTCATCGCCGCCGCCGCGGCCAGCGGCGAGACCGTGTTCAGTGGCGCCGCGGAGCTGCGGGTCAAGGAAAGCGACCGCCTCGCCGTCATGGCCGAGGGGCTTACGCGCGTCGGCGTGCCCAATGAACTGGCAGCCGATGGCATCCGCATCGCGGGTGGCCAGCGCCTGCGAGGCGCCGAGATCGACAGCCACGGCGACCATCGCATCGCGATGGCCTTCACCGTGGCAAGCCTGCTGGCCGATGAGCCGCTGTTCATCCGTGACGTGGAAAACGTCGCGACCTCGTTCCCCGGTTTCGTCGAGACCGCATGCGCCTGCGGGCTGGATGTGTCGCGGGCATGAGCGGCGCCGCGCCGGTCATCGCCATCGACGGGCCATCCGGTTCGGGCAAGGGCACCATCAGCCGGCGCATCGCCGGGCAGCTCGGCTGGCACCTGCTCGACAGCGGGGCCCTGTACCGGCTGGTGGCGCTGGCGGGCCGGGCCGCCGGCCTGCAGGGACAGGACGAGCGGGCGCACGCGGCGCTCGCAGCCGGGCTGGAAGTGCGCTTCAGCCAGGACGCGCAGGGCGCCGAGCGCATCCTGCTGGGCCGGGAGGAGCGGGACGTGACGGCGGCCATCCGCACCGAGGAGGCCGGCCAGGATGCCTCGCGCGTGGCGGCCTGGCCCGCAGTCCGCGCGGCGCTGCTGCAGCGCCAGCGGGACTTCGCCCGCCCCCCCGGCCTGGTGGCCGACGGCCGGGACATGGGCACCGTGGTCTTCCCGGATGCGGCGCTGAAGATCTTTCTTACCGCCAGCGCCGGCGAGCGGGCCGAAAGGCGCTATAAGCAGTTGAAAGACAAGGGTTCCGATGCTAACCTCGCCGCCCTTTCGCTGGAGATAGCCGAGCGCGACAGGCGGGATTCCACCCGCGCCGTCGCGCCACTCGTGCCCGCGGCGGAGGCCATCGTGATCGACAGCACCCGTCTCGGCATCGGGCAGGTGGTCGAAGGCATCATGGCCGAGGCGCGCAAACGGGGGCTCTCGCCAGCGCGAGGCTAAGGGTCGGGGTGCCGTGCAAGGCGGTGCCCCGTGGTTCAACCAACCGTGCGTCCGGATTCATCGACCCGCCAGGGCACCGGCGCACGCAACGAGTCAGCGAGTACATGAGCGAATCTTTCAGCGAACTGTTCGAACAGAGCCTGGCCAACCAGCGCATCAAGCCGGGCCAGATCCTCACCGGCCAGGTGATCAGCGTCGGCGATGACATGGTCATCGTGAACGTGGGCCTGAAGTCCGAAGCCAACATACCGATCGAGCAGTTCCGCAACGAGCGCGGCGAGATCGAGGTCGCCGCCGGCGACAACGTCGAGGTGGCGCTGGACGCCGTCGAGGACGGCGAGGGCAACACCCGCCTGTCGCGCGAGAAGGCCAAGCGCGCGCGCACCTGGACGCGCCTGGAGAAGGCCTTCAACGATTCCGAGATCGTCACCGGCATCATCACCGGCCGCGTCAAGGGCGGCTTCACGGTGGAGCTGGAGAACGTGCGCGCCTTCCTGCCCGGCTCGCTGGTGGACGTGCGCCCGGTGCGCGACACCAGCTATCTGGAGAACAAGCCGCTGGAGTTCAAGGTCATCAAGCTCGACCAGAAGCGCAACAACGTGGTGGTGTCGCGCCGCGCGGTGGTGGAGCAGGAGTTCTCCGCCGAGCGCAGCGCGCTGATGGACAACCTGGCCGAAGGCACGGTGGTGAAGGGCACGGTGAAGAACCTCACCGACTACGGCGCCTTCGTCGACCTGGGCGGCATCGACGGCCTGCTGCACATCACCGACATGGCCTGGAAGCGCGTCAAGCATCCGTCCGAAGTGGTGCATGTCGGCCAGGAAGTGGAAGTGCGGATTCTCAAGTTCGACCGCGAGCGCTCGCGCGTGTCGCTGGGCCTGAAGCAGCTGGGCGCCGATCCGTGGGAGAACATCGCGCGGCGCTATCCGCCCAACACCCGCGTGTTCGGCAAGGTCACCAACATCGCCGACTACGGCGCCTTCGTCGAGATCGAGGATGGCGTCGAGGGCCTGGTGCACGTGTCCGAGATGGACTGGACCAACAAGAACGTCAATCCGTCCAAGGTCGTGCACACCGGCGAGGAAGTCGAGGTCATGGTGCTGGACGTGGACGAGGAGCGCCGCCGCATCTCGCTGGGTCTGAAGCAGTGCAAGGCCAACCCGTGGAAGGAGTTCGCCGAGAACTACAACCGCGGCGACAAGGTCTCCGGCCAGGTCAAGTCGATCACCGACTTCGGCGTGTTCATCGGCCTGCCCGGCAACATCGATGGCCTGGTGCACCTGTCGGACATCTCCTGGGACGTGCCCGGCGAGGAGGCCGTGCGCGGCTACCAGAAGGGCCAGCTCATCGAGGCCATGGTGCTGTCCATCGATCCGGAGCGCGAGCGCATCTCGCTCGGCATCAAGCAGCTCGCCAAGGATCCGTTCTCCGGCTACGTG
>Ga0335083_10000107_pt1 | contig 150927 bp, 126 predicted proteins | sample Lox_Sample_42_FD_206716 | JGI IMG/M metagenome (GOLD analysis project Ga0335083, IMG submission 206716) | Soil microbial communities from Loxahatchee National Wildlife Refuge, Florida, United States - Lox_Sample_4.2 | ecosystem: Environmental > Terrestrial > Soil > Wetlands | place: USA... | reverse complement strand
ATACTTGTCAGTACCTTCCCTCTTCAATTATCCTATCCGCACAGGAGGTAAGGAGTAGTGTCTGCCAAGCCTCCCATCCAACCCGCTCCTCTCCCCTGCCGGCTTCGCGCGTAACTCTGCGCCTTCTGCCCCTCGGCATTCTCTTTTCTCCCTTCCCAAAACTTCCAGCTTCACGCTGCGATCTCTCAACTCTTCCGATCCCGCCTGTCAACTCGTTTCTTTCCAATCTCTTCCCCACTCTCTCCATTTCCCGTTTCCGCTCATCCCTTTTGCTTTCTTGCCGTTGCGCACTCTTTCACAAATTCGCCGGGGTACACCCCCGCGCCCTTCTTATACCAGCACGCGGAACTCTTCACCTCGCCCCGTCCGCCCTTCTGATCTCTCCCGCGAACTCCAGTCCGCCCCCGACGAAATTGTCCCGCCCGAAAAGGTCACCCGCCTTCTCGCCAAAGTCACTCTCGCTCTCGCCCAGGGACGCATCACCCGCCGCGAAGCCGGCGTCTTCACCAATTTGTGCAATCTATTGATCCAAAGTTCCCGCCTCGCTCGCGGCGCTTCCATCTCCGCCGACCCGGAACGCGAACATAGATTCGCCTCCTACCGGTTCAACGAGGACTAGTGCGAAGATGACGACCTCCCCCTCTATCCCCCTCTCGACTAAGGCTTTACATCCCACCCCAACACCATTTCTCTTAATTTCCTTGTTTCCGTCACTTGCGCGCCTGCAAGCTAACCGCTGCACCCTCAATATCTTACGGACCATAGGGGTGGGGGGTCCCCCCGTCCGTTGGCCGCCGCCAAAATACCCGGTCGTCTGCCTCTTTCTCCTCCGCTCTTCAACAGTCACGAATCCCTAATCACCTGTCACTCGGCTCCAGGCTCACACCCCATTTTCCATTTTCTCTTTTCGCATTTCTCTCCCTCCAGTCGCCAGTCACAACAAGTCGCCAACCAGCGGCAGTCTGGGAGCCCCATTGCCGATTTTCCATTTTCTGGTTTCCCCGCTCCACCGGCTCACTGCCCGCTGCCCGCCAGCGCAAACTCCACGCGCCGCCGAATCGGATCAATCCGTTCCGCCCGCACGTGCACGCGGTCGCCCAGCTTCCAGGAAAGCTGCGTCGTCGCTTTCCGGCGGCCGGCCCGGCGCCCCCCCGACTCTCCTCCCACCACCGCCACAATCGCGTGGTCCCGCTCGCGATACACGCACCGCGTGTCGGCCGCCTCTTCCAGCGCCGTGATCGGCAGCAGCCCTTCTACAAAGACCTCGAAAAGCTCCACGAAGCACCCGTATTTCTGCACCGAAATGATCAGCGCCTCGTATTCGTCTCCCAGGTGCTTTTCCATGAACTGCGCCGTCTTCCAGCTGACCAGTTCCCGTTCCGCCCCGGCCGCGCGCCGTTCGGTGTCCGAAGTCTCCGCGGCGATCTCTTCCAGGTGCTTCAGCGAGTACACCGCCGCGGGCGTGCCAATCGCCGGCTTCAGATGCGCAGGCGGAGTGGCTTCTGGATTCATCAGCGCCCATTTCAACGTGCGATGTACCACCAGATCCGGATACCGGCGAATCGGCGAAGTGAAATGCGTGTATTCCTCGAAGCCCAGCGCAAAATGCCCGAGCGATTCGGCGGAATACCGCGCCTGCTTCAGCGACCGCAGCATGAGATACGAAAGAATCCGCTCCTCGGGCTTCCCCGAAAGCTTCTGGACCAGGCGCTGGTAATGTTGCGGCGTGATCTTGATCTCCGCGCCAGGCAGAACGGCGCGCATGGCGCGCTCGCGCCCGTGGCCGCGCGTTTCCGGGCGTCCCGCTTTGGCCGGCGACGGAACCTTTCCGTGGCGCACGGCGATTTCCCGCTGGTAGAGATTCTCGACGCCCAGCGAGTAGCCGAACGCATGCGCGATCTCCTCGAACTCCAGCACCTTCCGCGCGTCGGGCTTCTCGTGAACGCGATGCAGCGTATGCAGCCCGCGCTGCAGCAGGTAATGCGCCACCGCGCGGTTTGCCGCCAGCATGAACTCCTCGATCAGCCGGTGCGCGATGTTCCGTTCGCTGCGCCCAATGTTCGTCATCTCCTGCTGCTCGTCGAATTCGATCACCGGCTCCGGAAGATCGAAATCCACCGAGCCGTTCGCGGCGCGCCGCGCGTTCAAAAGCAGCGCCAACCCTTTCATCGCCCGGAAATGATGGTTCAGATGCGCGTAGCGCTCGGACATCGCCGGTTCGCCTTCGAGCACCTTGTTGACGTTGGTGTACGTCATCCGTTCGGCCGACCGGATCACGCCGGGCGTCATCCACGCGCTGACCATGCGGCCCGACGCGTCGAAGTCCATGATCGCGCTCAGCACCAGCCGCTCTTCCCGCGGCTTCAGCGAGCACATGCCGTTCGAGAGCGCTTCCGGCAGCATGGGCACGGCGCGATCGATGAAGTAAACAGAATTGCCGCGCAGCCGCGCCTCGCGATCGAGCGGGGACTCCGGTGTAACGTAATGCGCCACGTCGGCGATGTGCACTTGCAGCAGCCAGCCGCCGTCTTCGCGGCGTTCCACGTAGACGGCGTCATCGAAATCCCTCGCGGTCTCTCCGTCTATCGTCACGATGGGGAACCCGCGAAAATCTTCGCGCCCGGCGAGATCGGATTCGGTCACGGGCTTCGCAAGCGCTTCCGCCTCTTCAGCCACTTCTGCAGGAAACGTGTGGGGCAAGTGATGCTTGCGGATGATGATCTCCGTGTCCACTCCCAGATCGCCCGGGCGTCCCAGAATTTCGATGACGCGGCCAACCGGAGCCGATCCTTCCCGCCCATAGCGGAGAAGTTCCGCGTTCACCACCGCGCCGTCAAGCTTGGAAATGTGCGGCAGGCGCACGCGTTTTCCGGGATGTTCCTTCTCGGCGGGCACAAGCTGCTCGCGCAGCTTCGCGGATAGTTCATCGCCCGGGGCGAGTTCGATGTCGTGCTGGATGCGCGCCTCGTACGGCGCCACCGCGCATCCTCGCGCGGTGTAGCGGAACAGTCCGACAACCGAGGGATGCGCGCGGGAGACGATGCGAAGGATGCGGCCCTCCGCCCTGCGCGCGCCGGGGAGCCCGCTGAGCCGCGTAATTTTCGCGGCCACGTGATCGCCATGCATCGCGTCTTCCACGAAATCCCGCGGAATGAAAAGGTCGCCGTCGAGGTTGGGAATTGCAACGTCGGGAACCACAAAGCCGTAACCGTCCTGATGCAGGACGAGTCGCCCGTGAATTTCATCGCGTGCAGTCGCTTTGTGCTGCGGAAACTTTTCGGCTTGCGGTGCCGCTGGTGGACGCGCCGGTTTGGGAACGGAACCATGTTCGGGTCTCGGAGCCTTGCGAAGGACGAACCGATTCTGCGAAATCTCTTCCACCAGGCCGCGTTTCTTGAGTTTGCCGAGCATTTGCAGTAGCGCCCGACGCGCGGACTTCTTGACCTGCAGCGAGCGCGAAAGGTCTTCTAAAGTGACGGCACTGTTCCTAAGTTGCAGAAAACGCAGGATGTTATCAGGGCTGAAGTGGGACGGACGAGCCATGCAAGGACCCCTTTCCGGGGAGCGCGGGTGAGTTCCCCAATTTTATTCACTTTTTCAAAATTAGCTGTAACTTTTTTGCCCGTTCGCGAGTTTCATAGGCAGGCCAACACACGACCGATTAGCCGCCCTCCGTCAGGCTGATCGGATTCCCCGAAAGGGGAATAACAGGGAGGCGAGAAGACCTGGCTCGCCTCCCTTCTCCTTTTCAACGCCACAAATTCCCGAAACATCGAAACCGGCTCCGACTCTTGCCAGAACTCAAGACTGGATTGTCACCGGCAGGGCATTTCGGATATTGTGCTGCCTTCATGTAAGCCGGAGAAAATCGTTGAGAAACATCATCATCGTGGGTCTACTCGGACTGTTTGCAGTGCTGGCGAACGCGCCCGGCCTGCACGCGCAAGGTTCGCCAGAGAATTCCAGCAGGGAGTTGCAGATCTGGACCGGCGGAGGCCACGGAATCAACGGCAGCACTTCGGACACGGGGGTGTGGAATCTGGGCTTGCGCTACGGATTAATTTTGACGAGTCCCCACGGTCCCGGATTCATAAAGGGCCAACTGGAGTACGCGTTCGACATCATTCCGGCCTGGGTGATTGTCCAGAAGACGAACACCGTATACGGCGGAGGCGTGAATCCGTTCGCGTTCAAGTGGATTTTGTCGAAGCCGAAGAAAGTGAAGCCGTTTTTTGAGATTGAAGGCGGAACGCTGTTCACCACGAAGGAGGTGCCCGAAAACACCTCGCAAATCAATTTCACGACGAGCGGTGCGCTGGGAATGCATATCCTGGGCGAAAAGCACAACTGGAGCGCGGAAGTGCGCTTCATGCACATCTCCAACGCCGGCATGACCACGCCCAATCCCGGAATCAATACAATCCAGGTGCGCATCGGCTGGGGAATTTTCCGGTGATTTGCGATTAGTGACTGGTGACTGGCGCCGCCCCCTGCGATGCATGCGATGCCAGAAAATCTTTCACGGCCTGGGGCATGAAGTTGGCGGTGCTGAAGGCGTGCGGCAGCGCGTCTTCAAAGGTGGTGGCGCGATAGTGGCCGTCGCCGTCGGTGATGATTAGAGAAATCGGCGGCTTGCCGGTTTCGTGATTGAAGCTGCTGGATTCAAAACCATACTGGCGGTCGCGATAGTTCACCACCGGCCAGTGGCCTGGTTCTCCCACGACGACGATGGCTCGCAGGTAATAGTCGCGTTCGGTTGCGGCTTGCTGGAGCAGCCCGCCAATCGGATAGCGATAGTGAAAGGCGGCATCGTCGCCGCCCGCGGAACGATAGATTTTGTCGGAATAGGAGAGGCCCGCGGCCGCAGTATGACGAGAAGTGGTGAACAGCGTCACGCCGCCCTTGCGTGCTTCCTCGGCTGATTGCGTAAGCTTCGCGAGTTCGCCGGCGGAAATCAAAAGCGTGTCGGGCGTGGCAGACGGGAATTTGTCTTCATCCACGAGCTGGTCAGAAAAGCGCGTGACGCGCACGGAATGATCGGAAGCCTGCCCGCAAACAATCAGGAGATGCTGATAGTCGGTGACGGCGTGCTGATAGTCGCGGCAATCGCCGCAACTCCCGCTGAGGCCGCAACGTTGGGAGAAGAAAGCGACGAAGCGGACGTCGTGGCGCGTAACGTCGGGCCCGTACAGCGTAGTGACGTGATTGAGCAACGAGGATTCGCCGTGGATGGCCTCGGGAATTTCATATTCGGTGTTACCCCCCAGAACGACGTGATCATCGCCGTTCACCGTGACGACGGTGGCCGCACGCACCTTGAAGTGCGAAATCGCGGGATCGGTGCCGGAGTGCTCGGCGGCATCAAGCGCGCGGAAGATTTGCGCGCGGAGCGCCGCGTCCGGAACGAGTGCCTCGGATTCCGACGTGAGGTGCCAGGTGTCCGAAGAAGGAGGCATGGCGGCGGCCAGGACAGCTAGAATTGCGGCGAGAAACAGACCACCTGAAAGCAGATAGCGTGTCATGGTCAAGGGCTCCTCAGGCGGCGGAAGTGAGACGCGCCAACAGCAGGCGAAAGAATTTATCGGGTTCGACGTCGACGGCAACCTTCGCGTTGGACTTGAATTCGGCTTCGACCGGCTCCGTTGGCGGCAAGCCGCTTTCCATCGGCGGAGAGCGTCGCACCGGCCCGTGGGCATAGCCGACGGTTTCCCCGGCAGTGAGTTCGCCGGAGGTCTCAATTTCCACAAAATAATCCGTGAGCGTGACCATGGAAGGATCGATCAACTGTGCGATGGTGAGGGGATCGTGCATGGCGAAGCCGACAGAGGCGGCGCTCATCTTGCGCATCCGCTCGAAATTGGAGCGCAGGATTTTTCCCGCCGCCTGGCTGACTGGATTTTGCGCCGCTTCCAGGGCGCGAACCTGCTCCTCGTGAATGACTACCTTGCGGGTGACATCGAGGCCGATCATGGTCAAGGGAACGCCGGCATCGAAGACGATACGCGCGGCTTCCGGGTCCACGTAGAGATTGAACTCCGCCGCCGGAGTGATATTGCCACCACTGAGGGAACCTCCCATGATCACAATGGATTTGATCAACGGGGCGATGGACGGATCGGACTTGAGCACCGTGGCGACATTAGTGAGCGGGCCGATGGCGACAATGGAAATTTCGTGAGGATTCGCACGGATGAGACGGGTCATGATCTCATTTGCGGTTTCGGCGACAGGCTTGAGCTTTGGTTCGGGAAACTCCACGCCGCCAAGACCGTTGATGCCATGCGCGTATTTTGCGGTGACCAGCCGACGAACTAGGGGCTCGGAAGCGCCAGCGGCGACCGGTATATCGGTACGGCCAGCAATTTCCACCAAGCGAAGCGCGTTCGGCAACGTCAGAGAAAGGGGCACGTTCCCGCTGACCGGCGTGACGGCCTCCACCTTGAGTTCCGGAGAACGCAGCGCCAGGAAAATCGCGATCGCGTCGTCCACTCCCGGATCCGTGTCGAGAATAATCCGGTACGGTTGAGAAGGGCTACCCGCGGCGCGGGCAGCCGGTTTGCTTTCGGCGGCCAAAAGCCCTGAAGGTAAAACAGGCAACGCACCCGCCGCCAGGGTCACCGCCGAAGTACGAAGGAACTGTCTGCGATTCTGAAATGAATTTGGAGAGCCCATGAGTCCTCGATAGCCAATGAGTTTGGAGAAAACCTGCAGGCGAGGATGTTAACGCAATCCCGGGTGATGCAGAAGAAAAACCGCGGGGAGGAAGAAAGGAAGAGTGATTGACAGCGGGACGCGAGAACTCTAGAGTGGCGGCTCATTCGGGGACAAGGGGAATGGATTGCTGGAGCGACTCTTCAAGCTGCAGGAAAACGAGACAACCGTAAAACGGGAAATGCTGGGCGGGCTAACGACGTTCATCACGATGGCGTACATCATCGTGGTGAACCCGCAGATATTGTCGCAAGCCGGCATGCCGGTGGACGGGGTGGTGTTCGCAACGTGCATCGCGGCGGCGGTGGCGACGTTGGTGATGGGTCTGTACGCGAATTATCCGATCGCGCTGGCGCCGGGAATGTCGCTGAACGCGTACTTTACCTACACAGTTTGCCTGGGGATGAAAGTGCCGTGGCAGACGGCGCTCGGGGCGGTGTTCTTTTCGGGCGTGCTGTTTGTGCTGCTGACGGTGACGCGTGTGCGGGAACAAATCGTAAACGGGATCCCGCAAGGGCTGAAACATGCGACCGCGGGCGGCATCGGGATGTTCATTGCGTTCGTGGGATTGCGAAGCGCAAGGCTGGTGGTCGGGAACGCCGCGACTTTTGTCAGCCTGGGAAGTTTTGCCGATCCGGGCGTGCAGGCCGCGTGCGTTGGGATCTTGCTGACGCTGGCGCTGATGGTGCGGCGCGTGAACGGAGCGATCCTGCTGGGGATCCTCGGCACTGCAATGTTTGGCTTATTTCGCGGATTGACGCACTTGCCCGAGCACTGGGTGGCGCTGCCGCATCCGGCCTCGACTTTCTTGAAGATGGATGTGCGGGGCGCGATCCACCTGGGACTGCTGGAAATCATCTTCATCTTTTTGTTCGTGGACCTGTTCGACAACGTGGGAACGATGGTGGGGGTCTGCGAGCAGGGCGGCTTCGTGAAGGACGGGAAGATTCCGCGCGTGGGGCGGATGCTGCTGGCGGATGGCATCGGGACGATTTTTGGGGCGGTGACAGGGACTTCCACGGTGACGAGCTATATCGAGAGTGCGGCGGGGGTGGCTGCCGGGGCGCGAACGGGCCTGAGCAACATGATCGTGGCGGCGCTGTTTCTGGCGGCGATGTTTTTTTCGCCGGTCGCGGCGGCGATTCCGTCGTTTGCCACGGCTCCGGCTCTGGTGCTGGTTGGGGCGCTGATGACGGAATCGATCGCCATGGTGGAGTGGAAGGAGTTTACCGAAGCGTTCCCGGCGTTTGTGACGCTGGTGGCGACCCCGTTGACGTTCAGCATTGCGACGGGGTTGAGCCTGGGCGTGATCTCATATACGGCGGCGAAACTGGCGGCGGGAAAGAGGAAAGAAGTGAGCCCCCTTTTGTGGATTTTGACAGCATTGTTTGTGGTGCGGTATGCGGTCCTGGCGGCGGAGTGACATGAAGTGACTGGTGGCCGGCGACTTGTGACTTGCGGGGCCTGAAGATTTGGGTTGGGAGGCAATTCGAGGATCAGGGTGAACATCACCGGGTGGCAGAGATCCTTCGGCTATCCTCACCCTTCGCGCGCTCGGGGCAAGTTGGCTAACCTCGGGGTGATAACGATCTGGTTGCGAGTGGAGATTTCGGACGCTTGCCTGCCTGAAGGTAGCCGCTACGGAATTCCGCCACCAGCCACCGGCGACTAGTCACGCGTCACTTTATTGGGCGTCCACGACGCAGCGGAATCCGATGGTGCCGGCACGATCGCGGCTGGGAGCCATGAGCAAGAGCTTTTCATGCTCGTCGAGGCGGTATGTCTGAGGGAAATACCAGACCGATCCTAAGGGTTGATAGGCGGCGGCGCCGCGAACGATGGCTGCACGCGTATGCGGATCGCGAAATTCGTCGGTCCACTGGGAGACGCTTCCGACCATGTCGAGAACGCCGAACGGGCTGGCGCTTTGCGGGTGCTCATCCACGTCGGAGAGGGCGCCCTGCGTGTGTCCGCGATCCGGCGCCGGGACATCGGCGGCGTTCCACTCGTTGCCCCAGGGGTAGAGGCGGCCGTCGGAGGACTGCGCGGCGTATTGCCATTCCCATTCATGCGGGAGACGCTTGCCGGCCCAGGCGGCGTAGGCGCGAGCGTCTTCGAGCGAAACCCAGGTGACGGGCTTGTTGTCCCAGCCCGCGGGAAAAGTGCCGCTGGACCAGTCGCGCAGGAAATTGTGATCGTCCGCGGGGTGGTAGTGCGTGGCGCCGAGGAACCGCTTGAATTGCACATTGGTGACCGGAGTGCGGTCCATGTAATAACTGCGCAAGTGCATGCGGTGGAGGTGGGAGCGGCGAGGGGAAGCTTCCCAAGGATATTGCACGTCCACCCCGGGATCATTTCCGCCTTCGATTTCGATACCGCGGACCGAGAAATCGAAATCGCCCTCGGGGATTTTGATCATACCGTTGGGCGCGGAAGCGGCGGGCTTTGTAGCAGGAATCTCGACGATGGTTTGCGGAACGAACGACCAGGAGCGCGAATAGTCGCGGAGCGGCTTGCGCGAGCGCTCGGCCATGAAGGGGAGAAAGTCACGTAAGAGTTCGGTGGACGCGGGTTCGCCAGTCGCAAGGATAGCGCCGTAGCCGAGTCCTTCGAGTGAAAAACTGAGCGTGGCTTCCGAGCCATTCACCCGAGGTTGGAGTTCGAGGCCATGCCAAAGGTCGAAGTAGTGGATGCCCGACTGGTACGGAACGCGGAGCTGCTGGCCTTCGACGTCGAATTCGTTGCGATTGACGATGGTCCAGAGCGTACGTTTCGGTAACGGAAATTTGCTGGCGAAGACGCCGGCTTGCAAGGTGGGAGTGTGCGGTTCCCAGTCCGGGCTGACGAGGTTGTCGGCGAATGCGCGTTCGATGCGGGTGAAGCGGAGAACGGCTTCGGCGTCGTGCGGAGACATGGGATACCAGAAGCCCCAAAGATTTTCGAGGGTCGCATAACCTTCGCCGTTGAAAAAAGCGTGCTGGAGACTGTCGGTTTTGTCGCGGGTGAAACGGTCGGTGACGTCCACCATGTGGCGCGGCTCAAGCCAGCGCATCTTGCTGACCATCGGAGTGGATGGATACGGGACGTCCTCCCAGGTGACCCAATCGTTCCAGCCGAGCGTGCTCCAGGCAAGGGACTCGTCGCGGATTTCAAATTGCGGCTCGAAAGCGAGCGGATGACGAGCGGCGATGGAGGCGGCCTGATAGTCAGCGGGAACGCTTTCGAGCGTATCGAAGTTGATGCCATCGGCTCCGATTTCGGAGAGAAGCTGCGTGAGCGCGGTCCAGGGCGGAGTGGATTCCTGATGGGTTCCGGAATCCCAGGCGAGGACGGGAAAAAGTACCTTGACGTTGTGGCGGTGAAAATCCGCGACGAGCTTTTTCAGCGCCGGCAGACCCCCAGGAAGATCGCGCAGGAGGTCGAACTGGTTACGGTCGTCCACGCCGATGTTGGGATAAACGTGCCACAGGAGCACGGCGTCAATGGGGCCAAGGCGGCTTTCGGTTTCAGCGAGGAAGTTTTCGGGGGTGTACTGCCGAGTTTCCGGGTCGTAGATCGTGCGATCCCAGACGAGCAGCTGGACCTGGGAAAAGGTGCGCCGGGTCCACGCAAGTTCGGGATTGCTGTAGTCGGATTCGTCCATGCGGAGCTGCGTGCGGCGTTCCCTGCGCCAGGCTTTCAGGCCGGCGAGCCAATTGGGGTCGGGGGGATCGGCGGGGCCCGGGAAGAAAACTTCGGAAGGAGAAGGAGGAATGGTTAGCGTCATGGTGCCGTTAGGTGCGATGAGGGCATGGCGTGCCTTCCATTCATCGGAATGGAGCGTAATCGCGCACACGAAAACGAGAAGTGCAATTCCGGTGACGGACCAAAACCGCGAAGGACGAGGAAGGCGCATAGGGGAAAAGAATACGCGAAGCGTGTGGGAGTGGCCAGCGGTCGGCGGCTAGACAAATCAAGACTTACGACCAAGCACTAAACTATAGACAACGCAGAGGGGCAGAGTGCGCTGAGGCGCGCGAAGAAGACGGAAAGGAAAAGGTGAAGAATGGTGCCCGGAAGAGGACTCGAACCTCCACGACCGTGAGGCCACTAGCTCCTGAAGCTAGCGCGTCTGCCAGTTCCGCCATCCGGGCACATGCAGAGAGAAAACACCCAAATCTTATTTTGGAATGGGCGCGGGCGTTTGTCAATGAACGAGCGGCCGTGGAAGTTCGTCTCGCAGCGTTCGGAGTGCGCGCGATATGCGGTTTATTCGGCGCCTGCGCCAGCGGGGCCGGGGGATTTGTGCCACCAGCCAACGGAGCGCGGGCCAGGAGTGGTGCCGACGCCGTTCTGGACTACCGCTTTTTCGTGCTTTTCGTGGTGCCAGAAGCCCCAGTGCTGATGTCGGGGTTTCGGGGCGGGAGCCGGAGTTGGTGCTGGCGCCGGTGCCGCGGAGGCGGTGGTGCCAGAGCTGCCACTGGCGGCCGGGGCGGGGTTCTTGTGATGGTGGTGCCAGAGCCACCACGCCGAGGCGCTCGGAACCGGGCCGAAGGCGCTCAGGAGGAGAGCGCAGCAGAGTCCAAGAAGAATCTTCTTCATCGTACACCCCTCATTTCTACTGTTTTTAGCATGCGATTCGGAAAGGGGGATACTGTACGAAGGGGCAAGTATGCGAGACAAGTTACGGGGTAAGGGCAGGGGAAAAAAGGGTCAAAAAACCGGAGAAGAGGGCCGCCCCGGCGGCCCCTGGTGCTTAGTACATACCGCCGGTAACGCGAAGGGGTTCGCCGGTGAGGTATTTCGAATCGGCGGAGGCCAGGTAAAGGTCTGTAGGGGAAATGTTGTCGACCTGGCCGATCCGGCCGAGGGGCGATTCGGATTCCGCCCATTTCTGGAAGTCGCTGCCGATGAATCCCGCGGAGTAGACGCCTTCAGTTTCGATCATACCGGGATTGATGGACTTGACGCGGATTTTGCGGGGCCCAAGTTCCTTGGCCATGCCGCCGGTAATCGCACCCATGCTCCCTTTCGTGGCGGTTTAAACGGAAGAGTTCGGCGGGTGGATGGTGCTGACGCAGGAGCCGAAGTTGATGATACTGTCGCCTTCGGGCCCGATAAGCTTCACGGCTTCGCGAATTGCGAGGAGCACGCCGAGCATGTTTACATTCAAATGACGGTGGAATTGGTCTTCGGTGACGCCGTCGAGGGGCGAAAAGGCATAGGCGTCAGCGTTGTTCACTAGGTTGTTGACCTTACCGTGGGCCTTCTTGGTCTCGGCGAAGAGACGAACAACATCGGCTTCTTTGGAAACGTCGGCCTGAACGGCGATGGCTTTACCACCCTTGGCGGCGATTTCCTTGACGACACGTTCGGCGGCCTCCCTGCTGGAAGAATAGTTGACGACGACCGAGACGCCTTCGGCGGCGAACGTCCTGGCGGTGTCCGCGCCGATGCCCTTGGACGCGACAGTAACGACGGCGACTTGATGATCGAGCTTACTCATGGAGATGCCCGCTCGGAAGCCGGAGGAGGAGCCGGGCACACTGAGACAACTTGACAACTGTCCAAATGATGAGGAGGGAGAGGCGAAAGGTTACGAGGAAATTGTGCAGGTCGAACGGGCGGGGGCGGGCCGGAGACGCCCGGAAATGGGGCTGGTACTCAGACTGGTCTTTTACTTGCGGAGTGCTATACTCCGCCTGAAAAGCAATGCCTGCGGTAGGGCAGGCACCGCGGACGGGTTCCACCGGAGGTTGGCATGGAAGCTATGGAATCGGCGTTTTCGGGGCCACTGCTGTATCTGTTGGTCGTCTGGGGAATCGTAACCGCCATCTTTCTGATCCTGATTGCGTGGCGCAGCGTGCTCTCCAGCCACGAAGACGATCAAATCTTTATCGACGCATCCCAAGAACACATGGCGAGGGATCAGCGAGAGCTGATCAAGAAAATCGAATCGCTGGGGAAGCCGCTGATGATGAGCGGAATCACCTCGGGTGTGTTGCTGCTGGTGATTGCGGGAATGTTCGTTTACCACGGGCTTAAGAATTTCTAGGCGCGCGGAACGGGCAAGGGTGGGCCGTAGACGGCTCAGGGCTTTGGAGGTGTCGCCGCAGGGTGTTGCGCGGCAGGTGTTCCAACCTGAGAAGCCTGGACGAGGGAAGTATGATTGTGAACGATGAGCCAGGCATCGTTGCGCTTTTCCAGGATCAGGGTCGTTTGCCCGAAGGCAGTCATCGGATTTCCATCCACTAACCCAGTAAATTCCCACTGATAGCAAGCCCAAGCGGCATTGCCAGAAGGCGCAAGCCGGATCAGCGTGTTGCTGCGATCAAGTCGCACTTGTTGCGAGCGGGCGCGCTGGGCTTCGTAGCTGGCGAGATAGTTAGGCCAACCGACGATGGGTGGCGCCCACATGCCGTTGACGGCGTCCATGTCGTCGGCATAGTGGGAGTGCAACTTTTCGACGTCGCCGATTTGCCAGGCGCCGAGCATGTCGCTGATGGCGGTGTCAATTCGCTGTTCATCGGAAACCGCGAGAGCCGGATTTGGCGTTGAGGAAGAATCGTCCTTTTTCTTTTTCTTGTTTTGTTTGTCGGATGCAGCGAAGGCCACGGATACGGCGACGAGGAGAACAAGAGAGAACAGTGCGAAGCGGCGGAGGCTGGAATTCGCTGGTGGCGCGGCGTTCAGAGGTTTCATGCGCGGATTACTCTCCAATAATTCAGGCGCGCTTCGATGCACATTGAGAGAAGGAAGCGCGGCAAGACCCGTTGTGCTGGACAGGGAGAGCATAGCGCAGCGCGGACCCAGGCGCGGGCGCTTGTGTCCAGTTGGTTCACCGGGCTGACGATCAGCCGCGGCTATTTTTGATTGGCGCTGAGAAGGTTGACGAAAAGGCGGTAGGCGCCTGGGACTCCGTCGGGAAGCTGGCGGAAAAACGCCAGGCCGGTGTAGATATAGACGCCTTTGCCGAACTGAGCGTAGACCAAGCCCCCATCGAGGTCTTTTTCGCCGGGATCGTGCATGGCGAGCAGCGGCGTGTATTTCGAATCGAAGTCGTTCCAGTAGTAAAGGCCGCGTTCCTGAACCCAGTTCTTGAAGTCGGCTTCCGTGATTTTGTTGGGCCAATTGAGCAGGCGGTCGTCCGGTCTCAAGAACTTCACTTCAGCGTTTTCATCGGTGATGCGCGGTGTGGGATTGCCGATCGTGGCGTGATACGGAGCCGGGAGAACACGGTTCCAGACGAAATCGCGATTGTACTGGACGACGAGCGTGCCACCGTTTGAGACGTAGTCGAGAAGCCGCTTGTTAGCGCCGGCAAGTTCCGGGCGGAGTTCGTAGGCGCGGACGCCGACGACGATGGCAGAGTATTGGGAAAGGTCGCCAAAGTTGAGGGCGTTGGCATCGAGCATTTCGACGCGGATACCGAGGCGCTCGAGCGCTTCGGGAATCTTTTCACCTTCGGCGGAGATGTAACCGACGCGGAGATGGGGGAGGACGCTGATGTCGAAGGCGCGAACAACGGTTTCGGCAGGTTCGCTCCAGAGAATGGTGGGCATAGTGGGCAGAGGATCGAGCGAGGTAGAGAAAGTTTCGCCGCCACGCTTCACGTAAGCGGTGATGGTGTAGTTGCCCGCAGCGAGATTGACGGGCGGAGTTACGGTGAATTTGGCGGACTGGTCGCCGATGCCGTCGAAGGAAAGTTCGGCTGGAGCGCTGGCTGTGAAGCCGTCAGGTGTGTGGAGGCCGAAAGAGACTTTGGCGGATTTTGTGGAGTACGAATGGACGCGGAGAAACACGTCGAAGGGCTTGCGCGGGTGGTTGAGAACCTCGATTGCTTGTGCGGGATCGACAACCAACGCGTAGCCAGGAACTACGCGCAATAACACCCTGCTCGCGGAAGTGGAGGTCGCCGCTATGTGCGAGACGGGGATGGAGTAGGAAAACGAATAGTCGCCTATTCGCACTGGTTGAACCAGGCACAGAAGAGGAGCCGGCTCGGGACTCAGATGAGGATCGGCGGGTGGATAGGGGGCCGGGGGAAGCGCTCTACCTCTGTTTTCCGGAATCAGGCCGCCGATGGAAAGGGACCACTCCGATTCAGAGGCGTCGCCTGAATTCTCTTTAGCTTGTTCGATGGCTCGCGGGCCGGAAAATTTGGGTGTGGCGAAAGCACAAGGAATTCCTGCGCGGCAACGGATGTGAATGCCGACCGTGAAATCCTCGGACTGCACAATCTCTGACCTATCGGCTTCCGCCGTCAATTCAATGCCGGCTGCCAAAGACAAGGCGTGATCGAGCTTGGTCCTCTCGCGGCCAAGAAAATCAAGCTCGCTATAAAGGTTGGGCGGAATTGGATACGGGATGGAGACAGCCGAGGCGCGCTTCAGATGCTTTTCCGCGGAGACCAGCGCGGCAACACTCGAAGGCCAGTCGAGCCGCAGGGCAGCCACGTGTGCCGCTTCCAAGTCATGGTCTACCATTTTCAGCTCTTCATCGCAGCCGCAAGGCCCTTTCTGAGAGGCAAGAGTCAGGAGAGGAACGGCAAGGCTGGCGGGGTCGAGTTTGGAGCCGTCCTCGGGGATGAGGCCGATGGGGCGATGAAGGAAGGGAGAGTTGATGAAGCCGGGGATACCTTGGGTGCGGTGATTGATGAAGGCGTCGAGACCGATTTCGCGCCAGGATTTTCCGTAAAGGGGGGAGACATCGTCCAAAGGAAGAACGAAGCCCTTGGGGCTCTCGCTTCCGCGTTCGAGATCAAGAACCTGAACCCCTTTGGCGTAGTTATCCCACACCGCGAAATTCGAATCAGGGAGGAATTTAGGGTCAGCGGCGAGTTTGACGGCTCGCGGGGTCCAAATGCCGGAGGTTTGGTGGTGGCCGTGACCGGAGTGGACGCCTCCCCAATTGTTGATAACGATGTTGGGTCGGAATTCGCGGATCACGCGGACCATGTCTTCGAGCACCGGCTGGCCCCATTTTTGTTCGGTTTCCTCGGGGGTTTTCGAATAGCCGAAATCTTTCGCGCGGGTGAAATAGAGTTTCACGCCATAGCCACGAGTGGCGGCAAGAAGTTCCTGCGTTCGGATGAGGCCGAGTTGCGGAGCTTGCTCGGGGCCGAGAGCGTTCTGGCCCCCTTCGCCACGGGTGAGTGAGAGGAGAGCGACATCGGCGTGCAGGCTGCGGGCGAGATAGGTAAGCGTGGAGGCTGATTCGTCGTCGGGATGGGCCGTGATATAGAGGATGCGCGTAGTGACTCGGGCGGCGTCGATCGCTTCAATAGTTTCAGGAAGGCCTGGGCCGGTGCCGGGAGCGGGAGGAAATTGCGCGCGGGAGGAGAGCGGGAGGCACGCGGCGAGAAGAAAGAGTGTCGTCAGGCGGATGCGGGTCAAAAGGCCTCCAATGGCGCGAATTCGATTATGAGATGCGCGCGGAAACAAGAATTTTACATTTTGTGGGGTGGGTTGGAACTTGGAAAGTTGTGCCGCCCATCCACGGCTCCAGATTTCATTAGGCGTTTTCCCGGCGCTGGCGCGCTGGGCTAGCGTGTTTTGCGCCTCCTGGCGCCGGGATGGGTATCGGTGCCAATGCCTGGGACACAATAAGTGGGTTCCCAAAGCGGTTGCCGCTAGGCGGGCTGGGCACTATTGCCTGGCGGGGCAAAGGGCCACTCCTTTACTTCGCGAGCGCGGATCAGATACGCCAGCACTCCAAAGGTGATCTCGAGAAGTCCCCACTTGCGCGCAGGACCCGTTTGCCAGAAGAGCCACGCCCAGCCAACCATCGTAAGCAGCGCGGGCAAGGGATAAAACCACATTTTATAGGGCAATTTTTCGGCCCCCAAGCGCCGACGAAGAAGAATCACGCCAACGGCTTGGCCGATGAACTGCACGATCAGACGCATGGCGAGAATGCCGGCAATGGCGGTTTCGAGCTTGAGGATGACGCTGAAGAGAAACGCCAGCACTCCCAGAACGAGAAGCGAAACATGGGGAAAGTGTTTCGTCGGGTGGACCTTTGCAAAGATGGGAAAGAAATTGCCGTCAAGCGCGGCGGAATAGGGTACGCGAGAATAGCCGAGAAGCAGCGAGAATACCGAAGCGAGCGCGATCCAGAGGACCATCCAGGTGACGAAGTGCGCAGCCCCCGTGCCGTAGAGGCGCTGAACAAAAAGACTGGCGATAAACGGGGAATTTTCAGCCTGCCGCCAGGGAATGACGCCGAGCAGGCTGGTCTGCATCGCGAGATACAGGATGGTGATGCCGAGGATGGAAAGGAAAATGCCGCGGGGAATGTTTTTTTCGGGATCGCGGATTTCACCGCCGAGCTGGCAGATGTTGTAGTAACCCCAATAGCTGTAGACCGTATTGATCATGGCCGCGCCAAGCCCCGCGAACCAGATGGAGTTGAGATGAAAAGCCCCGGGAGGAAAATCGAAAGCAAGTTTGGGGTCGAAATGGCGAATGCCGCCCCAGATTAGCCAGAGCATGGTGCCGACCACGCCGGCCCAAAGAAGGACGGAAATCTTGCCGATGGTGGTGATTTTGCGGTAGAGGAGGATGACGAGAAATATCACCAGGCCGCCGGATATTGCCTTGGCCTGCCACCACGTCAGCGGATGAAGAAAACGGGCATAGCGCGCGAAGCCGATAGAAGCGGAGGCCACCGAAAGCGGGGCTTGCACGAAGGTTTGCCAGACGAACAGGAAGGACATGAGGCGTCCCCAGCGATTGGGGCCGTAGGCTTCGCGAAGGAAAACATAAGTTCCACCGGCCCGTGGCATGGCGGCGCCGAGTTCGGACCAGACGAAGCCGTCCAGGGTGGCAAGCAGCGCGCCGACCAGCCAGGCAATCATGGCCTGCGGGCCACCCATGGCTTTGATGACCAGCGAACTGACGACGAACGGGCCGATGCCGACGATCTCAATCATGTTGAGTGCGACGGCTTCCTTCAGGCCGAGGCCGCGCTCGAGAGCGGGTTGCGATCCGATCGGAGAGAGGTTGGGGGGAGGCGAGGACATGAGCTGCGAGGATAACAAAAAGGCCCAGGAACCTCCTACGGAGTGGTGGAAAAAACGGTTGGATGCGCAAGGAGCGTGTAAACGGCAAATCATTTGGCTGGGTGGAGGGGGCAGCTTACACTCGTACCCCAGAGAGGGCGGCCGACAAACTCTCTCGCGAAATGTTGAAATCCTCACTTTATTTTCTGGGACTGGTTGTGTGGGCGCTGCTTCCCGTGGCCGATGCGTCCGCCGCCAGAAGCCTTTCGCTGCCGCCGGGCACGCAGGCGATTCTGGAGCACATCTATTCGGGGCGGAGCGACCTGGCGATCCCTGAGGCGGAGTCACTGCAGAAAGAGCAGCCGTCGCATCCCCTGGGGTACCTGCTGGAAGCCGAAGCCCGCTGGTGGGAAGTCTGGTGCGAGTCCGCGGAGTACAAGTATGGGATGACTATGCCGCGGCACAAGGAGAAGCAGCCTTCGGATCAACAATACCTGGGCCTGACAACGAAAGCCGAATCACTGGCGATGGCCAGCCTGGCGAGGAACGAAACCGCGGATATGCATTTTTATGCGGGAATGGCGCACGCCCAGGCGGCACGGATGTACAGCCTGCGCGGAGAAAACCGGGCCACGGCGCGAGAGGGGGTGCGCGGGCGCGAGCATTTGTTGCGGGCGCTGGAACTCGATCCTTCGCTGTCTGACGCGGACCTGGGATTGGGGCTTTACAACTATTACGTGGATACGCTTTCGACGATCGCGCGAGTGCTGCGGTTTTTCATGGGGATCCCGGGCGGGTCGAAACAGGAAGGAATCGAGCAGCTCCGGCAGGCGATGGAGCACGGACAATTGACACAAGCGGAGGCGCGCTTTTATTTGGCGATCAATCTGCACAACTATGACCAGAAATACGAGGAGGCCTTGCGCGTGATTACACCGCTGGTGGCGAAGTATCCGGAGAATCCAATTTTCCTGCTGGCGCGCGGAGACCTTTTCGGAAAGCTGGGGAGAAAACCGCAGGCGATCGCGGATTATCGGGCGGCAGTCAAGGGGCAGTTTGCGAGCGCCGAATGCCGAGAGCGGGTGGAACAACTCGCCCGGGAAGCGCTGGCCGCGCAGGGGGCCGAGTTCTAACCCCGCATGCCGGAAAAGCCCGAGGGGACGCTTTGTTGGCGAGGTCGGCTGAGGGATAATAAGAAGCAGGCTCGCGGACCGAAGTGGGCTAGCCCGGCCCCAGGCTGACTTGGGGCGGTCAACGCGGCCAGGCGTTTTCGCATCTCAAACCAGACAGCCAGGCGGGAGAGCATTCTCTCCACTCGGGAGAGAAGCGGCGTACCTGTGAGTTTCAGGAGAAGGATAGCTATGAAGGGGTTTCGGACAGCGTTGGCTGTCACATGTTTGGCGTTCGGGTGGCTCGCCGGATGCAACGATTACAACTACTCGATTCAATACAACACCGGGGCGACGTTGACGAACCTTTCGCCCTCCGGATTACCGGCGGGCAGCGGTGATTTTGTGCTGACTGTGAACGCGTCGCAGTTTAACGGGTTTGTGTGCAGCACGGCGAACAGCGGCGGAAATTCGTCGAACACCGGGGTATCGGTGATCCAGTGGAATGGGACGAAACTTGCCTCGCCCCAGTGCGTTGATACCACCACCATGTACGTGACTGTGCCCGGCGATCTGATCTCCAAGCCGGGAACGGCGTACGTGAACACACTGACGCCGCAATCCGGCACAGGGAATAACGGACTGAGCAACACATTGGGTTTCCAAATCTATGGGACACCGAATCCCGTGCCGACAATTACGTCGGTCACGCCCGATTCCACGCAGCCGTGTGGAACGAGTTGCGGCAACGTGGCCGTAACCATCACGGTGACCGGGACGGACTTTCTTCCGAGCTCGAATAACGGGGGCTCGGTTGTAACGTTGTCCGACTTGCTGACGCCCCACCAGCAACCTGCGGCACTTACGATTACGAGCCTTTCCGAGACGGAAATCAAAGCGGTGATTCCGGGAACGTTTCTGGCAAATGCCGATACCGCCACCATTCAGGTGGTGAATCCTCCGAACGGCCTGTGCACGCAGCCGAGCTGCCTGCCCCTGGTGGGTGGCGGAGCCAGCGACAATTCGTTTTGTTTTGTGATCGGAACCGGACCTGGTGGGATTTGTCCGACCACCGCGCAGGAAACGCCGGCGATCAGCCAGGATGGAAGATACGTGGCTTATGCTTCGCAGCAAAATCAGGCGAACCAGATTCTTCTTCGAGACACCTGTTTGGGAATCGCGAACGGATGCACTCCAACTACGCAGGTGGTCTCGACGGGGCCCGACGGGACGGCCGGAAACGCAGACAGTCACAATGCCGTGATGACGCCTGACGGAAGGTTCGTAGCATTTAGTTCGGCGGCGACGAATCTTGTGCAAGGCACTCCACCTGGACGTCAGGTCTACCTGCGGGACACATGCATCGGAGCAGACAAATCATGCAGTCCGAGCACCATGCTGATCTCCACGGATGCGAGTGGTGCACTCAACGGGACAGAAGGCATTCTGCCATCCATCAGCACTTCGGGGAGATTCGTGGCCTTTGTAGCGCTTACTCGCAGCTCGGCGGAGAAGCCCGCGGTAAGCAGCAGGGCTCTGGCGGTGCAATCCGCGCCCAACAGTGGGTTGCGGCAGGTTTTTGTGCGAGACACATGCCTGGGCGCCTCCAACTGCACGCCGAAGACGACGCGCATCTCGATGATACCTGGGGACTCGCCGACCATCGGGAGCAAGCCTGGGGGACCGGCTATCAGCGGATTAGCGAAGGAACTTGCGTTGAATGATGCGAGGAGCGCAACTTCGTTCACGCCGACGGTGGCTGTGGATGACGGAGTTTTCTTGGCAGCGACGAAGCCGCAGTAGAAAGCGCCCTAAATTCGGCGGACCCATTTCACACGAAGAGAGCGGAGGCTGGGCCTTCGCACTGGACGAAAAAGAGCGCCTCGGTTACCCGAGGCGCTCTTTTTTCTGGGGTGCGCTCTGGATGAAAACTCAGCCCATAAAGCCGAGATCGCTGTTCGGAAAGTTCGCGAGGTTGGGGAAGATAGACGGCAGGTCGGCGGCCTGGACGCCGAACCAGGTGGCAAGCGTTGCCGCGTATTGGTCAAGAGCGGTGGTTGGAATCCAGCGACCGTTGTTGCCGGCATCGTCAGGCCCGCCAAGCGCGAGCTCGGGAAACGTGCCATAGACGTTGTTGCCCTTTACGGCGCCGCCCATGATGAGCTGATGGCTACCCCAGGCGTGGTCGCTGCCACCGTTGGTGCCGGGCTGGAGCGTTCGGCTGAACTCAGACAAAGTGAACGTGGTGACTTGATTGGTGACGCCGAGTTCCTGTGTGGCCTGGTAGAACGCCGACAAGGCCTGGCTGAGTTTAGAGAGCAGATCAATCTGCTGTGGGAGCTGATCGCTGTGCGTGTCGAAGCCGCCGTAGGAACAGAAAAAGATCTGGCGGCCCATGCCGAGGGCCGAACGCGTGGCGATAACCTGGGCGACCTGCTGCAACTGTTGTCCCAGATAGCTCTTTGGGAAGACGGTTTGCAGAGGGGCAATGTTTTTGAGGGCTTCGGAGAGCACGACGCTGTACTGAACGGCCTGGCTGGTGACGCTGTTCGCGGATTGGACCAGAGAAAGACCGTTGTCGAAAGTAAGGAGTTGCTGCGTGGCCAGAAAACGGGCCTGCGAAGCCGCGGAGGAATCGAATCCCTGCAGGCCGGGCGTCTGACCAGGATTCATGGTGAAGGGCCGTGTGACGTCGCCGGTGGAGAAGACCGTGCTGCCGGAAACGGAGAGTACAGGAGGAAATTGCGCCGCACTGTTGAATGCGCCTTGGACCTTGTCGGCAACCCGCCCCGCCCAGCCAGCGCCGGGATTGCCCATGAGCTGCGCGCTCTGCCACTGGTCCTGCTGATCGGAGTGCGAATAGAGGTTTTCGGGGAGATTCTTGTACTGTTGATACTGCTGTTGCGTCGTTGGCTGCACGAGTGTGCCGACGTTGGACAATACGGCGAGGGTCTGCTGATTGTTGAAGAGCGACTGCATCTCCGGCATGTTCGGATGGAGCCCGTAAGTGGCCTGATTTCCAACCTGCAAAGGAAGCAATTGCGTTTGTGGGATCGCGAGGACGGAGCGCGCCTGCTGGTAGGCGGTGTAGTTTGTATCGATGGGCACGATCATGTTGTTGGAGTCGTTGCCGCCAAACATGAAAATGCAGACCAGTGCTTTGTAGTCGGCAGTGCCCTGCGCCAGCGCGCTGACTAGGCCGAACTTGCTGAGACCGCTGAGCAAGGAGGCCCCCGCCGCAGAACAACAGGCCAGCCGCATGAAGTCTCTTCGTGAGTGGTGGTTCATGGTCGTCTCCTATGCCCTTAGTGCTGCACCTGGTACATGGACGAGGAGGTGACCAAGTAGATCGCGGCCTTGGCTTGTCCCTTCGCGTCACTGGAATCTACGGCGTTGACCGCGGTAATGATGTCCTGGCGCATGCTATCCGGCATCGAGCCGTGCAAAAAGAGCGTGTTGAGCCAATCGAGCATCTGATCGGGCGTGCCAGCGTTGCTAACGGGTGAGAAATCGAACTTGGTGCTGGAACCAACGGCGCCATAGACCATGTCGTCAATAAAGTTCACGCGCGAGAGGCTGGAGTTGGTGTCGAAGATGGCGAACTCCGGACCATTGAGCGAGGTGCCGGGAATTGCATTGACTGGGGGAAAGAAGTTGAAGACGGTCGCGGGGAAGTAGACGTTCTGCTCCATGGCATCGCCTTCGTAGGGGAGGCCGCCGCCGTCGGACTGCGCGTGGAAGGCGCGAAGCATGGCCGCTTCCATGACGATTGGTTCGCGGAGCTTGCCGTCGGTGGCCACTGCAGTGTTGGAATCGTCGCCGCGGCGGGCTTCCTGATCGAGAAGCACGGCGGCAATCGTGGCCTGCATGTCGCCGCGCTGGCCGGCGCCAAAGGACTGGCCATAGGGTGAGACGAAGGTCCCGGTGCTAAAGGCCTGGGCGACACGTTGAACGTATTGGGGACTCGGGTTGCTGGTCACCAGGTGAACGATGAGCTGTTGGGCGACGAAGGGACCGACGTTGGGATGGTTGAAGATGATCGTGAGCGCGGAATCGAGATCGTTTTCCGAAGTTTGCCCTGAGGGGATGGACTGACCAAGAAGCGTCTTCGCCTCCATGTCGTGGTTGGAATCCACCGCCACCATAGGACCCCCGTAGTATTCCGGGTTGTGCTTCTGCTGGCCAGCGCCGGGCTTCACGGGATAGGTCCAACCTGTGAAAGCAAGGCCGAGCGCCATGACGTCGTCCTGCGTGTAACTGGGCACGGGATTTCCCGTCGTGTCAAGAACCTGCGTGCCATCCGGATTGAGCTGAGAAAGGCCCAAACAGAAGAGCTGCATGATTTCGCGGGCGTAGTTTTCGTTGGCGTGCTGGCCGGGGGCAGGCTTGTCATTGTTGACCATGTCGAGATAGTTGCCCATCGCCGGCGTGAGGGTGATGTCCTTCATCAGATTGTAGAAATTGGAGAAAGCGTCCTGGTCAAGCGTGGTGAGGTAATTGGTGTAGCCGACCGGGTCGGAAACTTTGTCGCCGGCAACCACCCACCACTCGTTCAGTGCGAGGGAGACGCGGCGCCGGAGTTGATCGCCGCCCATCGCGGAGTTTAGGAAGAACGAGGACTGCATGTTGTAAACCGACGGATTGATGGCCGGGTTGTAGGTGCGATAGAGGGTGGAGGGAGAGGCGAATTCGTTCTGGAGATAGAGATCGAAGCCGAGTTCCTGGGCCTGATTCATAGATTCCGTATTCGGCCCAAAGGACGATTGCTCGAGAAAACGCGCCGCGGCGGCCGGAGTCATTGGCGAACCGTTCGCAGTCACGGTGACATTGACCGTCGCGGAATTCCCTGCGCCGGGATTTGGATTGCTCACCTTGACGGGAACTGTGCCCGGTGTCGCGCCTGTGCCGATCGCGGTGATCAGGGTGGGAGTGGCATAAAGAACCTGAAGTTGCTGGCCGCCGAAGGTTACTGTGGAAGTGTTCACAAACCCGGTGCCATTCAGCGAAATCTGAAATGCGCCGGGGCCGATGGTCGACGGAGAAACCGTATCGAGCACCGGTTGCGGATTTGTCAGCGTGACGCTGGCGGTGCCGGATTTTGTCGTGTCGGCCTCCGGAACCGCGGACACGATGATGGCATTGCCGCTGGGAATGTTGTCCGGCGCAACGTAGACTCCCGAATCGCTGATGTAGCCGTACTGCGCGTCTCCGCTTTGAATGCCGTTGACTTCCCAAGTGACAGTGGTGTCCGTGGTGCCGTTGACGGTTGCCGTGAAGGACTGCGAACCACCGGCAACCTGCAAATTAGCAGTCGAAGGGCTCACCGAGACGGAAATGTTCGAATTCGGCTGCGTCACCAAAAGATTCAAAGCGTTGGAAGGCGCGGACCCCGGATTCGGATTGATGACCGTGATTGGAACACTGCCCGCCTGAGCCGCCGTGGCGTTGATCGTAGCGGTCAATTGCGTCGACGAAACGTAATGCGTGGTGATGTTCTGCCCGCCGAAGTTGATCGTCGCGCCGCTCAGAAACGACGAGCCGGTTACGGTCAGAGTAAAGGTTCCAACCGAGACGGACGTCGGGCTGAGTTGCGTGAGCACCGCAAGCGGATTCTGCAGTGTCACGGCGGAGTTGCCGGAGGCGGTGGTGTCGGCCACGCTCGTGGCAGTGACCTGGATGGAATTGGGATTGGGCACAACCGGCGGCGCGGTGTAATTTCCATTCGCGGTGATGAATCCGAGCGAGAAATTGCCCCCCGCAATGCCGTTGACGGACCAGGTGACCCCGGTATTCGAATTGCCTGTAACGCTCGCTGTAAACAGCTGCGTGATTCCGGAGCGCACGGAAGCCGTCGGAGGATTGACGGCGACCAGCGTGCCGCTCTGCGTGATCTGCGCGATCAGGCTGTTAGAAGGTATTGAGCCAGGATCCGGATTCGTCACCAGGATGCTGACGCTCCCGATCTGCCCGGACGTGACCGAACCGGTGGCCGTGACTTGCGTGGAAGAAACACGCGTGGTGGTCAGTGCTGTGCCGCCGAGATAAACGACCGCTCCGGGAGCGAAATGTAGTCCATTAATCGTTAAGCTGACCGAGCCGACGCCGAATGTCATGGGAGTTGCAGTGGTGAGCTGCGGCACCGGATTCTGGAGCGTGATGCTGGTGGAACCGGATTTGGTGGAATCGGACGTTTCGGTGGCGGAGATCGTAATCGCGTTACTTGCGGGCGGAAATTCGGGTGCGAGATAGAGTCCCGTGGCGCTGATCGTGCCCGTGGAGGCGGATCCGCCGGTAACGCCGTTGACCGCCCAGACGAAGGCGGGAGTAGAACCATCACTCGTGGTGGCGGTGAATTGCTGCTGCGAAGTGCCGCGCAAGGAAGTATCTGTTGGCGAAACCACAATCGAGAAACCCGTAAGGCCGCCGCCGGTATCGTGGACGACCTGCGCGCAGCCCGAGAGGCCGATGACGAGAAGCAAAAGAGCAGGAATTCGTATGCGTTTCACCGCAGTCTCTCCCTTACGGCGAGCCGAAACGCGCGAGCCCCCAAGAAGTTCATCCTGGTGCGAGAGCGCGTTTTTCTTGGCCCCGGTGACTGTTGGACTGGTCGCGCAAGAGTAGTGTCTAAAGAGAAAAGAGACTACTGTTCGGCGGGACAGAAAGCGGGTAGCTGTTCGGTTGTACCGGCAAGACCGCGGATCGGTTGCCGCTTGGCGATCAGTAGAAGCGAACGCGAAGGTCCGGGCGTTTTTCCAGCCGAACGGAATCGATAAAACGCACCTGGCGTTCATCGAGAGTGAGGATCATCGAAGAGGTTCGCACACCTTCGCCGAAGAAGCGCACGCCTTTGAGGAGATTGCCGTCAGTGACGCCGGTGCAGGCAAAGATCATTTTCTTGCCGGGGGCGAGATCTTCGGTGTCATAGATGCGCTTCGGGTCGGCGACCCCCATGCGCTCCAGGCGTTCCACGTCCTGGGGCTTAGTGAGGACCAGGCGCGCCAGAATTTGCCCATTCAAACACCTTAGAGCCGCGGCGGTAAGGACGCCTTCGGGCGCGCCGCCAGTGCCCATCACCATGTGGACGCCGGTGCCGATGACGGCGGCGGAAATGCCGGCGGAGAGATCGCCGTCGCCAATCAAGCGAATGCGCGCCCCGACGGCGCGAATGTCGGCAATGAGCTTTTCATGGCGGGGACGATCCAGAACCATCACTACCAGATCTTCGACGTCGCGATCGAGGCGCCTGGCAACGGCTTTCAGATTGTCAGCGACCGGCGCGTCAAGTTCGACGGCTCCCTTGCAAGAAGGCCCGACAACGAGTTTTTCCATATATATGTCGGGAGCGTGCAGCAAGCCGCCCTTTTCGCTGGCGGCAAGCACAGCGATCGAGTTTGGAGCACCGGTGGCGCACAGATTGGTGCCCTCGAGGGGATCGACGGCGATGTCCACGACGGGGAAAAGCGCCTTCGGGGCATGGGTAGCGAGGCCGACTTTTTCGCCGATGTAAAGCATTGGGGCTTCGTCGCGTTCACCCTCGCCGATGACGATGGTGCCGTCCATTTCCACCTGGTCCATGGTGCGACGCATGGCTTCGACGGCGACTTCATCGGCTTTGTGGCGATCACCGAAACCCATGGTGCGAGCGGCGGCAATGGCGGCGTTTTCCACGACGCGCAGGAACTCAAGACTCAGTTGTTCTTCCATAGGAGCGCCCTCCGCGGACGCTGGTTTCAGGGCAGAGAGATCAGGCTCGAGTGGGGCGATGGAGGCGAAGGAACAAACTCGTCTTCCAAAATGGGCTCTGGCACGGCGATTCTTGGGTCATTGTACCTATTCGCGGCCCGGAAGGGGACGGATAAGCCCGTTGACGAGATTCGGATCAGTAAACTCCGTCATGTCGCCGGGGCGCTTGCCAGCCACGGGAAGAAGGCGGGCAGAAAGGGGTTTGTTCCATTTGACGGAGAGTGTGGCGACGTCGCCGATGATGCCCGCCAAATCGGCCTCGCTCGTATCTCCGGGCAGTGGAATGGTGTCGAGACCCGTGGCGCAGACAGCGGAATAGCTGAGGAGGGCATCGAGCGAGAGGAGCCCCTGATTCCAACGGTCCGTGAGACGCGGATCTTCCAGCACCGGGAGCATGACGCCGGAGTATCCCGTACGGCGCGCGCCAACTTCCTTAAGGGCGGAAGTGATGGCACCGACAGCGGTCATCGTGCCGCTTGCCCCGAAGGGTTGCTTGGAGATGGCTTCGATGCCCGCCGCGATGGAGGCTTCCCGGGATGGGGCAGGAGAAAGATCCTGACCCATGTACGTCCAGCCTTGTTCGCGGTCTACGCGTTGCGCAAGATCCTGAACGTCAAAGGCGGCATTGAAAAAGGCGTCGATCAAGCGGCGATGGAGCGCGGCGGGATCGGGAGCGTCTTGCGCAGCCTCGGCGACCAGGCCTGCCGAGGCCAGGCCAATGGCGAATTGATGTCCGCTGCCGGTGTGGTACGCGCCAGGAAAGAACGCAGCGTAGGCAGGAACGTTGGCATTAGCAGCAAAGCGGAAATTGCCCTCGCTGTGCTGAGTGGATTGGGAGAGCTTCTTCATGACGCGGGCGGCGGAATGGACGGCGGACCAGTTGATGCCGTGATCGTTCGTGACGGCCACAGTGCCGAAGACATTCTTGGTGTTCTGCAGGACGGAGGCGAGGAGATCGGCTTGGGCGTCGCCGTCGTCACCCGAGAGATAAGCAGGGCCAATGGCGAGCATCAATTTGTTTTGAGCTGCGAGGCCGTCGAGATCCTTAAACAAGCGCACGGCCTCATCGGTGGTGAGACCCTTGGTGTATTCCGGGAAGGGCTGCGTGACAATGCGGAGGGTGTCCACCGTGTACCCGCGGGATTCGAAGACAGTCTCCGCGTAACGGAGAAATTTGACGGTCTCCGCGATCTGCAGTTGATATTGCGTGCGGTCGAGATTGATGAAAGCGGTGATAGCGCGGACGTGCGGTTTGGACGCGGCCGGCGAGCTTTGCTGGGCGGGAGCTTGCGCTCGAAGGCAAGAGGCGGCGAGGAGAAGTGCGATGAGGATCGAAACTGCGCGAATCTCGACGGAACTGCGGAAAAGTTTCATTGCGTGTCCTCCTCGCAATACCCGTTCAGGGTATCAAAAGGAAGGTGCGCAAGTCGTTTGGAAGTGCGAGTCAGCGGACGAAGGGATAGATTTCGTCGGCGATCCAGTAGTTCGCGAGAACGATGGCGAGGGCGGTTCCGAGGATCCAAACGACCCAGCGCCAACGGACCCAATGGGCACGAAATGGAGAATAGGACAGCGGCCATTCCAGAAGATAGACCAAGGAGTAGCACAGGTTGGCGAGGAGGGCCAGAACACTCATGGTTAAGAACGTGGAGAGGGCGAAGGCAGGACGGAAGTGCGGCCAACTGGCGACGACCCAACTGACAACGACGGCCAAAAGGAGAAGATTGTAGAAGAGACGTCGATGCTCCCAAAACCGAAATGAAGGAGCCCCAGTGTTGGGAACCGCGGAATCGGGAAGTTGAGGTTGCATAGAGCGTCCAGGAAGATGGTAAGCGTGGAGGTTCATTGTGTCAAGTACTTTGCATTGCAAAGGCTAAATGCTTAAGGTGAACGCGGAAGCTCCTACGATACGACCCCGTTAGACGAAAGCGGAGATGCCCGTGATTTTTTCGCCGATGACCAGCTTGTGGATGTCGTTGGTGCCCTCGTAAGTGAAGACGCTCTCGAGGTTGTTCATGTGGCGCATGATGCAGTAGTCGTCGACGATGCCGTTGGCGCCGAGGATGTCGCGGGATTTGCGGGCGGTTTCGAGGGCGATGGCCACGTTGTTCATCTTGAGCATGGAGATGTGCGAGGAATCGACTGCACCTTTGTCTTTCAGGCGACCAACGTGCATCGCGAGGAGCTGGGCCTTGACGATTTCGGTAATCATCCAGGCGAGCTTTTCCTGGACGAGTTGGTGGGACGCGATGGGTTTATTGGCGAACTGCTTGCGCGTTTTGGCGTATTGGAGCGCGGTGTCGTAACAAGCCATGGCCGCGCCGATGGCTCCCCAGCCAATGCCGTAGCGCGCCTGATTGAGGCAACTCAAGGGGCCGCGTAAGCCGGTGACACCCGGAAGAAGATTTTGCCCTGGGATGGCGCAATCGCTGAAGGAGAGACCGGAAGTGATCGAGGCGCGCAGGGACCATTTGCCGTGGACGTCCCAGGACTTGAAACCGGGAGTGCCTTTTTCCACCAGGAATCCGCGGACTTTTTCGTCCTCGCATTTGGCCCACACGACGGCGACGTCGGCGAGCGAGCCACTGGTGATCCACATCTTTTCGCCGTTCAGAACGTAGCCATCGCCCTTTTTCACCGCGCGCGTAAGCATTCCGCCCGGATTGGAACCAAACTGAGGTTCGCTAAGGCCGAAGCAGCCCACCGCATTTCCCGATTGCAAGCGCGGGAGCCATTTCTCCTTTTGCGCGTCGCTGCCGAATGTGTAGATCGGGTACATCACGAGCGCGCCCTGGACGGAGACGAAACTCCGCAGGCCGGAATCGCCACGCTCAAGTTCCTGCATCATCAGCCCGTAAGCCACGTTGGACATTCCCGCGCAGCCGTAGCCGTGCAGGTTGGCTCCGAGAAATCCGAGCTCGCCAAGTTGTGGAATCAAATGCTTGGGAAACGTGCCTTCGCGGCTATGCTTTTCGATAATGGGGACGATTTCGTTATCAACGAACCGGCGTGCAGTCTGACGGACGAGCTTCTCTTCGTCGTTCAGCAGCGAGTCGACATCGATGAAATCCACACCGGGAAATGAGGGCATGAGGAGTCCTTCGCTTAGCCAATGGCGACTTGCCATAGGCGCGGCGAAGGAAGTGTAGCAAGGCGCTCAGCGGACCAGCAAGAAAGCGAACGACGGCAGAGAGACATCCTGCGGGGACACAGGACTGGCGATATTCGGCAGAGTCAATTCCGCCAGGATGGTCAGGAAGTATGGAAAAACGAGACGATATTTCATCGTGGCACTCCTTCCCTGGGAAGATGGGGGACCCTGGACGGCGTCTGAGGAACGCCGAGTGGTGGGACTATGCGCGTGCGGCGTACGGCTGGCAAACGCAAAGATTTAATGGCAAGCATTCACAAAGGCGGGGGAGTGTGGGCGGGGCACGGGAGTTTGGTCTGGAGCAGGTACACTAGTCGGGTATGGAAAGGACCAGGAAACGTGGCGAAACGCGCAGTGCGGCGGGTGAATCCGGAAATATTGATCTTTGACGTGGATGGCGTGCTGATTGACGTGCGCGAGACCTTTTGGCGCTCAGCGCTCCAGACCATGGAAAAACTTACGGGGAAAAAAGGGACTTGGGCGGAGCTGCACAAGTGGAAGCGGCAGCCGGGAAATAACGACGATTGGATGATGGTGTCGCGATGGGCCACGGCGCTGGGCGTGCCGACGACGTACGAGGAAGCGCGAGCGGCGTTTCAGCCATTCTATTGGGGAAGCAACGGTAAGCCGGGAAACGTGGAGAAGGAGAAATGGCTGGTGACGCCGAAGCTTGTGGAGAAGTGGGCGCGGCGGAGAGAGTTGAACCTGTTCACCGGACGGACGCGGCCGGAATTTGACTATTCCTTCCAGAAATGGCCGGCGGCGAAAAAGTTTCGGATGGTAGTGACAATGAATGATGCGCGGAAAAAGCCGTATCCGGACGGCTTGTTCGCGATCCTGGGAAAGCGCGACCCCAAGAGTGCGCTGTACCTGGGAGACAACGTGGACGATGCATTGTCGGCGAAGGCGGCGGGGGTGCCGTTCATGGGAATTCTGCCCAAAAACGCTCACAATTATCGAGAACGCGCCAGGAGGTTTCGGGAACTGGGCGCGCTGAGGCTATTGGAGCGGGCTCGCGATCTGGACCGGCTGCTCGAATAGAAAAATGGCAGGCATCCTTCCGGCGAGGTGCCGTGCTCACACCAACAGCGATTCTTGCCCGATGTGGTTATTTCCGGAACTTCCGATGGTTTCTGGGGAAATGCAATGGGAAGCTGGAATTTCTGCCGGCGTTGAGGAAGGAAGGCCATGAAACCCTGGATTCGAATTCTGACATTTTCCGCAATGGGTTTGGCGTGCGCCGCTGTGGCGTTTGCGCAAGCTCCGCCGGGACCGATCACCCCCCCGGCCGGGGCCGAGGTCGAAGGCCCACGGACACCGCCTCCGGTAAAGATCGCTCCTCGAAAGGACATTTTGGGGGCCTGGCGGTTGAACCGCGACGACAGCGACGACCCCTCGCAAAAATCCAACCAGAGGCAGGTGCATGACTCGGGCGGGAGCCACACCGGGATCGGCGGCCCGCGCATTGGCTGGCCGGGCGGAACGATTGGCGGCCCAACGATGGGCGGCGGGCAGCACGGGAATGGCGGTTCGCAGAAAGGAACTCAGGAAGACCGCGAGCGATATCGCGAATTGATCGATCCTTCGGTGCGGGTCCGGTTGGAGCGAAGGGGCACGGACAATTCGGTGGTGACGATGTATGGGGATCAGGGCCGCAAGACGATTTTTTATACGGAAGGGCATAAGCCAGATGAAGCGCCGGGTGTGGGCACGGATTTCGTGGAAGCCAAATGGGACGGCGGGAAGTTGGTGAGCGAATCGCAGCTGCCGAAGAAGGGGTACATGCGGCGGACGTATGAGATTTCGCAGGATGGCCTGCAGCTGTATGAGGAAGTGGAATTGGTCACGGGGAAAGATAAGAATCCAGCGAGCTTTCGATTCGTGTACGACGCTGTGGCGGGTGAGGAATACTGATTAGCGCGCTGCGAGAAGTTGGGGCTCCTCTCGTACGGTTATATCGCAAAAGCGGAGGCTGCGCCTCCGCACTCCAAAATCAGGCGCGCAGGTTGGGAAGCGATTGCTGAAGATCGGCGATCAGGTCGTGCGTGGATTCGAGGCCGATGTTGAGGCGCACGATGCGATGTTCGTAGGCGGGACGGCCCGGAATGCGGCCGATGTTGTAGGAAAGCGCAAGACTGGTTACGCCCGCCCAGCTATAGCCGATCTTGAAGAGCTTCAATCCATCCACGAATGCATGAACCTGCTGCTGCGTTGGCCCCGGTTTGAAGACCATCGAAAACACTCCTGAAGAACCGAGAAAATCGCGCTTCCAGATGTCGTGGCCCGGGCAGGATGGCAAAGCGGGATGCAGGACAAGTTCGACTTCTGGACAATCGGCGAGCCATTGGGCAATTTGCAGTCCCGATTTTTCTATGGCCGAGAGGCGCACGGCGAGCGTCTGCAGACCGCGAAGGGCCAGGCTGCAGTCGTCGGGAGAAACTCCGCAGCCCATCATTTGCTGCGCGGCCCCGAGGCGCTGATGAATGGCGTCGTTACGGACGGTGATTGAACCCAGGAGCAAATCGCTGTGGCCGCCGATGTATTTCGTGACGGCTTGCATGGTGATATCCACGCCATGATCGAAGGCGTCGAAGAGAACGCCGGCGGACCAGGTATTGTCGAGAACGACGTTGATATTGCGCGCGCGAGCGGCAGCGACGATGGCGGGAATGTCCTGGACCTCCATCGTGATCGAGCCGGGGCTTTCGGTCCAGATGAGCCGGGTGTTTTCCTGGATGAGCGCGGAGATGCCTTCGCCGATAAGCGGATCGTAGAACGTGGAGGTGATGCCAAAGCGCGAAAGAAGTTGTGTGGTGAGTTTGCGATTCGGGTAGTAGATGCTGTTGGGAACGAGGATGTGATCGCCAGCCTGCAGCATGGCGAAATTGATGAGGGAGATGGCCGCCTGACCGCCGGGGGCGAGAATGGTGTGGGCGCCGGATTCGAGTTCGCAGATGCGCGCGGCAAGTTCGAGCGAGGTGGGCGTGCCATAGAGACCGTAGGTGTAGCCGACCTTGTTCTGATCCCAGGTGTCGCGAACGGCGGATGAGTTTGGGAAGACGGTGGTGGAGCCGCGATAGACAGGCGAGGCGAGGGATTTGTAGCCGACGGGAATCTTGGCGTCGGAATGGATCAATTTGGTTTGCCAGGATTTGGTCATGTGGGAGTCCGCCGAGGTTGCGTGCGTCTCTGAGTATACCCCGGAGGTTCGCGTACCCCTCGAAGCTTGGGGCGAGCGAGACGTAGTGAATGGACTGACGAAGAGGCCGACAGCCGTTAGTTGACAGCTGACAACCGGAAGGGCGGGAGGCAGAAGTGCATGTCGGCTGTCCGATGTAAGTTTCCTCCTTATTTCTTTCCCTACCTTCTACCTTCCCCGAGCGATCCTGCGAGGGTTTGCGCAAACCCCGCCGCTAACTCCTTTCGCTAGGTCTCTTACGCAAACCCCCTGGGTACCCCTTTGGAGTGCGGTTGCTCGGCTGCCGCTTTTGCGATATCAGGATCGCGCTCAAGCGATCGTTCGCGCACAATCGCACGCCCCAAAAGCGTCCGCCTCCGCTCTGTGCCGCCTCCGCGTGCTCTGCGTCTCTGCGTTTCGTCCTCTTCCCCTCCGGATCTCGGGAAACAGGTCACGCCTCACCTCTCTCCGGGGGGGGCCGCCTTAAAAGACCAGCGCTACACGGGAGATTGTAGAGAGCGTCCACTCACCACAACGGCGGCGAATCGAAGGCGAAGAACTGTTATAATCGCGGCGAAAACGGCAACACCGGGTGGAGCGGAGGAATATGACGGAATCATCCTCGGCGAAACGGGCGCGCACGCCACACAAAGGACCGCAGGCGCCGCGCTTCATCGTGATCGAAGGGCCGCTGCGCGTGGGCAAGACCACGCTGGCGCGCATCCTGGCCGAGCGACTGCACGCGCGCCGCATCTACGATTGCGAAGACAATCCCTTCCTGGCGGATTTTTACGCGGAAAAAGCGGGCGCGGCCTATCGCGCGCAGATGTATTTCCTGATGGAGCGACAAAAGCGCCTGCGCGAAGGCCTGGCCGCGGAAGCGCCGGGGCCCTTGATCAGCGACTACCTGATGGAGAAAGACCGCATCTTCGCCAACCTGAACCTCGACGACGCGGAACTGAAACTCTACGAGCGATATTATGAGGCGCTGACGGCGGAGCTCCCGCAACCGGACCTGGTGATTTACCTGCAGGCGAAGCCTGAAGTGCTGCGCACGCGCATCGCCAAGAAAAAAGCGGCGGAAGAGAGCCGCATCGCTCCTGCGTACGTGGAAGAGGTGGCGCGGGCCTACGAGCATTTCTTTTTTCACTATGAGAGCGCGGACCTGCTGGTGGTGGATACCTCGGAAATCGACTTCGTGGAGCGCAGCGAGGATCTGCAGCAGCTGCTCAAGCGGCTGCAAGAGCCGGTGAAGGGCACGCAGTATTACCTGCCGCTCGGCGGATCCGACTGACGCGAGAACCACGGGCGGACGCCTGGGCTACTCCGAGAATCGCGGCGCGCGCAACCGGCGAAGTTGATGCTACCATGCCAGCCGCACCCCAAAGACCGCGCGGTGCGGCACCTACAGGTCCACGGCAATCACAAGCAACCAAAACAATTTGAGGAGTGAAGCGATGGAATTGTGGACAAGGCGGAAGTTTTTTGCGGGTTCGCTGGCGGGAGGCGCGCTGGCAGGCGCGGGCCGGCTCCTGGGCAAGACACTGGGACTGGAAGTGCCGGCAAGCGGCATTGCCAGAGCAGGCGAGGCGGGCGGCACTCGGCCGCTGATGGTCTCCTCCGCGAATGGTTTGCACGCGCTGGGAAAGGGTATGGAGATTCTGAAGTCCGGCGGCGACACGCTGGAGGCGGCGGTGTCCGCCGTGACGATCGTGGAAGACGACCCGAATGACGACTCGGTGGGCTACGGCGGATTGCCGAATGAAGACGGCGTGGTGGAGCTGGACGCCTGCGTGATGCACGGGCCGACGCGCCGCGCAGGCAGCGTGGGCAGCGTGCAGAAGATCAAGAACCCGGCGCGGCTGGCGAAAACGGTGATGGAGCGCACGAATCACGTAATGATCGTGGGCGACGGCGCGCGGCGGTTCGCGGTGGACGAGGGCTTCGAGGAGCACAATCTGCTCACGGAGAACTCGCGGAAGATCTGGCTGGCGTGGAAGGCGAAGACGAGCTTCAACTGGCGGCCGGGCATCGACAGCCCGGAGTGGAAAGAGTACATGTCCGAGCTGTTCGACGGCGACGCGGACAAAATTGCTTACGCGGAACAGAAAATCGCGCACCCGCCGACGGGAACCATCAACTGCCTGGCGGTGAGCGCGAAGGGCGAAGTCAGCGGGACGACGACAACTTCGGGGCTGGCCTGGAAAATTCCCGGGCGCGTGGGCGATTCGCCGATTATCGGCGCGGGATTGTACGTGGACGGCGACGTGGGCGGCGCGGGCTCGACCGGAAAAGGCGAAGAGAACATCAAGGTTTGCGGCGGGCACACGATCGTGGAAATGATGCGGAAAGGCATGAAACCCACCGACGCCTGTCTGGAGGCGCTGGGCCGCGTGGTTCGGAATTACAACGGAGACAAGAAGAAGCTGACGACGTTTCACCTGTTTTTCTACGCAGTGAACAAGGATGGCGAGTACGGGGCCGCGTCGCTCTGGAAGAATACCTATGCGCGGCCGAAGCCGGCGCAGTTCGCGGTGCACGATGGAACGGAAGCGCGGCTGGAATTGTGCAAGCCGTTTTTTGACGAGATTGGGGGCGACGAGTAGGGAGACGGACTTGTGTTGTGACTTGTGTTCCCCGACCTGAACAGGAAAAAGAGTTAAAGATAACGCAGAGGCACAGAGGTCGCGGAGCTTCGCGGAGAAGAACACGGGCGGCGTAAAGCTGCCCCTACATTGAGCGGAATTGGGCGATGGACCAGGCGAATGTGTTGATTGTGGGCGGCGGCGTGGTGGGCTGCGCAGTGGCGGCGGCGCTTTCGCGGAAGTGGACGGATGTTTTTCTGGTGGAGCAGTACCCCAAGCTGGGGATGGCGACGAGTTCGCGCAATAGCGGCGTGATTCACTCAGGAATTTATTACCCGACAAATTCGTGGAAGGCGAAACTCTGCGTGGCGGGGAACCGGCTGACGAAGGAGTTTTGCGCGCGGCACAACGTGCCGCACCGGACCACCGGAAAGTTGGTGGTGGCAAAAGACGCCACCGAGATCGCCGAACTGGAGGCGCTGAAAAAACGCGGCGAGGAGAATGGCGTCGAAGGCCTGCGGCTGATTGACACAGCAGGAATGCGCGCGAAGGAGCCCCACATTCGTGGACACGCGGCGCTCGAGGTGGCGTCAACGGGAATTTGCGCGGCGGAAGAACTGGTTCATGCCTACGCGCGCGTGGCCGAGAGACAAGGCGCAAACTTTGTGAGGCGCGCGAAGGTGACGATGCTGGAGCCGAAGGGCGACACGGTGGAAGTGCGATTGCGGATCGGGGATGAGGGGCAATCGGAGGAAGAGACGATCGCGGCGCGCTGCGTGGTGAATGCGGCGGGATTGTACGCGGATGAAGTGGCCGGAATGCTGGGGCCACGGCCGTGGAAGATTTATCCGGTGCGTGGCGAATATTGCGAAATTCGCGGGCCGAGGGCCAAGTGGATTCGCGGATTGGTGTATCCGCTGCCGCATCCTGACCAGCTGACGCTGGGCGTACACTTCACCACAACGATGTGGGGAACGACGCTGGTGGGGCCGACGGCGACGTACGTGGAAGGGAAAGAGAATTACGAGCGCGGCCGGCTGCAGATTGCGGAGTTTACGAAGGACGCGAAGACGTTGCTACCAGAGTTGCAAGACCAGGATTTGCAGCTTGGCTATTCGGGATTGCGGCCGAAGTTGAAAGCGCCGGGCGAAAAGGGCGTGGCGGATTTTGTGATCGAACCGGATCGCGAAGTGCCGCGGGTAATTCAGTTAGTGGGGATTGAGTCGCCGGGATTGACGGCGGCGGAGGCGACCGCGGAGCACGTGGCGGAGTTGGTGGCTCGCGTCTTGTGACTCGTCCTGAGAAGAGAAGTGTCGTGGGATAGAAACAGGCGATTTTGGCGATATGAAGCACTGTGCCTAGGTCCCTCGATTCCGACTCGCAAACGGCGCGAGCCCCCGGTCGGGATGACAAACGGGGCGTCACGTCTCGATCGTTGGGCATTACGTCAATCTTTGTAGGCCGCTTCACACCGCTGTTACATTACTCAACAACTATACGGAGGAATTTTTTCTTGCCGACTCGCACTTCATACGAGGCGGCAAGATTAGGATTTAACCGAAGCGTTTCGTCACTCACAATCTGACCATCGATCTCCACGGCACCTTGCTTGATGAGGCGCGCAGCCTCAGCAACGGACTCAACTTGACGGAGATATGCCAACACTTGGATCCACTTGGGTGCGGCCGTACGTGTGCTGATGACTCCCCCCGAATGGCGCAAGAAGTCTTCTTGCCTCGTTAGTCGGATCTCTTTCATTTCCGCGGGCGCTTGGCGGTCGCGGAAGACGCGCTGGAAATTTTCGGCGGCTTTGCGGGCGGCTTCGGCGCCGTGGAAGTCGGAGGCGACTTCTTCGCCGAGGCGCATTTTGGCGTCCATGGGGTGGAGTGCGCCGGAGGCCACTTCCTGTTTCAGCGCGGCGATTTGCTCGGGCGAGCGGTCGGTGACTAGCTCGTAGTAGGTCCACATAAGCTCGTCGGGAATGGACATGATTTTGCCGAACATCTCGGCAGGGGGTTCGGTGATGCCGATGTAGTTGCCGAGGCTCTTGGACATTTTGCGTTGGCCGTCGAGGCCAACAAGGATCGGCATCGTGAGGATCGCCTGGCCGGGGAGCCCGTATTCGCGCTGGATTTCGCGGTGGACCAGGAGATTGAATTTCTGCTCGGTGGCGCCGAGTTCGACATCGGATTTGAGTTCGACGGCATCGAGCGCGGTGAGCAGTGGATAGAGCAGCTCGTGGACGGAGATGGGCTGGCCTTCCTCGAGTCGCTTTCGGAAATCCTCGCGTTCGAGCATGCGGGCCAAGCGATAGCGGCCGCAAAGATGAATGATGTCCACGGCGGAGAGCTTGCTGAGCCATTCGCTGTTGTAGCGGACTTCGGTTTTAGCGGGGTCGAGAATCTTGAAGACCTGCGTGAGATAGGTTTTGGCGTTGGCGTCCACTTGTTCGCGGGTAAGCGGCGGGCGCGTCTCCGAAACGCCGGTGGGATCGCCGATCATCGCGGAAAAATCTCCAATGAGGAATACAGCGGTGTGGCCCAGATCCTGAAAGTGTTTGAGCTTGCGGAGGACGACGGTGTGGCCGAGATGCAGGTCCGGCGCGGTTGGATCCACACCAAGATAGACGCGGAGCGGCTTGCCGGTTTGCAGGGATTTTTCGAGGCTGGCCTTCAGCTCCGGCTCGGGAATGATTTCAGCAACACCTTTTTTGAGGTAGGCGAGTTGCTCGGCGACAGTTTTGAAGGAGTTCGAAGTCATAGGATCTCAGTGAAAGCTTGTACCGCAAATCGTGTCCAACCCAGACCAAGCCAACTCCGCCACTATACGGAACTCACCACGCGGCGGCCGAGGATTTTGTAGTTTCCTTCCAGAATGATTTTTACCGCTTCGGTGTAAATCCTGTGTTCTTCCCTTAAGATACGCTCAGAAAGAGACTGCTCGTCGTCGGAGTCAAGCACAGGGACGACCGCTTGCCGGATGATCGGGCCGGCGTCGAGATTTTCGTCCACGAAATGCACGGTGCAGCCGGCAAACTTGACACCGTAATCGAGCGCCTGCTTCTGCGATTCCAGGCCGGGGAACGAGGGCAGCAGCGACGGATGAATGTTCAGGATGCGCTGGGGGAAGGCGGCGACGAAGTAAGGAGAGAGCAGGCGCATGTAACCCGCAAGGCAGATCAGATCGACGTTGTACTCCTGCAAGACAGCGGCGACCTGGCGATCATACGTTTCGCGCTCCAGCCCTTTGGACGGAATGGCGCGGGCCGGAATGCCGCGCGATTTGGCGCGATCGAGGCCCGGCGCGCCGGGTTTGTTGCTGATGACGATGGAAATTTCGGCGTTGGGGATGCGCCCGGCAGAGACACTTTCGGCGAGGGCTTCGAAATTCGAGCCGCGACCGCTTAAGAGGACACCGATGCGCTGCACCATAAACAAAAAACGTTAGCATACCTCCGAAGCGCGTCCAAATTGCAAAAGGGCCGCAGGGGCCAAGACGAATTGCAGGCGGTATGCCCCGTTACTTCGCCTGACGGAGCGCCTGAACCCGGGCAAGCGCCGCTTTTCGCCCGGTTTCGTATGCCGGCATTCCGGCGTAATCCTCGACGACCTGCGCGTACTTCGCGCTCGCTTCGGCGGCTTTGCCTGTGGCTTCGAGCGCCCAGCCGTAGAGCCCGTTAAGAAGGCCCGGAAACGCCGCATGTGGTTCCGCGGCGGCGAATTCGTCCACGGCGTTTGCAGGTTGCTGATGATTCAGATACCACCAGCCGCGGGAGATGTGGCGTTCGGCAGCAATTTCCGGCAAATCGAATGAACCATGAAAGACCAAAACGCTGCCGGCGATCACCTCGTCCGGTGGATGGCGGCGAAAATAACCGTAGGGAAACAGGCTGTAGTTCGTGAGCGTGCTGCTGACAAAGATCGTGCCGGAAAACTTCTCCGGCATGACCTCCGGAAGTTCACGTTCGGCCGCTTCGAGGAAGCTGGGGCTGGGCAGTTCGCGGCAGGGCAAGCCGGCGTGGACGGGATCTTCGCCTCCGAGCCAGGCAATCCAGCAATCGTGAATGCCACGCGCGGCAACGTAGCCGCGCACCTGATAGAGCGACTGGCCCCAATCCACGCTCGAATCGCCCAGGACGAGTCGAACCTTCGAAGGGCCGCCCCAGGCTTCGTTGGCGTAGGAAATCAGATTCGGAAACGCGCGCGCGTAAGAAACGCACTGGAATGCAAGGAGCGCGGCCATCACCCCAAGCAGCGGCTTCGATCGCTGGGCATAGTAAGCCGCCGCAGCGGAGGCAATGAGTATGAGGAACGGATAGACCGGCAGGATGTGGCGGACGCCGATGTTAATTTTGCTGGCCATGGCGGAGAGGAGAAAGACGGCGAGCGGAAGAGCTAGAATCGTGAATTCGCGCGGGCGAGTGTTCCAGAGGCCGGGTGAAGCAATGGCCAACAGGAAAAGGAAGAGCAGAGAGAGCGGAGTTTTCACGAGCATGGTGACTGGGAAGTAGTACCAAACGCCGGTGGGATGCTCGGCCCCAAAGATAAAGGAAGTGCGCACGGTGTTGTCCACGACGAACAACAGTCCATCCAGATAGGACTCCGGCAAAAGATGGAACCGCGCGATGGTGGCGACCGTGTGGCCGAAGAAGCTCGAGGAGCGGCCGTCTTCCTTAAGAACCTGGGCGATATCAAAGCCGGCAGCGCGGCCAGGCAGCGCGGAATAACGGAACTGATAGGTGGCCCAAAGAACGAAGACGCCGATGCAGCACGCACCGATCCACGCTCCTGCGAACCGGACAATCCGACGACGCGAGTGAGAATCGCGATCGAACCACGCCCACGCCGCGAATTGAAGCAGAAGGATAAACGGCACGAAGGCCCCCGTGTGTTTCGAGGCGAGGGCCAGGCCGAGCGCGAAACCCACCAGAACGAGGCGGGGTGCAGAGGGCTTTCGAAGATAACGGTCCGCCAGGAAAACCGTCAGGAACGTGGTCGCCGCGATGGCCACGTCCGTGGTGACCAGCGCGCCGTGGCCAGCGAGATTTGGTTCGAACAGGGCGAGCAAAACGGCGATGCCGGCGGCGAGATCGCCAAACCAGGCGCGCGCGGCGAAAAAGACGGTGACGAGCAGCAGGAGGGTGAAGGACATTGCCGCGAGGCGCGCGCGGTGCAGAGCCGCGTGGCCGACGCTGCTGTTGAGCAAGCGGTGGCCGATGGCAATAAGGCGTACGTTGGCGACGGGCGCTGAGCCGCATGGCCCATCGAAGATTTCCAACTGCCAATGACGAATCGGAAAGGCAGCAATCAATTTGAGCAGGGGAGGATGTTCGGGATTGATAGCGTAATCGCCGCATTGCCAGTAGCGGTAGCCGGCGGCCATGTGCTCGCCTTCGTCGAAAGTGGGAGAGGTCGCGGCGGAATAGCGGGCGAGCAGGATTGGAAGCAGGAGGAGCGCCAGCGCGAAGGACGCCCAGGCGAATACGGGGTGCCACGCGGGCTTGGCGTTGGCGGTCGAGATCGTTTCGGGCATGCGCTGCGCCCCACCAGAGGCAGGCCGTTCGGGTTTCATTGTTACAGACGATGGCCAGGGGCGAAAGGTCAGAGGTTGAGGGCGCCGGAGTAGATGAGCCGGGCTTTGCCGGTGTCGCCGCGCTCAATGCGGCCAATCTTGAAGAATTTTTCGCGGCGGCGCTTGAGATCGGCCTCGGCAACTTTGACGTGCTCGGTGGAGACAATGACGATCATGCCGACGCCCATGTTAAAGGACTGCAGGAGTTCGTCGGTGTCAATTTCCCCGAGTTTAGCGAGATATTTGAAGATCGGCGGAATGGGCCAGGCATCGAGATCAATGATGGCCTTCACGCCGCTGGGAAGTACGCGCGGAAGATTGCCGGGGATGCCGCCGCCGGTGATATGCGCGAGCGCGGAGACCCAGCCCTTGGCGATGAGACTCTTCAGGGCGGGAGCGTAGCAGAGATGCGGCTTGAGGAGCTCGGCGCCGATTTTGTTACCGACGTCGGCGACGTAGCTTTCCGTTTTAAGGCTGGCAACTTCAAAGATCAACTTGCGCGCAAGCGAATATCCATTCGTGTGCAGCCCGGCAGAGGGCAAGGCGAGAAGGGTATCGCCGGGCTTGACGTTCTTGCCGGTGAGAATGTTCTTACGTTCGACGATGCCAACGATGAAGCCGGCGAGATCGTATTCGCCGGGAGGATAGAAACCCGGCATTTCGGCGGTCTCGCCGCCGATGAGCGCACAGCCGGCCTTACGGCAGGCACGGCTCATGCCGTCGACGAGCTGTTCGACCACATCAGGCTCGAGCTTACCCATGGCGAGGTAGTCGAGAAAGAAGAGCGGCTCGGCGCCCTGGACCAGGATGTCGTTCACACAGTGATTGACCAGATCGCCGCCCACGGTGGAATGGACGCCCATGGCCATGGCGATTTTGAGCTTCGTGCCGACGCCATCGGCGCTGGAGACCAGCACCGGCTCTTTCAGTTTTTTGTGATCGAGCGAAAAGAGCGCGCCGAAACCGCCGATACCGCCCAAGACTGCGGGCGTGAAGGTACGACTGGCCAGATGGCGGATGCGCTGCTTGGCGTCATCGGCGACAGCGATATTGACTCCAGCGTCGGCGTATTTCATGGTGAGCCGCCTTCGTGATTCGATGCGAGACGCTGCTACAAGCGGTGCGCCTTGCCGGGTGAAAACCTGCGGGGCAATGGGTGGCCGCCAGGTAAACGAACGCGACAGAGGTCACACTGTGGGCGAACTTCCTGCAGTCTATTCCCCAAAAAGTCGAAAATCCGGAAATCCAATTCCTCGGGCGCGAAAGCCCGTCTCCTCAGAGTTCCTTTACGTCGGGGCTGAAGTTCCGGTCCCGAACCCCTCACTTGCGAAAGAACTGCCGTAACAAATGGCCCGCTTTCGAAAAAGGGCCCTACGCTACACGTTTCCCGCTAGATTTTAGAACACATGAAAGAGTCTGCGCCAGCGAACAGTGCCCGGATGAATGAGAGCGTTGCCATAGGCCAGAAAGCGGGCGCCGATGTCTCCATTCCAAGCGTCGCGGGGCGCGTCAAGCGACATATAGATGAGCACGGGCGTGCCGAGGATGTCGTCGCGGGGAACACAACCCCAGTAGCGGGAATCGAGGGAGTTTTCCCGGTTGTCTCCCATGACGAAATAGCAGTTCGGCGGAATGGTGTAGGGCAAGCCGGGGAATGCGCCGATGAGCTGCGACTTCGCGGGAGGATCGGTGCGGCCAAGAGTGTAATTTTCCTGGAGACGCTTGCCGTTGATATAGACGCCGCCATCGTGAACGTCAATCGTTTCGCCGGGGAGGCCAATGACGCGCTTGACGTAATCGGGCTGCGTGGGGTCGAAGGGCGGCTTGAAGATGATGATCTGCTGGCGTTTGGGTTCGCGCCACAGGGGAACATGGATGTTGGTGAACGGGATCCCCGCGTCATAGCCGATGCGGCTCATGATCAGGTGATCGCCGATGAGCAGGGTGTTTTCCATGGAACCCGAAGGAATCACCCGGGCCTGCCCGAGCGTGCCGTTGATAAGCATGAAGGCAAGGATCACCCAAAACCAGGCGATTGCTTCGCTTTTGACCCGAGCGCTCATGGAGGGTTCAGGTTGCTTGGCTGTATCGTTTTTGGATTTGGTTTTCGCTGCGTCAGCTTTCACGATTCACCTTGGGGCCCGCTTGGCCCAATCTCTATTGTAGAGCTTCTTTTGCCCGGACGGAGGCATTCGTTTCGAACGCTCGCCGCGTGAGGGCACGGCTCTGGAACGGGACCGCCGGAAGGCGGCCGTTACGTGTTGTTGGTCAGGTTTCGCGCTCTACAGCAATGGCCTCGACGGCCCCTATCCCGTTGGAAGCGTTTTCGCGGACTTCGAGTTGCACGAGGTCGGTGGGGTAATTTCCGGTGTAACAGGACGTACAGAAATTGCCCTCCGCGTCGCCGACGGCCTGCTTGAGACCGGCCATGGAAATATAACCGAGCGAATCGGCGCCAAGATATTTGCAGATTTGCTCGGGCGTGTTGGAGGAGGCGATGAGTTCTTCCCTGGTGGGCGTGTCCACGCCGTAGTAGCAAGGCGAAATCGTGGGCGGGCAGCTGATCCGCATGTGGACTTCCGCGGCGCCGGATTCGCGCATCATGCGGACGAGCTTGCGGCTGGTGGTGCCGCGGACGATGGAGTCGTCCACCAGGACCACGCGCTTGCCTTCAACGAGATCGCGCACGGGATTGAGCTTGAGTTTCACGCCAAAATTGCGGATGGCTTGCGACGGCTCAATGAACGTGCGGCCGATGTAATGGTTGCGGATGAGTCCCATGCGGAACGGGATGCCGGATTCGAGCGCGTAGCCGATGGCGGCGGGGACGCCGGAATCCGGGATGGGCACAACCATGTCGGCCTCGACGGGATGCTCCTTGGCGAGCAGGCGGCCGAGCATTTCGCGGGAGTGATTGACGGAGCGGCCGAAGATGATGCTGTCCGGGCGGGAGAAGTATACGTGTTCGAATATGCAGTATTGGTGCGGCTTCGGCGGGCTGAAACGGATGGATTCAAGGCCCGAGCGGGAGATGCGCACCATTTCACCGGGTTCGACTTCCCGGATGTAGTGGGCGTTGAGAAGATCGAAAGCACAGGTTTCGGAGGCGACGACCCAGGCGTCTTCGCCCGAGGGAGAAGCGACCTTGCCGAGAACGAGCGGCCGGAAGCCGCGAGGATCGCGGACGGCATAGAGTTCGTCGGGGGTGAGCACGAGGAGCGAGTACGCGCCTTCGACCTGATTGAGAGCGTCGCCGAGCGCACCGGAAAAGTTGCGGGCCTGCGAGCGGGCGATGAGGTGCACGATGACTTCGGTGTCGCTGTTGGTCTGGAAAATGGAGCCGCGATGCTCGAGGCGGCGGCGCCATTCGGCGGCGTTGGTGAGATTGCCATTGTGGCCGACAGCGATTTTGCCCTTATTGCAATCGATCAGGATGGGCTGGGCATTGAGGAGAGCTTTATCACCGGCGGTGGAATAGCGCGTGTGGCCGATAGCGCTGGAGCCCGGAAGCTCGGCGAGAACAGCGGGCGTGAAGATTTCCTCGACTTCACCCATATCGCGGTGGACGTTGAGGTCGGTGCCGTCGCTGGCAACGATGCCGGCGGATTCCTGGCCGCGGTGCTGAAGGGCGTAGAGACCGAGGTAGGCGAGGTTGGCGGCTTCGGGATGGCCGAAAACGCCGAAGACTCCACATTCGTCGTGGAAGTGGTCGTCGAAAATTTCGGAAATTTTCACGTCGCCAGCCTCTTACGCAAAGAGAGTTGTCGAATCGCTTCGACGAGAAGACAAAGCACGCTGAACGCCAGGGCTGGGGCCAAAAGCGCGCCTTTTACCGTGTCCCAGAAGAACTTGATAGAAGGCACGTCCACGAGAGCAAATAGAACGAGCAGCCAAGCGTTGGCCCTGCTGACCAGCAGGGCGACCGCGAGAAAAACGAAAGCAAGAGCCAACCAGGAGGCAAAAAATCTCAGGCCATCCCGATTTACATGGAGCAAGCCATCCCCCAGGAATTCATCTCCAGCGATTGCTATGGGCAACAACAAGAACAAGACACCAGCCACACCTGCGTGGATGGCTCGCACGATCTTCCGCGGCATGGAGAGAGTTTGCGTCATTGCACCTTCAGCATGCGGCCGAGTGAGTTGGACCAAACCTCGTGGAGAGTCGAGACGTCGGCCCTCACGGTGACATGCCCGTTATATTCGATGCGGAAGGCGTTGTCACGGGTAACGTTGCCGATTTGCCGACCGTTCACGCCGTATTGTCGCGCGGTGGCCAGGACAGCGGCAAGCTTATCGGGGCAAACCGAGACGATGGCGCGAGCGCCGCGTTCGTTGAAGAGGGCGAATTCGGCGGGGGCTTCTCCATTCAGGGTGATTTCCGCACCCGATGAGGGCGGGGCAAGCCCCGCCCCTACAGAGGCAAAGCAGGATTCGACGAGGGCGACGGCGAGGCCACCGTCACTGAGGTCGTGCGCGGAGTTGACGGTGCCTGCGGAGGCAAGCGCGACAAGACTGTCTTGCAGTCGCTTCTCGGCGGCAAGATCGATGCCAGGAGGTTCCCCAGCGGCAATGCCCGCTAGGATTTTCGAATATTCGGACGAGGAAAACTCTCGCGCAAGCAAACTGGATGCGCTGTGCCCCGTTTCCTCGACTCCGGACAGACCAACTATCCCGGCGCTCCGCTCGGAATGGCAATCGTCGGAAGCGCCACCATCGAGAAGAAGAATTACGTCACCCGCGTTGCGGAAGGCAATCTTCAAGGCCTTCGAGGCGTCGTCGAGGATGCCGAGGATGCCGATGACCGGAGTCGGATAGATCGACTTGCCCAGGGTTTCGTTGTAGAAGCTGACATTGCCGCCGGTGATGGGCGTGCCGAGCGCGATGCAGGCTTCGCCCAGGCCATCGATGGCTTGCGAGAACTGCCACATCACCTCGGGTTTCTCCGGGCTGCCGAAGTTGAGGCAGTTGGTGGCAGCGATGGGGCGAGCACCGGAAGCGGCGACGTTGCGCGCGGCCTCGGCAACGGCGTGCATGGCGCCGAGCCTGGGATTGAGCTGGCACCAGCGGGCGTTGCAATCGGTGGCAAGCGCAAGGGCACGCATGACACCGTTCTTTTCCGATTCCTTGATGCGGACGACGGCGGCATCGCTGGCGCCGGGGCCGGCAAGTGTGTTGGTGCGGACCATGGTGTCGTATTGCTCGGTGATCCAGTGCTTCGAGGCGATCGTGGGAGAAGCCAGAAGTTTCTGGAAATTGGTGGTGAGGTCGGTTTTTTCCGCAGCGAAGCGGAACCGGTCCTTTTCGGACTCGACGCGCGGCGCGGGTGCGGCAAGCGGGCGATCGTAAACGGGGCCCTCTTCCGCGAGAGGATGCGCGGGAATTTGCGCGGCAATCTGGCCGTGATTGCGAATCGTGGCCAGGCCGCCTTCCGTGACGGTTCCGACGACGACGGCGTCGAGTCCCCACTTCTTGAACACGTCGAGAACTTCGTGTTCGCGACCCTTTGCGGCGACCAGGAGCATGCGCTCCTGCGATTCGCTGAGCATGATTTCGTAGGGCGTCATGCCGGATTCACGCTGGGGAACCTTGGCCAGGTCGATTTCGATGCCGGTACCGCCGCGCGATGCCATCTCCACGGTGGAACAGGTGAGACCTGCCGCGCCCATGTCCTGAATGGCAACGATCGCGCCGGTTTTCATGGCTTCGAGGCACGCTTCGAGAAGAAGTTTTTCCACGAAGGGATCGCCGACCTGCACGTTGGGGCGCTTCTGCTGGGATTCTTCGGTGAATTCTGCGGAAGCAAGCAGCGACGCGCCGTGGATGCCGTCGCGCCCGGTTTTTGCGCCGACGTAGATGACGGGATTGCCGGTGCCCTTGGCCTTGGCGAGGAAAATGTCTTCCTTGCGGGCAATGCCGAGCGCGAGCGCATTGACGAGCGGATTTTGCGAATAGCAATGTTCGAAAACGACTTCACCGCCGACGGTGGGAACGCCGAAGCAGTTGCCGTAATGCGCGATGCCGCGGATGACGCCGTCGAGGATGCGCCGGTTGGCAGCGGCTTCTTCTTCGGTGGTGTTTTTGCCGGGCGTAATTTCCCCGAAGCGGAGCGAATCGAGAACGGCTATGGGGCGTGCGCCCATGGTGAAGATGTCGCGGAGGATGCCGCCGACGCCGGTGGTGGCTCCCTGGAAGGGTTCGACGTAACTCGGATGGTTGTGCGATTCGATTTTGAAGGCGGCAACGAGGCCGTCGCCGATGTCTACCACACCCGCGTTTTCACCGGGGCCCTGGACGACGAGCTTTCCCCGCGTGGGCAAGCGCTTGAGATGGACCTTGCTCGATTTGTAGGAGCAGTGCTCGCTCCACATCACGGAGAAGATGCCGAGTTCGGTGATATTAGGGTCGCGGCCGAGGATTTGCTGGATGCGGGCGTATTCGTCAGGCGTGACGCCGTGCTCGGCGGCGATTTCCGGGGTGACTTTGATTTCGGTGGGTGCGGTGGCCATTGCTATTTAGTGCTGTACCTCAGGAAATGGGACTCCAGATTCCTCGACTGCGCAGCCCGGCGTGCAAAAACCGCACGCCAGAAAAAACCGGGCCGCCCTGCTCGGAATGACCAGGCTGGGAAAAAGGATGCTATTCACGCGGTGGCCTTGGCGGCGCCGACGAGGGCTTCGACCATCGAGTGGAAGATGACCAGGCCGTCTTCGGAGTCGAGCGGGGCTTCGACGGCGCGCTCGGGATGCGGCATGAGGCCGGCGACATTGCGTTCGCGATTGCAGATGCCGGCGATGTTGGCCATGGAGCCATTAGGATTGCCGGCAGAGTCGTCCTTGCCGTCCGCGGTGGTGTAACGGAACAGAATCTGGCGGTTTTTCTCGAGGTCGCCAAGCGTGGCTTCGTCGCAATTGTAGTTGCCGTCGCTGTGGGCGATGGGAATTTTCAGAATCTGGCCCTTTTTCGCGGCGTTGGTGAAGGGCGAGTTCGCTTCTTCGACGCGAATATAGACGTGACGGCAGATGAAGCGCAGGCCGGAGTTGCGCATCATGGCGCCGGGAAGCAGGCCGGCTTCGAGGAGAATCTGGAAACCGTTACAAATGCCGAGAACCAGGCCGCCGGACCTTGCGAATTTGGCGACAGAACTCATGACCGGAGAGAATCGGGCGATAGCGCCGGTGCGCAGATAGTCGCCGTAGGAAAAGCCTCCTGGGAGAATGATGGCATCGCAGTTGTGAAGATTTTCGGATTGATGCCAGATGAATTCGACCGGCTCTTGCAGGACGTGGGCGATGGCGTGGAAAGCATCGTGATCGCAGTTGGACCCGGGAAAGACGACGACTCCGAATTTCATGGGACACCTCCGGGGGTTTCGGGGAATATTTATTTTAGCACAGACAGAGAACCGCTAACCCAGAGACGCGGAGAGCGCCGAGATTCGGAGTGAAGAGGGCAAATTGCACTCGGGTGCTTGAAGTTCAGGTTGAGATCCTTCAAACATCGTCGTCGGATGTGCTCAGGATGACAACGCGTGGGGAATGCCATACTTAGCGGCGTTTTTTGGGTTTGGATTTTTTGGGGGCGGAGTGAGCGTGGGCGCCGAGTTCCCGGCGCTTTTTGGAGGCCCAGCCGGGTTTGTTAGCTTGGCGGCCGCGGCCGATACCGAGGGCATCGGGAGGAACATTTTCGGTGATGACGGAGCCAGCGGCGATATAGGCTCCATCGCCGAGCTTCACCGGCGCGACGAGAACCGAATCGCTGCCGACGAAGACGCGATTGCCGATATTGGTCGGATGCTTGGCAAAACCATCGTAATTGCAGGTAATGGTGCCGGCGCCAATGTTGGATTTACTGCCAACTTTCGTGTCGCCGATGTAGGAAAGATGCGGGGCCTTACTTCCCTCGCCGAGCGTGGACTTCTTCAGCTCGACGAAATTGCCGACGCGAGCGCCCTTGAGGAGATGCGATTCGGGACGGAGGCGGGCAAACGGTCCGATGACCACCTCCGATTCGATACGGCTTTGCATGCAGACGCAATGCGGCTCAACGAGGACGTCGTCGCCAAGAATCATGTCGTGGAGAACGCCGCCGGTGCGGATGGTGCAGCGGGCGCCAATTTTCGTTTTGCCGAGGAGCTGGACGCACGGTTCGAGGATGGTGTCCTCGCCGACGATGACGTCGGGGTCGACGATAACGGTTTCGGGAAGCTGGATGGTGACGCCGTCGCGCATGAGCTGGTCGCGTTTCCACTCGCGGAAGGTCCGGTCAACACCAGCCAGGTCCGCGCGGGTGTTGCAACCGAGGGCTTCGCGGGGATCGGGGGCAATTCCGGCGAGCACGGTTTCGCCCTTGGAACTGAGGATGGAGATCGCGTCGGTGAGATAAATTTCGCGGTGTTTGTTGTCGGGCTTCACCTGGGCGAGGGCCGGCCAGAGCTTGGCAGAGGTGAAACAATACATACTGGAGTTGATCTCATTGAGCTCGCGCTGTTCGGGCGTAAGTTGGGATTCCTCGATGATCGCGGAAACGACATCGCCGGCTTTCCGGAGGATGCGGCCATAGCCGGAGGGATCGGCAAGGACCGCGGTAAGGATGGTGGCGGCGGCGTTGGCGGATTTGTGCTTTTGGATGAGCGCACGAATGGTTTCGGTACGGATGAGTGGGGCATCTCCGGGAAGTACGATGACGAATTTGGCGTTACCGATGGCGCGCCGCGAGACTAGGAGGGCGTGTCCGGTACCATTCTGCGGCTGCTGGAGCACGGTTTCGACACCCAGAGGCTTGACAGCCGCGGAGAGCTGTTCCGCCTGATGGCCGATTACAGCGATGATTTTTTTCGCGTGGAGCGGAAAGCAGGCGCGCACGACATGGTCCACAAGCGCACGGCCTCCCGCACGATGGAGAACTTTTGCCAGGCTGGATTTGAGGCGGGTGCCCCTTCCGGCGGCAAGGATGAGGATGGCGACATCTTTATTCGGCATGGTGAGAGCATTGTCCATTGGGCGGAGAGTTTTGACAATGCGGCGGGAAGAGGTGGGGCTTAATCGGCGGCGTTGGCCGGTTCGGTGACCCGGGCGTGAGACTCGCCGTCGCCTGCAACGGACTCCGCAGTGGTAATTTCCCAGGCCGAAGTATCCGCCAGGAGGCGACTGACGAGCTGCGTGTGAAGCGAATGGCCGGCCTTTCGCGCTTCGACTCGGCCCAACAGGGGCAAACCAAGCAAGGCGAGATCGCCGATGAGGTCGAGTGCCTTATGGCGGCCGAACTCGTCCGGGAAGCGCAGGGGACCGTTCATGACGCCGTCTTTCGTGAGCACGATGGCATTTTCGAGCGAACCGCCACGGATCAGGCCCATGGCGCGAAGCGGTTCGATATCGGATTCAAAGCAGAAGGTGCGCGCGCGGGAAAGAATCTGCCGGAAAGAATCCGGGTTGACCCCCATTTCGACTTCCTGCCTTCCTACCAGCGGGTGGGGGAAGTCCACGTAGCAGCGGACGCGGAATTCATCGGCAGGATAGATGGCAATGCGCCGGCCATCTTCGACGACCTCGACCGGCTTGAGCACTTTCAAAAAGCGGCGCTTGCGGCGGAGACGGCGAATTCCCGCGCGGTCGAGGAGCTGTATGAAGGGTTCCGCGGAACCGTCGAGAATGGGAATTTCGATGTTGTCAATGTCAATAAAGATGTTGTCGATGCCGCAGGAGTAGGTGGCCGCCAGCAGGTGTTCCGTGGTGGAAAGCAGGACGCCTTGTTTCATCAAGCTGGTGGCGTAACTGACGCGAGCCACGTTTTGCCCTTGCGCCTCGATGGGAAAGTGGTCGAGGTCGACGCGGCGGAAGACAATGCCCGTGTCCGGGGGAGCGGGGAGAAGACGAATGCAAGTGTGAACACCGGTATGGAGGCCTATGCCTTCGGTCTCAACCGGATGCTGGATGGTGCATTGGTGCATTGGAAGATTTAAGCAGAAAAGCACGTTGCAAGCCAAATAAATTAGATTTTGTGCTTTAAATTCAACTAGATACGGTTGATGCCCGAGTGGAACTTAGAGTTGCCTGTGGCAATCACGCAACACTTTATTGGAATGACGTGTCTGAAGCACCACCGCCGCGCTAGTTGCGGGAGGGGGGCGTTGGATATCCAAGTGATGGTTCGGTGCGTCCTACGTGAGTGGTATAATGGCGAATTATTTCCGCCAAGGACGGTGCTGGATGAATCGTTTGACGCGCTTCGCGATCCTGGGAATTTCGGTGTTGATCGTCGGCTGGGTGGGGATTGGGCATGTGCTCGGACGCACGACGAGCGACGGCAATGCCTACAAGTCGCTGGTTGTGTATAGCGAGGTGTTACAGAAGATTCAGAACGACTACGTGGACGAACCGAACATGCACCTGGTTACGGTCGGGTCCTTGCACGGCTTACTGGAGTCTCTGGATTCCGAATCGAGCTACATGACGCCGCGCGAATACACCGAATATCAGAAGAAGACGGCGGATCTGGGAACGGGCGAAACGGGCTTGAACCTGAGCAAGCGCTTCGGCTACATCATCGTAACGTCGGTGCTGCCGGATAGCCCGGCCGAGAAGGTGGGACTTCACAGCGGGGACATCCTGGAATCGGTGGCGGGATTCACGACGCGGGAAATGTCCGTTGGGCAGGCAAAGAATCTGATGGCCGGGCAGCCGGGAACGAGCGTGAAGGTGGGCGTCATCCGACGCGCGAAAACCGATCCGGAAGAACTGGATCTCGTGCGGGAAAAGATTCCGGAGCCGAAACTCGTGGTCGAGCGCGTGGACAACGATACCCTGGCGATCCGTTTTCCGACACTGGATGCAGGCCGGAAGGACGAAGTGAAGGCCAAACTGCTGGAAGCGCAGAAGCAGGGAGTGACCCGCATGATCCTGGATGTGCGGGATTGCGGGCGGGGATTGGATTCCGAAGCGATTGAAATCGCGCGGCTGTTTGTGCCGTCGGGAACTTTAACGAAACTGCAAGGGCAGACGATTCCGGAACAGGTCTATTCGGCGGACCCCAGCAAAGTGATCTGGAAAGGGCCTGTTTCCGTGCTAATGGACGGAACCACAACGGGCGCGTCCGAAGTGCTGGCGGCGGCGATCGCGAATACGAAGCGGGGCGACCTGGTGGGCGACCGCACCTTTGGGTTGGCTTCCGAGCAGAAGCTGATTCCGCTGGATGACGGCGCAGCTATTTTCCTGACGGTCGGGAACTACATGAACGCGGATGGTAAGTCCATCCTGGATGAAGGCGTGGCGCCAACGGAAGTGGTGCGCGTGGCATCCGCGAACGACAACGAGGACAGCGACGACGTGGCGACGACCGGTCCGCAAAAGGAACCGCCGCCGGGGCCACGGCCCTTATCGCCGGACGATCCCTTCCTGCAGAAAGCGCTGCAGCTTTTGAAGACCCCCGCGAAGAAGGCCGCCTGATCCGTCGGTGGGCCGCAAGCGAGCCGGGACTGCACGAAAACTCATTGTGGTGTTTGTGGCTTGCGCCGCGGCCCTCGTGGTCTGGATGGCTGGCTGCAACAAAATTGCCTCGACGTTTCGGTCCCTGACCAGGAATAAATCCAACAAGAAAGAACACTTGGCGCACAACGCGCCGAAGCGCGTCCTGCCAGGGCCGAAACTCGCCATCATTCTCGACGATATGGGGAGCGACCAGGAGGCCGCTGAGGAAGTTTTTGGGATGGGGGAGCCACTAACCATTTCGGTGCTGCCGTTTCACGCGCACTCGACGGAAATTGCGGAAGAGGCGAAGCGGCGCGGCTTTGAAGTGATGCTGCACCTGCCGATGGAAGCGATGGGAAGCGGCAAACCGGAGGGCCAGCAATTACACCCGGGCATGAGCGAAGGTGAAGTCGCGCAGGATTTGCGCGGGATGCTTGCCAACGTGCCGACGGCAGCGGGCGTGAACAATCATGAAGGCTCGCTAGCCACCAGCGATGCGAAGTTGATGGCCGAATTAATGCCGTTGCTGAAGCAACGCTCACTCTATTTCGTGGACAGCCGGACGACGGCGGCGACCGTGGCGTTTGAAACCGCGCAGAAGACGGGGCTGCGTTGCGGCTTCCGGAATGTCCCGTTCCTGGATGACGTGCAGGATGTGGCGGCCATTCGCAAAGAACTGGAAGGGGCGATTCGCGGGGCGGAAGAAAAGGGCGAAGCCATCGCAATCGGACATCCGCATAAAGAGACGATCGAGGCCCTGAAGGAAATCCTGCCGCAGGCGGAGACGCAGGGTGTGCACCTGGTGTTTGTATCCGAAATAGTACGCTAGTTCGCCAAGTGCGGCCCGGCCGCCGGCAAAGTCTGCATTCACCACAGTGTCCGCAATAGCTTACATGAGCGGACCCGTTCGTCTTTCGTAATGAGGAGCACGCCCTCCGCCCAGGCCGTGGCGCCGATGAGCCGGTCGCACAGATCATTCGGATAGTCGGACGGAAACTGAGTAGCCAGGGCTGCTATTTTCGGTGTGATTGGAAGAACGGCGAACCTAGAAGAAGATTTTTCCAGAAAGCTGTCCACGGTTCCGGATATCTGCAAACGCCCATTCCTGGCTAACCAAGCCAATTCCCAAAGGCTGACCGCGGAAATCGAAAGCCCGCCGGATCGGCTTGCTCTACGGACGGCCGAACTCGCCTGCCTGGACAACTTAGTGGGCTCCATGGCCAGCCAGGCGAGCACGTGCGTGTCGAGAAGAATCACTCGCGCGTAACCTCCCAGTCCATGGGGATAGGAGATTCGATATCGCCTACGATCTTCGCTTCATCTTTCAAGAATCCGAAGAGGTCACTTTTTTCTGGCTCGACAGGGACCAGCTTGACCAGAGGGGTGCCGCGCCGAGTGACCACGACGTGTTCCCCGGTGGCCTGAACCTGCTTCATCACCGACAGGCAGCGGGCTTTAAAGTCTCCGGCAGCAATGCGTTTCATTCCCACTCCTTCTGACTATGGTCATTTTATCATGACTATTATGTGTCAGAAAGTAGCAAAATTCTCTCAACAGGAAACGCCATAATTGGCGGGTGACGATTTTCAGGCGGCGGGGGCTTCCAAGGCGACAGGAGCGCCGGGGTCCTGCCGGCGTTTCGGGAAGAGCCAGAAAACGATGAGGAATTGCAGACCCATGGTGAGAAAGCAGAAAACGCTCCCTTCAGGACCCACACTGGCGCCGGTGAGCCATTTAGGGCCGTGGAGGAGGGAGTTAGAGAGATGCCCCACCACGATTGTGCCGCTATCGGGGACGGAGTATAGGAAGGACTCACCCCAGTCAAAGCTGGCATGCAGGCCGACGGCGTACCAAAGATTGCCCGTGCGATAGAGCGTGAAGGCGAAGAAGATTCCGACCAAGGCGACGCTTGCGGCCCCCACGGGGCCTTCGCCGGGATTGCTGAGATGTGCGGCTCCGAATCCAAGTGAGAGCAGCAGGGCCGCGGGCCAGAATCCAATGCCGTCGCCCAGCGTGAATTGCGTGTAGCCGCGGAACAGAAACTCTTCGAAGAAACCCACGCAAATGAAGAGCAGGAGATGGATGAGACCCCAACCAATGATACCGGATGGGGAGAGCGCGAGGCTGCCGAACGAATACCCGCCAAATGCGGCTACGAGCCCCATCAGGACAGAAATTTCGGCGAGGCCGAGCAACATGCCGAGCCAGAAATTGCGTCCGAACGCCTGGGAAATTGGCAGACCGTAGACGCCGGGGGAACGCCCCTCAATTCGGGACATGATTAGGGCGCAGCCAAAGACGATTGAGAAGCTGACCGCTTCTTGAAGAAGCATAAGTTGTGGGGAAGGCATGCCGTGGACGTGGGGCAGGGTCCGTCGCATGATGAATCCGGAAATCGTAATCGCGACCGCGACAAAGAAAATGTAGATCAGCAGGCGCCAGCCAGCCCGGAGGCCACGATCATTGAAAAAGACGATGTTGCGATCGGGGGGAGGCGGGAGCGCGGCAGAAAGTTGATCTGGCAACCGCGGCACCGAAGTTGGCGATGGAAGATTGTCCACGATATCTCCTGACAAATCGTTTGACGGGGATGGTACCCGAGAGAGAGCGGCCATGAGAGAAAAGTTGGCAGAGCCCGGCTCGTCGGAGGATACGGGCAGATGGCAGAAAAAGTTGCAAATGGAGGGAGGAAAGGAGTATAACCTGCGAAATAACATACGCCGGTTAACGCCGCAACTTCTTAGGAGAATCCCATTTGAAGGCCAGTGGAGCGATTCCGAAACTCATTGCAGGCCGTCTGGCGCTGGACTTTGCCAATCTGATCCCGCATGAGCATGACGTTTCCTGGCAAGAGTTCGTGGTGTTTCTGGTGAATTCCCGCGTGGTGAGCCAGGAAAGAGGGTCGCGGCTGGAAGGCCTGGAACGGAGCGAGCCGGGGACGGTGGATCGCGTGCTTTTGAAGGTGCTGCGTCTCCGGGAATGTGTCCGCGCGATTTTTTCGGCGGTCCAAGAACAGCGCGCATTTCCGAAGGTGTGGACGGCGCCCATCAACGACATTTTGCGCGTGACGGAAGGCCACGATGAGTTGATGGCGCAGGAAGGTGGCTGGCGGCTGGAATTCGTTGCTCGCGAAAGCGGACTCGAATGGCTGCTGGCGGCCATTGCGCGATCGGCGGCGGAGTTGATCGTCGAGGGACAAGCCGCGCCGGTGAAGCGGTGCGCGAACCCGCAGTGCCGGCAGTTTTTCTACGACGATTCGCGTACCCGCCAGAGGCGGTGGTGCTCCATGGCGATCTGCGGAAACCGGCACAAGGTAGCGGCGTTTTTGCGCAGGAAGCGCGGAAAACGCCCCGTGAATTAGCGGGCGACGGGCGGCTCAGGCCCCATCTGCGCGGGCTTGAAATCGCGGGCGAAACGGAGGCGGTCGCTCAGAGGGGGGTGGCTATAGAGCCAGAAGACGATGAATTTGGAAGGATTTGGGTCGTCCAGATCTTCTTCTCCGAGAACCTGGAAAGAGTGTGCGGCAACCTCGTTGGCATTCGGAATCAAGCCGTAAATGAGCTGTAGGCCGTAGGCGTCCGCGGCGTGCTCTTCCCTCCGGCTGAAGGCATTGCCGATGGGCTCACCGAAGAAGTTCAGCAATTGAAAGATTAGAAGCAGGATCCCGAGAGCGGCCCAATCAGATTGGCCCCGAATTCCCCACACTGGGCCCCAGCGCGCAATCGCCCACCGCAACAGGCGGTAGGCAAGAAGCAAGGCGATCAAGAGCATCCCCAGGAAGAAGGCGAAACCCTTCACGACGTGGCGGAGGACGTAGTGCCCCATTTCGTGGCCGACGATGTAGAGGAGTTCGTCAGGAGTGGTCTTGCGGATGGACGTGTCCCAGATGACGATGCGCTTGGAGGAGCCCAGGCCCGTCACATAGGCGTTGATGGCGTTGGTCTTGGCGCTGGCTTGCATCAGGAACATGCGGTCGGGCGGAATGGGAATGCCCGCGCGTCTCGCTAGCTGTCCAATCGATTGGACCAGCTGCGGATGAGTTTTTTCGAGAGGCGTGAATTTGTTGAAGAGCGGATCGATGTACAACGGGCTGATGAAGACAAGAAACGTGGCCAGCGGGATTGCGCCGAGCCAGGCGTAGAACCACCATGCGCGCGGACTGCGGCGCATCACAGCGAACAGGAGGAACACGACCAAGACAGCGAGGACGATGGTGAGCAGCTCGGCCTTGGTCCAATCCCAAAACCATGAGCCCCAAGGCTGAATTGACTGCTGGAAATGGAGCGAGAGGTGATGCCAATAGAGACGGATCGGCAGGTTTAGAAGCGCCAACGCCGCGAAAACCCCTGGAACGAAGATGGCCGCTTGCAGCAGGCGTCGACGGGAGCGGGCTTCGACAAAATTCCGGAGCTGGGCAAAATATCTGGAGCGCAGCAGAAGAATAAGAACGATCAGATTCCAGAGAATGGAGACGAAATAAAGGCGATAGCCGGCGCGGGAATAGGCGACCGCCTTCTCGTATTTTTCGGGTGATAGTTGGTAGGCGCCGGTGCTGGATCGGGTTGGCGATGGATTCGAAGCCTGAGAAGTGGCAGGGGTTGTGGATTGGGAGGATATGGGTTGGCACAAAGTGTCGACTGGCGCGACGCCCAGTGCTCCGAAAAACAGCACCAGACAAAACCAGGCGGAAACCGGTGGCCGCGTGCGCATGGAGTGAGTATACCGAGCGGCGGTGAGCATTGCAGGGGAAGCGGATTTGCACATAGGTGGCAGGCTGACAGAGGGAAATTGTACCCGGGCGCGCGGGGGCGTATCCTGCGGACTAAGGGGCAATTGAGGCAGGAGGCGAGATGATGTGGAACCGAAAACTGACAGGCGTCTCCGTGATTCTTTTGGCAGCGTTTTTGGCCGGAATGCCGGTGGCTCGAGCGCAGAATCCGCAGCAGGAGTCTGTGGCGGAAGCGGCTCGTCGCGCGCGAGAACAGAAAAAGAACGCGCCGAAGCCGGCTACGGTAGTCACCAACGACACTTTGGAGCCGGCGGGCCCGGCCCAGGCGGGCGCAAGCGCGACGGGTGGGACTTCCGGGGCGAGCATGGCCGTTTCTACCACACCGGAAAACCAGCAAGCGGCCGATTCGTCTGCCGCCCCGTCCGAACGGGATGCCTCCGCGAACGAAGCGACCAATAAGGACGAGTTTTCGGCGCTAAAGCAGGAGATTGCGGACAAGCAGAAGGAAGTGGACCTGGCACAGCGGGAACTGGCGCTAGCAAACGACGATTTCTACTCGCGCCCGGATTATTCCAGCGACACCGACGGGAAAGCAAAACTGGACGCGATGAAGAGCGGCCTGACCCAGAAGCAGGACGAACTAGCGCAACTCAAGGCGAAGTTGCCGCCCGGAGCTTCGGGGCAGCAAGAGAAACCCGCGCAAGATCAATCCCAACCGTCGCAGCCCTGACAGTTTGATCCGCAGCCGCCGGTATGTTCGTCTCGAATTCCAGCGTCTCTTCCAAAGAGACATACTCGAGCCCATCCCATCACAGCGGCGAACCGCAGAGACATTTGGCGGTTTTTTCCACAGAAAAATGATTCAACCGCTATGCGTTGGGGTGGTTTCTCGTTGACACCACAAGTGCACAGCGCAAGAATTCGAACGTCCCCTCGGTCGATTCGATGAAGCTCTGGCCGCCAAGGGGACTCGCCGGCAACGGGCGAGTTGGCAGCCGCTGGGGGAGTTCAGAATGACCATCATGCCGGGCTCCACGGTTCAGTGTGTCAATCCACAATGTGAAGTGAAGGGGAATTGGATGAGGGCGGAGGTAGTCGGCTCCGACCAGTGCCCGCTTTGCGGCGAACCTTTGCGCCATGTGCCGCCTCCATTGATGCCCAGACTTCGATTCCGCCCAAGGCCAGCAGCGTCGCGTCCGCCCTTGCGTCCCCGCTAGCGGCGTGCGGAGCGGTGCGTTTCTCCGTCGTGAGCGAGAGAGCCCCGCCAGAAACGAAGGGCCGGGAGCGCCAGCCCCCGGCCCTTCGTCATTGAACTTCACTCCATTTCCAAAACGAGGAATCTCGGTTCTTATCCAGGCTGGAGTAACCCAGCAAAAAGGCCGGAAGCGCGAGGCTTCCGGCCTTGTGTGTGAGGGCGGGGCGGGGCTCAGGATTCGACGAGGCCCTTGGCGAGCAGCTCTTCGTCGCTGAGCCAGAGATCGGGAATGTTGGCGGAGCCGAGGCGCAGAATGTCTGCGAGAGCGCCGCGGACTTCCTTGAGACGGAAATCCACGCCGACTTTTTCGAGCATATCGATCAGAGCCTGCGCGCCTTCGGCGAGCATGGGCTTGGGCCGAATGCCGGTGCGCGCGATCTGATGATAGGAAACGATGTAGAAGGCGTTGAGCCCAGAACCATGGCGCACGATATGGAGGAAGCCGCGCGCCTTCTGGGGTTCGCTGATCTGCCTGGTTGCTATTGCGGTGCCGGTGGGGAGTGCGCTCATCGCGTGTTCTCCTGGCCTTTCTCCGGCATCAACTGCATCCACTGGTACTCCCGCAGTTTTCGCATTTATAGCAAGCGCCGTTGGGCACCATGAGCATGCCGCACTCGGAGCAGGTTGGAGCGCCTTCATGGGCGTCGTGCGGCCTGGCGCTGACGGGATCCATCGGCTGCGATGCGATGGGCGCGGGCGGCGGCACAAGCATGGGCATAGCGGCGGCGACCACCGGCGCAGAGGGGGCTTCCGTATGGCCGTTGCCGTTCGTCAGCTTGAGGTAATCCGCGGAGATGAAGCGGCCGCCGAGCCAGCGAGCGATGTAGTCCAGCACCGAAGAGACGAAGCGAATATTCGGATTGGACGTGATGCCCGACGGCTCAAAACGTGTGTTGAGCAACTTGTCCACGAACACCTTCAGGGGAACGCCATACTGCAAGCCAAGCGAGATGGTGAGGGCCAAGCCGTCCATTACGCCCGAGAGGGTTGAGCCTTCCTTGGCCATCTTGATGAAGACTTCTCCCGGCCGGCTATCCTGGTACATGCCGACGGTGATGTAGCCCTCGTGGCCCCCGACGCTGAACTTGTGGGTGACCGAAGAACGTTCGTAGGGCATTTTCTCGCGCTGCGCCCGCGCAAAGAGCTCCCGCTGGATGGGCTCGATGGCCGGTGCTTCGGCTTTCTTTTCTTCCTTCTTGTTGCCCGCGGCGTTCAGGGGCTGCGACCACTTGGAGTTGTCGCGGTAGATGGCGACGGCCTTAAGCCCGAGCTTCCAGGACTCGACGTAGGCGTTCATGATGTCTTCGATAGTAGACTGCTCCGGCATATTGATGGTCTTGCTGATGGCGCCGGACAGGAAGGGCTGCGCCGCGGCCATCATTTTCACGTGCCCGGTCCAGGCGATGCAGCGGCCGCCAGTGGTGGCCAGGGAGCAATCGAAGACGGGAACGTGCTCGGCCTTGACGAAGGGAGCGCCGTCGATCTTGCCGTTCTTGTCGATGTAGCTGACGATCTCGCTGGTCTGCTCGGGAGTGTAGCCAAGACTCATGAGCGCCTGCGGCACGGTGTTGTTGACGATCTTGATTACGCCGCCGCCGACGAGCTTCTTGTATTTCACCAGAGCGAGGTCGGGCTCGATGCCGGTAGTATCGCAATCCATCATGAAGCCGATGGTGCCGGTGGGAGCGAGTACGGTGACCTGGGAATTCTTGTAGCCGAACTCTTCGCCATGGGCAAGTGCAGAATCCCAGGCGCCTTGCGCGCCCATGTAGAGGTCGGATTGCACGTGCTCAGGCTTGATGCCGCGCATGGCGTTTCGGTGCATGCGAATGACATCGAGCATGGGCTCGCGGTTGACGGCGTAGCCGGGGAACGGGCCCATCTTTTCGGCGATGCGCGCGGATTGCGCATAAGCCTCGCCGCACATGAGGGCGGTGACGGCGGCGGCGACGTCGCGGCCCTCGTCGGAGTCGTAGGGTAGCGCCATGGACATGAGCAACGCTCCGAGATTGGCGTAACCGAGGCCGAGGGGCCGGAATTTGTGCGAATTTTCGCCAATTTTCGGTGTGGGATAACTGGCGTTGTCGACGAGAATTTCCTGGGCGGTGATGGTGACGTCCACCGCCTTGGTGAAAGCCTCGACATCAAACTCGCCGTTGGAACCGAGATACTTCATGAGGTTCAGGGAAGCGAGATTGCACGCCGTGTCGTCGAGAAACATGTACTCGCTGCACGGATTGCTGGCGTTGATGCGGGCAGTGCTCTTGCAGGTGTGCCAGCGGTTGACCGTGGTGTCGTACTGCATGCCGGGGTCGCCGCAATGCCAGGTGGAATCGGCAATCTTGTGGAGCAAATCGCGGGCGCCTAGCTTCTCGTTAGGCCGCCCGTCGGTGACGTTCTTGGTCCACCAGTCGCGATTTTCGACCACCGCTTGCATGAAGTCGTCGGTGACGCGGACGGAGTGGTTGGCGTTCTGGAAGAAAATGGAACTGTAGGCTTCGCCATCAATCGAAGAGTCGTAACCCTGCTCGATCAGGACATGGGCCTTCTTCTCTTCCTTCACCTTGCAATCAATGAATTCGACGATGTCCGGATGGTCGATGTTCAGGATGACCATCTTTGCGGCGCGCCGCGTCTTGCCGCCGCTCTTGATGACGCCGGCGAAGGCGTCGAAGCCCTTCATGAAGCTGACCGGGCCGGAAGCGATGCCGCCGCCGGAGAGCGATTCCCGGCTGCCGCGGAGAGTGGAGAAGTTGGTGCCGGTGCCGGAGCCCCACTTGAAGAGCATGCCCTCCGTCTTGGTAAGGCCCATGATGGATTCCATGTTGTCCTGCACCGAGTTGATGAAGCAGGCGGAGCATTGCGGCTTGGGTTGAACGCCGACGTTGAACCAGACGGGTGAATTGAAAGCCATTTTCTGCTCGACGAGCAGATGAGTGAGTTCGTCGCGGAAAGCGTCGCGCGACCTGGAATCGGCGAAGTAGCCGCCTTCCTGGCCCCAGCGGACGATGGTGTCCACCACGCGTCCGATCAACTGGCGCACCGAGGTTTCGCGCTCAGCACTGCCTTGTTTTCCGTGGAAATATTTGCTGGCCACGATGTTGGTGGCGGTCTGCGACCAGCTTTTGGGAACCTCTACATTCTCCTGCTTGAAAATCGTGACGCCTTTTTCGTTGCCGATCAGGGCGGTGCGCTTTTCCCATTCGAGCTTGTCGAACGGGGAGATCTTTCCATCGGTGAAGTAACGTTCAAAAACCAGGCCTGTAGAAACACCGGCGGAGCTAATCGCCTTGGAGGTTTCCACTGCTTTGCCATTCAATGCAGGCTTCACCGTTGCCATCCTGTTCCTCCCCTATTTTACTCCTCTGCATGCCAGAGGGGCGCATTTCCGAGTTGAAGAAAATGCGCGACGATTCGCGGCTGACGTGGAAGGCGTCCCCCGATGCCACCGAAAAAAGCGAATGCGCTGCCCCCAGCCGGTGAACTGCACACGGCCGTACGGCAGAGTCCGCGCTTGCATACAACTTGCGCGGAGCAGATACTTCGCGCTCGTTTTTTGCGGTGATACCGGGCTGGAGCGTGGGTCATGCCGGACCAAGGCAATCCCCGACTCGGTCCGTCTGGCGCTTCCACGTCCCCCGAATCTGGATTCGCAGTATCAAACGGCGTGAGAAAGCTGTCAAGAGAAAATCGCAAAATCTGGTGAAGAATTTTCGAGAACGTCTATATCTAGTGGTGGGATTTCCGGGAAGCGGAGGTTTCAGACTGGCGCAGACCGCCTCTCCTAGTACGGAAGTACTTTGAAATCAGAACCCTTGCATCATTCTTCCAACTTCGGCGGCGGAGTAGTCTGGTGCAAGCCGGAGAGAGTTGCCGAGGGGTGGACGCGTGCAAGTGGGACGTTATCAAATTCTCGAGACCCTGGGGACAGGCGCTTACAGCCGGGTGGTGCGCGGATTCGATCCGCTGATTGACCGGCCGGTCGCGATCAAATTGCTTTCGCCGGACCTGGCACGCGGCGAAGCGCGGACGCGTTTTTTGCGTGAAGCGCGCGTAGTCGGAAAACTCTCACACCCGTTTGTGATCACGCTGCATGACATGGGTATTGAGGAATCCACGTCCACGCCGTACCTGGTGATGGAACTGGTGGAAGGGCAGTCCCTGGAAAAAATCCTGACCAACGGAAGCGTGCCGTTTCCGACGGCGTGCAACTGGGCCTCACAAGTGGCTGCGGCGCTGCACGCGGCGCATCGCCGCAGCATCATTCACGGTGACATCAAGCCGGCCAATATCCTGATCACTGCCGAGCAGCGAGTGAAGCTGACGGACTTCGGCATGGCGCGATTGGCGAGCCACGACACCGGCGATACTCCCCTGCTGGGCACCCCGGCCTATTGGTGCCCGGAACAGATCATGGGCCGGCCGCAAGACGTGCGTTCGGATATCTTTTCGTTGGGCGTGGTGCTCTACGAAATGTTGACGGGAATCTCGCCGTTCGCCGGAGAATCTCTGCAAAAAGTGTGTAACCACGTGCTGTCGTCCACGCCTCTGCCGGCTTCGCGCACGAATGCTTCGATTTCCTCGGGAGTGGACGAGGTGCTGTCGGCTTGCTTGGCGAAGGATCCCAAGCAGCGATTCCAAACCGCAGAGGCGCTGGCGGAACAACTCTACCCGCTGGCGCGGCGGAAGCCGCCCGAGCAAGCTGCGGCGCCGATCGCGGACTCGTCCCTGCGGAACCGCGCGGCGAGGTTTCTGCGTTCAGCGTAAAGCAGGCATCCATGCCCAGCAGCCGCGGGCGATCGGAGTCCGCATTTCCCTCGTGGAAAATCCAGCGGTGCGGATTATGGCTAGGCCTGCAGGCAGGCTGACCAGAGGGAAGTGCCTGCGCCCCAGGTCTATTCGTACCGGAGCGCTTCGACGGGATCGAGCTTGGCCGCTTTCATGGCGGGCCACACGCCAAAGACCAGTCCGACACTCACGCTAACGATGATACCCAGGACGGCCGCCCAGATGGGGACGCTCCCGGGCCATTTCAGGACGACCCGCACCAACAAGACTAGCCCATTGACCAGTACGAGGGCGATCAGGCCTCCAAGTCCCGTCAGGGTCATCGCCTCGAGGAGAAATTGCCAGGTGATGTCCGCGCTCTTGGCGCCGATGGCCTTGCGAACGCCGATCTCCCGGGTGCGCTCGGTGACGCTGACGAGCATGATGTTCATCACCCCGACGCCCCCGATCAGCAAGCCGATGGCGCTGAGGACCACCGTGGCGATGGCGACCTTTCCAACGATGCTGTGAAAAGTTTCAATTTCCTGCTCCGCAGTCTCAATTGAAAAATTATCTTTGCCGTTGAAGGGGACATCGCGCCGCCGGCGCAGGACTTCCCGGGCCTCGTCCACGGCCTCATTGAGCATGTTTGGGTAGGCCTGAATCCGCATATTGAGTTCCTCGGCCGAGGGGTAAGTCTTGCGGAAAGTACTGAATGGAATCAAGACGCGCCGGTCTTCATCGCCCATACCGAAGCCGCCTTTGGGCTTTTCGACGACGCCAATGACCTGAAAATCGGCGCCGTCGATTAGGACATCCTTGCCGATGGGATTGCCTTCCGGAAAGAGAACGGGCGCGACATTTTCCCCAAGCATGACGACTTTTTCCTTGTGCAAGTCGTCGCCTTCGCTAATGAAGCGGCCGGAAAGCGTGGAAGCATTCGCGTAGACGAGCCCGAAATTGGCTTGCACGCCCCGAAAGTCAATGCCAGTTACTTCTCCCGCTTTTGTGCGGATAGAGTGGCCGGCATCCCAATCCGTCTCGATGAATGCGGTGGCGCTTTTGATGGCGGGGCAACTCTCCAGAAGGACGCGTTCGTCCTCGAGCGTCAAGGGCTTGCGCTGGATCTCCTCAAGAGGCGGCGGTCCGCCGTGGCGGTTCTGATCCCATTTGGTGATAAAGGCAGTATCGGCGCCAAACTGCTTTACGTTTTCCTGGACCTGCTGATCGAAGCCAGTGATGAGGGCAGCGACGAGCATGATCACACTCACTCCCAGGACAACTCCGAAGACCGTTAGGCCGCTGCGGAGTTTGTGGGTCCGGAGGGCATCCATCGCTTGTTTCAGGTTTTCCCCGTGTTCCTGTGGCATACCGGTGGCCTAGCCTTCCGCACGAAGCGCTTCAATAGGATCGAGTTTCGCGGCCCGCATGGCCGGAAAAATACCAAAGAACAATCCCACCCCGGTGGCGAGCACCAGGGACAGGATGACGGCGGTCAGAGGCGTGTCCATCGGAAAAGAGAAAACAGCCTTCACCAGATACACTGCCAAATACGCGGCCAAGATGCCGATGACGCCACCGACGGCGGCAAGCACCGCCGACTCCATCAAGAACTGGAGCAGGATGTGGGACTTTCGCGCGCCAAGCGAGCGGCGAAGGCCGATTTCGCGAGTCCGCTCGGTAACACTGGCAAGCATGATGTTCATGATTACGATGCCACCGACAACGAGGAAAACACTGACCAATGCCATAGCCACGAAAGCCAGATTGCCCGTGAGCTGATGCCAAAGTGCCATGATGGAATCGGAACCCAGGATTGCGAAGTTGTCGGGTGCATCGTAGTCCACGTGGCGCCACGCGCGGAGATACATGCGAGCCTCGTCCTCGCTGGCGCTCATCAGTTCCGCGTTGGGCGCCTGGACAAAAATCGCACACCAATCGATCGGCCGGTGCCACCCCTTAAGGAACGTGTTTATGGGAATGATCATGAAGTTGTCTTGCGATTGCCCAAAGGCGCTGCCGATGGCTTCCGCGACGCCAATCACCTGGTAGGTGTGCGTGCCGGCGCGAATGGTTTTGCCGATGGGGTCGACGTTCGGGAAGAACTTTTCCGCGAGATCGGCGCCGATGAACGTCACGTCGGAATGATGTTCGTCGTCGGCTTCGGTGATGAAGCGGCCCGAAGCGACGTTCATGTTGCGGACGTCGGCAAAATTAGGGGTGGCGCCCATGACCTGCGTGTTTTCCATGATAGCGTTGCCGGAACGCGTCTGGATGTTGCGGTCTTCCTCGGCGGCGACGGCGCGAGCGAGTTTCATGTTTTCGCGTAGCCGCTCATATTCATCCATGGTGAGCAACGGGCGCTTTTGTGCTTTGATATAGGCATCGCGACTGGTGATGATGCCGAAGCGGTCAACGATGAAGACGTTTGCCCCAAGATTGGCGATGCGGTCCGCAACATAGAGATTCAGGCCGGCGATCACGCTCATGACGAAGACGAGCGTGGTGACGGCCAGGATGACCCCAAGCAATGTCAGGAAACTGCGCAACTTGTGAGCGCGCAAGGCATCCAAGGCAAGTTTCAGGGTCTCCGAAAAAGTGACCCAGTTTTTCTTCAGCCTCTCCAGGCGGGAGGCGGAAATCAGCCCCTCCCCCGCCATTGGCGGGGTCCCGGACAGTCCGTCTATCGGTGCAACGCCCAATTTCTCTTTCCTTATAGCTGCAAATACGAATGAGGCATCCAAATCGTTCCTAGGTTAGACGTTTGGGAGGTGTATTTGCTTTCAGCCCGAGCGGCGATATTCTGAATGACGCGTACCCGCTGATTGTAGCGCGGTTGGGTCCGTGCGGGGAACAGCTGAAGGGGGACGGGGCTTAATGCTAGCAAGGCGGAGTCGCATTTTCCGTTTACCGCGCAGATTCCACACCAGTTATCTGGACCGGCGAGGCCTCGCGTGGATTTCCAATGGATCTCGGCTATGCTTGATCGGGTTGTTCGGATTGCTTGTGCCCATCTGCTCCTGCCTTGGCCAGACTGCGGACCTCAAGGACCCTGCGGGAAGTTCCGGTCCGAGCAACTCGGACCTGTTTAACCTGGTCATCGCGAACCAGAAGCGGGTAGATGCCGACTTGAATCTCTATGAGCGCGTGGAACGCGTGGAATACCGGAAGACCGGCAGTGATCCAAAACCAAGCGATGTGAAGGTTTGGCAGGTCTTTCCGGCGGGGACCGGCATGGACAAAATTCCCTTGGGCCTTGACGGGAAGCCCGCCAATACGGAGAGCTACGTGGAGGCTCTCCGGAAACTGGAAGAAACTCTCAAGTGGGCGGCACAAGATGGAGTCGCACAGCAGGAGGCCTATAGCAGGCTCGAGCGGCGCCACAAAGAACGCAACGCACTGATTGATGCAACGAGAACGGCCTTCTTCTTTACCAGGGTCGGGGAGGAGATGCGTGACGGCCGCGTCCTGGTGAAGTACGACATGAATCGCAATCCTGCTTTCAAGCCTACTACACGAAACGAGATGCTGTTCACGAAAGTCCACGGCACCATCTGGATCGACAAACAGTCCTCGGAATTGGCGAAGATTGAGGGCGAAGTAACGGAAGACATCTCGATCGCGCTGTTCCTGGCGAAGGTTTATCGGGGAAGCTACTTCATGCAGGAGCGCTATGAAATGGCGCCCGGCGTCTGGCTGCCCAGTTACCAGCAATACGATTTTGACGGACGGAAATTTCTGATCCCGTTCTCCATTCATGAACGCACGTTTTATTCCCACTACCAGAGGGTAGGTCCTCCGCAGCAGGCGATGAACGTGGTGCGTGACGAACTGAACAAGCTCAATGGCAGTTCCGAATCCAAGTGAAAAGATAGTTGCTAAAATGGGTCAGAAGGTACTTGATCCCCTCAGCCGGATCCGGAGGTCCTATGATCCGTCGCATCCCTTGGGTGCTCTTCCTCACCTGTTGCTTGCCAATTCTGGCTTTCTGCCAGGGCAATACGGCTCCAGACAACTCTCCCAAGACACCACCGGCAGCGTCGGTCCCGTCAACCAGCAGCCAGCCGCAAGCCACTGAGCCACATAAGCCGGCAAAGGTCTGGACCAACGAGGATTTGCAATCGGCTGGAAGCATTTCCGTAGTCGGCGACGCCCGAAACCAGAAATATACGATGACGAAAAACGCCGACCCGGCAGTGGTCGCCCGGTACCGGCGAGATCTGCGAAAGCTGGAAGCACAGCTGAAGCAGGTAAACGAAAAATTGCGGGCATACGAGGAGTTCGAGCAAGGGAAGCCGGTTTCTCAGGGCGGCCGCGACCTCTCCCACGGTTACAACCGTACACCTGTAGACCAGCAAATGGCGGGCCTGCAGGAGAAGAAGAAGCAACTGGAAACTCAGATGGACGAGTTGTATGAAAAGGCGAGAAAAGATGGGATCGAAGCCGGTCAACTGGAGTAGAGGCCAACGAAGATGACCAATTGGCGTTCGATGGTTTGCTATTTGATTCTTGCCTTGGCGGGAATTCCCGCGGCAGCACAAGGGCAGGGTACAGGAGCTCCCGTCAAGAGCACAACCCAGCCCGTTGCGAAAACCGCGCCCAAGAAACCAACGAAGGTCTGGACGAACGAGGACCTCGCTACCATCAAAGGCAGCGTCTCCGTAGTGGGTGAAAAGCGTTCGTCGCAAAATCGATTCGAGGCGGACGATGATCCGGCAGAAGAAGACGGCGATTCGCAAGCTAGTCGCGTGCACTACTATCGCGACGCTATCAACCAGTTGAATATGCAGCTCGGGAGTGCGGATGCGAAGATCGCGCAGCTGAGAGCTTTCAAAGCGGAAAACACGAGTCCCGGTGGCGGGATCAACCCTAATCACGGCTACAACATGGTTCCAATCGAGGAGCAGGTGAAGCAACTGGAAGAGAAAAAGAAGCTACTGCAGGCAAAGATCGACGATCTGGAAAATCAGGCGCGGAAGGAAGGAATTGCGCCGGGCGACCTGCGCTAAGCGGTTCGCATCCGCGGGAATCTAACTGTCATCAGAGGTCACGGATTTTACATGGCGCTTGTTTCGCGGGTTCCACAACTCCGCGCAGTCGATGCTCGCAAGCCTTCCACTCACCGCATTGGCAATCGGAATTGCGGCAGTCAAATTCGTAGACCTGGTCGGCGGCAGGAATGTGCCACACGATCTGGCGTTTGAGCCAACTCTAGACACGCGCAGCATCGTGTTTTCTCCGAGTTGGTGACGAGCACGCTCATGTCTCGATTGCACCCCGGATACTTCCCAAGACTCTCCTTTCGTAGCTTCCGGAGCCAGAGGGTGGCGGCAATAAGTCATTCGCTCCAGCGTCCATCGGGGGGAGAACACTCCTGCGCGCTGGTGCCGTATGCGCTTGGGAATGAGGAAGTTTGGGATCGCCGCGTCCGTGTCCAGAAAATCTTGACGGAGGACACGGGACGCGGGCACTCCCAATGGTTCAGAGTAGAGGGTTAGTTCGCTATGGTGGAGCGACCCTTCTCTGTGGGACCGCTGACCCCGGCATGTGGGACCGTGGTCAACGGGTAATGCTGGGCGGAAGGATGAAAAAAAGTCCCGAAAACGTCAAACGAACTCCCAGTATTCGATTTATGAACCATTAACTCCATATTTTCGATGTAGATATAGCTTTCTATCAACTACAGTTTTGTGTAGAATATCCGGGCTTGGAGAGGTAGCAACGCTTGGCGATAACCCCTCAAGAAGACCGACGCGTGTATCGTTTCGGATTGTTCGAGGTTGATCTCGAGAAAGGAACCCTGAGCCGCCAGGGCGCACCCGTCAAACTCCAAGAGCAGCCCTTTCGCATTCTCAAATTGTTACTCGAAGCTCCTGGCGAGGTACTGTCTCGCGAGGAGCTTCGAAAGAGCGTCTGGCCGGAAGGCACCTACGTCGAATTCGACGGAAGCCTGAACACGGCGTTAATGAAACTGCGAACCGCGTTGAATGACAGCGCGGAGAACCCCGTATTCATTGAAACGGTGCCGCGCCGCGGATATCGATTTATCGCGCCCGTGGAAATCGCGAATCTAGGCGCGTCCACCCTGATGACCGCCATCCGAATCGAGACTCCCGAGGATCGGGAGACGATGGAGCTACCATTACTTGGGGACCTGCGATCCAGGCAAGTGGAACAGTCTGGGGTGCCTCGTCTATCCAAGTTTGGTCCCAGCTGGTGGCATGTTCTCGCGATGCTTGCAGGCCTGGCGGCCCTGATGCTGTTTGTGCTTTGGCCCCGAGCCGTACCGAAGGTAATGGAGATACGGCAGTTGACTCATGTGGGACAAGTGGATCCCTGGGGCAAGCTCGTTACCGACGGCAGCCGGATCTATTTTGTGGTCCGCGACGTAACCGGCTGGAATTTGATGCAGACGTCGGTGGAAGGCGGCAACGTGCAACGAACGCCGACGCCCTTCGACAATACCCGGATTTTTGATTTGTCTCCCGACCATTCGCAATTCTTGATCGGCCAGCTAACCCACGAGGGGCAGGAAACCGCGCTGTGGCTCTGGCCAGTCCAGGGTGGCGCGCCAAGACGCGTTGGGGATGTGATGGCAACGGAAGCGGTCTGGTCGCCCTCCGGAAACCTGATTGCATTTCTGCATGACAATACCATTCAGATCGCAGACTCCGATGGAATTCATCCATGGGAGGTCGCCCGATTCAAGCTCGCAATCCATTCACTGACCTGGTCTCCCGACGGGAAGAGGTTGCGCTTCACGCAAATCGATCCCGTGGAAGGCACGGACTCGATGTGGGAAATCGGAACAGATGGGAAGAACTTGCGGCGAGTCCTGCCCGGGGAACAAGGCGGGCCACACGAAGGCAGCGGAACGTGGCTGGCGGACGGCCAGTATTTTGCGTTTTCCACGGGGAAAGATTTGCGGGCGAATCTGGCCGTGGATACGCAAGCGAATCTCTGGCTGCTGGACGAGCGGCACCAATGGTTTGGCGGATGGGAAAAGGATCCGCTACAACTCACCAACGGGCCGATTGCATTTGACCATCCAACAGCGACTGCGGGAGGCAAGCGAGTGTTCGTGATCGGATCTCACAATGAGTACCAACTTTTGCGAATCGATCCGAAGACTCTGAGCAAGACCGCCATGCTATCCGAATCCGGAGCCACGGACATGGATTTTTCATTGGACGGCCAGTGGGTCGTCTACGCGGCCCGGGAAAACGGTACACTCTGGAAAAGCCGCATTGATGGCAGTGACCGGGTACAACTGATGGCGGGTGCGACGGGCGCTTTTGCGCCGCACTGGTCACCGGACCAGAAAGAAATACTCTTCACGGCCTTTCTCCTCGACAAGCAACCGCGGCTCTACGAGGTTTCCGCCCAGGGCGGATCCCCGAAACCCGTCCTTCCGACAACGAACCGGTGGGCTTCGGTCTCCGGTGACTGGCGCACTGATGGCAGGCAGATCGTGGTTGACGTTGAGGACACGGCGGTTGGAGGAGAGCCAAACATCCGCATTCTGGATCTCGACTCCAACAAAATTACGTCCATTCCCGGTTCGGAGGGGCTGATCGAACCGCGCTGGTCTTCGGATGGCAGATTTATCGCCGCTCTGGATCCGCTTAAGAAACAGATCTCGCTCTATGACTGCAAGACGCTCAAATGGTCGGTCCTGGCCGAAGCCAATTTTCCCTCGCGGCTGCGTTGGTCCCCCGGTGGAGACGCGCTCTACTACCAGGATACAGACGAGGTCGAAGAGTCCGTCTTCCGTATCCCCATGGCGACGCGAGAACCGGAGCGCGTGACGCATTTTGGAGACCTGCTGAGCTCCGGTGCGAAACGCTGCATCTTCACAGGATTGAGCCCGGACGGCTCGGTCTACGTCACCGTGGACCACGGAGATGTGGATGTGTACGCCATTGACCTTAGCTTGCCCTGAATCCCCCCACTCGTTCGCACTTTGAAAAAAGCAGGAATTGGCGTTTCCCAGGCTGCACTGTCCCATGTGGCAGGTGCGGATTGCGTCACACGAGCGGAACTGGGGCCAGTTGCGCGAGCGCAGCGTTCTAGACTGGGGACACGAACAGAGGAGCGCGACTCATGCATACGAAACGATTGCTTGCCTTGATGGCCTGCGCGGTGATGTTCGCTGCGCTGCAATTGAACGCGCAGAGCGACGCAAGAAAGAAGACCGGGGCGACGTTCACCGGAATGGTCCTGGACTCAAATGGAAAGCCCGTACCGGGGGCAAGCGTGATGTGCCAAACCTCCAGCGGAATGAAGCCTCGCGCGGTACACACAGATGCGCACGGGAAATACTTTATTACGGGTTTGAAGCAGGATAGTTACGATCTGCGGGCCTCGGCGGACGGCGCGTATTCGGATTGGGAACGCAACATTCCGATGCGGAAGAATCACACCAAGGAAGTCACGCTGCAACTGCTGAACGGCAACACAGCCCTCTCTGGTATCATCCCGGTCAAGAAGAAGCCGTAGGAAGTGAGACCCGTCGAAGGGTGCAAAGGACCAGCTGCCTCCGTAGTACCATGCCCGATCAGGTTTTCCTTGCTTCGACTAAATCACCTATTTTGTTCACCTTATAGGGAGCTATGGGAGAGACCGTCGGGCACCTCGTACTAAGACCCGCGTACCTAGCCACTTAGGGCTATTGGGCCATTGTTGATGGGTTTGGAGCCTCCTAATCTAGATTCACGATGGGTTGGGGGCCGCGCGGGGACAGCGGCCCTGAAAGGGGTCGTGTGCGAGCTACCCAACCCACCATCTTCGAACCATCCCACGCCATTCGAAGTCGCCGGAACTGAAACACCTGCGGCACGCTTCGTGCATCCATTCTTGGAATGATATAAAAACCGCGGAAGAACACCGGGAAACTCGCTGCGCAGAAAATCGTGCACGATGGGAAAAGCGGACAAATGACGGCTTCGGCTGACGGCCTTCGATTGCTGCGAGCGTTCGTTTTGTTGTTGCTCGGAGCACCTTACGCGGCCAGCTCCACTGCTCCGGCTCCACCGGAACTGAAGGCGACAACTCTGCGGAGTTTTCGGGAGTACGTCGCCAGGACCGAGGCGCGGAATCAAGAGAATCTCCGGGCCGATGCTTTTCTTTGGATAGATCAACTTCCTGCGCCGGCCAAAAGCGCGGACCGCGAGAGTTTGCAGCGCGGTGAAATCGTGATGGAGCGACTGACCGGTGGAGACACTGGCATCCCCGCCGAGATACGCGGCGGAATGATTCATGATTGGAGGGGAATCGTTTTCATTCCCGGCGCCACCCTCGCACACACGCTGGCCATCTTGCAGGACTACAACCACCACGCGATCTACTATGCCCCGGATGTCGAGCGCTCTCGAATTGAATCGCACGAAGGAAATCACTTCCAGGTCTTTATGCGGTTTCGGAGGCATAAAGTCGTGACCGTGGTGCTGAATACCGTGCAGGACATTACGTACTTCAGCGACTCCCCGACGCGGGCCCACAGCCGCAGCACCGCCATTTCTATCCGGGAGGTCGTGAACGCCGGAACCCCGGAAGAACAGGAAAAATCACCGGAGGAAGATAACGGGTTCTTGTGGGAAATGGAAACCTGGTGGCGTATGGAAGAACGCGATGGCGGAGTGTACGTGCAGAACGAAGCCGTGACATTGACGCGAGATATTCCGACAGGTCTGGGCTGGTTGATCGGCCCATTTGTCTCGAGCATTCCGAAGGAGACGCTGCAATTCACGCTGGAAGCGACGCGCAAGGCAGTACTGGGAAAGAGCGCTTATTAGCCCAGGTACACTCCAATTCAAAGCGGCGAACCAGCCCCCCGCGAGAAATGGATTAGAGCCTGGAGGCGAACACCCGCCGAATCTGCCGCCGAAGCGGTTCTTCCCAATACTTGAATATGAGAATGGAAAACAAAACGAGAATGATGGGAGTCAGAGGAGCATCGGGGACGTAGCGATTCAGAGCGCTCCATTCAAAACTCACTCGGACCCAATCGCGAACTGGCAATTGAAGTAGATAGACAGCATAGCTCGCGCCGCCCAGCAGGACCATGATGGGCCCCCGAAACAAGGCGGTTACCGGATCATCCGAACTTGCCAAGCAATAGATAAAAAGAAGAAAGGGCAAAGCCGCAAGGCTGACCCAGGGGCCCGCGGTGGAGCATAAGACAATGAGGGAGGAGACCGCCGCAATCAAACTCATCCATGTCTTTTGACGGAGGGCCCCGAATCGCACAAAGAAGTTTCCCGCAACCATCCCAAGGATGAATTCCGGAATTCGGAGAAGCGGTAACGGAATGAGGATGGCGGCATAAGAGCGCGGGTTCCAGATCCCCAGACTCTCGTAAGAGGTATGCCCAAAAACCGTCACGAAAGCGAACACCGCCACGAGAACATAGAGCGTCCGGCGGGATGCCGTTGCAAACCACGACTGAAGGAAAGGAAAACACAAGTAGAAGAAGGCCTCAACAGACAATGACCACGCAGGATAATTCCACGCCCCTGTAAGTTCCGCGCGCCATGGGTTCCACGCTTGCAACATTACCAACACTGTGAGAGCTGTCCGGTGGTCCAACGAATGAAACTGAAAAGGCACAAGGAGCAGAAGTGACAACAGATAGACCGGATAGATCCGGGCGAACCGGGCGACCCAAAACTTGACGTGAGAGCGGATGCCAACGAAAGGGGTTTCGTAGGTATACGCCAGAATGAAACCTGATAGCAGAAAGAAAAACGAGACGGCGAGCGGACCATTGATCAGAAAGTTGTCCAGCGCTTTCGGCAGCGGAAGTCGATGTTGCAGCCAGCCCCGCGAATGGCTCAGGACGACATAGAACGCTGCAACAAACCGCACACCGGTGAGTGGGAGCAAAGCATGGCGCCGAGGATTCGGGCAGCTTGCTTGCGACGCTGTGGGGGCCTGCGTGAGAGCGGTCATGAGTGCTCAGCGCAATTACGATCGAGCTTACAATTCATCGAGTCCTATCCAGCGAACCGATTGCTGTGTTGTGCATCAAGATATCCGAAATCATGAAATGTTACGCCGAGTCCTTGCGGCGAGAAGCCGAAGTCACAAATGCCCAGGTCTCGCGGGCGTTGCGTTGCCAGGTGAACGATTCCGCGGTGTGGGCCGCATTTTCCCCCATCTGTTGCCGAAACCCCGGCTCCGCGTAAAGCCGAACGAGGAGTCGGGCGAGCGCTCTGGAGTCCTCCGGGTTGGGGAGGACGAAACCATCCAGGCCTTCGGTGATGATCTGCGAGCCCCCGTTTTGGGAGCTGGTGATCACCGGGAGGCCGCAGGCCATCGCTTCCAGCGGGGGAAGGGCAAACGAGTCATGAAGTGACGGTCCAGCGTAGACGTCGGCGGCGGCGTAGAACTTCAAAATGTCCGAGGACGGATTCAAAAAAAGTATTCGGTCCTGCAGATTCAAAGCGCGGATCCGTTTTAGGTAGGGAGTGCGATCGTCACGGCCAACAACGATCAGGCGCCAAGGAATCTCTGGTATGGCGCCGAGGGCGTCCAGAAGTGCGGAAATTCCCTTCTTCTTCCAGTCGTTGCCCACCAGCAGCAGGACGAACTCGTTTTCGGCGAGCTGCAGTTCCCCGCGAACCGCTTTCCGTCGGCTGCGCCGGTCCGAAGGATTGAAACGCGCCAGGTCGACGGCGTTGGGGATGACCGCCACGTCAGACCGCTCGAAATGGGTGGCGAGTTCGGTGGCTGTCAATCGCGAGACCGCGGCGAGCCGTACCTTCCGATTGCGGTAGATCCGGTTCTCCAGAAACATGATGAGGCGGTAGTAAAGCAAGCGATGAAGCACTACAGGCCAGGTGGAAAATGTGGCCTCCCTCAAGCGCAAGCCGGAATGGACAAGGCGGAAGAACTCATGAAAGACAATGTGGACCACAATAGCGTCGGCATCCGGGCAGTTGATTCCTGGCGAGAAAACCACGTCAAACTGGACGGACTGAAATGCCTCATGAAACCGCCGCAAAAACTGATTCGCGAAGTACCACCAGATAAAGTTCAGAAGATGTGGACCCGGCAAGGTGGGGATGCGATGCCAAATCGCTTTTCCATCGGCATGCGCGCGGGTTTTGGACCCGTGCCAGGGAACGACCTCTAGATCCTGAACGGACTGAGCATAGATATGAACTTCGCATTTTTCAGCCCGAAGGAAATGCTGGATTTGTTCGACGATGCAGCGTTCGGTGCCGTGGCGGGAATCCAGAAACGGAGAAACGACGGCAATGCGCACCTTAGGGCCGCCCGGGTTGCAGAGAGTGACTCGAAACGGCTTCGCGCGCGAGCGTTCCCTGGTAGATGTTCGGGAGGCGGAACAAAATTCCAAGCAGCAGCCATAGATACAAGTTCATGAAGTAGTCCTGGTAGGAAATAAACTTGATGTAGCTGTTAGGTCCGAACAACATAAACGCATACCAGAAAATGACAAAGCTGAGCGGAAAGAAGGGAGTGCCCCTCAATTTGCTGGTGATTTTCCAGGCGGAGACGCAGATGAAGGTTCCTAAGAAAATCCAGAACAGAAGGCCAACAATCCCGAGTTCCAGCAGGAGCTGCCCATAGCCATTTTCCACCCCCGTTGGGGCAGGCGGGGCATGCAGGATGCGGCCCACATACTGGATGCCCAGCGAAAAGGTCCCAATTCCATAACCTGACACCCAATGATCGAAAGTGAACGCCAAAAGGAAGTTCCTGAGAGGGTAGTCGCGGGTACGGTACAGGAGTTCGCTGGTAGAACTCGTAGGGGAAAGAGTCTCGGTGTAAATCGCGAATCTCGACGCCACTTGCGCGGGAAACACGGTCATCATGATCATGATAGCGAGGCCAACCGCCATGAGCGCCCGTTGAATGGTGCGAAGTACGCGGCGCGCTTCTCCCTGGCGCCAGGGTGCGCCCCAGAGAAATGCCGCGCCTACGACCAGGCCGTTTCCCAGGTTCCACATGAACGCGCCGCGAGAAGTGCTCATCACCGACCCCACGCCGACCACCGCCAGCGTGAGAAAAGCCAGGTTGCGGCCGCGGCGGCTGCGGAGCAGCAGGTAACCCGCGAATCCCAGAGCAATTAACCAGGCGACGTTAAGGAAGTCTTCGAATCTCCCGGTGCTCACAAAAACCGAAGTGGGGCGATACGCCACAAGGCCGGTAATGGGAGAAGCTCGATAGAGCACGGCCGCTTCGCGAATGTCTTCTTGAATGACCGTTGGGTTGAGGAACTTCGGGCCGATGATGGACTGGGCGATTCCGAGACCAGTCACAACCAGCATCAGGGCAGAGTTATAAAGGAAGAATCGGCGCAGGTCTTGTTCCGTCTCTAATAATGCATAACCCACAAAGATTAGCGGTACGTACAAGAAATAGAGTTTCATTCCCAGAAGCCCGTAGAAGATGCTGGGGGACTCCGGATTGAATACTTGGATGACGCAGTACCAAAAGAAAATCAAAAGAGGTACAAGAAACGCCGGCCGGAAGGTTTTGACGAGGTGTTTTCGTTTGGCAATAAGGAAGGAGACGTAGAGGACAACCGCCAGGATGTCCTTTGCAAAAAAAACACCCATGTTGTTGCCAAGATATTTTCGAAACAGATCCTCGAACATCACCCAACCGAGAAGAAGGTAGAGGCCACGGCGCCAGTCGTTGAGGATGGAGACCACAATCGCCATTCCGACAAAGACGAGTGCCACAACGGCGAGCGTGGTCAGGGAGCCCGCAAGGACGAGTTGGGCCGCTTCATAGGCCAGCAATAACACCGCTAGGAGTCCAAGAAACGCGAGCCCTGGGCTCCGGGAGAACCGAAAGGAAGGCAGAGACCCTATCATGCGCATGGGAATCCGCCCCACCGGGGTCGGAATCCCCGCGCTGAATTCTTGACCAAAGTCGATATCTGAGAGGGCATTTGAATTGCCGGCTGCCCCGAAATTATACGCCGCCAGGGAAGATTCGACGAACCCAATGGGTCCGCTCGGCGTCTGCCCACGGAGCCGGGAATTCTGGCAAACCGAACGGTCGGCGGGATGACTAAATCAGGCGGAAGTGCGTCTAAGTGGAAGAGTGGCAGGCTGTTTCGGGGAGGCTTGGGAAAGGCCGCGAATGACTCACAAGTCTTTTCTTTGCCGCAAGTTCGGCCTAGAATAGATACGTGTAAAGGTTTCGTGCGTGAACCCGAGGTTGCGTGGCAATCGCCAGCGCGTTCCCACCAGATTTCCTTGTTGGACTCTGACCTGCGACGAAACATTTAGGTTGCCGACCCCGTATTAGTGGTAGGCAATCGCGAAAAATAAAAATGGGTGGTTCCCTCCGCGCGAGTGGTTCGCCGCGGCACAGCGAGAGGCAAAGGATGAAGACTTGGCAAAAGGCGGGCATAGGCGCCGTGGCGGCGCTCGTCATGGCTGGCATTGTCTGGTTTAGCATCAACCAGGCGAATAAGGGTGTCGTGACTGTACAGACGGCGAAGGTTAGCAAGGTGGACTCGCTGATATCCCTCGTAACGGCCTCGGGTGAAATTAAGCCAAACACATACACCAATATCACTGCTCAGGGGTTTGGGCGTGTCACGAAAATTCTGGTTCAGGAAGGCGACCACATCAAGAAGGGCGAGCGCCTGCTGTTGCAGGAGAATGTCCAGGCGAATGCCGACGTGCAGGCACAGGCCGCGGCCATGAATTCGAACGAGTCCGGAGTCCAGGCAGCCAGCGCGAGTTTCCAAGCTTCCCAGGCGGATTTAATTCAGCAGGAGGCCAATCTCGAAAAGGCCAAACTGGATTTCGACCGGGGCCAGGGCCTGTTCAAAGACGGGCTGATTCCCAAACAGGATTATGATCAACGGAAGACCGCCTATGATGCGGCTGTGGCTGCCGCTGAGGCCTCGCGGGCGCGCGTGCAAGCGCAAAAAGCACAGCTCGACCAGGTTAAATCACAGTTGGTGCAGAGCAAGGCCGTGCTGGTGCGCACCGAGGACGTGCTGCAAAAAACCGCATACGTTTCACCAATCAACGGCATCGTGAGCTACTTGCCCGTCCGCGAGGGAGAATATGTGGTGCCAGGCATTCAGAATGCGAATGGCAGCTTCCTGATGACTCTCTCCGATATGTCGGTGGTGACCTCGGAAGTGAAGGTGGATGAAACTGACATCGTGAACGTCCGGATCGGCCAGGAGGCCGACGTGACGATTGACGCCATTCCCGGCAAAGTATTCAAGGGTAAGGTCACGGAAATCGGCTCGCAGGCGGTGCTGCGGAGTTCCGGCCTGGCCACGACACAAACAACAACCAGCAACCAGGAAGCGAAAGACTTCAAAGTAGTCGTGACTTTGGAAAATCCTCCCGAAAATCTGCGCCCCGGACTTTCCACGACGGCAAAGATCAAGACTGCTCAAAAAGCCAATGTGATTGCTATCCCCATTCAGGCTCTTGCCGTGCGCTCCCGGAAGGATATTGAAGATGCGGCGAAGCATAGCAAAAAGGAAAGCGGCGTCACGTTGGCCGCGCCACCTCCCGCCGACCCGGGCGATCCAAAGAAGGATGAAATCCAGGGAGTTTTTGTTGTTAACGGAAAGAAAGCGACTTTTCGCCCGGTGCAAACGGGGATTTCCGGTGTGACCGATATCGAAGTCACGAAGGGCTTGCAACCAGGCGATGAGATCGTAGTGGGCAGCTATAAAGCGCTGCGCACGCTAAAGCCGGAGGCATCGGTAAAGGTCGACAACTCAGCGCCAAAAAGAATGGATGAAAACCCGTAGGCACGGGTTTCGGAACAGGGAGAGGCGAATGCCAGCAGAACTTACGAGCTCGGAGGCCTACCGCCAGGATCTGGTGGACAGCGGCATTGTCATTCGCACGGAAGCCTTGGCGAAGGTCTACCAGATGGGCACGGAAGAAGTGCACGCCTTGCGCGGGGTCGATGTCGAGATTCGCAAGGGCGAGTACGTGGCGATCATGGGACCTTCAGGCTCCGGCAAATCCACCTTGATGAATCTGATCGGCTGCCTGGATTCGCCAAGTTCGGGGCGCTACTGGCTGGCGGGGCGGCTCGTCAGCGAATTGGATGACGACGAACTGGCGTACATCCGAAACAAGGAAATCGGCTTCGTCTTTCAAACTTTCAATCTTCTTCCCCGCGCGACGGCTCTCCACAACGTCGAACTTCCGCTCATCTATAGCGGAACACCCGCCGAGGAGCGCATCGAACGGGCGAAAGAAGCGTTGGAGCGCGTGGATCTGGGCCCTCGCATGAATCACAAGCCGAACGAACTTTCGGGCGGCCAGAGGCAGCGCGTGGCGATCGCGAGGGCGCTGGTCAATCACCCATCGATCGTGTTGGCGGACGAGCCCACGGGGAATCTGGACTCAAAGACCGGCGAAGAGATCATGAACCTGTTTGAAAATCTTCACAGCCAGGGCAACACTATTATTCTGGTCACGCACGAAATGGATATCGCGCAGCATGCGCACCGTGTGATTTTCATCCGCGACGGAAAAATCGCGTCGGACGAAAAGGTCGCCAAGTAGGCGTTCCTGTCTAATTTCCTTCTCGCAGATATTTCTATCAACGGACGGGCGTGGCGTGCGTGATTTCCGCGTCCGCGAACGTTTCTGGCATCGCCAGATAGGTGTGGGAGATGCGGTCGTGCCAGGTCATGGCGTCCTCGTCCCACAGTGCCCAGAAAAAACCCAGGAAAAAGGATCCGGCCGAAATCAGATAGCCCACGGCGCGCCAGAAAAGCTGTCGTGCCGTTGCGGGTTCGCCGGAAAAGCCGACCACTTGCAGTCCACGCAGCATCATTCCAGGCGTAGTTCCTCCAAAGATCGTGAACAGGCAGAAGTACTGGATGTAGACAAAGGCAAAGGTCGAAAAGCAGACCACCGCGCTTAATTTGCTCAGTGTAAATTCCCCACCTAACGAACCGAACAGCGCAAGAAATCCGCCGTAGGCAAACGCCAGGCATGCGGCGTCGATCATGGCGCAGCGCCGACGTTCCAGAAGCGGAGCAATAGGAAAAAGCTGCGACGTAGAAGTGTCGATCGTCTTCGGGGCCGATGCCGTATCGTCTTCGCTGGCCAGCGGCGGCAGAGAAACGTCAATTAGTAGCCGGGAATCCTCGGGCTCAGATTTACGGGAAGACCTCCCGATGGCGATCGTAAAGGCAAAGTCTTCCTTCCGATCGGGGGGGGCCCCGCGGGACTCGTCGGTCTGCAGAGCCACGCTTGCTCCGGCAGACTGATCCGCGAACGGAAGTTGCGTTTGGGCCTCATTCGCCTGGGATCTCCTGCGGCGGGCGCGATAGGCCTGAAACCTCTGGTTGAGTTCCCCGCGCCATGCTTCTTCCTCCAAAGGGCGCAAGGCTAGTGACCCGTGAGTGGTTTCTGGGGGATTAGACACTTCGTTTACTTCAGGATGATCACAAAAATTACAGCAGCGTGCTCCAGAAGCGAGCACGGCGCCACACTGCGAGCATATTGTATTCACCGGTGCGTTTTGCGCTGCGGACGCTCCCACTCCGGTGAGGAGCAGAGAACCAAAGTGTAGCACCCAGGTGAGCAGAGGAACAGAAAAGACGGGAGGACTGTCGCGAAAGAGATAGCCGGGGGCGGGCTAAAGTTCGGCTTGTTGCGCCAGCATCTCCCGATTCAGAGCAATGCGGCGCCCCAAGGCCACCGCGGCAAAATGCGCGCAACCGGCGCGCTCTTCCTCGGCCCAGGTTCCCACGGCGGGGCTGAGTTTGCTGACACTTTGGTCCAGAAGGTTCAGAAGGCCGTAGTAGGCACCAATGATGCGCAGCCCCACTCGATCCTCAGGGCGATCGGGGCACAACTGCAGAATCTGGGTGATCCGCTGATAATCGCGTCCCGAGGCACGGGACTTGATTCCGGTAAGGTCCTGGACCTCGTCGGTCAGTGGGGCTTCTTTCGAAGACGCGGTCAGGGACCTGCAGTAGGTCACAAAAAACATCAGCAAGGTGAGCAGCGAAGAAATGAATATGAGTATTGCCATCATCGTTGCACCGCCACTAGGCGCGCGGGCGTGAGACGCGCTTCTTCCGTGTGGCGCAGCATCGTCAACGACCAGGAAATCGGCAGAAAGCAGCCCAGTAGCGGTCCAAGATATTGGACAACTTGATATTTGGAGGCCAGATTCAAGAGCGCGTAACTCCCGGCGTAGGCGCTGAAATACAGTCCCAGCGAGAGCACCATCTGCACGAGGCGCGTCCGCGTTTCTTGAAGTTTGAGGACGGCACCCCAAAGGAGATACGTGAGAACAAGGCCGACGAAATACAGATTTTGTGAGAGTTCGGTAGTAAACGACGTGCTTAACCGCTCGGTGGACTGGGCAACCACCGCGTAAGAGAAACCTGCTGTGCCAAGAAGCAGTAGAACCGCGAGGACCCGGACGAATTTGTCCAGGTTCAGTTCCGCGAAAACACGAGACGCGAGACTAATGACCGCAACGAAGAGCGCGATCGTCAGCAGGCAGTCCGTGTAGTAATACACGTAGTGATACTGCGTCGAATCCAAGCCGAACGACCGCAGCACATATTGACGCAGGAGGTCGGCCGTCATCGAAAAGATAACGTACAGATTCAAAAAGAAGTATTTTAGAAACGAGCCCCGCACGAGGGAGACAACGACAAAAGACACCCCCGCGCCCATTCCTACGATCCAGATGGCCGCGGCTATCGCGTCAGGCATTATCCTCGCTTCGCCTGGCCTGATCCCGGATCGGACGTTCAAAAATGGACCAAGTAGGCTTACTTCTTCGGCGGATCCTTGATCGGCGGCGGAACCGGCGAAACGCCGTTGGCCATCATGACCGCAGTCTTGGCGTTCGCCTTGACTATGGTCTTCAAGCCCATCGCACCAGCAAGGATACCCATTGCAAGGACCAACACACCCAGTTTACGTGACATTCAGTGCCTCCGAGCGGGAAAAGCTAACGGAGACACTCTATCCTTAATCAGGATAGTGTCAAGTAGGGCACACTACGGCCCTGTGCAAAAGTTGTTAACGGTAGGGCACCACGTCCTTTCGCCAAACATTTGCCTGGCGAGAATCCGGGCGTCTACCGCCAGGCCAAAGCGTAGCGTTCCATATCCACTAGCAGCAACGGTACTCAAGTTCCAAACTGGGTAGTACGAAAGTACCAGAAATTTTAGCTGCCTCGATTGAAGAGCTCCGCATTAAGCATCGCCAGCCTCCTCAGCGATCCGCATCCCTTGTGAGGATGGGGCATTGCGGCTTCGCTTGACACCCCAGACACTTCCTCCGTAGCATGAAGAATTGCACTTGGCCGGCGTAGCTCAGTGGTAGAGCGAGGGTCTCATAATCCCTAGGCCGTGGGTTCGATTCCCCCCGCCGGCACCATTCATTCCATTAGACTTAGTACCAGCCTGCGCCCTCCGAGCATTCAGAATACAGTGCTTCGTCGGACTGACCGCGCAATGCTGACCCACTATCCTCAGTGAAGCTTCGAAATCGGCATTTCTGGAGGGGCGATCAGTGTGGTACGACTCCAGCCCCCAAGACCAACTGTCCGCAAACTGTTCCTTCGCACAGCTTGCAAGCAACGTCCGGAGGCGTAGTTTGCGAATTGCAGCCCCTCATCTTTAGATAAAGTTTGGAGGCATTATGCGCAATCTTAAATGCCTGGCTTTTGCCCTGGCATTCGGCGCGATTCCCTTGGCTGCCGCTCCCGGAGTCTCGAATCCCAAGGAAGTGGTTGACCAGATCATGGCGCAAGAGCGACTCGAGATGCAGTCATTTCGGCGGTATTCGCCCCTTGTGGAGACTTACATCCAATACGTGCGTCCAGACAAGCAGTTTGGAGATGTGCCTGACGGTGACAAATATTTTCTGGGCCGAGCTGACCTCGCGAATGGACTGGAAATCGAATCTCTCGATCGAGGCGCGGGGATAAAGCAACGGTTTATCGGAGGTTTGGGGAAATTCTTTTCAACGGAATTCGTCCCTGGTGGCTTCTTGCAGATGATTTACTTGGACAGGGACAACTTTGACCGCGCGCACTACAATCTCGAATACGTCGGCCGTGAGTTTTTGGGAGAAGTTCGTTGCTTCGTCTTCGACGTCAGCCCCCTACCAAACGCGGGGAAAGGCCGATTTGTTGGCCGTGTCTGGGTCGAAGACGAGAATTTCCATATCGTGCGCTTCAACGGCAGGTATGGTGGGGCTTCGCTAACCAACAACTACTTGAACTTCGATAGCTGGCGGGTGAACGTCGGGAAGAACATCTGGGTCCCCGCGTTTGTCTACAGTGAAGGGCCTCGCATGCACGACCCGAAGACGAGGAGCTTGGGATTCAAGGCATTCAGGGCTCAGACGCGACTCTGGGGATACGATCTGGGCCATGTTGGTGAACAGCAGGAACTAAGCAAGGTGCTTGTAGAGGGCCCAACCCAGCTTCCGGACCTTTCTCAACCCGGCGACGATTACTCTCCTTTCCAGGCGTTGCGGACCTGGGATCGCATGGCGGAGATGAACGTTACCGACCAATTGCAACGCCAGGGCTTGCTTGCTCCTCCCGGCGATGTGGACAAGGTACTCAACACGGTCGTCAACAACCTGGAAGTGACCAATAACCTGGACATTCAGCCAGAGGTGCGCTGCCGTGTGCTGATGACCTCTACTCTTGAGGCGTTCACAGTGGGTCACACAATCGTCCTGAGCCGCGGCCTGATTGACGTCCTTCCCGACGAAGCCAGCCTGGCGGTTGTCCTCGCTCATGAGCTCGGCCATGTCGTACTCAGGCACCGCATGGACAATCAATTTGCCTTTTTTGGCCAATTGCGATTCAACGAAAAGGAAACGTTTCACCATTTCGACTTTTCTCGATCCGAGGAAGAGGAACTGGCGGCGGACAAGAAGGCCGTTGAGCTTCTGAAGAACTCACCATACAACAGCAAGTTGCCCGCCGCGGAAGATTTCCTTCAGGAACTCATGAGCCATTCGAAGGAGATTCCCAATCTCGTGAGTCCCCATCTGGGTGACAGTGTCGCGAACCGCACCATCGGTTCCGCAATGCTTAACGACCTCCCGCCCGACGCGAAAGCAGCTGCAAATGATTTCAGCGCCCTGCCACTTGGGGGACGCATCAAGGTGAATCCATGGAATGATCGCCTCACCCTTCTAAAGGTCCAATCGATCGGGGCATTGGCCGAAGATGAGAAAAGACCTTTGCAGGTCACTCCGATTGCGCTCTATCTAACCCGCCATGAGGAGTCTGCTGCTCCTGGCTCAGCAACCGCCATTTTGGCCCCAGGAACTCAACCGTAACCATCGCAACGCAGGGGATGGAACTCTGCATCTCTCGACTCGGATCCGTGGAATCGACAATTTTCTCGTTCCGATTCCGGCTCCAACGGGATTCGCCCTGATCTCAACTCGCGTTTAGCGACCTGGCTGTGCGCGACTCAAGAGATTTCGGATTAAGCGAGCGGCCAAACCCGATCCGCGACCGGGTCACTTCGCCGGATTATCGGCTAGCCCGATATCTGCTTTCCCTTTCTGCTCGTCAAGCGACCTCACGCCACACCTGCTTTTGCCGAAGCCCACGGCTCGCGCTGAGTTGAAAATTTGAGGCTTGTCTGTGGTGAAATCATTGAACTTAAGCGTCCTCGTGCGGCCTCGCTCGGCGCCGGTTTACAACTTTTTACAATCCTTTGCGACGTCTTGACACAACGGGATTCCTGGGCCTTTATAGTCACGATGCTGTCGGAATCACCGCGCGGCAGGGAGAGACTCAGCGTGTCCAAGGGCTGGCGACTTACGGATCGTACCAAAACGCTCCTGAAAATCGAGCTGGCTATCGTGCTCCCTGCGGCCGCGTTGATGGGCTTCAGTATATTGAACTTGAACCACTTCCAGCGGTCGATGGCCGTCGAAGCCACCTTCCAGCGGGACTTTTCCCACGTTCTTCATATCGCCGAAAAAAAGACCTGGTACAAGGCTGACGAGTTGATTACTCCGGCGCGTCAAGGATTTCCGAGCCCCGCCGAAGACAAGGGGCAGATTGAGGCCAAGCTGGATCAGATATTGTCCGCGCAGCCTGGATTTGCCTATGCCCTGCTTTACGACAAGAACAAGAACTTGTTAGTGAGCCGCGTGCAGCCGGCCCGAGCAGGCGATCCCGCTTTCTGCTCCAGCAGTCACGACGCGATCAAAGCGGCGAGCATGTGGATTCCCATGGAGGCGCCTCACATGACGGGCAGCCTTCGGATGATGGATGAGCAAGTGGCTTTCGATGGCGGCTGGATGGTGCAAGGAAATCAGGAGGTGTATTACAGTCTCGCCTATTTCATTCCTCCCCATGTGGACAAGGGCGACGTCGCGCTGGGCATGGTGGCCTTTGACAACGACTTTCTCCGTAACACCTTTTTCCCCGAAGTCATGAAACAAGTTTTGACCAGCAAGATTGAGGTGCTTAGAGGTGACGCAAATCCCCCGATCATGATCATCCACCCGAAGGATTCTTCCACGCCCTGGGTGACCTCGACCAATTGGGACGGCGGCAAACCGGAGGCCGAGCGGAATTTTGAATGGATTTTTCAGGGCCTGACTATGGGAATCAAATACCGGGGCACCACGGTCGCGGACATGAGCGCCAAGTTTCTCCACTACAACTATATGGTTCTGGCGGCTCTGGGTCTTTTGATGATTGGTGGAGTCTGGCTGACCTATCGGAACGTTTTCCGGGAAATGAATCTGGCGCGGCTTAAGTCCGATTTTGTCGCCAATGTATCGCACGAATTGCGAACCCCTCTTGCATTAATCCGTTTGTACGCTGAGACCCTCGAACTGGGCAGGCTGAACGCCAAGGAAAAGTACCAGGAATACTTCCGCATCATTCGCGAGGAAAGCGAACGCCTGACGGCCCTTATCAATAACATTCTGGACTTCTCCCGGATCGAGGCCGGGCGCAAGGAATACGAGTTCAAGGAAACCAATCTCCCCGAACTTGTTTGTTCGACTCTCGACTCCTACCGCTTTCAAATCGAGCAGAATGGATTCGTTTTCGAGGAACATATTGCGCAGGACATTCCGCCCCTCAACGTGGATCGGGAAGCCATTGCGCGCTCTCTGCTGAACCTGGTGAATAACGCACTGAAGTATTCGAAGGATCGGAAGTTCATCGGCGTAAGCCTGTACCGCGCAAATGGTTCGGTGAGGCTGGAAGTGCTCGACCATGGCATTGGCATTCCGTCGGGTGAGCAGGACAAAATCTTCGATAAATTCTACCGGTGCGGTGACCCCCTGGTGCACAACATCAAAGGCTCTGGATTAGGCCTCTCGCTTGTCCGGCACATCGCTCAGGCCCACGGTGGCGACGTGCAGGTGGAGAGCGCCCCGGACAAAGGCAGCAAGTTCACCATTGAGTTGCCGTTGCGTTCCGCTTCCCGGGTTGGAGAGGCACTCGCATGAAATCCGTCGCGCAGAAAATCGTGCCATCGTCCCGGCACAAGGGGGAGGCCATGGGTACAAAGATCCTGATCGTCGAGGACGAGCCAAATATGGTTGCAGGCCTGCGCGATAATTTCGAATACGAAGGCTATCAGGTCGTCACGGCGCTCGATGGTGTGGAAGGACTCGAACGCGCTCTCGCCGATTCGCCGGACTTGGTGATACTCGACGTGATGATGCCGCGAATGAGCGGCCTGGACGTCTGCAAGCAACTGAAAGCGAAACGCCCTTCGGTTCCGATCATTATGCTCACGGCCCGCGGCCAGGAAGTGGATAAGGTGGTCGGGCTGGAACTCGGAGCGGACGACTACGTCACCAAGCCCTTTTCGATTCGCGAACTCCTCGCTCGCGTCAAGGCGGTTCTCCGGCGCGCTCAAGCGCTTCCCAAGGATCAGGATCGCTATAGCTTTGGAGACGTGGAAATCAATCTGCGCAGCTACCAGGTTTTGCGCGGCGGCCACCGGGTGGATTTTTCAAGCAAGGAATTTGAGCTCCTGAAGCATTTCATTTGTCATTCGGGAGAGACACTCAGCCGCGATCGTCTGCTGGACGAAGTCTGGGGTTATGAGAATTTCCCGACCACCCGCACGGTGGACGCCCATATTGTTCGCCTCCGGCAAAAACTTGAGCCCGTGCCCGAGGAGCCGCGTTACTTTTTGACAGTTCACGGCGTCGGTTACAAATTCGTGGGATGACACCGCTATGACGACTCTCGCAGGCAAAATTAACGAAAGCTCTCCCAGCGCGCTGATCGCAGAGAACAACTTATTGCGCAACGACTCTCGCCACGACGAACTCGTGTCCTTGCGCGCCGATCACGCGAGACTCCAGCAGGCAGTCTTTGAAGCCGCGCAGGTTCAGCGCATGCTCTGTATGCCCCGCGAACTCAGCTGGCGCCAGTATGAAATTGCCGGGGAAATTTTCCCTGTCCGCCATCTCTCAGGTGACTTTTTCAAGGTAATGAAATCTCGCTCCCGCCTGGCATTGGTTTTGGGTGACATCGCGGGCAAAGGCCTCTCCGCCGGCATCTGGCAGACCCACGTGATGGGTCTTATCCAGCGTTCCGCCCGCAAGCACTCGGACCCCGCCCGGGTACTGGCTGAGGTCAACCGTCAACTTTGCAGGGGCGAGGGACAACCTCCGCTGACCGCGATGTTCTTCGCTCGAATCAATCCCCAGAGCAACGAACTCAGCTATTGCAACGCCGGACTCCCTGCTCCCTTGTTGATGCGAGATAACAACACCCTCGAAAGGCTCGATGTGGGCGGTCCGATGCTCGGCGCTGTTCGAGATGGCGTGTTCCATACGGGCAAGGTCATTCTCAACCCCTGCGATCTACTCGTCGCTTGTTCCGATGGCGTAACCGAATGCCGGAATTCGGATGATCAGGAATTCGAATTGGATCGGTTAGCCGCAGCAGCAAGAGCGGTCGCCGGGATAAGCGCTACTCAGGCACTGTTCTCTCTGTTAGGAGCCGTGCTCGACTTCGCGGAGTCATGTTCACCCGGTGATGACGTAACGCTCTTGGTTTTGCGACGCCAGGGCGCAAACAGAACTCAGCGCCTTGGCTCTCAAAGAAAAAATTCGCGCCCCTCCGGCGGCAGGCTACAGCTTGGGGGTTCGTCTCCGCCGGTCGGGGCGGTTTAGCACAGAACAATTCCATCGCGGCACGCGCCGGTCCAGGCGTCCCCTAGACCCGGGCACTTGGGGTGTGCGTGGACGCAAAGGAGTAACCATGGCGACTCGATCCGTTTTCTTCGAAGAACGTCGGTTCGGCACCTTGCGGGCTTGCCCGGAAGTGATCAGTTCGCTGTACGCCGACTACTATCATCATGTCTTGCACGTCTGCCGGCACTTTTTTCATTTACGCGAGGACGCCGAAGACGCGGCCTCCGAAGTTTTTTTGAAGCTCCATACCATCCTTCACAAAAAAGATGAGGCTCACGCTTTTAAGCCATGGATTTGCCAGGTGGCAGGCCGGCACTGCCTTGACAAATTGCGCCGCCGCAAGCGCGAGAAGTGCGCGATCGAGCAGGTGAAGGAGCCATCTGCAATCCCGGATCGGGCCGCTCCATCTCCGCTTTCTCTGTTCCTGCAGAATGAAACGGAGCTTCGCCTCCGGGAACAGTTGGATCGTCTGCCCGACTGCTACCGGGTTCCCTTAATGCTCCGCTACTATCAGGGCATGAGCTATTCCCAGATTGCCTCAAACCTTAACCGCCGTTTGCCGACGGTCAGGGGCATCATCTTTCGAGCGAAGAAGCGCCTGCGCCGAAACTTGTTCGCTAGCACGAAGGCCCCGGTTTCGAATTAGTCTACGAATAACGCGGTGCGCATGCCCCTCCGCATAAACGGCCTCGCGCCGGTCGAACATCGTTTGCCTCAGCATGCGAATACAACGAATGTTGCATCACATCAGCCCACTCCAATATCTGTTGCAGAGCTTGGGAAAGTCCGGTAGGATTCCCGCACTCGATTGCTGCACCTGGGGGAGGCTGTGCAACTCATGAAAAATGGATGGGGAAAGGCGTGCTTATTTTCCGCGTTTTTGCCGGCTCTGTTGATTTTTTCTCCGCTCCTTTATGCCCAATCGTTCACCGTCGAACAGATTCTCAGCTCGCCATTCCCCTCGCAACTGATTGCGGCGGAGTCCGGCTTCCGGGTCGCGTGGGTGTTCAATGATCAGGGCGCACAAAACGTCTGGATTGCGGATGGCCCGGAATTTGCCCCTCGTCAGATAACGCACTACGTTGGTGACACCGGGCAGCCGCTGGCGTCCCTGCGTCTCACGCCGGATGGCCAGACTGTACTCTACGCCAGAGGAACGGAAGTGAATGCGGAAGGCCGTTCCGCAAATCCAACTACCGACCCGGAACCGCCGAAACAGCAGGTCTGGTCCGTCACCGTGGCTGGTGGAGCGCCAAAGTTGCTCGGCGAGATGGGATGCCCGGAAGAAGGCTGCGAAGACATCCAGATTTCTCCGGACGGGAAATGGGCAGTTTGGGCAGCGAAAAAACAGTTCTGGATTGCGCCGGTAAATGGGGAGACAGCGGCGAAACAGCTCACAGATTTACGCGGCACGTTGAATGAGCCCCAGTGGTCTCCTGACGGCAAACATTTAGCCTTCAGCGTAAATCGTAAGGATCACTCCTTTATTGTCATTGCCGAACTCTCCGGCGACGCTGTCAAGGCCTATCATTACGTTGCTCCCACGACCGATCGGGATTTTGCACCTCGCTGGTCCCCGGACGGCAACCGCATCGTCTACCTGAAAATTGACGGCATCGAAGCAAAACGTCCTTTGATTCCAGAGCGCACCCAACCCTGGAGCATTTGGATTGGAGACACAAACGCCTATACGACGCGCCTGCTCTGGAAGAGCGGAAAAACGGCGCGCGATTCGCTTCCTCCTTTCGCGACAACCTCATTGCACTTCGTGGCTGGCAATCGCATTGTCTTTGATTCCGAAATGGATGGCTGGAATCATTTGTACTCCGTCCCGGCAAACGGCGGCACGCCCGTTCTTTTGACACCGGGGGACTTTGATGTCGAGGATGTAGCGCCCAGTGCGGATCGGAAAAGCGTTCTGTTTTCCTCCAATCAGAACGACGTTGACCGGCGCCACTTGTGGCGCGTCGACGCTGCCGGCGGCGCTGCTCCCACTGCGCTCACAAGTGGCGAAACCATCGAATGGAGCCCGCTCGAAACTGGGGACGGCAAGTCCATTGTGTGCCTCGGCTCAACCGCCACCTCTCCCGCACTCGTCTATCGCGTCCTGCCGCAGGGCCGCGAACTCATCACCAAAAACGCGCTCCCCGCGGACTTCCCGAAGGATCAGCTGGTTATTCCCAAGCAGGTAATTTTCAAGAGCGAAGATGGATACACGATTCATGGGCAGCTGTTCGTTCCGAGAAACGCCAAGGGATCCAACCCCGCACTGATCTTCACGCACGGCGGCCCACCCCGGCAGATGCTGCTTGGATTTCATTACATGGACTACTACCACAACGCTTATGCGGAGAATCAGTACCTGGCGAGCCTGGGGTTTGTTGTGCTTTCTGTGAACTACCGCTTGAGCATCATGTACGGGCACGATTTTCGCGTTCCGCCGCACAGCGTCTGGCGTGGCGCCAGCGAATACAACGACGTGCTCGCCGGTGCCCACTTTCTGATGAGCCAGCCGAATGTGGACCCCCACCGGATCGGGCTCTGGGGAGGCTCCTACGGCGGATTCCTCACCGCACTTGGCCTGGCGCGCAACTCGGACATCTTTGCGGCTGGCGTCGATTTCCACGGCGTCCACGACTGGTCCGTTTTCCTGCCAGCCTGGGAAGAGGATGCCAGGTCTGCTCCGGACTTTAAGGAAGCCGAAAAGCTCGCCTGGGAATCATCTCCGGATTCGTCGATCGACAAATGGAAATCTCCGGTTTTGCTCATCCAGGGTGACGACGATCGGAATGTCCCGGAGAGCCAGACCGTTGACCTGGTGCAGCGGCTGAGGAATCAGAATGTCCAGTTCCAGCAAATCTTTATACCCGATGAAATTCACGACTTCCTGCTCTGGAGAACGGTCGTGGCCAGTTACAAAGCTACAGCTCAGTTTTTCGTGGAGCATCTGGAGGCTCGCTGATCGGGCAGGCGGGGCCCAGCTTCTGATCCGAAGGGTAAGACCATCCTTAGGTCTGCGAGGAGTGCGCGATGTTGTCCAAGACTGATTCGATGCGACCAATCCTGCTGTATGTGTTGCTTTTGTTCGCGTTCAGCTCGGTCTTCTATTTTCTGATGTTGAAAGCGCACAGCCTGGGCGCTGGTGGGGGCCTCTACGTTTTGGGAATTATGTGGTGCCCTGCGCTCGCGGCGATCACGACGCTCAAGCTCAATGGCCGGGAACTCCGCGAATTGGGTTGGCAATGGCCGGCAACCAGGTACGCTCTGCAAAGCTGGTACATTCCGATCCTTTACGCGGCGATTGCCTACGTCTTCGTCTGGTCGTCAGGGCTTGGGGCTTTCCCCAATCGCGAGTTCATGGAGCAACTGGTCAAACGCATGGGCCTGCCGGTTTCGCCGGCCATTGCCACCCTACTATACGTCTTGTTGGGGGGAAGCTTCGGTCTGGCAAGGGGGCTGGCGAGTGGCCTCGGCGAGGAGATTGGCTGGCGCGGTTTCCTGGTTCCTCAACTCTTCACGAAAATTGGATTCACGGGCACCGCTCTCGCAAGTGGTGCGATTTGGGCATGCTGGCATTTTCCGCTGCTGATCTGGGGCGATTACAATAACGGGACCCCGGCGTGGTACGGGCTGACCTGCTTTACGGTCATGGTCGTCTCAATTTCGTTTGTTTTTGCATGGCTCCGCCTGAAGTCCGGCAGCGTCTGGTCGGCTGCGCTCCTGCATGCGAGCCACAACTTGTACATTCAGGCTATCTTCACGCCGTTGACGCGCAACACGGGCAAGACTGCCTGGTTCATCGACGAGTTTGGCGCCGTCTTACCCCTCGTGACGCTTGGCTTCGCGATCTATTTCTGGACGCGGCGGAAGGAACTTAACCAACCCCCGGCAAATCACGAAGCTTAGTTTTGCCCCTGGTGAGACCCATCAGATTCATGCGTCGTCGCTCCCCCCGGGTCCCTCCCCCTCTCGTTGTCGACGGCTGCTTATTCCAAACATACCCAGCTTTCCTTCGCGCGGGCTTGTTGCAAGTCCGCGGTAGTCGACATAAATTAGTGAGCCAAGTCAGGGAAATCCGCCTCTTTCCCGGTGACCGAGATATGGGGAGATTCGTGTGTTTCCACTGATCTGGAGCGTGCTGAAGCCGTATCGCGGCAGCCTGATGCTGATCTTGCTCGCCATGCTCCTGCAAATGGCGGCAACCGTGGCCATGCCTTGGCCGCTGAAGGTCGTGTTGGACAACGTTGTGGGCGAGCACAAGTTGCCGGCGTGGCTGCGTGACGTGCTGCATCCCTTCCTGAACAGCGAATCCAAAATGCAGATCGCGGCCGCTGCTGCAATTTCGCTGGTAGTGATCGCGTTGCTGGGCGCTTTGGCCTCCTACGTCGCCAACTACTACACGGCCAGCGTGGGCCAATGGGTGGCAAACGATTTGCGTGTTCGCACCTATGACCACCTGCAGCAGCTCTCGCTGCACTATTACAGCACGCATGACCTGGGTACCCTGCTCAGCACCATCACCGCCGACGTCCAGACCATCCAGAGCTTCGCCTCTTCCTCCACTCTCGGGATTCTGGTCGACCTCATCACCATCTCCGGAATGCTGGTCATCATGTTCTGGTTGAATTGGGACTTCACGCTGATCGCCGTGGCTCTGACGCCATTTATGTTGCTGATGATTACGCGTTTCAAAAAGGCCATCAAGAAGGCCACCAAGGAAGTTCGCAAGCAACAGAGTGAGATTGTCACCGTGGTACAGCGTGGGCTTGAGTCCATTAAGGTCGTCCAGGCCTTTTGCCGCCAGGATCTCGAAGAGCAGGAATTGAGCCTGGTGAGCAAGGCCACCGTCGACGCCGCCCTGCGGGCTCGCAGGGTGAAAGCCATCCTTTCTCCTTTCGTGGCGGTCGTCGTGGCTCTGTGCACGGCGTTTGTGCTTTGGCGCAGTTCGGCTCTGATCCTTAGAGGCACCATGACCGCAGGCGCACTGATCGTGTTTCTCGCCTACCTGACGCAATTCTTCAAGCCCATCAAGGACTTGGCCACCATGACCAACTCCATCGCGCAAACCGCCGTCGGCGTCGAGCGCGTCCGCGCGATTCTGGAAGCGGGCGACATGATTTCGGAGCGGGCAGATGCGCTCCAACCGGAAGCGCTCAAGGGTGAGATTGAATTTGCTGGCGTGAGCTTCGGCTATAGCCAGGACGCTCAAGTCCTCAATGACGTGAACTTCAAGATTCGGGCGGGGCAGACGATTGGCGTCGTGGGTCCCACGGGCAGCGGAAAATCCACCATCGTCAGCCTGATCCCGCGGTTTTACGATCCCGTCGCCGGCACGGTAACCATCGATGGATTCGATGTCCGCGATTACCAGCTTCATGGCCTCCGCAGTCAGATTGCCTACGTTCTCCAGGAAACGGTGCTCTTTCGAGGCACGGTAGCGGATAACATCGCGTATGGCAAAGGGAACGCCACTCGCGACGAAATCGTGGCCGCGGCCAAGCTGGCCAACGCGGACGAATTCATCGCCAGGATGCCTCACGGCTATGAAACCATGGTCGGCGACCGCGGCGACACTCTTTCTGGCGGCCAGCGGCAACGCATCGGAATTGCGCGTGCCATCATTCGGAACGCCCCCATCCTCATCCTTGACGAGCCGACTGCGGCCCTCGACAGCGAGTCGGAAAAACTCGTGATCGATGCCCTGCTGAAACTCATGAAGGGACGCACCGTCATCACCATTGCTCATCGTTTGAGCACCATCCGCGACGCCGATAATATTCTGGTGATGAAAGACGGGGCGTTGATCGAACAAGGCAACCACGAGGCGCTCATGGGCCGCGGCGGCATTTACGCGGAGCTCCATAAAGCACAGTTTGAACAGCCCGCGGCCGAAACTGCACCGCCCGAGGCGCTGGCGGAAAAGGGAACGCAATGAACCTGGCGGGGGAAGAATGTCACACTCACTGATCGTATTGCCGGACCACACCGCAAAGCCAATTATGGAAGCGATTCAAGGCGCGAAAAAATCGCTGCGCGTGAAAATGTTCGTGTTTTCGCATCCCGCGTTGCTGAAGCCGTTACCGAAGCCAAAAAACGTGGCGTGCAGGTGAGAGTGATGCTGAATCCCGCGCGCCGCAGCGGCGAACCCGAAAACGAAATTACACGCAAAAAGCTCGTGGCCGCGGGCGTCGAGGTGATTGACAGCAATCCCGCTTTCGACGTCACTCATGAAAAGTCCATGGTTGTGGACGAGCGCGTCGCCTTCATCCAATCGCTGAACTGGGCTACGAAAAATCTCACTGGCACCCGCGATTACGCCGTAGTCACCAGCCGCGGCCGTGAGGTTGGCGAAGTCATCGACTGTTTCGAGGCCGACTGGGCGCGAAAGCCCTTCACCGTGGACAGCAGCACGCTCTTGATCTGGTGCAATCAAAACGGTCGGGACCGCATTGCCCAATTCATCGACGACGCCAGGCACACGTTGTTTGTGCAGAACGAGCGCTATCAGGACTCCGTCATCATCGAGCGGCTTGTGCGCGCCAAGATGCGCGGCGTGAAGGTCCATGTCATGGCCCGCCCGCCGCACAAATTGAAAAAAGAAAAAATGATCGAGGGTGTCGGCGGGCTGCGCATCCTGGACGACGTGGGAATCAAGGTCCATAAACTGAAGCATCTGAAACTCCATGGAAAAATGCTGCTGGCGGACCATTCCCGCGCCATTATCGGCTCCATCAATCTGGCCCCGGGAAGTTTCGACAGCCGCAGGGAACTGGCCATCGAAGTCCATCGAGCCGAGCTCGTCCACCGCTTGCAGAGGATCGCCCATCACGACTGGAAGCATTCCTACCCGCTGGATTTGTCGGACGAGGGCCTCCTCGAAGAACTCGAAGAACACGATATGGATGGCGCGACCCAGCTGGCATTGCGGGTAAAAGCGCCCAAACGAAGAAAGTAGATTTTCTGAACCGCAGCCCTCGGCGAAAGCCTATCCCTCTTTTCGCCGGTTCTGCTCGCAATGCCCCACGTAGCCGTTTCCACGTCTCTCAATTCGTGTAATTCCGTGCAGTCTATATTCGAATTAAGTCGGTTTGACTTGTCGAAACGAACTGTATTGAATTATATACCTGCCATTGCCGCGTTCCCGCCGGCACGCGAGCAGCCACTTCGGGGAATGCGTCATGAACAGCAACCGATTTGCCACCACCGGATCCATAGCCTTTTTCCGCGGTTGTGTTGCCCGAGTTTGCTCACCCTGCGTTCGGCCGGCCAGATTTATCGCCACGCTCTCGTTCGTGCTCGCGATCTCAGCTCCCAGGATGGGAGCTCAGGTTTCCGCCAGCGTTCAGGGGCGCGTTACGGACGCTTCCGGCGCAGCAGTTTCCGGGGCGACCGTGGCGGCCAGGGACGTGGAGACCGCCGTCGTGCGGGAGACTCTGACCGACGATACCGGGCATTACCTTGTCCTGACGCTGCCGGTCGGGGAATATGAACTTCGTGCCGCGAAAACCGGATTCCAGGATGCCGTTCAGACCGGGATTCATCTGGTCGTCGGCCAGGAAGCACACGTTGACTTGCGGCTCCAGGTTGGCACCGTGAAGTCCGAAATCCGCGTCAATGGCGACGCTCCCATCGTTGACACCACAACGCGCGACATTAGCGGCCTCGTGGGTGAGCGCGCGATCAAAGACCTTCCCTTGAATGGCCGAAGCTACGACCTGTTGCTCCCGATGAATCCCGGAATCGTCAACTTTTCCTCGCAAAAAACGGGCGGCACCGGCATTTCGAATTCGACCACGGGTAACAACTTCGCCGTTTCGGGAAATCGCCCGCAACAGAATTTGTTTCTGCTAAACGGAGTGGAATTCACCGGAGCCGCCGAGAACAATATGCAGCCCGGCGGACCCAGCGGCATGCTGCTGGGGGTGGAAGCGGTGCGCGAGTTCAACGTGTTGCGCGATTCCTATAGCGCGGAATACGGAAAACGCCCCGGCGGCCAGGTTGTGATCGTGACGCAGTCCGGCGGCAACCAGTGGCATGGCTCCGTCTACGAGTACCTCCGCAATAACGCTCTGGATTCGGCGAATTATTTTGACCAGGGCTCCGCGCCACCCTTCCAAAGATATCAATTCGGTGCGGCGTCGGGCGGCGCGATCCAAAAGAGCAAGACCTTCGTATTCGGCAACTACGAAGGATTCCGGCAGAACCTGCACCAGACCTCGGTGGCCTTCGTTCCCGACCAGGCGGCGCGCGAACAGGCGGCGCCAGCCGTTCAGCCGCTGTTGAATCTATGGCCCATTGCTCCCCCGGGAGCGCCGGACGATCCCGACGGTGTTATAAACGGGGTGCCAGTGGGCATCGCGACGATCTTCGGTAGCCCCCTGCAGACTATCCGCGAAGACTTTGGTACCGTGCGTGTGGATCACAATTTCTCGGCTAAAGACACGTTGTCCGGCGTCTACACAATCGATGACGGCGGCGACGTCACGGCAACACCGGCAAACCCCTACAGCACGGACATCCTCAATCTGCGCGAGCAAGTCCTGAGCCTGGACGATACCCACGTGTTTTCCCCCACTCTTCTGAATACCGCTCGTTTCGGTTTTTCAAGGGCCGGCTATTTTTTCACCGGAGAGCCGACTCCCGGAACGCCGGCGGCCAGTGTGCCCGGATTCCTCACTGGCTTGCAGGTTGGCGCGGTCGTCGTAGGTGGCAGCGCCGCTTCCAATCCGCAGGCTTCTATCGGTCTCGCCGGCAGCAACAACGGCAGCAACCTAACCGTGGCTCGGAATCTGTTCACGTACGAAGATCGGGTCACCTGGACCCGCGCCAGGCATCAGCTGAGTTTCGGCGTGTGGTTCCAGCAGTTCCAGTCCAACGAAACGCTGGCTCTCAGCCAATACGGACAGGCGACGTTTGCAAGCCTCTCCAGCTTCCTGCAGGGCACAACTTCTTCGTTCCTCTATGATCCTGCTCCGACCGAGATGAACTGGCGCTCACTCTTCGGCGCGCTCTACGCGGAAGATGTCTTCCGCCTTAGCCCGAAGCTCACACTCTCCCTGGGTTTCCGTGGGGAATTCAGTACCGGCTGGAACGAAGCCCACGATCGCGCCGCCAATTACACGTTCGCCGACGGTGTGATTTCCACCGACCCCAGGGTCGGCGGCTCGTTCTTCACTTCCAATACCGCCACCTTCCTTCCGCAACCCCGGATTGGCTTGGCCTGGAGCCCCCTCGACAGCAAGACCGTCTTGCGCGCTGGATTTGGGATGTACAACGACTTGCAGGATGCGCTGGGATATCGCGCGGATCAGAACCCCCCGTTCAACCCGGCGTATAGCATCGCCGCCTTCCAGGTGTCCTCGTTCCCGATTGATCCTTCAGCTCCAGTTCCCGCCGCTGCAAAGGTTGTGCCGGGCGGCGTTCAGCCGGACATGCAAACGCCGACTCTCATCTCCTGGTCGCTTCGCGTGGACCGTGAACTCTCGCCGAACACTGTCCTGACCGTGGGCTACGTGGGTTCCCACGGCTATCACGAATTGATTGGCATTGACGCCAATGAGCCGGTCCCGGTCATCTGCCCGGCTTCACCTTGCCCGGCGGTCTATCCCGACACGTTTCCGGCCCCCTTGGCCGGCGCACCGGTGCCCGCGGGGACCTATTACATTCCGGCCGGCACACCAAAGGCCAACCCGGCGCTCGCGAACACCTGGACCTGGTTCTCGGTAGGAAACAGTTCCTACCACGCTCTGCAAGTGGATCTGCGGCGCCGCTTCAGCCACGGGCTCACGTTCCGCGGCGTCTACACATTCTCAAAGGCGCTCGATGATGGAGATTCGCTGAACCAGACGACGGCGGGCAACGCGCCGGGTCTCGTATCGAATCCTCTGGACCTCGGCGCCGAAAAAGGACTGGCGACCTACGACGTACGGCATGTGGGCGTAATCAACGTGCTCTACGAACTTCCCTTCGGCCGCGGCCAGGCCTTCGCACAGAATGTGGAAGGCTGGCGCGATTTTTTTATCAGCGGCTGGTCGGTTTCCAGCATCATCACCGCGCAGACGGGCTTTCCGTTCACGCCGCAGCTGAGCTACAACCCGTCCAACAACGGAGATACACGCAATCCGGTAAGGCCCTTTCTCAATCCGGATTTTCATGGCTCGGTGATCCTCGGCAATCCCGGCCAATGGTTTGATCCCGCGGCTTTTCTGGCTCCACCGCCCAACAGCGGCTTTTATGGCACGTTGGGGCGCGACACCTATATCGGACCGGGACTTGCTACATGGGATTTTTCCGTATTGAAAACCACGCAAGTTCACGAACGGCTCAAGTTGCAATTCCGCGCCGAGATTTTCAACTTGCTGAATCGCGCGAATTTCAACACGCCCAACCTGATCGTGTTCACTCCGTCAGGGGTTTCCGGTACCGCTGGCGCCATCACCAGCACTTCGACAACGGCGCGCCAGGTGCAGTTTGCCCTGAAATTTCTCTGGTAGCTTGAGCCAGCCGCGCGATTGACAGTTCTTGCCGGGTTGGGCAGCATAGCCCCTCAGTGTCCAACCCTGCTTGCACTTCACCTGCGACACCGGACCTGATTCTGGCTAACCCATACGCCGGAGGGGGATTCGCCCGCAAATCGATCCCCCGGCTTCAAAGATTCGCCGCACAACGCGGCTGGAACGCGGAGTTCCGGAGTGCGGGCAGCGTTGCGGAGTTTACCCAGATCGCCCAAGCAGAGGCCAGCCAAGGTCGCACACGGATCTTCGCGTTCGGCGGCGACGGAACTTTTCAAGCACTCTTGAATGCGCTTGCCCAATGTCCGGGTGTCTCCATCGGCATTTTGCCCGCTGGCGGAGGCAACGATCTGGCCATGGCGCTGGGTCTTCCCCGGGACCCCATTCGAGCGGCCGAAGCCATCCTTTCCCACGGCGAATTGCGCGCTCTCGACGCTGCGCGGGTGCGTACGGCGGATGGTTCCCAGCGCCTCTACATGGGCGGTGGCGGCGTCGGACTGGACGCGGAGGCCGCGCATTTTGCCAGCGGTGTGTATCGGAATCTACCTGGGCGCAGCCGCTATTTATGTTCCGCCATCCGCGCCCTGGCAAGCTTCCACGCGCCTGAAGTGCGCGTCTCTTTTGGTGCCGCAGGCCACGAGGATACGATCGCAGGCCATGCCCTGGTGTTGGGCATTTTGAATACGCCAAGCTACGGTGCGGGACTTCGCCTGGCGCCCGGCGCAAACCTTCAGGACGGAAGACTCGATCTGGTCATGCTTGAGGACCTGAGTCTCATGGAAATAGTGAAAGTCCTTCCGTCGCTGGCGTATTCGGGAGAGCTTCGTACGCAGCGAATCCAACGCTTCGTAGTCGAACAGGCGCGTATCGAAACCGACCGTCTGTGCTGGTTTCACGCGGATGGAGAAATCATCGGGCAGACTCCGGTGGAGATTGCCGTGGTTCCCCGGGCCAAAAGGGTCTGGTGCGTGGCGCGATCCGCTCAGTCCACAAAATCGATGATGGCGCCTTCGTGACGGTAGAGGAAGCCCACGAACTGCCCGAAATTCGGAGATCCCGAGTTGTTGTATACGGTGCTGAAATTTCCATGGTTTGTGACGTTGGTGGAATAAACGCCCAGCCGGATGTGGTGCGATTTCCCACCTCGATTTCCGAGAAAAGGCACGCGAAACAGGCGATAGAGTTTCAGGTCCAGCGAGAAGTATTCAGGGAACCGCTGGCTGTTGGGCACGCCCACATACTGCTGCTCGACGTCGATTGGCGAATAGGGAAAGCCTGAGTGAACGTCCGCAAGCGGGCTGAACGTGAGTTTCCACGGAAGCGCGAATATGCCCCAGGCAATCACTCGATTCGGAATGTCCGAAGGCATGATCCCGTACATATTGGGTCGAATCACTGGCGCGGCGAATGGAATTTCGATTTCAGAGAGACTGTTCAAATCCCCGCGCGACTTGCTCCATACATAGGAAACATTCGCCTGGTTGTGCTCTCCAAAGTCGTAATGAAGCGTGGCTTCGAGTTCCCGGTAATGCGAGGAACCCGTATTCGTCAATCCCATGTACGAAGGTCCGCCGGTGGTCGAAGTGAATGGCTGAACGTCAAAGAGATACGACGTGTGACTGTCGAGATAACCCACGCGCAAACGCAAATCTTTTCGAAGAAGTTGCGCCACTTCGCCGTTCCAGGTGACATTGCGCGGAGTGGTGTCCGGCTTGCCGGGCAACGCCGATCCCGTCAGCGGGTTCGTTCCGCCGACAAACGCGTTCGTATACGTGATTGCAGGGCCAAGCGGGAGCCCTGCAGGGTCGAACTCCGTGATGGTGCGATTCGGGTTCGTGGAAAAATCTCCCGCCAGCAGCGGCAACACGCCGTAGAACATGCCCGCTCCGCCCCGGAAGACTGTCTTCCCCGATTTTCCCGGAGAATACGCCACTCCCGCTCGGGGAGCGAGCGCGGCCGACCACCCGGACGTTTCCGTCGAGAGCCGCGCGCCCATATCGACGCTCCAGTTGGAACTGATGATCCAGTGGTCCTGCACAAATTCCGCCACCGAACTATCGGAAGGCGACTGGGAAGTTGGGGATGAAAATGTGATTTGCTGCGTCAGGGTATTGTCCAGCCGAAGAATCTGGATGGGATCGGCCAGATTCGTACCGTAAAACGACCGGGAATCAATGTCCGCGCCAACCCGGATTTCATGATCGCCTTGCCAGTGCTTCTTCGCGAACTCGTACGACGGAACCGCCTGGAACTCCTTGCCCCGGCGCGACCACCGATTGAAGTAGTTACCCCCGTAGCCTTGCGGCGTGATCAGCATGTCCTCAAAGCCCTGTCCGTGCGCGTTGCTGTCGAAGCGCATGTATTGCGCCACGACTCCCAGAATCGCACCGGAGGAGAATTGATACTTGTCGTTCAGCCCGAACGCCACGCCGCTTTGATTAAGGTCATTCGAGGCGGGAATCGGAATCAGTGCGCTGATGTCCGCATACTGGTGGCGCATCGGAAACGCGTTGACGGTCAGCGTCAGCACGTGATTCGGCGAGAGGATCGCCTCGATCGTCGAGTAAGAATTGAATCCCTGGCGTTTGCTGATGTCGTCCGGCCAGGGAAGCCCTTCCGTGGTGATTTTTTTCATCTCATACTGGAAGACTTCGGAGAAGAGCAATTTGTGGCGGATTACCGGCACGTCAAACGCGACGCCGGGAATGGCTTCGCCAACGCCCGCCAGGTGCCCCTCCTTTCCCAGAAACGAAGGGACGATGCCGCGTAACTTGAAGCTCCACTGGTCCTCCGGCGGCTTCGTCTGGATCGTCGTCAATCCTCCCGAAAAACTGCCGAGCCCGGCGTCGTAGGGCGTTTTGTACACGGCAAAGGATTCCACCGCGTCGGTGGGAATCGGCACGCCGAAGCTGCCGGTGACCGGATCCGTCGTTCGCGCCGAATTGACCAGCAGGAGGCTCTGATTTTCGTCCGCCCCTTTGAAATTCAGCTTGTTGTCGAGGGTTTTAATCACTCCCGGCGTGATGGGAAGGATCTCCTTCACCTTTTCCTGGATCGTGGGAATGGTGATCAACTGGGATTTCGTAACCGTCGCCGGAGGCGGCGCGGCGCTTTCCGTCGAAAGCTCGGGCGGAGTCTCCTTCACTTCCACTTTTTCGGAGACCACGTCCAGTTGCAGGGAGAAATCCTCCACGGCCTTCTGTTTAGCGGATAGAGTGACGGACTTGTTGATGTTCTTGAAGCCCTGCACTTCAATCGAAATGGTGTAGGCGCCGGGGACGAGATTCGCAAATTCATAGACGCCGTGCTCGTCCGTTTCCATAGCCAGAGGAGTCCCGTTCAACGGCGCTCCCGATAGCTTTACCGTAATCGCCGCGACCCCTTCCGCGACGTTGTCCTGCAACGTCGTCACCGTCCCGCGAATCGAGGCACTGGCGTCGTTCGCTTTGGGCGCGCCGGCTTTCTGCGCGTAAACCGGCGTCACCGCCAACCAGCCGAAAAGCAGACTCGTGGCCGCCAGTAGGCTGCACAAGGTCAAATTCGCACCGGGCAAGAGCGAGCTGCGCCCATGCCCAGGCATGGAATACTGGAATTGTCGCGGGCACCGTTTCATGCGGAAAATTCGAACGCCTTTCACTTCCATTGTGCGGGCATGTCGCCACCCCTGCGGATATAAATCTCCGCAGTGTTTCCGGCGCCACCCATTGCCAGTTTGGCCATTGTGCTCCGCAGCTGCAGGGCGAGAAATGGAGATGCTGCGGCAGCAAAACCCCGGACTTAGCTTCTTTACTCGATGTCTGAATTCGAACGCGGCAGCCGGCCACATCCACTCTCTGGACGCCCGGCCCCACCAAAGCCCCACATAAAATGGTACCAGATTGCGGCAGTTGGTGACGCAAGGGAGATATTCGAGGTGCTTCCTGAGCGTCAAGGCGCCTGCGCGGGGCAAGGCGTCGGTCCGGAGAATTCTTCCGGTTTCTCAGCTCTTCTTCCGGTCGATTTTCAGGTTGATGACCATCTCCTTGCGGCTATCTAGCGAGGATATGCTGCGCACGGAGGATTTCGCGCCTTGTTGTTCCGCGTGAATTTCGTAGTCCGCGTTCGGATCGAGGCCGCTGAACCGGTATTCTCCGCTGTCGTCAGCAAAATTGCTGCGAACTCCGTTGGTCCGGAGATTCTTCAGAAAGACGATGCTCCCTGGCAGGGGATTATCCGATTTGTCGCTCACCACCCCGTGCACGGTCCGGAGCTGGGCCTCCTTCTTGGAGTCTTGGGAATAGCCCATCACGCTAATCAAGAAGAGAGTTGCCAACGTCCACGCGAACACTCGAGAAGCATTCATTTCGATTCTCCCGTCTTCGCCGGTTCGATCGGCTCGAGCTTAAACGTCAGCCGCTTTTGCACGTCCTCTCGATGCGCGGCTACCACCTGAACCTGTTCTTTATACTTCTTCGGATGGACGACTACTTCATATTCGATGCCGTCCGGCACGCGAATGGCGAACTCCCCGCGGGAATTTGTGTACATATTGTAACGGTACTTCTTTTCCCCCTTGCGGCGGATTTTCACCTCTACTCCGGGAAACGCAAAATCGTGCTCCGTGAACACCGTCCCCAGAATCAGAAACGGAGGAATGCTCCGATGGTGTTCTTTGGAGCCGCCTTGCGACGAAGAACTTCCAGTAGCTTGCGCGGGTGGCGGCGCTGAAGGAGCCGATGGTGGGGGTTCCTGCCCGACGCCATGGGCAAGCGCGAACAGACAGACGATTGCGGCGATACACCAGAGGGGAAACTTTCCGGATTTGTGACGGGAAGGAGTCACTGGCTATTAGGATGGCCGCCCTGAATCAACGGGATGCCTTGCAGCGGAGGGCGAACCTATTCGTCTTCCTCTTCGTCCTCGTCGGCATCTTCTTCGTCTTCGTCATCGGGGAGATCGCCGTTTTCGTCGAACTCTTCGTCTTCTTCTTCGGCGTCTTCCTCGTCCTCTTCTTCTTCGACGTCGTCGGAAATGGGGTTAAGCGCCACCGGATGCGTTTGCGAAACTTCCAGCTCGCACTCGCACTCCGGACAACTCAAGATTTCTCCCTCTTCCACTTCGTCTTCGTCCACGTCGATTTCAGCGGAACACTCAGGACAGCGGAGCACGTGTCCATCCTCCGATTTGATTTTCAGCCGGCGAAGCGGCAAACCCCGGATACGCCCAACCGGCGTATTATATACCCGGCGCGAGTCCCGCTTCATGACCCGTTCACCAGCAATTCAGTGTAACCCAACAACTCGGATGAAAGAATAACTGGCCATGGCAAGAGAGTATCCCGACCGTCCCGTCGTGGGCGTCGGCGGAGTCTTGATTGAGAACGGCCGCGCACTGCTGATCAAGCGAGGTACAGAACCCTTGCTCGGGCAGTGGTCCATTCCGGGAGGGACTCTTGAACTTGGCGAATCCTTGGAGTCGGGCGTGGCCCGCGAACTCCTGGAAGAGACCGGCCTGGAAGTGAACGTCCTCGACATCATCGAAGTGTTTGACCGCATTTTCTTCGAACCGGAGCAAAGCGACAATCCGCTCCCGCCACGCCCGAAGTATCACTTCGTGATTGTGGACTACCTGTGCGAGCGCGTCCGCGGCGAAGCTCGCGCCGGGAGCGATGTTACTGACGTCGCCTACGCCGCCGAAAACCAATTAGAACAATTTCATCTTACGCCTACCGCCATGCGCGTGCTCCGCCGCGCCTTCGCTATGGTTCGCCAACGGGGCCGCGCGTCCTAGCTCTTCGCGCTGCGGCTATTTGTTCAGCTTCAGAATTTCGATGCTGCCGTTGCTGTTCGTCAGTGAAAGCGTGCACCCGCCGTTCCCGATTTTCCCGTTCAGCGAATCCCTGCCGAGCTGACCCGTTGTCGTCACGGGCAAATCCGTGCTGATGCGCCCGAAGGAAGTATGCGCGTTCAGATTGTAGCCCGCTCCTTCCGGCAACCGGACCTGGATCGGCGCGAATGAAGTCTTCGCCATGATGTTCTTGCAAGCCGAAGAGCTCCGGGCCGCGCTGAGCATCACGGCGCCGTTCTGATTGTCCACCGTGATGTTGCCGGCGACATCGTCCAGCGTTACCGCCCCGAAACTTGTGTGCGCGCTCGCATCCCCTTTCACCGAGCTGGCCGTCACTTGTCCGTTCGAGTTCTCGATCGTCAGATTGCCGTCCACGCGCTGGACGTTGACTCCCCCAAAGCTGGTCTTCGCATACGTGTCGCCGCCGATGTCTATCAACTCAATGCGCCCGTTGCCCGTCGTAGCACGCACGCCCTTCCGCAAGCCGCGGGCCTCGATCGCTCCAAACGAAGTGTTCAGCGTACTCTTCCCCCGGACCTCTTGCACCGAGATCCCGCCGTTGGAGTCTTCCACTTGCACCCCCCCGTTGATCTGCTGCAGCGATACGTCCCCGAACGTCGTCCGCACATAGACTTCGTCTCCAGCCGGTCCGCCGGTAACCCTTCCGTTGGATGCGGTGCATTTCACCGGACCGTTCATGTTGGAAAACGTGATGGAACCAAAGCTTCCGCTGAGATCGGCCGAGCCGCTTACGGTGTTCGCGTCAATCACACCGTTGTTATTCGTGACGGAAAGGGTTCCGTGAATATTGCGCACTTTCACCGACCCGAACGAATTGCTGATCTTCGAATTGCCGGCATCCATGAGTTCCACCGGACCGTTTCCCCCGGAGATCGTCGTATTCCCCTGCACATTTCGCACAGAGATGGACCCGAAGCGGTCCCGGAGATCGAGCGCCCCTTTCACCGCGGATACCGTGACCGTGCCGTTGTTGTTGGTGACCGTGACGTCTCCTTGGAGATTTTCCGCTTCAATGGTTCCGAAGGCGTTGGTGACTCTCGCCGAGCCGCCGTCCCCCACCGTCATTTGGCCGTGGTTCGTCTCCAGGTCGCTCCAGCCGTTGACCCCTCGCACCTCTACGTCTCCGAACGCATTCTTCACCCACAGCTTGGCGTCTTCGGGAACCGCGATGTCGTAATCCACAGAGTAGGAGTTCTTATGCCCGATCCGAAATACCAGCGGGCTCTCGGAAGGCACGATCGTGTGAACGCTCACCCCATGGGAATCCTGCTGCACATCAATGCGCACGGAGTCAGCGAACTTTTCCGCTTCCGACTGCGAACCTGCCTGCGCCCGGATCGTTGCCGAAATGGTCGCTTCCCGCGAGTTTCCACCATGAATGCGGATCTGTCCGAATTTGCTTTCGATGCTCAGCGTTTGCCCGGCCGCCAGGGGAATGGTCTTCTGAAACTCCTTGCTGGCCGTCTCCTGCCCAAAGTGCGCGGCCTCCGCGGGAAGAAGGATCGCGCCGGCCAACAGCGTAGCTGCGGCCCCTCGAACAAATGCACTGCCCAGGCGGGCGCTTCTCATCGTTTCATCTCCAGAATATCCTGCAGCGTTTCCTGCTTTTCCTGATACATCGCCAGGAGCTGGTATCGCAGGTGCGCGTTCGAGGGATTCACTCCGGCCTGCGTTCGCAACTCGGCGATGGCACTGTCCAAAACGAGCAACTTCTCCCGGTAGTTGGCCATCAGCGCCGTCGGTTGGTTCAATTGCGGCCCAGCCTCCGCCGCCAACTGGTCAATCGCGGTCATGTATTCGTGTTCGGTCCGTTCCACTTCCGCAAGCGCACGCGTCTTCAGGAGCGTGCTGCCCTCCTCCGCAGGAACGCTGCCACGGTGCGTGTAAACATAACCGCCGGAAACTCCCAGCACCACGACCATCGCGCCAACCAGCGCCATTTGCCAGGCATGGAAAAGGTGCGGCCGGAACTCGAGACGCCACCAGAAATTCCTCTCTGCCGCGGCGCTCCGTTGTTCCCGAAGCGCGGCTTCGATGCGCGTCCACAAGGCCGGGGAGTCCTCCTCCGCGCGCAACTCAGCGGCGGTGGTGCTCAGTTCCTTCCAAGTCCGTAGCTCTTCCGCGCAAGCAGCACAGGCGGCGGCGTGTAGCTCCAGTGCGGCCCATTCTTCCGCGGTTCCGTCCAGAAAGATTCGCTCGCGATCCTCACAAGCAACGTTCATTGTGCGCCTCCTGCCCCGGCGCTTCTCGGGGGTTCCAGAAGCGCGCGCAGATTCTTCTTCGCTTGAAACAGTGTATTCTTGGAAGCGGTCTCGGAAATTTCCAGCATCCCCGCGATCTCCGCGTGTCGGAAGCCCTGGACCTCATACAGCAGAAAAACCTCGCGCTGATGTACCGTCAACTGCGCCAGTGCCCGTTCCAGGGCCATCCGCAACGAAGGATGCGCGACCGCCGCGCGTGGCATGTCCGCCGGGATCAGCGAGGCAACATCCTCGCTGGTCTGATCCTTCCGCCGAAGTCGCGCCCGTCGCAGATCGTGGCAGGTGTTCACCAGGATCCGAAACGTCCAGGTCACGAAGGACGATTGTCCGCGAAAACTCGCGATGCTCCGCTGGATTTTTAGAAACGTCTCCTGGACGGCGTCTTCCGCGTCGGTCTGCGACCCTAGCAGATTCCGTGCCAGATTTTTCATGCGCCGGCCTTGCCAGCGATGCAGTTCCTCGTAACCTCGCAGGTCTCCCTTCAGACAAGCTGCCGCGACGTCGGCGTCCTGCGACCGCTCGAGGCTCACCACTCCCGTCCCCGTTCGCCCTTCGGAAGTTTCCACTCGCCGCTCCCCGGTGCGCACCGCCCCGGTGATTCTATGCTCCCAAGGCAGGGTAAGTCCCACGGATCCCATCACTCTCTCCTAGGGAATAGACGACGCAACAGGCGCAAAGGTCTGGGCGCCGGCGAAATCCGCCAGATCCTCCTACGTATCCTTCTTTCAATCAGTTATGAAGGCTACGGCAAACCGCGGCAGGCGAAAAACATGCACCGCTTCCATTCGGGCTGGGGCTGGGCCTGGCAGTAGATTCAAACTTCCGCGTCGCGGGGCAACCCACCGCGCGTGCGATCGCGCCGCTCGTATTCCCGCAGGATATCCCGTAAGTCCATTGGCACGAAATCCGGCCAGCGCTTCGCAAGGAAGAAAAACTCCGCGAATGCGCACTCCCAGAGGAGAAAGTCCGATAGGCGCTGCTCGCCTCCCGTGCGAATCAGCACGTCCACCTCCGTGGAACCTCCGCGTTGCACTTCGGATAACACCTCGCCAAACGCCTCCGCCGACAGATCCGTCACCTTGTAAAACTTGCTCGCTGCCTGAAACAGCGAATGCCGCGCGGAATAATCCACGGCCAGCCGGAGGTGCAGCCGATTCCCCTTGGCTGTAAGCGCTTCGGAATCGCTGATCGCTTCCCGCAGTGGCGCAGGCAACCGGTCGCGGCGCCCGATCACGTTCAGGCGAATACCTTCGTCAAGGCAATGGGAAGTTTCCGCGTCCAGATACTCTCTAAGGATCTGGAGGATGCCCGCGATTTCGGACGGCGGACGCTTCCAGTTCGCCGACGACAGTGCGAACAGCGTCAGCGTGTGAATCCCTAGATGCGGCGCGCAGCGAATGATGCTGCGGGCCGCGTCGGCCCCTGCGCGGTGCCCGGCGGAACGCGGAAGCAAGCGCGAAGTGGCCCATCGGCCGTTGCCGTCGCAAATAATCGCCACATGAAGTTGCACGGTGGTTGCCGGCAGCGCCGGCTGGCGCTCGGGAATCGTCCTGGGAAGAAGTTGATTGTGCATGAGCATGGTTCTTTCTCCGCCGCGGAGTCAGACAATGTACTTTATATTGCAAAGTAACAAGCGAAATTTTTTACCCCTCGCGCGTCGCGCGAATCAGCGCCTCCATGTGATCCAGGTAACGCTCCAGCGCCTTGCGGCCCGCCGGCGCCAGTCGGTACTCCGTCTTCGGCAATCGCCCGTCGAACGACTTGGTGCAGACAATATAGTTCGCTTCCTCGAGCTTCCGCGCATGCACGCTCAAATTTCCATCCGTGGTCTTCAGCAGCGCTTTTAATTCGTTGAACGTCAGCGTGCGGTTCACCGCCAGCGCGCTGACAATCCCGAGACGTATCCGTTCATGAATCAGCCGGTCGAGCGAAGCCGGCACCGGCTGCGCATTAGAATGCCGGACCGCGCCCGGCGCGTCTTCTCGCTGCGTGCGCTCCTGCCGGACTGTGGACGACTTGGCCATGCTTTCCTTTCGGCGACGGAATGCTCCGTCTACCCTCCATACTTGATTGCAATCCAGATTCCAAAAAGAATCTGCACCAGACCGAATCCCCCGGCCATGAACAGATTTCCCCACGCGGCAGGTGCAAACAAAGCCGCGCCGCCCAGCCCCATCAGGCAGAGCCCCATGATCGGCACCGCGCGGACCGAAAACGCTCCGCCGGTCACAATTGCGGTGCCATAGAGCAGCAGCCACACGCCCGGCAGAACCGCCGTCACGCCGAGTTTGAACAAGACTAGGGTTAAAAGCCCGCCAACGATAATCGGAGGTGCAAAGCTCAGGACAAACTTGCGGCCCGGGCCGCGAAAAATGGACGAATTCGCCCGCCTTGCCTTGGTCGCCGCAGCCGGAGCAGCAATCGCTACCGCCACGAAGGCTTCCGCAAGCCAAACGGTGAGCCAGCCACTCGGAAACGCCTGCCGCGAAGCCACAAACGCCGAAGCCATGGCTGTAACGCCCATGGCGACGCCTCCCCATCCGGGAACCGCCGTGAACTCGGCGGCGCTTTCCATGGTTTCGCGAATGTAACGAAGATGATCGGCGGCGCGAGCATCAATGGGAATGGGCTCGGGCAAGGAGGCTCGATTGGGGCGCGGCAACGGCACAGAGGTACGGTAAGCAAAAGCGCAAACGATGTCAAGTACTTTATGACGTAAAGCACAGGCCCGGCACTCCGCCCGTGCCCCTTCCTCTCCGCGCTCCCCCTGCCCGCCGGGCCAGTGACCGACGAAGCAATTCTGCACCTTCGAGCAGCAGCCTGGCCTCTCCGGACTCCCTAAACTCGTACCTGCAGTATGGATTCCGGCTAATCGCGGCGCGCCCGGCATCCCGCAGGGAGGTTGTCATGAAAGCGGCCATTGCACTGATCGTCATCTACATCGGAACGTTCCTGGTTGCCATTCAGGGCGGCACCGTGGCGGGAGTGCAAGCGGCTCCTCAAAATATTTCCGGCGTCCCGGCCGCGTCTTCCTCCATTCCGGCGATCGATCCGGCGAAAGAAGCCGATATCCGCGCGCTGCTCGAACTCGTCGGCGCGCGCGACATGGTTCAGGACTCAATGACCCATTCCGCCGAGCAATACCGCGAAAAGTTCTTGCAGACCGTCCCGGACAATCAGCAGGGCCAGGCTTTCGTGAACGCGGTAATCAGCAGTTACGAGAAGAAATTCGATGTGGACGCGGTCACTGCGCAACTGGTCTCCGCCTACGACAAGCACTACACCGATGACGAGATCAAAGGTCTGCTCCAGTTCTATGGCTCGCCGCTAGGCCAGAAAGTCGCAGGGGAAGCTCCCAAGATTGCGCGAGAGTTGCAAGAAGCTGTCCACGAAACTTCTGGTAAGGCCGTCAAGGAAGCGCTGATGCAAGCCAAGGAAGTCTATCCGGCGGTCGGGCAGAACGCCCGGCTGGCCGGCCAGGGACGCCGCTTCCAGCAACGCCGCGCGCCGCTACAGGATCCTGCCTCACAATCCGCGCAACAACAGGATCCGCAATAGCCCGCCCTTGCGAAGGACTCGCTGGCCTGCTTAGGGAAACCGCTTCTTGATCTTGATGTCCATGCCGAATGTGCCGTTCTGATCGCGCAGCGCCACGATCGAGATGTTTCTCGTCACGTTGTATTCCACTTGAATCACCTGTTGCTGCGTCGAACTCACGTTGGACACGTAGGTCACGGTTAAATTGCGCGTCACCTGCTGCTCGACGGTCACGCGCGCTGCAACGTTTTGCCCGGAGCCTGTGCTGGCCGCTCCCGCAAGTCCTGGATCGACGCGAAATCTCGTGATTCCGAACAGGCGTTCCACGCGCCCGCCCAACTGGCTCGAGATCGCTTCCGAAAGCAGGGCGGTGGCGCCGGCGTTTCCCGCCGCGCCACTCTGTCCCGTGGCGCCGGCCCGCATCGTAGATTCGGAACTTGTCTGTCCGAGTGCCAGCAGCGTGATGATGTCGTTCCCGGGCAACGGCGGATCGGAACGGTAGGAAAGACTCATCTTGCTCGCTTGTCCGGAGAAGTTCAGCGTGATTTCGTATTGCTGAATGGTGGTCGAGGCTTCGAAATTGATCACTGGGTCAATCCGGAATGGGTTGGCAAAATTCAAATCGCCGCGGCCCACCTTGTAGTGGTTGTCCCGGAAATAGAGGTCTCCGGAAAGCACGTGGATATGCCCTAGAAGAATGGGGTGATCCGCGGTCCCCCGAACACGTAAGTTGGACTCCGCTTCCAGGTGCGCACCCGGCCATTCCAGTCGCGCGTCGGGCGTCGAACTTCCCTCCACGTCGAGCTGCAAATTCCGAAGAAAACTGGAAGTTGTGGGCGTATTCGAGCTGGCCGTTAACGAGCCGACTGCTTCGATGCCCTCCGTCAGGTTCACCCGCTGAACTACAACCTTGCCCGAAAGCAAACCGCCATCCGGCGTGCCGGAAAGACGCAGTGAGCCCGCCAGGAGCCAACTCATTCCCTCCGGATACCGGATGCGAATCCGATCCGTCTTGGCCGTCAGTTCGAACCGCAAGGGCTTGTCCGAATAGTTGGCGGTTCCGGAGAGCGTGATAACTCCGCCTCCAGCTTCGCCCGTTACGTTGTCAAAGAACAGCCGGTTGGCGTCGAAAACCAGATCGCCTTTCACATTGCTGAGCCCGGTCGGAAAATCCGAGGAACGCAAGGATGCATTGCTCAACTTCACGCGCCCGATGATCCGCGGCCGGTCCAGCGTGCCTTCAAACGACGCGTTCATGTCCGCGTGCCCTGCCACGCCAACATCCGGAATGTAGCCACTGAGGAGCCGCAGGTCCACCGACCCATTCAGTTTCATGGACACCGTTCGCCGGCCCGTAAATTGCACAGATCCGGTCATCTCCGCGTTCGTGTCCGTGCCTTTCAGCGACATGCTCACGATTTTCAGACTATCCCGGGTGGAAGTCAGATGGATGGGCCCCTGATTTTCCAGCTGCACACCGCCGTAGTTGATCGCCAGCCGCGAAAAGTTTCCGTCCACCGTGATCGTTTCCGGATTTCGCAGTTCCCCTTGAAAGGTGATTTCACCGTCGGCGACGCCATGGCCCGAAAATTTCTCCAAGTGCAGAGCCGAGAGTAGGTAGGGATCAAGATTGATGTTGCGAATCTGTATTTTGCCGTCGAGCGGCAGCGGATCGGCCAGCCCCAGACGGACGCCCCCGCCGATGGCGCCCTCGCTCATCGCTGACCCGAGCTTGAATTGCATCACCGATCCATCTGATTGCAGGTTGGCCTCAAAGCTCCCAATCACTTCCGAACCCACCTGAAAATCCACCACCCGGAAGGACCCTTCGGAGATTGGAGCGCGAATCGGTCCGCTGGATTTCAGGTGAAACGACAGTTGCCCGTCCACGGGCAGCCCGGATGCCTTCACTCGCCGGAAGTTCGCCAGCGGCAGCGAGGCTCCAACCAGATCAAGCGAGAGCGCCTGATCCGCGTAGCGGTAGCCCACCGAGCCCGTGACAATGCCTGCCCCGCCCGTCTTTTCCGTACCAGGCGCGAAAAAGCGCAGCTCCGCATTCGATAAGTGCACCTCGTCCGGCAACACGGTAAGCTGTCCCCGAAGCCGGTTGAACGGAACCGTGTACACGTTGGCCTCCGCCAGATCCACCAGGCCGGTCAGCGATGGCTCCGCTCGCGTTCCTCTCCCGTGAAATTGTCCTGTCAGCAGCCCTTCCACCGGATATTTCCAGCCGGCGAGTTGCTCCAAAGACTGCAACGGCACTTTTTCCAGATCCAGTTCGCCTTCCCATTCGTTCTCCGGACGAAACTCCCAATCCGTCAGTTGCAACTGGCCGTCTACGCCGGCCTCCATCGCCCCGCTCTTCGCGCGCCCTCGCGCGATCGCCAGTTGCTCCGGCGAATACGTCAAATCCCCGCTGAGCGAATCCAGCGAGAAGTTGTCGTACCGCGCGCGTTCGGCTTGCAGGTGCCCGGCGAACGTCGGACCGTCCGCCGGCCCGGTGATCTTCCCGGTCCACATCACGGAACCATCAATGACGGTTTTTGCGTCCGGCGTGCCCGGCTTGTCGCCGGCGATGGCGTGTATGAAATCGTCCCAGGCGGCCAGGGACCCAATCTCCAACCGTACGTCCAGCGAAGTCTGCTTCGGATGGAGCAGACCGGAGAAACTGCCGCGCGAAGTTGGCGTTTCGAAGGTGAACTGGTCCAGTTGCAACGTATCCGGTCCGTACCGGTAGCGTAGGACTGCATCGCTGTTCACGGGTATGTGACCTGGTGCGGGTTCCTCCGGCTCGTCCCAATGCATGTGTGCGGAAATGTCGAACTCTCGAAAGTTGTCATGCCACGTTTCCACGGTATCCGCTGTAATGATCGAATCCCAATGTAGGCTGTCGATCGGAAAACCGGCATGGTCGATGGCTGGCGTTACCTCGGAAAGCCGCACGCCCTGAATCTTGGTCTCCGCTCGAAATTTCAGTCCGCTAAACTGCATCGTGATGCGGCCCTTCACGCTGCCACCTAGTGCGTACGCCGCAAAATCCGGCAGGACCACTCCATCCGGATCTAAAAGGTAGCTGGAGCGGCTCGAGAGGTTGGCCGAGTGGAAGTCCTGGAAGCCCAGCGTGATGTTGTCGCCCGCATAGGTGCCTTTCCCGCTGATTCCGGCGGCCGTCAACGCCCCCTCACCCCTCAACTCGATTCTTCCCAGCGGGATTTCCGGCGTGCGATATGCTTCGCGGAGATCCAAAAGGTCGAGCCAACCGCGGTAGCGATAGGTCCAATCCGGCGATTCCAGGTTCTTGGTGCTTGCCTGCAGGTCCACGTGCGAACGTCCTGCGTCCAAAATCGCCTGCTCGACCGTGAATCCTTCCGAACTCAGTGAAAACTTTGCCGAAAGGTTCGCGGGCACGGGAACATCGCGGCGACGCGCCAATTCGATGGAATTCCACACCAGCTCTCCAACGTACAGGGGCTTCGCGGGATCGGCGCTTCCCGTAATGTTCAGTCGGAAATCCCCGCCTTCCACGGCAACCAGTTTCTTCAGGTTGTTGTAGAGGAACCATCCGTCCGTAATCTCCACGTGCCGCACGTGCAGATTCAGGAGGGTTTTTTGAATCGGTTCTTTGGAGGCAGTTCGTTGGATCGTCGGCAAATTGTTGCTGCCGTCTTTTCCCACCAGCAGGTGCATGCGCGGTTGCAGCAGCGTGAGTTCGTTCAGTGAAACCCGGCGGCCCCAGAACGAATCGATTCTAAGGCCCACCTTGGCTTGTTCCACCGAGCAAAGCGGCTCCGTCCCCAGCGGTTCTTCGCCATGAATTACCAGGCCGTTCACCGTTGCCGTAAGCGAAAACCAGCCGACCGAAACGGTGCGAATCTCCACTCGCGCCCCAGTCAGTTTTTGGAGACGCTGAACCAGCAAATGACGCAAAAGTGGATTCGCCAGCCCGCTGCCCAGTGCGATCACTGCGGCAGCGACGGCCGCGAGTGTCCACACGCCTAATATCCACAGGGCGTGCTCCACCCACAGAATCTTCCGCCAGCGGGACTCCTTTGTCATTGAGCCTTCTCGTTCAACAATATCTCGATTCTGACGCGGCTCCGGCTCTCCTTTAGCCACTTGTCCGCCTGCTCGTTAATTGCCCTTTGGACCAGGGCCTCCTGAATGAAATCGCGCGCGTTCTCCAGAGTCGGCGGGGTCTGCCCGCGGGACTTAGCGCGTGGCACCACGCGATTGTCATAAAAATCTTCGATGGCCTTTTCCTGAATTTGGATGACTGGCCGGAAACGGCTGTCCAGGTAGTTGCTGAGGTAAAGTTGCGATTTCACCAACTCGCGGATCTGCTCATCCGTTAGTCCGCTTTGCGTTTTGCGCGCCTCATACTCTTCCGGTGACGAAAACGAGCGCTTCAGGCGCTGGATGCTCCGGTCTACGTCGTCCTCGGAAGGCTGCGGGAACCGCGCAACTTGCGCCTCATTGCGCACTATCCATTGGTCGATCAACCGGTCGAGGATTTCCGAATCTTTTTGCGCCTTCCCGTCGAGGAATATCTGGTACCGGGCAAGGCGCTGCACGTCGCTCATCAGGATGATGTCCGACTCGATCTTGACGACGATCCGGTCGACCACTTCCTGGCCGACGGCCCCACCTGCCGCGATAATCATCGCCGCCAGGACTGCCGCCGTTCTTGCAAGATTCCGCATCAGAAACTGGAACCCAGGTTGAAAAAGATCTGGAATCGCTGCAGGTGGGTCCCTTCCTGGCAAAATGGCGTGCTGTTCTGGCAGGGAATCACAAATTCTGCGGGATTCAGTTGATACCCCAAATCCACGCGAATCGGGCCGATGGGCGTCGCATAGCGCAGGCCGAACCCAACCGTGTTGGAAAAATAATTCAATTCGTTGGTGCAGTTGGCCACGCACCGCGTCGGATTGAAGGGCCCGGGCGGCTGGCCCGGATACGCCGGTACAAACACGGGTTTCGGCGGAGACCAGCGCAGCGTAATTCGGCTGGCGCGGCTGTAGACATTGCCTCCGTCATAGAACAACGCGCCTCCTAGCTTTGTTCCGACGAACGGCAGTTTCAAGGGAAACCGAATCTCCTGGTTCAAAATCAGCAGCGCTTGCCCGCCCACCGGAAAGCCGGAAAGCGCGTCACGAGGCCCCGCCTGGTTCAGAGCAAAGCCTCGAAGCGAGGTGCCGCCGCCAGCAAACAATCTTTCCGGTAGTGGTATCACCAGCGGCAAGGGAGGCTGCGTCGGCGCCGGAAAAGTCAGTGAGACCGTGTCCCCGAACGGTTGCAAAATTCCCACCCGCAGCGAGCGCGCGAAGTTCCAGTTCCTCGAGATCCGCGTGTAGCTGGAATTCTGAAAAAAGTAGTGCATGAAGCTGGCACTGGAGCCGATGGAAGTGGCCGCCAGGCTGATATCCGCGCTGGTCGAGGATCCCTTCGTGGCGTCGGCCGGATTATCGCGAGTATCCCGGAAGTAGGTGAACCCGAATTGCGAAACCAGCGTCGGCTGATTGAACAGCGGCACTTCTTCCGCCGGAATGTTCAGGTTGCTGACCGCCACTTTTCGAAACGCGTACCGCAACAAGAACGATGTTCTCGGCGTGACCTGGTCGGTCAGCTGCAAGTTGCCTTCATACCGCGTCTGTCCGAACGTGTTGATGTCCTGCGTCTTTTCCACGTACGCCGTGGCCTGCGAGCTCAACTTCGAATTGTTGAATGTGTTTGGCGCCGTGTACGCCAGCAGCGCGCGCCCCTGGATGGTGCTGCCCCGAATTTTCAGCGAGAGCGAATCAGCCCGCCCCGTCACATTTTCTTTGGATACTTCGATGATTCCCCGTGGCGCCGCCTGGATTTCTCCGCCCGTCGGATCCGTGGTGCTCGCCAGGCGCTGCACTTCGAAGCCGCCTCCGTAAGCGATGGTGTAGCGCTTGGCTTCCTCCACCAGGACCACAATATCTTTTTCCGGGTCGCTTCCGTTCGCATTCTGTGGCTCAATCGTCACGCGATTGAAAATTCCCAGGTTATACAGTTTCTGTTGGGACTCCACCACGTCGCCTTCGCGCAGTGGTCCCCCCGGCTTTACTTTCACTTCGCGGCGAATGACCCTCGGGCGGGTGTGGTTGTAACCGGTCAGAAACACGCTATGCACCAGAATCTGCTGGCCTTCGTCAATCTTATAAATCAGCTTTACCGGCTCCGCCCGTTGGATCGCAAACTGCCGTCTTTCTCCCGTCAGCTTTTCCGCTGCGGCGTTGAATTTCGCAACCCTTTCCTTCGTTTGGGGAGAATCGTCGGGCTCCGCCGTATAAGAAAAAGTCGCGTTCGGAAAACCCTGGTTGTAGTAGAGAGCCAGGACGTTGTCCCGGTCGCTGGCTACGTTGATATCCGAAAACGGCTGTCCGGGAAGCGACCCGAGAACTCCGCGAATCTCTTCTTCCGGCACTACATGGACCCCTTCCACCTGAAGACCCGAAACCAGCGTCTGCTTCCCTTCCTCGATGTTGAAATGTACGACCAGGTCGCCCTTCTTCCCCTTATTTTCCTCGGACACCTCCGCGTCTACTTTCGCCGAAAGAAACCCGTTCGAGATGTACAGGTTCTTCATGGACGACGCGTCGGCCTCCATTAGCCGCCGGCTGAACTTGGGCCGCGTGAACAGGCTGGTTGTGGTGATGGTCAGCCGGCTCCGCAGCAGATCCGTGCTGAAATAGTGGTTCCCGCTAAATTCAATTTCCGTCAGCTCGTGCCTCGTGCCTCGCTGGACGGTGTACGTAATCAACTCCTCGGAGCCCTTCCATCCCGATTTGCTGCCCTGCACTTCGTGCGAGACCACGGAATAATCCACCTTCGCGTCGAAGTACCCATCGCGTTCCAGACGTTCACGAATGTTTCGTTTCCCCTCTTCCAGCAGGTCCGTATCCACGGATCCTTCCTGGTAAACCGGAATGAGCTTCTTCAGCTCCCCTTGCGAGAACTTGGCTCCCGTGACCGCCATCTGCACCCGCGGACCTTCGGTGACTTCCAGCACGAGCGGCAGCGAATTGTCCGCCGCATCGTAATCGCCCCTTCGCACGGAAACGCCGGCGCTCAGGTGCCCGGTCTTTTCCAGGAATTTTCGAATGCGGTCCAGGCCAGATTGCACGCGCGCGATGGTCAGTTCGCTTCCTGGCCGCAGCTTGAATCGCGCCAGAATTTCCGCATCGCGGTACTCCGTGTTGTTGATCAAATTGATCTTCTCTGCGCGGACGCGTGGGCCGGGGTCCAGGTTGATGATCAAATCGAGTTGATGCGTCTCGGGATGTGGCTCTTCTTGCACGCTGATCTTCGCTCGATACAGTCCTTCTTCTTTCAGTGTGTCCTGCAGGCGTTGGACGCCGTCTTTGACCTCTTGTTCGGTGTAGGTTTGCCCGAGCGTGAGCTGCATGGAGGCGGCCGCGGAAGCTTCCGTCGGTGGTGGCGTCAGTCCGTTGATCAGGATCTGGCTGAAATACAGATTTTCACGAACCACAAAATCCAGCCGGACACCCTCGCCTTCCGGGTAGGCGACCGCACGGATATCGGCAAAATCTCCCCGTTTGTAGAGCGTGCGGATGCTGGAGGCGACCTGGTCGGCTCGCATCGGCTCACCAGCTTGCGCTGCCAGGCCTTGCGGCTCCGCCATCAGAACCTTCCCGCCCTCGGTCACCACGCGAATGCCTGCGATCTTTTTCGAAATCAGATTGTCAACGGATTGCGATTTGTCGCCTGGCCGGGCGAACGCGCACGCTCCTCCCAACATCACGCATAGGAGGGTAATCGCTCGTAACCCCTTGCTCCACCGCCATTTCATGCGTTCCATCACTTCAGACGAAGGGTAGCACAGGCGCGTTGCCTCCCCAGGTCGCTTTGGCGCTATGATGAAGAGGAAAAGATTCTGTAATGCTGGGATTCTATTCTACGTGACTCCTCCACCGAGCGAGAAGTACTCCCGTCAAATGTTGTTTGCGGGCATCGGGCGCGAAGGCCAGGAACGCTTGCTGGCCTCCAGCGCTGTGATTGTCGGCTGCGGCGCCATCGGTGCGGCAGTTGCCAACCTGCTGGTCCGCGCGGGAGTAGGGCGGCTCCGCATCCTCGATCGCGATTTTGTGGAGCCTTCCAATCTCCAGCGGCAGATCCTGTTTGACGAAAACGACGCCCGCGAGGCGCTCCCCAAAGCAATCGCCGCCGAACGCAAGCTCCGCGTCCTGAATTCCGATCTCCAGATCGAAGGAGTCGTCGCCGACCTGAATTCTCGCAACGCCCGCGAACTGCTTTCGGGTTTCCCTCTGATCCTCGACGGCACCGATAATTTCGAAACCCGCTTCCTCATCAACGAGTACGCCGTTCAGTCCGGCATCCCATGGATTTACGCCGCGGCAGTTTCCAGCTACGGCCTCACCATGACCTTTTTGCCGCGACAAACCGCGTGCCTCGCTTGTCTATTGGACTCCGCCGGTGAAAGCGGCATGGAAGATACTTGCGACACCATTGGCGTGCTTGGGCCGATCGTAAACCTCATCGCCTCCCTTGAAGCCGCCGAGGCCTTGAAGTTTCTCTCCGGCAATGAAAACGCGCTTCACGGCCGCCTGATTTCCTGTGACGTTTGGACCGGGCGTCTGCAGAGCCTAACGCCGGACCGCAATCCCCGTTGCCGCACCTGTGCCCTTGGCGAATACCCCTACCTCGAAGGAGATGCCCAGCCGCATATCACCCTGTGTGGCCGAGACTCCGTGCAAATTCACGAGCGGCGCCGGACCCTCGATCTTCCCGCCTTGCAGCAACGCCTGACTCCGACATTTCCGGGCGTGCGCCAGAACGGTTTCCTGCTGCGTTTCCAGGTCCCCCCTTACGAATTCACGGTCTTCAGCGATGGCCGTGCCATCCTGAAGGGCACAAAAGACCCTTCGGTCGCTCGTTCGTTCTACGCCAAATATATTGGTTCTTGAAACGGCTTAGCGGAAGATTCCGGTGCGGCCTGCCGGCGTACGCATGGAGGCCCGGTCAAGATTCTCGCGCAGGTTCATCAGCGTCAAGAAGGTGCTCAACACTCGGGCTTTCAGGTCGTCCGTCAAATGCAGGCCGCTCGTGGCTACCCGCGCCAGCGATTCGCCGTTGGTGGTGATGAACTTCATGATCTCCCGCTGTCGTTCCTGCGGCGTGTTGCCCAGCGCAGTCTCCCGGCGCATCTCCGCGCAACTCGATTCCAGCGAAAGCGTGAAGTGCAGGATGCAGAGTTTCAATTCCACCAGGGCGGCGGGTACGTCGTGTTTGCATCCGGCAATGTGGCAAGTGTCGCTCATGGCTCAAAAAGCCTGATTGCTGATTCGTAACATTCTTGGAGCCGAAAATCCAGCAATCATCTGCGCGTTGCGCCGTATCAAGTAGCTGCCCCATTCCGAGGAGACCCTGTCCCCGCGGCCAGCCGGCTGGCTTTTCTTCCTCGCTCGTGGCTGCGGCGCGCAAGTCAGCGCGTTTTTTTTCGAAAATTGTTTGACGCGTGCGGTATCTCCGCTGTATAAATATACAGAAGATTGTATATTCTCATGAGCGCGACGAAAACATACCGGCACGGGCAGATCCTGCGGCTCGTCACCAACGAACGCATCGGCAGCCAGGAAACGCTGCGCCGCCGTCTGGCCCAGCAGCGCCTGCGCGTCACTCAAGCCACGCTCTCGCGCGACCTCCAGGAGCTCAAGCTCTTCAAAACCGCCGAAGGCTACAAGACCGGCTCGGCGCTTCCCGAGGAAACTCCGGCGATGCCTCCTTTGACGCGCGCGCTCCGCGAATTTCTCTTGGACATTCGGCCTGCGGAAAATCTCCTGGTGCTCAAGACCCCGCCCAGTGGAGCCCAGCCCCTCGCCGCCGCCGTGGACGCGGCCAAGTTTCCGGAAATTGCCGGCACCATCGCGGGAGACGATACCGTACTCATCATCACCCCCAACCGCAAAACGCGCGACTCCTTACAGAAGAAAATCGAAGCCCAGGTGAAATGAGAGATCCCCGCAGCATCGCCGTCATTGGTGTCACTGGCTATACCGGGTTTGAGTTGGCCACGCTCCTGCTCCGCCATCCCGGTATCGCCAAACCCACTTTTTATGTGCGCGATGCCAATGGCGCGCACTGCCTTTCGCAGATGTTTCCCCAGCTTCGCGGCTGGGGCGAGGCGCCCGTCCGCCCGCTGTCTTTGGATGCGATCGCCCAGGGCAACGCCGGGACCGCCATCCTCGCGACTCCCCACGAAGCTTCCGCGGAACTCGCGCCAAAGCTTCTCGACGCTGGCCTCCGCGTCATCGATTTAAGCGGCGCGTTCCGCTTCTCTTCCGCGGAAACGTTCGCTGCCTGGTACAAACTGCCCACGCCACATGCCTCGCGCTTCTCCGAGGCGGTTTATGGTCTGCCGGAACTCTATGCGGACCAGATCCGCGCCGCGAAGCTCATTGCCAATCCCGGTTGTTACGCCACCAGCGTCATCCTCGCTCTGCGCCCCCTTCAACAGGCAGGGCTTCTCGCTACCGGCCACACGGTGGTCTGCGATTGCAAGTCCGGCGCCAGCGGAGCCGGCAAAGATCCTCGCCGCGATCTTCAGTTTGTCGAACTCGAAGGAAACTTCCGCGCCTACAACCTCTTTGCGCACCGCCACACACCGGAGATCCTCGAGCACACCGGGCTTCCCGAATCGCAGGTGGTCTTCACCACCCATTTGCTTCCGATCCCCCGCGGCATCTTGTCATCCATCTATGTCACTCTGGTGGACGTCCATACGCCGCAGGAGATCGAGGCGCTCTACCGGAAATTCTTTGCCGGACACTCCCTGATCCGGCTGCATCCCCCGGGCACTCTGCCGGAGGTTCAGCACATCGTCAAAACCAACTTCTGCGATATCGGCTTCGCACTGCATGCCGACGGCAAACGCCTGGTCGTGGTTTCTTGCCTCGACAATCTCGGCAAGGGCGCAGCGGGCCAGGCGGTCCAAAATCTGAATCTCACGCTCGGACTCGAGGAAAGGATGGGGCTGGTATGAGGATTGTCGTTAAATTCGCGGGCGCCTTGCTGGAGGACGCGGCAACGGTTCGTTCGCTGGCGAAACAGGTCGCCGCGCTGGCCCAGCGCAAGCACGAAATTTTGGTGGTGCACGGGGGCGGCCGCATTTTCACCAACACCCTGAAGCGCCTGGGCATTGAGAGCAAATTTGTCGGCGGCCTCCGCGTCACGGACAAGGAAACGCGGGACGCGGCGGTCATGGTCTTCGCCGGCCTCCTCAACAAGCAGCTTTCCGGCGCCATCACCGCGGAGGGCCAGTCCGCCGTCGGCATCTGCGCGGCGGACGCGGCGTGCTTCTCCGCATCGCCGCTGGTGCACAACGACGTGGAGGGCGGACTCGGCTACGTTGGCTACCTCACCAGCGTCAATGTTCGCTTCCTCGAATCCCTGTGGAAAGCCAAACTCGTTCCCGTCGCCGCCTGCCTCGGCCTCGGCGCGGACAACGAACTCTACAATATCAATGCCGACCACATGGCCGCGGCCTGCGCCGAATTCATCGAAGCCGACCATTTGATCTATCTCACGGATGTCGCCGGCGTGCTGGATGGCGAAAAGGTTCTCTCGGCCATTTCCTGCGAAGAGGTCGATAGCCTGATCCATTCGCGCGTCGTATCTGGCGGCATGATCCTGAAGCTCGAAGCCGCCAAACGCGCACTGCAGGCCGGCGTCAGCGAGGTGCACATCGTCGGCGGAAATTCCGCCGCGGCCGCCTTGTCTCCCAGCCGTTTTGCTCCAGCCGCTCTCAAAGCCACGCTTCCTGATCTTCCGGGTACCCGCGTTTTACGGGAACCTATTTCCGCCGGCCAATTCGCCGGCGCTGCCCTCTAGTCGCCGGAAAATTCGGAGAGTCAGATGACCACTACGCTCACTTTGCCCGTTGCTGTCACCAAGGACCTCCTCACCGGGGCCGAATGGAGTCCCGCGGATGCCCGCGACCTCCTGCGCCGCACCGCCGACATCAAGGCCCGCCCCGCCAAATATGAGTCCACGCTGCGAGGCAAGCACATCGCCCTCATCTTTGAAAAGCCCTCGCTCCGCACCCGCGTCACCTTCGAGGTCGGCATCCAGAGCATGGGCGGCTTCGTCGTCTTCCTCGACCACACCCAGGCGCGCCTCGGCGAACGCGAGTCCATCCCCGACGTCGCCCGCAATCTCGAGCGCTGGGTCCAGGGCATCGTCGCCCGCGTCTACGAACAGCGCGTCCTCGACGAAATGGCCGCCAACATCTCCATCCCCGTCGTCAACGCGCTTTCCGACAGGTTTCATCCCTGCCAGGCCCTCGCCGATTACTTCACGCTGGAAGAAAAATTCGGCTCGCTCAAGGGACTCAAGCTGGCCTACGTTGGCGACGGCAACAACGTTTGCCACTCGCTGCTCTTTCTCGCCGCGCGCCTCGGCGTCAATCTTCGCATCGCCACACCCGCCAGCTATGCCCCCGCTGCGGACGTCGTTGCCGATGCCAAGCGCGTCGCCCGGGAGACCAAGGCCAAAATCGAACTTTTCACCGACCCCACGGAAGCCGTCGACGGCGTCCAGGCCGTCTATACCGATGCCTGGACCAGCATGGGCTTCGAGGCCGAGGAAAGAATGCGCCGCCAGATCTTCAAGCCCTACCAGGTGAATCGCAAGCTCATGGAGCAGGCTGGCCCCGATGCCCTATTCATGCACTGCCTTCCGGCCCATCGCGGCCAGGAAGTCACCGACGAAGTTCTCGACGGCCCCCATTCCGTAGTGTTACAGCAGTCTGAAAATCGTATGTACGTGCAAAAGGCCATTCTGCACGCGCTGTTTACCTGATATCGTGGTTTTCCACCAAGGAGAATGCAAAGAGTGAATTCGCAAGTGCCCAAACCGAAGAAAGTCGTGCTCGCCTATTCCGGGGGCCTGGATACTTCCATCATCATCCCCTGGCTCCGCGAGAATTATGGCTGCGAAGTGATCGCCATGATTGGCGACGTCGGCCAGCAGGAAGACCTGCAAGCCGCCTACAAGAAGGCCCTGGCGACAGGTGCTTCCTCCGCTTCCATCGAGGATCTTCGCGAGGAATTCATCCGCGACTACATCTGGCCCACCCTGCGCGCCGGCGCGGTCTATGAACATACCTATCTTCTCGGCACTTCGATGGCCCGGCCCGTAATCGCCAAGCGCCAGGCGGAACTCGCATTGAAATTCGGCGCCGACGGGCTTGCCCACGGCTGCACCGGCAAGGGCAACGACCAGGTCCGCTTCGAGCTTGCCTATAAAGCCATCGCCCCGAACGTGCAGATCATCGCTCCGTGGCGCGAATGGGACATCGACTCGCGCGAGGACGCCATCGCCTACGCCGAAAAGCACAACGTCCAGGTCGAACAAAGCAAAAAGAACATCTACAGCCGCGACCGCAATATCTGGCACCTCAGCCACGAAGGCGGCGAACTCGAAGATCCCGCCAACGCGCCCAGTGAAGCCATGTGGCAGTGGGTGGTTTCCCCCGAGAAAGCGCCCGAGAAGCCTGAAGAAGTCGAAATCGGCTTCGAATCTGGCACGCCGGTTTCTGTCAACGGAAAGAAGCTCGCTCCAATTGATTTGCTGAACGCGCTCAATGAGATTGCCGCTCGAAACGGCATCGGCCGCACCGATCTCGTCGAAAACCGTCTGGTCGGCATGAAATCGCGCGGCGCCTACGAGACTCCCGGCGGCACCTTGCTCGTCACCGCCCATCAGGAACTCGAACGTCTCACCGTCGACCGCGAAACCGCCCACTTCCAGCAGGCTCTTTCCGTCCGCTACGCCGAGCTCGTCTACTACGGCCTGTGGTTCTCTCCGCTTCGCGAAGCCCTCGACGCCTTCTTCAACACCGCCCAGCAGCGCGTCACTGGCTCCGTGGGCCTGAAACTCTGGAAAGGCACCCTCAACGTCACCAAGCGCCTCTCGCCTTACTCGCTCTATCGCGCCGACCTGGCCAGCTTCACCATGGGCCGCTACAACCCCAAAGACGCCGAAGGCTTTATTAATTTGTTTGCGCTTCCGGTGACCGTCCGACCGAAGGCCAAGGCCGAAGGCAGCAAATCGTAAAGGCAGTCATACGTTCTAAGTTTTAAGTCCTTAGTCACGCCTCTCGGAGAATTCTCCTTTGCCTTATCCGGGAAATCGAGAGGCCTGGCACTAGCGGGCAGCGCAGTGTCCCCTGACTAAAAACTTAAAACCGAGAACTAAGAACAATATGTCTACACGCAAAGACGACCGGCTCTGGGGAGGACGCTTCGAAAGAGCGCCTGACGCGCGTTTCGACGCGTTCCAGCGTTCCTTTCCGTTCGATCGGCGCCTGCTTCCCTACGAGATCGCCGTGGATCGCGCCTGGGCCCGGGCGCTGCAAGGCGTCGGCATTTTCTCCGAAGCGGAAGTGCGCCAGACGCTCGCGGCGCTCGACAAACTTGCCGCGCGCGCGCAAACTGACAAGCCCTGGGTGGAATCCTCCACCGCCGAAGACGTGCACCAGTTTGTCGAAAACGCTTTGGTCGATGAGCTGGGCCCGCTCGGCTGGAAGCTCCACACCGGCCGCAGCCGCAATGAACTCGTCGCCACCGATTTCCGCCTTTTCGTCATCGATGCCGCGGCCGACATTCGCAAGGCTCTCCAGGCCCTCTTAAATGTATTCCTGCTCCAGGCCAAGGCCAATCTGAAAACTCCCATGGCCGGCATGACCCACATGCAGCATGCCCAACCCATCCTGCTCTCGCATTTTCTGATGGCCCACGCCGAAGCGTTTTCCCGCGACCTCACCCGCCTGCACCACGCGGCCGCCTCCGCCGACGCTTGCCCCATGGGCGCCGGCGCTCTGGCCGGCTGCTCTTTCGCCATCGATCGCCACGCCATTGCTCGCGATCTTGGTTTCTCGAAAGTCACTCCTAACAGTCTCGACGCCGTTAGCGACCGTGATTTCGCGCTCGACTACCTCTTCGCTCTTTCCGGCGTCGCCACCCACATTTCCCGCTTGGCCGAAGACTTCGTCCTCTTCGCCTCCCAGGAATTCTCCTACGTGATTCTCCCCGACGAATATTCCACCGGCAGCAGCCTGATGCCCCAGAAGAAAAATCCCGATTCCTGGGAACTGCTCCGCGGCAAGACCGGCAGAATCACCGCCGCCCTGTTCAGCCTGTTCACCACACTGAAAGGCCTGCCCACCAGCTACCAGCGCGACCTCCAGGAAGACAAGGAAGCCCTCTTCGCCGCGCACGACCAGCTCGAAGACATGCTCTGGGTTGCGCTTGGTGCGCTCTCCGCCACCAAGTTCCGGGAAGATCGCCTTCGCGCCGCCGCCTCCAATCCTTCGCTTCTTGCCACCGACGCGGCGGATTACCTTGTCCTGAAGAACGTCCCCTTCCGCCAGGCCCACGATCTTGTTGGCCAGCTCCTCCGCGAAGCCGAGAAGCAAGGCAAGCCTTGGACCCAGCTTTCTCTGGAGGACGCTCGGAAGATTTCGCCGCTTTTCGAGGCCGATTTCCTGCCAGGCCCTTCCGTCGAAAGCGCCATCGCCTCCAAGGCCGTCCCCGGAGGCACCTCCGAAAGTTCTGTTCGCGCCGCCATCGCGCAGCTCGAACAATATCTCAATCGAATGGAGAAACCCTCATGAGCCTTACATCCAGCATCTTCACACTTCGAGCCGCAAATCTTCGCGCGGAGGATCGGAGGTCCCTTCCGTGACCGTCGCCCCCGGCTTGCGGACCCGGACTCCATGAATCACGCCCTCTCCGAAGCGGCCCTGCCTCGCGGCTTTCGCTTTGCCGCCACCGCGTGCGGCCTGAAAAAGACCGGCGCGCTGGATCTCGCCCTGCTCTCCAGCGATGTTCCTGCTTCCGCCGCCGCCGTCTTCACCAGAAATCTCGTCGTCGCTGCTCCCGTCACTGTTTCCAAGGCCAATCTGCGCGCGTCAAAAGGCCGCATGCGCGCCGTCATCGTCAACGCCGGCAATGCCAATTGCGCCACCGGTGAAGCGGGTTACGCCGTCTCCCTCAAAACCGTCGAGGAAACCGCGCGCCGCCTGCGCTGCCAGCCGCACGAAGTGCTGATCTGTTCCACCGGCGTCATTGGCGTGCCGCTGCCGCTTGAAAAAATCCTTCGCGCGCTCCCCGGAATCGCGCAGAACCGCCGGCCGTCGGCGCGCTCGTTCGCGGAAATGTCCCTCGCCATCTGTACCACGGACACGCGGCCCAAGACCGCCTCCGGCTCCTTCAAGATGGCGGGCAGGCGCGTTCACCTCGTCGGCTGCGCCAAAGGCGCGGGCATGATCCATCCCAACATGGCCACCACGCTGGCGTTCGTCGTCACCGATGCCGCCATTTCCCCGGCCCTGCTCCAGCGCACGCTGAAAGAAGTCACGCAACGCACCTTCAACTCCATCAGCATTGACGGCGACACCTCCACGAACGACACCCTGCTCGTCCTTGCGAACGGAGAATCCGGCGCGCCCGCGATCAAGCCCGATACCACCGCGCATCGGGCCTTCAAAAATGCGCTCGAAGACGTCTGCCATTCGCTGGCCCTCCAGATCGTGGCCGATGGCGAAGGCGCGCAACGCGTGATTGAAATTGTCGTGAAAGGCACGAAAACCGAAGCTGCCGCGCGGCAGATCGGCCAGACCATCGCCACCTCGCCGCTCGTGAAAACCGCCTTCGCCGGCGGTGATCCCAACTGGGGGCGCATCTTCGCCGCCGCCGGTCGCTCCGGTGTGAAGTTCGATCCCAATCTCGTGGACATCCACATGGCGGGCATTCTGGTGTTGCGCCGCGGCCAGCCGCTCGATTTCAACGAGCGCGTCGCCAGCAACCGCCTGCTCGAGAAGCATGTCCAGATCATCGTGGATTTGCACGCCGGCCGCGCCTCTGCCAGCTATTACACCTGCGATTTCACCGCGGAATACGTCCGCATCAACGCCAGCTATCGCACCTGACCACGGAATCTCGCGCAATGGGGAGAAGCCGGATTCAGGGAGTGCGCCGGCCTGACGCCGCTCCTTCGCCCTCTCCATATCTGCCTATTTTGTGGGACCCCGTCAGCAGGCGGTGGCCCTGGCGCTCTTGCCTCTGCGTTCTGGAATACGGAATCCCCATCGCTTGTCGGGCTGTTCGAATCTCCCGTTTCGAACGCCTGCTTTCGCACGTCTCCCCGAATTTTCATTGACAAAAGAATCCCGGAATGTTACCATTTTACTATCTATAATTGTAATTAATTGCGACCCCCTTTGCCTCCCCCGGCGGACAAGGCCGATTTTCTTCGCACTCTTGTCGCTGTCGCCCGTGGAGCGGGCCATCCACCCTCGCGCTCCGAATTCGTCTCCCGCACCGGAATCTCGGAGTATTACATCACCCGATTCTTCCCCAGCTGGAGCGCGGCGGTTCGCGCCGCCGGCCTCAAACCTCACACCCTCAATGTTCGCTTGGCAGACCGTGCCCTTCTGGAGGATTGGGGACGCATCGTTCGCCGCGCCCGCAAGCCTCCCGCGCGTCGCGCCTACCGCCGCCTGGGAAAACATGACCCTCGCACCGTGGAAAGGCGCTTCGGGCCCTGGTCGACCCTTCCGGATTTTTTTCGCATTTTCGCTCAGGACAAACCCGAATGGGCGGACGTCTTGGCCCTTCTGCCCGTTCCAAGGCCCGCGCCACGCCCTCTGCCAGACGAGGATCACGCCCCAATCCAGCAGTCAGCTTCCTTCGTCTTGCCGGACAAACTTCGGCACCCGCCGTTGGAAGATCGGCCAACCTATGGCAACCCCATGGACTTCCGTGGCCTGCGCCACGAACCGGTCAACGAGCAGGGCGTCGTCCCCCTCTTCGGTATGGTCTGCAAGGAACTCGGTTACCTGATCGAAGCGATCCAATCCGGCTTCCCCGATTGCGAGGCCATCCGCCAGATCGGCCCCGGCCGATGGCAGCGCGTCCACATCGAATTCGAGTTCGAGAGCCGCAACTTCCGCGAACACGGGCATCCCCGCTCCGGCTGTGACGTCATCGTCTGCTGGCGCCACAATTGGGACGACTGCCCCGCCCATATCGAGGTCCTCGAACTCTCCTCCGCCATCAAGTCCCTCCCCACCTCCGAAGACTAGAAGTCGTCTACCCATCTCTTAAATGTTTTCAGGGGGTCGGAGCTTTGGTTCACCCTGAGCTTCGAAGGGCTCCGACATCAAACCGCCAGTGAATATTGGGCTTCTGCCCCTCAGGAAACGCTTTCTGTCCCTGCACTTTCCTTCATCCTATGAATCACAAAGTATTCGGAAACGTTCCGTGTGTCCCCGAATTCCAATCAGGATTATCTATTTCCCTGCACCAACTAGTTCTCGCACGACCTTGCCGTCCTCGCTCAGAAACTGCAGAATGGGCTCCCCATTCGGCCGCACCGATAAAAGGATTCGGACCTTACCGTTGGGGTCCCTGAGTTCCAACCCGACTGACCCGTCGGGAGAACGTCCGAGTTCCATCCTTTTGACGTCACTTCGGTGCGTTGCGAAAAACTTTTCCCAAGCTGCATCCTGCTCGTTTGGTGGCAGCTTTTCGATGGCTTCATTAGCTTTTCTCTTTTCCTCAATCGCGTAGTTCCCCTGGTCCACTATGGATATGCGAGAAAACTTATCCTTACCCTCCTGCCCTGCATCAATGGCAAAAATTTGGTTCTCCTCATATTGGTCAAAACTGAGATGCACATGATTCTGAATGGAGCCGTCCGGCAGTTGCCCGGCACCCCATATGAACCCGCCCTGTTCTGTTCCTTCCTCGCTCATAAATAACATGCCCGCAGCGTCTCGCCTGTCTGGGCGAGGATATTCCTGGCCACGATTCCATGCGCCCGGAAAGTCTGCACGGTTTGAGATTGTCAGCCGAACCGTCCCGTCGGGTTCAACGATGTTGATTCGACGCGCTGTGACTGTCCCAAATGTTCGGTTGCGCAGCGAAAACACGCCAAATAGGACTACCGCTGTAAAGGCAACCGTCAGCAAACCAGAATAGACCGCAAGGAAACGAGGATTCGAGAGAAACGTCATCGTAAATCCTTCCCGGTTGGTCGATATACGAAGAACCTTCCAATAGAGTCCCACAGTACCCACAGTTTTCGCGTGAAGAAACCGGAAATCGAATTAAAGTCCTGGTCGCGTTACCGGTAACCGCTGCCGGCTCAGACGGTCGAGGCAATACTTTCCGGGAAATCTGGGGACAGGAACGTGTGAAAAAACGTCGATCCGAGAAATGCCCCACAAGAGGTCCTCAAACACTCGCAATTAGAACCGCGTACAGCGATTTTCGGAGAGCTTCTGGACATTTTTGCCGCCCGGGAAAAACTGCAATTCAATATCTTCACAGCTTCCAGACGGAGCGTTTTCGCGAAAACGATCCCGCATTTCAGAAGCTCCGATTTACTTGCGCGGAATCGGAACTGAGGCCCCCAGCGACCTCGGTGAACAAAATCAAGCCTCCCATTTCCACCCGGCGAATTGCTCGCGCAGCGCGGTTTTCTTGAACTTGCCGACGCTAGTACGGGGAATGGATTCCACAAACACGAACGCGTCCGGCAATTGCCACCGTGCGAACGACTTTGCCAGGAACTCGCGCAAGTCGTGCTCTGTCGCCGTCGCATACGCCCGCAGAACGATCGCCGCCAGAGGGCGTTCTGCCCACTTTGGGTGTGGAAGGCCGATCACGCACGCCTCTTTCACCGCCGGATGCCCCATCAGCGCGTTCTCCAGATCCACCGAGCTGATCCATTCACCGCCCGACTTCACCAGGTCTTTCGCGCGGTCCACCAGCTTCAGGTACCCCTCTTCATCAATCGTCGCGATATCTCCCGTCCGGAACCACCCGTCTGCGCTCCAGCGCGCGGCCTGATCCGGCGCGTCGTAGTAGCTCGCGGCAACCCACGGCCCACGCACCTCGAGTTCTCCGGGAGTCTGCCCATCCCAGGGAGCCACCGTTCCGTCCTTCGCGATCCTCACTTCCACAAACGGCGCCGGCCAGCCTTGCTTGGAACGAACTTCGTATTTTTTCTCCTCCGGCCAATCGAGCATGTGACCTTTCAACGACCCTCCCGTGCCAATCGGAGTCGTTTCCGTCATTCCCCACAAATGGTGAATCTCGATTCCAAACCGGTCCAGCCGCCGGATCAATTCCAGGGGCGGCGCGGATCCGCCGCACGCGCCCAGAATAGGAGCGGCTAGCTTCCACCTCCCTGGATTCTTCTCCAGTTCCGCCAAAACGCCTGCCCAGATCGTCGGCACACCGCACGCTTTGTTCACCTTCTCTTGCTCCATCAGGTTCAGCAGATTTTCGCCATCGAGGTGCGGGCCTGGCATCACCTGTTTGGCGCCCAGCATCGGCGCGGCGTACGGAATTCCCCAGCCGTTCGCGTGAAACAACGGAACCATCGGCAGAATTGCATCCTTGTTCTTCAGCCCGAGAACTTCATCAAGTCCCACGGCGAAGGAATGCAGCACCAGCGCTCGATGCGAATAGATCACTCCTTTGGAGCAGCCCGTCGTCCCCGAGGTAAAGCACATCGCCGCGCCCTGGTTTTCGTCGATCTCCGGATACTCGAAAGCGCCCTCGGCTTCCGCAAGCAACTCTTCGTAATTCAAAAATCCTTCCGGAACGCTCGCGAATTCAAAGGGCACCACGATGACGCGCTCAAAATTTACTTCCGTCGCGAATTTCTGGTAGGTAGGGAGCAGCACGTCATCCACCAGCAGAAAGCGGTCCTTCGCATGATTCACGATCGCGGCGATCTCGTGCGGATGCAGCCGCAGGTTCAATGTGTGCAGGATCCCACCTGCGCAAGGCACGCCCCAGAACGCCTCCAGGTGACCCGCGTGATTCCACATCAGCGAGGCCACCCGGTCGCCGTCTCGCAACCCCAGATTCTTCAGGGAGGCGGCGAGCCTCCGTGCGCGTTTGTGAAGGGCCGCGCAGCTCGTGCGACCAATCGAGAGATCGGGTTTTCGCGAAACAATTTCGACCTGCGGATAAATTTTCCCTGCACGCTCCAGAATCGTCGGGAGCGTGAGCGGAAATCTCATCATGGTTCCAGGAGTGATCACGGCGCGGCTCGAACGGCTTGGTTCGCGCATCGTACCACCTTTCCACCACTCGCGGCCCCATCTGCTTTCGTTTACCACCCCCGTCCCACCTTTTATGGTTGCAAAAACAGTCAATTTTCGAGAGTATCTCCGGGACCACTGAACCACCCCGCCCGCGCGGCATGCCCTCCGGTTTGCCCCTTGGCGGTACGGGTTTCTCAGTGCGCTCCGCAATCGTGGTTAGGTTCCGGGCAGAAGGAGTCTGCAGGTGAAGAAGCTTTACGTCGGTAATCTCCCGTTCTCTGCTGCCGAAGAGCAGCTCCAGGAATGGTTTGGCCAGATGGGGGTGACTCCGTCCGCGATCAATCTGATTCGGGATCGATTCACGGGGCAGTCGCGGGGCTTTGCGTTCATCGAAATTGCCAACGATGAAGAGGCCGATCGCGCCGTGGCTAACCTCAATGGCCAGAATTTTGGCGGCCGGAACTTGGTGGTCAACGAAGCACGTCCGCAGACCGAACGTGGCGGCGGTGGCGGTGGCCGCGGCGGGTATGGTGGGGGCGGCGGTGGCGGTCGGGGCGGGGACCGCGGTGGCCGTGGTGGCGGGCGTGGCGGAGATCGCGGCGATCGGGGTGATCGCGGCAATCGCTGGTAAGATTCGCCTTCAAGATTGAATCAGGCTTCGACAAATGTCTTCCGCGCTCGGGAAATTTTTCCTCCGCTCTTCCGCGCGTGTCTGATATTCACAGCCCTCCGGAATTTTTTCTGGATAACCCTGGTCCTTGTGTGTACCATCGCCGCCAATTAACGGTGGGCGGCCGACTGATCTGCATCGGTCCGTGTCTTCGCTCATTGGCAACGGATTCCGCTCACTCCAGGCACCGCAACCTTCCGCGGGTTGACGTGTTTGAAACACCAGGCGAGGTATTTCTTGGCTTCATTCCGCCTTGCGGTATATCAGAAGGTGCTTGCGCCGGATGATAGCCTGGGAGCGTATGAGCGGCGGAAGCCGGGTTCTCCAGGAACCTTATTTTGGCCGGCCGCATCCAAATGAGGGCGAAGATTTGAAGCGTCCAATGAACACGTGGCACAAGCGGGATTGGGAACAGTTTTACGAGCTGGCGCGCCGCCCCTGGCAACGTCACCGCCCGCCGCGACCCGTGTACCCTTCCGGTTTTAATCGAGTGCTCCCCGCCGCGGGTTTCAGTCTTTCTGAGCTTGATGACGCCGGCGTTGATCTTGATCAAGCCGAAAGCCTCGGTCTGCCCGTGGACGCCGGTCGCATCGGCGCGTATGGACCTAACGTCACCGTACTTCGTGATTTCGTCCGTTCATCCCGGCATCCTCTTTAAGCATGCTTTCACAGCTAAATTAGTCTGCCAGTTCGCAGGTTGTGGTATTTCTTGCGCGGCGCAAGCGTGGTTTGTGCCCTGCGGGCTTTGCGCGTAAAATAGCGTTTTCCGGCTCATCCCATGGCCTCGCCCTTTAACATCATCTCGAATGCCGGCCCAGCCAGCGTTTCACCTCCCGGCGCCCACCCGCGCCCAGATTGGCTCCGCGTCAAATTCTTCAGCGGCGAACGCTACCAGGATCTGAAGCGCATCATGCGCACCTTGGATCTCCATACGGTGTGTGAATCCGCGCGCTGCCCGAACATGGGCGAATGCTGGGAACACGGCACGGCTACCTTCATGATCCTCGGCGACATCTGCACGCGCGCCTGCGGCTTTTGCGCGGTACCTTCCGGCAAACCTGTGGGTCCCCCTGATGAAGAGGAACCGCTACGCGTCGCCGAAGCCGTTGCCTCGATGGGTCTGCGCTACGCCGTGGTCACCAGCGTCAACCGCGACGATCAGCCCGACGGCGGCGCCCGCATCTTCGCCCGCACGATTCAGGAGATTCGCAAACGTGTTCCCGGCTGCAAAGTGGAAGTTCTGATCCCCGATTTTCGCGGCGATTGGAACGCTCTCGATGAGGTGCTTGCCGTCAAGCCGGATATCTTGAATCACAACACCGAAACGGTTCCGCGCTTGTACCGCCAGGTGCGCAAAGGCGCCGTCTACGAGCGTTCTCTAGAACTCCTGCGGCGCGCCAAAGCGACCCACGCCGACGTCCCTACCAAGACGGGCATGATGCTAGGACTAGGAGAGGAAAAAGATGAAGTGCTGGCGACGATGCAGGATCTCGCCGCGCAGGGCACCGACATCCTCACGCTGGGCCAATATCTGCAGCCTACAAGGGACCACTTGCCGGTGATTCGCTTCGTCCACCCGAACGAATTTGACGAATACAAGCGCATCGGCGAGAAGATGGGCTTCAAGCACGTCGAGGCCGGCCCGCTGGTGCGCTCCTCCTACCACGCTTTCGACCAAGCCGAATCGGCCGTCCGCTAAAATAGCTTTTTCCGGTTCTTCGGACTACCCTCAGCTCGGTCCCTGCGCCGCGATCGACCAGTCAGTGAAGGGCACCGCCCGGCCACCGCGGATAATCGTTGGAATCACATGGTCAAATCCTTTGTGAGATTTTGCCGAGTAGTTCAGCTTGAGTTGCGGGCCGAGTCCCATATCCACCTCGTGTAGCGACTCAATCGCATCGATCAGCCCCTCGCGCGTCAGACCCTTGCCGGCTTTCTTCAAGCCCTCTACCATCACCATCGCGTCCACGAATCCTTCGAGGCTCACGAAGTTCGGCCGAACGCCCGGCTTATATTTCTCCAGCGTGCGGCGGTAGAGCGCCACCGTCTTGAGGTCCGTGAGAAAATAGGGGGGCACAACCTGGGTGATAATCATGCCTTCCGCATCACCGCCCGCGTCCCGAATCAGCTCGTCCGTGCCCACGAACGAAACCGTCACGAAAAGCGGCTTCCATCCCTGAGCGTGGGCTTGTTTGACGATGGGTGCGACCGTATTTGAGGGCCCCACAACGATCACCGCCTCTGGTCCCGCCGCTTTTACTTTGTCAATCGCCGCCCCCACTTGCGTGGTTTGCCGAGGATACGACGCCACTGCCAAGGGTGCCGCGCCTTCTTTCTGCAATGCATTCTGGAGACCCAGCAGTACCGCTCCGCCAAAAGCATCATCGGGATAGATCACCCCGATCTTGTGGTAGTGCAGCGTCTTCCAGAGACCGTCAATCTGCTCCTGGGTCTCATCTCCGTAGGATGCCCGGACATTGATCACCCAGTGACGCAGCGGGGTATAAAGCGTCTGTGCCCCCGTGAATAACCCGATCAAAGGCACCTTGTGGCTTTCGGCCAGCGGCACATATTTCACGGCCGTCGGAGTACCCACGAAAAAACCCATGGCGAAGACCTTCTCCGCGATCAACTTGTCCCAGCAGGCCTGCGTCTTCGCGGGATCGTAACCATCGTCAACGGAAAGCAGGCGCAACTTGCGACCATTCACTCCCCCATCTTCATTCACGAGGTCAAAATAGGCTTGCGCACCAGTTACCGTCTCCCTGCCCAGAAAACTGGAAGGTCCCTCGAGCGCCGCGCACGAACCGATCAGAATTTCTTTTTCCGTAACTCCCGGAGCGGTCTGCCCCACGCACAAACAAGGGCACAACAGCGCGGCACTAACCATCAACATGGCCCGGATTTGACTCAGAGTCCGATTCATAGCTCTCTCCTATTGGGGAACAAGTATCGGGGCCCGATTCTGAGTTCCACTCTACTCCCGGGCTTTTCGGCTTCAAGATTAATTCCAGCGGCGTGCCACCAACTTGGTAGTTGCGGGTTGGGAACGGATCCGCGTCCAGAGACACCCCGGCGCCATTTCTGGCGCCTCGTGGTGGGAATTACCGGGAGTGCTACAAGGAGAGTGAAGCTTACTTCGCGGCGGCGGCTGCGGCTTTCTTGCTGGCCTTCATGGCGGCGGAGGCTTTCCGGCGGCGCTTGGTCTTAGGCGGGGTTGCGGGCGCTTCGCCGATGAGTTCCGCGGTAAAGATGCTGGTCACGAACAGTTTTGGCCCATGGTCGTCGAAATCGATGGCGGTGCGTTCTTGATCCGAAGCGGTGACGATTCCCAGGCCGTAAATCTCATGCTTGATGGTTTGCCCTTCCTGCATTACTTGCACAACTTCCTCCTTGAACCGCTCGCTGATTTTTGCATCCTTCGCTGTATCTGGAAGAGGAGAGGTTTCCGACCCCTCGAAAACCTCTCCAAATCTACAGGCTAGAGGCTTGTGACGTTCTCTGCCTGAAGGCCCTTCGGGCCCTTCTTTACTTCGAATTCCACCGCCTGGCCTTCATTCAGGGATTTGTAGCCGTCCATCTGAATGGCGGAGAAATGCACGAACACATCTTCTCCGGTCTGGCGTTGGATGAACCCGTAGCCCTTCGAAGCATTGAACCACTTCACTGTTCCTTGTTCCTTCACTTCAAGACCTCGATGTTGAAATTGCTTTGCCTCTCTTGGTCCCGGGGTCTGGTCTCCCAAGCTCCGAAACAGCCTCCAGCCCGACAAAAAAGGGCTGCGATTTGTTGTCGCAGCCCCCTGAACGAGTCAAAAGGTAATACAAGAGCAACAAACGCTATACCTAACGCTATCACAAGAAAGGGCTTATTGTCCAGAGGGGTGTTCGGCCGGGTAACCCGGAGATTCCCTGCAAATACCTGATTTTCCGCGATTTACTTGAGTTTTCAGGGCCCGGGCAACCCCGCCGATCCGGCCCTACTCTTCCAGCGATTCCGGCTCAATGCTTACCTTGCCATCGCCGGCGGTTTTTTTCTCCCAATATTTCCTTACCCAGGCTTCCCAACTCTTCCCAGCAGCAGTATCACGTCCCGTGAATGCCAGCGCCGCAATATCGGCAAATACGATTTTGGTCCGCTGATTGGAATCTTTTGGCAGCAAACGCACGAACGAAGCGCTTAAAGTGACGCCGATCACCCGATCGAAGAGGTAGCCCTCGACTTTCGTCCCGTCTTTCCGGGTGATGGTGACATCTCCGCGATAGTCGAACGCCTTTTCCAGCGCCTCCCGCAGGTCCTCTTCGTTTGCAAGCTCCGGAATCCAGCCTTGTAGCCCTTCGTGTGTGAACCCCGGCGCCACTTCCATCTGATCCGGATGTAAAGTGTGTTCCGGCTTATCCGCGTGCCTTGGACCCGTCATGCCCGGGTCTCCTCCAAATTCTGGCTCGGGGTTTCGATCTGGACCAGCGGATTGTACGAATGCACGGGTCTCACGGGTTCGCTGAGCAAGGCCTGTGCACCAGAGTCCACATAACTCCCAAAAAGCGTAGCCTTCGCGGTAGCGAGGAGTCCCCGCAAACCGCTGAACGTGTAATCCACGGCTGTCGCTTCATAGCCGCTGTGCACCATGCAATTCGCGCATTCGGGGTTTCCGGATTCGGTGCCGTAGTTCGCCCAGTTGGTTTCCGCCATCAATTCGCCGAAGGAATCCGAGTACCCGTCCGACAGCAGATAGCACGGTTTCTGCCAGCCAAAAATGGAATAAGTTGGCATGCCCCATGGCGTACACTTGAAATCACGCTTCCCCATAAGGAATTCCAAAAAGAGCGGCGATTGGTTGAATTGCCAGTGCGACTTGCGATTCGCCAGGATCGCGCGGAACAGGCGCCGCGTCCGCGCGCGACCAAGGAAATGCTTCTGGTCCGGAGCTTTATCATACGAGTATCCGGGCGAGAGCATCATGCCTTCCACGCCAAGCTCCATCATTTCGTCGAAAAACGTCCGCACGCTGTTCGGATCGGCGCCGTCAAACAGAGTGGTGTTCGTCGTCACCCGGAAACCGCGCGCCTTTGCCGCCTTTATTCCCTCAATCGCCAGTTCGTAGCCACCTTCGCGGCACACCGAAAAATCGTGATGTTCTTTCTGTCCGTCCACGTGGACCGAGAACGTCAGATACTTGCTCGGCGTGAACAAATGCAGCTTTTCTTTCAGCAGCAGGGCGTTGGTGCACAGATAGATGTACTTCTTCCGGGCCACCAGCCCTTCCACGATCTTTTCAATCTGCGTGTGCATCAGCGGCTCGCCGCCCGGGATGGACACCATTGGCGCTCCGCATTCGTCCACGGCCTTGAAACAGTCTTCCGGGGAAAGCTCCTGCTTGAGCACGTGGGCCGGGTACTGAATTTTCCCGCAGCCCGCACAAGCCAGATTGCACCGGTAGAGCGGCTCCAGCATCAACACCAGCGGATACTGCTTCCGCCCCTTCAATTTTTGCTTGAGGACGTAACTCGCTACCGTCCACATCTGCGATATTGGTACAGGCATTCCTTCCCCTAGTAGGCTTGCAGTCTGGCAATGAGACGCGACGCGGGAACCCCAGCCCCCGAAACTCTTATTTTACCCGATAAGGCCGTGCCCCGTAACCTTAGATTCTATCAGCCGTGGCCAGGCCCCCCATTCTGATGCAGCGAAAGGTGCTTAGGTGGCACCCAAGCGCCGCGCAGAACCTTTTCAGCCAGTTGCCGCTCCCTCCTCTCGGAACCGTGTGGTTTCCGAGCGCGTCAATTCCGCGTGCCCTGATTTGTATTGCCCGCTTATGGCAAAATAGAAGATTGGAAGAAGAACCCCATGGCCAACCGTACAACCTTAGTCCCCGAAAAACCCGCGAAGTCCGCCGGCAAATCCGCATCCTCCAACGGCGCCGCTCCCGCCGAGCGCGAGCGCGTTTTGGCACTCTTTCGCCGCTGGGGATTCTATGAGGCGAACCTCGATCCACTCGGCTTCTTTGCTCCGCTGAACTTTCCCGATCTGCAAGGTCTCTCCGGTCCATTCGCGGAAGAGGCCCGCCGCCATTACTGCGGAACCATTGGCGTCGAATTCGAACACCTGCTCGAGCCCGAGCGCCGCCGCTGGATCGCCGAACGCATGGAAGGCCCGGAATTCGTCGTCAATGAGCAAAAGATTCTCGAACGCCTGATTCGCGCCGACCTTTTCGAACAGGTTCTCCAGAGCCGCTATCTCGGCAGCAAACGCTTCTCTCTCGAAGGCAATACTTCGCTGATCCCTTTGCTGGATTCCATCCTCGATTCCGCGGGCGATTTTGGCGGCATCGACTCCATCGTGGCCATGAGCCACCGCGGCCGCCTGAATGTGATGACGCATATCGCGTGCAAAACGCCGCACGAGGTCGTCGCCGGCTTCGAGGACGTGGATCCCCGCAGCGTGTTGGGGGCAGGCGACGTGAAATACCATGTCGGCGCGACCGGCGTGTACACCACTTCCGCCGGCAAAAAGCTCAACGTCCACCTGGTCTCCAACCCCAGCCATCTGGAGGCCGTCGATCCGGTCGCCATGGGCCGTGCGCGCGCCAAGCTGACTCGGCACGGCGTTTCCGGGGCGCAAATCGATCGCTCTCAACAAACATTGAACAAAGTCTGGACCATCGTGATGCATGGCGACGCCGCATTCGCCGGCCAGGGCATCTGGGCGGAAACGCTGAATCTCGCCGATCTCGCGGCCTACTCCGTCGGCGGCAGCATTCACATCGTCGTCAACAATCTCATCGGCTTCACCACCAGGCCCGCGCAGGAACACTCCGCGCGCTTTGCCTCCAGCATTGCGCGCCGCCAGAGCGTTCCCATCTTCCATGTCAACGCCGAGGATCCCGACGCCGTGGTTCGTATCGGACGCCTGGCCGCCGAATATCGCGCCGAATTCAATTCCGACGTGGTCGTGGACCTGATCGGCTATCGCCGCCACGGCCACAGCGAGGTGGACGATCCCACGATCACCCAGCCGCGCCTCTACGAACGCATCAAGAGCCATCCGCCGCTCTGGAAAATCTACGCACAGCAGACGGGCTTAGCGGCAGACGCGCTTGCCGATTCCATCAAAAAAGAATACGAAGAAGAACAGCGTAAAGCCGGGAAACTCACAAAGACGCCGCATCTCCGCAAGCTGCCGGACTATTGGTCGCCCTACAACTTCGGCAAATACGATGCGAAGTATGAGGTGGACACCGGCCTGCCCACCGAAACTCTGGCGCAAATCACCGACGGGCTTGTTCGCGCACCCGAGGGCTTCCATGTGCACCCGAAGATCGTCAAACTCCTCGATCAGCGCTCCGAAATGGGCCACGGCAAGCGCCCCATCGATTATGGCTTCGCCGAACTCCTCGCCTACGGCTCGTTGGTGCTCGAAGGCAATCCGGTCCGCCTGACGGGCCAGGATACCCAGCGCGGCACCTTCAACCAGCGGCACGCCGTTCTTGTGGATACGCAGACCGAGCAGGAGTATTTGCCCCTCGCCCATCTTTCTTCCACGCAGGCCTTCTGCGAAATCCACAACTCTTCGCTATCCGAAGCCGCCTGCATGGGCTTCGAATACGGCTTCTCGCGCGACTATCCCGAGGGATTGGTCCTTTGGGAAGCCCAATTCGGTGATTTCGTCAACGGCGCGCAGATCATCATCGATCAATTCCTTAGCGCCAGCGAAGACAAATGGGGCCTCCCCACGGGACTCGCACTGCTGCTCCCGCATGGGTTTGAAGGCCAGGGACCCGAACACTCCAGCGCCCGCATCGAGCGCTTCATGCAGCTGGCCGCGGAGGGCAACATGAACATCTGCCAGCCCTCGACCGCCGCGCAATATTTCCATCTGTTGCGGCGCCAGGCCCGCCGCCATTGGCGCAAACCGCTGGTGATCTTCACGCCCAAGAGCATGCTGCGGCATCCCGACGCCAGCTCTCCGCTGGAGGATTTCTCGCGTGCGCGGTTTCAGACGCTGGTGCCGGACGCGGAAGTCGCCAACGCGCAAAGCATTCTCATCGCCAGCGGCAAAGTCGGCCACGAATTGCGCGCCGAACGCCGCCGCCGCAAGGACACGAACACCGCGATCTTCTTCCTCGACCAGCTCTACCCGCTCCCCAAGACGGAAATCGCCGCCGCCATCGATGCGCATCCCAACGCCCGCGAAATCGTCTGGGTGCAGGAAGAGCCTGCCAACATGGGCGCGCTCTTCTACGTCCTTCCGCGACTGGAACGCATCGCGCAGGCTAAAAATCTCAAGGTGCGCAGCGTGAAGCGCTCGGCGAGCGCCAGCCCGGCCACCGGCTCGTCCAAGGCCCACGAACTCGAGCAGAAGACCCTGCTCACCTTGGCGTTTGCCACCACCACAAATTCGTAATAGCGTTAGGCTTGAGCTTTCCTGAGGGGTGCAGGCGTGGCTCATTCAAACGCATTCTCGAACTTCGGATACCGGGTCTTTGGAATTGCGGCCGTTGGCTTCGGCGTAGTGGGACTTGTTTACCGCGATTTCGCCTCCGTCTGGCAGCCCGTTCCACCGGGAATTCCTCATCGCGTGGCACTCGCGTGCGTCGCGGCAATTCTGTTTCTCATTGCGGGCGCGACTATGCAATGGCCGCCGGCCGCACGCACCAGCGCTGCGGTTCTGGTTGTACTCTACTTCCTCTTCAGCCTGTTATGGCTCCGCCGGGTAATTGGCTTTCCCGGGATGATCGGCACCTGGTCCGGCTATGGAGAACAGCTCGCGCTGGTCACATCCGGCGTGGTCCTGTTCCTGGATTTCTCACCGCAGAAACCGAAGGGCGCCGGCATTGTCGCGCGGGTCTGCCTTATTTTGTTTGGCCTGTGCTTCATTTCTCTCGGCCTGGCACATTTTGCCGCACTCGAGTTTACAGCCAGCATGGTCCCCGCGTGGATTCCGCCCGGCCAGCGCTTCTGGGCCATGGCCACCGGCGTCTTCCACCTGATGGCGGGCGCCTCGATCATATTCGGCGTCCTCGACCTCCTCGCCGCGCGTCTGCTGACCGCCATGATCATTGGTTTCGGAATTCTGGTCTGGCTGCCGCAGATCTTTCGCAATCCCCACAATCACATGAACTGGGCCGGCAATGTGATGAACCTGGCCCTCGTGGGAGCCGCCTGGATCATGGCCGATTTCATCCGTGCCTTGCGGAACCCGCGTAACTGATCCAGCCGCTTTTCGTTCCCGTGGTTGCTCTGTGCCGACGAGGCGCTGCGCACGAACCGGACACTGCGATATCAGGGGATTCGGGTGGTCCCGGCGCGCGGTATTTCTATGGGCGGCCTGATACGAACCCTAGCTGTTTCGCGATTCACCAGGAGGTATCGACCACGCTTGGCGAAGTTGGAAAGTACTCAGTCCGCACCCTAGTGAACGGATTGAACAGGCACACCAGCGCGACGAAATTGGCGGACTCCCAGGCGCTGACGAACTTGGCCACAATGGCATCCCCGGAGGGGAGGGCGAAGCGGAAGCAGTAGGCGGTTCGCGGATGGTGGTGACTACGCAAATGGCTGTGATGGCGAGCCTCGACATCCGAGGCGCGACGACTTCTCGGGATGTTGCTTCGATGACCTGTGGAATCGGTTGCGATCTATCTGGGTGCGCTTAATGCGGTGTATTCTACAAATAAAAAAGCCGCCCAGTACCGCGCAAGCGTCGGCCAGTTTGCGGCGTCTTGGACCAGTCTTTAACCAAGGAGCACGCACTTGAAGATATTCACTCGCGCCGTTTTCATCATCTTTGCACTCACCGCGCTAAGCATTTGCTCCTCCAGTTCAGTTGTTGCACCCAACGGCTCGACTGCCGCGCAGTCAGCAGCTGTGAGAGACGGCTCCCACGACTTCGACTTTATCTACGGGAAATGGAGAATGCCCAACCACCGTCTCAAAAAGCGCCTCGCGGGGTCGCATGAATGGGTCGATTTTATCGCCTGCGATGAAGGGAGCTCCCTGCCCGGAGGTATCGGCGATATTGATTACTGGAAAGCGAGCTACTGGAAGGATTTCGTTGGAGTGACTGTTCGTACGTACGATTCCAAGACTGGTCTTTGGCGTATCTACTGGGTTGATAACAGATTCTCTGGAGGCATCATTCAGCCGCCGGTAGTCGGTAAATTTGACGGCAACGTAGGAATATTTGAGGGACCCGATACTTTCAACGGCATACCCATCCTCGTGCGCTACACCTGGACCGTGAACCCCAAAGGTTCACAGGTTGTAGCAAAGTGGGAGCAGGCGTTCTCTACGGACAGCGGTAAGACTTGGGAGACCAATTGGTACAACGAATTTATCCACGACGATAACTGCAAGCCTACGCCGTGACACAAGTGCGGACTGACAGTTATGCCGCGGCACTATGCTCTGCCACCTAAAGCCGTAGGTCCTGATTCACGCAGTGGTCTCAATAGGTCGATGCAACACCATCTGGTGCAAGTCTACTCGCGAAAGGTGGTGTTAGCATGAGGCCGGGGATGCGGTTTGGGCTTTTTGCGATCGAGAAGAGCGACGTCTGGAGCCGGCCGAAGGTTGGACAGTCGCCGCACGAGATCGGCCGGGCCTTCGACAACCCCGCAGGTGCATTCGCTGCTTGCCGCTGGGTCTTTACATGCTCGGTGCCGGGGTTCCATCGGACCATTTGTCCACGCCTACCAAGAACACGACCAAGGGAGGAAAGCTCTTGAGCTGTGGATATGCCTCCGCGGACACGCACCAATAATCAACGGCCATCACCGGAGAATTCGCCAAATTTGCGCCCCACGCGGCACCGTCCTTGACTGGTTCATAGAACATCAGGTGGGGCGCGTTGTGGCCGCCTTGATCAGTTAGATAGGAAGACTTCCCCATCATGTAGCACATAGCTCCCGGCTCCAGGGCTGGGAATTCTTTCTTGTCGAAGGCCGCCTTGATTGCGGCGATGGCCTCGACCTTGGAATGGCCGGCCAGCAGCAATTCCGTGCGTTTAATCGCATACGGCACAATGAACCGCGCGGCCGGTGGATTGAGGCAACCCGCGGCTCGAACCTTTGGGTTCCAAAATTCGGGATTGTCAAACATAGCCATCCATCCGCGATCCACCATGCACACCCAGCCGTTCTTGCCCTGAACGGCGATTTCGTAGCCATGCTGGCCCAGGACGAGAACCGTGGCATCGTGCGAGATGGCCTCCGGAGCGGCACTGCGGGCCAGGGCGATTTCCGCATTGCGATCCATCCGATATTGTTCCACCGGCGCCATGCTGGCATACGGCTGTTTGGCATCCTGTGCGGCAGCAGAGCGGGGCGTGCTCGAGGCAGCGACGAGCAGGAATTGGCTCAAAAAAATCGTGCACAGTTTCGTTCGTTTCATCGGCCTTCTCCGTAACTTCGCTCTGCGAGGGCGGGCAACTTGTCCGGCCGCCGTCAGCGGGCAGCCTTGTGTCGCCGCCGCTGCTCACTTGCCTCCATTATTTCGTTCAAGTCCGCGACCGGCCGTATCTCAATCGGTCCAAGTCCATACTTAAAGCCCGGTAGCTGTGAGACCAACTGAACGGCATGATTGAGGTCGCGCGCCTCAAGGATTTGAATGCCGCCAAGTTGTTCCTTGGTTTCCGCATAGGGGCCATCTGTCGTCGCGACTTTGCCGTTTTTCAAGTACAGGGTCAAAGCGGTCTCCGGAGGCTGAAGAGGTACTTCGGCGAGAAGATGTCCGTTGGCGCGCAGATAGTCGTTGTACTCAAAGCAATCGTCGAAGGTTGCGTTGCGCTGGTGCTCGGTCATCCCTTCGAATTTTCCTGGCTCGATGTATCCCAAACAGATGTATTTCATTGTTCTTCTCCTCGCCCTTCATACCGTTTTCTTGTCGGGGTGACAGCAAGCAGCGCAGCAGTCGCAGGTTTGCTCTGTCACTGTTTCAAGTAACGAAGAGCAACGCATCCTGATTGAAAAATCCTTGACTCAACAAGCTTTAATTGGAATCTCTCCCGCAGGTTGACACCTTCCAACAACCGTGTCCCTTCTCCTGCAAGGATCGGCGAAACGACAAAACGATATTCATCAACGAGACCAAGCTCTATAAGTTGTGAAGGAACGCTCACACCACCGACTAAAATGTTTCTGCCTTGTTGTTGCTTCAATTTAAGTATCTCGTCGTGAAGGTTGGTACGAACAATTCTCGTATTTCGATCTTCAGCGCTATCTAGAGATCGTGAAAAAACCATTTTGTTGATGGAGTCAAAGGCTCGAGCAAAGTCGTTCCCTGCTTTTGTCATAGACTGGTTTTTGGCGACCTCAGGCCAAAAAGGAACCATCAATTCATAGGTTTTACGCCCAAAGACGAGCAGATCAACATCGCGTATGAGGTGCGTAAAGTATTCATGTGATTCTTCATCGGCGATTTGTTTGGTGTGGTCGCAGCAGCCATCCAGGGTAGTATTGATTGCGAAGATGACATTTGTCATGGGATTGTCCTAACCCCCTTTCATGTTGCGAGGCGGCGAAACCGTTCCTTTTCTGTCAGACCGTCTTCAGGGTGCAGTGCTCTGTCGCCGTCGCTGCCCACGTACCTTTCATTGTTCTTCTCCTCATAGAGGATTGGCGGAACCGGCAGCAAAGCGTTGGGCTGGCTCGTTCATCCCTTTCTCAAGACGGTGAGTCTTTAGAAGTCGCCGTGGCCAGGCTTTTCCGCTGGTCTCTTCGGGTCCGCCTGGAAAAAAATCTGGCGCACCTCGATCGGCGCCAGAAAGTTCGCGGCACCCTTGCGTACCCACGCGAGCGCCTCGTCCAGATTAGCGGTTTCCAACAACAAAATGCCGCCTATGTGCTCCTTGGTCTCCGTGAACGGCCCGTCCGTGAAGGACACCCTGCCATCGGACTGCTTCCGCAACGTCTTCGCGCTGCTGGCCGGGGAAACGCCGCAGGCGAACTTCAGCACGCCGGCAGCCTCCATTTCGTCGTTGAGCGCGTGGATCGCCGCAATAGTCTCTTCGGTCAAGACGGACGGGTCGAAGTCGTCGGGAAGGTAACTAGCAACCAGAAACTGAGGCATGACTGTGTCCTTGTAGCGATTTTTAGTGTCGGGTAACTTTGTCGCAAGTAGTCAGACTCCTGAGACATGATGTAGCGACACCACTTACGGCCAGGGAATTCACTTCCAGCCGGGTTCAAATTTACCCTCAACTGGATCGTATTGTTATTAGATAGTCGTTCGGGAGACCGAAAATCGACAGCTACTCCGATTTTTATTTCAGCTGCCGAATCCGCTCTTGCAGGAAATGTCGCTCTGGTTCCTGTTGGGTCAGCGTCAGTGCTTTTTCATAAGCGGAGCGGGCCTCATCCGTCCTGCCGAGCCTGCGATACATATCCGCACGGGCTGAATGCGCCAGGTAATAATTTTCCAATTCGCCATGTTCCAAGACCGCGTCGATATGCGCCAGACCGGCTTCTGGACCATCGCACATGGCAATCGCCACGGCGCGGTTAAGTTCGACAACCGGGGATGGCTGAAAGCGAAGCAACAGGTCGTAGAGGAGCGTGATCTGGCGCCAGTCGGTGGATGCCGCCGAGGAACTCTCGGCGTGAACTGCCGCAATGGCCGCCTGCAGCGTGTAAGCACCGAAACGGCGGGATGCAAGAGCGCTGTGGGTGAGCGCGATGCCTTCAGCGATCTGATCCCTGTTCCACAACAAGCGATCCTGCTGATCCAGCAGGATCAGCTCTCCCTCCGCGGAGGTTCGAGCGGCTCGGCGCGATTCCTGCAGCAGCATGAGCCCCAGCAGGCCCAGCACCTCGGGTTCCGGAAGAAGGTCACGGAGCAGTCTACCCAGCCGGATCGCTTCGCGGCTCAATTCGGCCCCCGTTGCCTCCGCCGAATAACCCGCGTTGAAGACCAGGTACACAACCTGAAGTACCGCACCCAACCTCGTCGATAATTCCTGCGACACGGGCACCTGGTAAGGGATCGCCTTATCGCGGATGACGGCTTTCGCGCGAACGATGCGTTGCGCAAGCGTAGCCGGCGTAACGAGAAATGCCCGTGCAATCTCCTCAGTAGTCAGGCCGCAGACTTCACGCAGTGTGAGCGCAACCTGTCCCTCCGGTGGCAGAGCGGGATGACAGCAGGTGAAGATGAGGCGAAGGCGATCGTCCTCAATCTCCTCCTCCTGAGGCGCTTCCCCCTGGGGCACTCCCTTGCTGCGCGCTTCACTGTATAGGGCAAAATCTTTCTGCGCTCCGCCGAAGCGTGCCCGCCGACGCATCCCGTCAATGGCCTTGAAGCGCGCGGTCGAAATCAGCCAGGGGCGCGGATTGTCCGGTATGCCGGCCTGGGGCCAACTGGCCAAAGCGGCGGCAAAGGCCTCGTGCATCGCCTCTTCGGCGAGGTCAAGATCGCCGAGCAGGCGCACCAGCGTTGCCAGAATCCTGCCCGATTCAGACCGGTAAAGAGTCTCTATGGTCCTGTGAAGATCTTCCGGCGCATTCGGCGGCATGCACGTGAAACTAGCAAACGGACGGACTCGACACAACTGGCTCGCCGATGCGCTCCTTGGGGAGGGTTTGCACGGGGACAACAGGATCGACCCGCGTAGATGGGCGTGTGACAGGTTTACGGAAGCAGCCTCCGTGCTTCCGGATTCCTGGCGCGGAGCCAACTTTCCAGGAGTAATCGGGGTCGCTGAATGACCTGGCGATTCATCGACGGCCTGGCCAGGAGCGGTGGCCCGCACCACGTCAATCGTTGACCACAGGGCGAGTGACTCCTCCAGATCAGCTTGGGCTCCGATGCGCGGACTAGCACTGAAAAACGGGCAAGGCTCGGCCAATAGGCCGCTTGTGGGCAACCAGGAGGTTATGGTCACCAATCGCGCTAGTTGCTGATTAGCGATTGTCTTCCATAGGAGGTACTGGAACGAGCATGGCCGGCACGACAAACCGGGAGTTAAAACTATCGCGCCGATACAAATTCTCTTGAGGCGCAACGAAACAAGGTGCGGGATGAAAGAGTGCAAATCCCGATGCTTCCGACCCAAACCACGAACCACCAATATTGCGGACGAGAAGGAGGATCGAAGAGAACCAGGTCGATGATTCCACAATAAAGTCCAATCGCAATCAGGCCCAGAAAGGCCAGGACAAAACATAACGCTCCCACGACGAAGGACATAAAGAGCACTTGAATGGTGCGGAGTCCACGTCGGTCTCGCATGCTTCAGGTACTACCATTCGCATGGTGGCTTCGATACTAGGAGCCAGTTTTCCGGTAACGCGGCGCAATATAAAAGGGCGCCTTTTGCTTAAACATCCTTATTGCCAAAATGTGAATCCGACAGCAGGGTGTGACCTTCGATGCGAGCCGATTGCGCGCGATCTCTTCCGCTTCCAATGATTCTTCTTCTGCCCGCTGCCTCGGTCGCGATGGATGGCTATGGAATGACCTGCAGAATGCAGAGACGCCGATTTGCAAAGGAGAATGGACGATGAAGAAAGACGGAAGCTTTACGAAGAGAATATTGTTCGCAGCATTGCTTGTGACTGTATCGGCAGGCGCGTCTTCAGCTGTACGGTCTCAAGAAAGTGCGGCGCCCTATCCCCACATGGCGCCCATCGCTCAGTACCTTATGACTAATCGAAATTCTGAGATCGCGATGGCACGTAGCGCAGCACCGCCTTCGATTTCAGCGGATGCCGAAGTCCTCGTCCTCGGCCGTCACGGCTACGAAACTGCCGTCAAGGGCAAAAATGGTTTTGTTTGTCTTGTAGAACGATCGTGGATGTCCCCGTTTGACTTTTCTCAGTTCTGGAACCCGAAGATGCGAGGTCCGATTTGCTTTAATCCGCCCGCGGTGCGCTCGATCTTGCCGCTCACCTTGAAAAGAACCGAATTGGTACTGGCCGGGCTATCCAAAGCTCAAATCACCGAAGGGATCAAGGCATTCGATGCGAAAGGACTGCCGCCACTGGAACCCGGTGCGATGTCCTTCATGATGTCGCCCCAGGGGTATCTGAACGACAAAGCCGGGCACTGGGTGCCTCATTTGATGTTTTACATTCCTCTTACCGATCCCCGGTCGTGGGGCGCGGACTTGTCTGGCTCGCCAGTTCTGTTAAATCCCCAATTTAACGGCGCTCCGGAACCGATCACCGAGTTCATGATCCCGGTGTCTACGTGGTCGGATGGAACAACTGCTCCAAAGAAAGGACAGTGACCTTTGATTTCAATGCGCACTTGGAATTCTGAAGGTTACAGAGAATCTCACGCAACTAGCTAGACCACCAAGCATTTACACCACCAAGTATATTGAAAGGTGTTTGCTTCCAGTTGGCCGCTCGTCGGCAACCAGGAAGTTATGGCCAACCAGCGCGAAAGGTCCCGATTAGTGGTGGTCTCAACGGGTCGACGCAACAGTAAGCACAAACCCGCGTAGCATTGAAAACGAATGGCGAAATCGCTCGCTATGGTTAGATCAGCCAGAACACTGCCCTGGCTGGGGTTTGACCGAGTACAACCAAACAGATGTTTCTTCGACGGAAGCATGGTCGAATCAATGGGCTGGATGGTGTTGCGTCGGCCGTCTGAGTCGGCACGACTAATCGGGACCTGACCCAGCTCTGCAATCCGCCAGGAGTGCGAGAGCTCAAACTGCAACCCCTGTCTCGATTGACAGTTGCCTGTCCTCATCCCTAGTGATACGAAAGCCGGATGAGACTACGAAATCTTGCTTCCCAAGTCGTTCTCGCCATTGCTCTCCCTTTTCTTCTCGCAGGTTGCTTGAAAACAACACCGACGGCGACACCCCAACCAGGATTTTCATTCGCTGTGTACGGAGACTCCCGAACAATGATGTTTCTGCCATACCGAGCTGCCGAGAAAGCCGACGCGACAAACTACATGGTGGATATGTTTAAGCTGGTTTTCCCGGAAAAGATCGCGAAAGAAGTCGTGGCGAAAGACGTGAAGCTCATCTACGACCCGACTACTGGTGAGCTGACACAGATCGTCATGCCGTTCATGACCAAGACGGAAGTGACTACTCTCAAGCTGGATAAGGGATGGGTGACAGACGCTTCCGTGGAGGACGTGAAGCTTTTGCCAGGCGTGCACCGCACGATGTTTCGTTTGTACGGCGGCGACTGGGTTGTTCGTGAGGTGGTAAACGCCGTCAAGAGCGGTCAGGCTGACTTTATCCTTCACACCGGCGACTGGGTCTGGTGGGGCGAACAGGGCAACAAGCCTTCTGAAAACCCGTACTGGACGCGTGTGAACGACGACTTGATAAAGCAGCTGCCACCTCCCGACAAGCATTTGACCGACTCAGGTTTGGATGGGCGCGTTTTCCCCGCCGCAGGAAATCATGAAGTGTGGGAGGACCCTGATGCCGAAGGTTTCCTGACAACCTTCCCCTATTTGAAGAAGTTCGGAGTATCTAACAAGCGACTCATCTATAAGTTCGATTATGGCGGAGTTCGTTTCATCTTCCTTTGGACTGGCCGTTACGAGGATAAAGATCCGACAGGTTGGCTGGCGACCCGCCCAGCCTACGAGGAGCAGATGAACCAGCTCCGCCAGTGGCTGGATGAGGTCAAGGCTGCCGGGAACAAAAAAGTGTTTATCGCATTTCACAACGCGGTTTTCGCCCGTTCTGGAATGGGCGGCATGCCGGAGGCTCAGAATCCCCACAAGGTTATCTCGCAATACGCCAAAGACCTCGACATAGTTGTCCTCAACGGACACGTGCATACGACTGAGGTTTATGAACTGGACGGTGTGAAATACCTGCTCTTGGGCGGTGGCGGGGCAGAGCAGGATCCGACTCTTCCGGGACGGACAAAGATTAAAGTTCCACCGAACTATCCAGTTGACCAGTACTGGCAGGGAACGGATCCAAAGGAGGAATATAGTTACCTGCTGGTGAACGTGAAGCCCGGCGAGAAAACCAAGTTTACGCTCAACCGCTTTCGTCCTTGGGCGGCCAAGCCGTTCGATAGCGTGGAACTGTATAAGTGAAAAAGCATAGATGACGCCGACTACTGGACCAAATCTTCGCCAAAATGGAGCAGTTGCCCCTGTAGCGCCTGGTTAAGGGTCCAAGTTCGTACTAGCCACTCAGCCCGGGCGGGTCTGACCCGTGAACGAAATCGGCGAGCTACAAATCCTTCATGCTAATTTGCCGGACATATCTGCGAGCGCTCAGGAGTTGTTTCGAGCCGTTGACCATCACAGCAGATTTGAAACTTGCCTTGTAGTATCGCACGGGCACCATCGGTAAACGTTTCTAGTGGCGCCGACCGATTCGGTCTAAAAGTACAATCATTTGCAGCCGGAATTAGGATGTAATGGAACGGGGTTCGTTTTGGGCTTGCATTCCTGACACTTAGCTCTCTTGTCTACCCACCTTCCGTCTTGACAAATCTGACAGACTTGTAGTGCTCCCCGCTAATTTAAACAGTCAGGGCCTCGGTTTTTAGGTCAACTGCAAAAGCCAAGAAAGCCTCGTGCGGGGTGCGATTTCCGATTCCGCGATGAGGCCGGTCGTGATTGTACTCCT